>Ga0070714_100003621_pt1 | contig 11561 bp, 16 predicted proteins | sample LARL83metaG_FD_65450 | JGI IMG/M metagenome (GOLD analysis project Ga0070714, IMG submission 65450) | Corn, switchgrass and miscanthus rhizosphere microbial communities from Kellogg Biological Station, Michigan, USA - LAR L8-3 metaG | ecosystem: Host-associated > Plants > Roots > Rhizosphere ... | reverse complement strand
GCCACGGCGACGTCGTAGGCGGCGGCGTAGGTCTGCACGGCGACGACGTCGACCGGTCCGACGCCCTCGGTGGCCCCCTCGTCGAGCGCCGCCTCGACGCCCTCGATCTCGCCGACCTCGAAGCCGGAGTGGCGCAGGCTGGCCTGGGTCTCCATGGCCCGGGCGCGGCGGCGGGCGGTCTGCAGCCAGGCCTCGTCGGGGTCGGCTTGGTCGAAGACCTCGCGGACGTGGTCGACGTACTGCAGCTCGCGGTGCTCGCGCCAGCGGTCGAAGAAGGCGGGGGTCAGGTCCATGGCGCGCACCGTAGCAGGGCGCGGCGGGGCATGTCCCGGCCGCCGCTCAGCGGCGCGCGCGAGGGGCGACGAAGCGCAGGGCGGTGTGCGTCGCCGAGAAGCTGACCACCTTGACGTCGAGCAGTCCGAGGGCCCGCCCGGCGTCGATGACGTCGAGCTGGGTGACCGCCTTCACCCCCTTCGGGTAGACGATCCACATGGCGCCGCGCTCGCAGACCCGCGCCCACGTCTCCGGGACACAGCCGAGCGCACCCGCGTCCTCGACGCCGAGGAAGGCGATGTCGACGTTGCTGGCCACCAGCTCGACGTCCCTTTCGGCCAGCTCTGGCAGCAAGTCGCCGAGCTCGCCCTCGACGCTCACCCGCATCCCCGGCTTGACGCCGAGCTTGTCGATGCGGCGGCGGTGCGAGTAGTCGCGCTCCGGCTGCCTAGCCAAGCGCGGCCAGCATCTCCTCGGGCTCGCAGCGGATGCAGGTGAACGATGGCGTGTCCCGCACAGTGTGCGTCGACGCCTCCGACTCGCGCATCTCCTGGACCAGGTCGAGGAAGTCGGCGACGTGGTCGGTCTCGAAGGCGACCACGAACTCCTGGTCGTCGAGCCCGAAGGAGTAGGTGGTGTTGATCTTCACCGTCGGGTACTTGTGGCCCATGGCGATGTGCTCGCCCATCTGGCGCTGCCGCTCCTCCTGGGAGAGGCGGTACCAGGCGCGCGTCTTCACGAAGGGATAGACGAAGAGGTACCTGCGGCCGCCGGGGACGATCACCAGCCGGTTGGCCCGCCCCTCCTGCCCCGGGTGCTCGTGCTTGTCGACGTACGTCGAGCGCTTGGTCATGGCGAAGTAGTGGTACGGCGTCTCCAGGTACGCGGCCAGGCGCGTCGCGTTGAGACGCGCGGCGAAGCCGTGCAAATGGTCGAGGTTGTCCGAAACCAGCCAGATCATGAAGTCGGCGTCGCCGCGGGTCCCGGCGAGCGAGTAGGTGCGCAGCACGGCGCCCTCGATGGCCGCGGTCTCGGCGATCAGCGCGCGCACCTCCTCGCGCTGCGCGTCGCGCTCCTCGACCGGGAGCAGGCGCCACTCGGGACGCACGCGGTGGAAGGCGAAGCGGACGAACTGGCGCTTGGTGGGCGGCGGCGCGGTGGCGTCGCGGACGTTGAGCGGGGCTTGCTGCAGGGCCATGGCTTCCTCTAGGACCGCGCGGGCAGCTCGCACGACACCGGGACGGTGTACCCGCAGCGCCGGCACACCCAGCCCCGGCCCCGCCGCGTCGAGGTCCGGCCGTCGTCGAGGGTGACGAGGGTGTCGGGTCCGTCGAGCAGGATCCAGGCTGCCGGGTCCCCGGCGGCGAGCCCCGTCCCGACGCCCGCGCGCGCCACACGCTTGCAGGAGTCGCAGCGGTCGGGCGGTGGATTGACGAGCATCGGTGGAACCGCGGCGATTATAGGCACGGTCCGGGCTTCGCCTTTGTCACCGGGGCGGGCACGGCGAGCTCCTCGAGCGCGGCCCGCGCCACCTCGGCCGCGTGCGACTGGGCGACCAGGCGGCGCACGGCGGCGCCGCGGTCGTCGGTGTGCTCGTCCATCAGCGCGGCCATGCGCTCGGCGGCGTCGCCCTCGTGCAGGGCCTCGACCTCGGCCCGGTCGAGGCGCTCCCGCGCCGCACGGCGGAGCTCCTCGTCGGTGGAGGTGGCCTGCGCGACGGCGGCGGCCAGCCGGGCCAGCGCCGCCCCCTCCCCGCCCGCCGACACCTCGGGGACCAGCTCCATCCCCGGCCAGTAGCGGAGGAACACCGAGCACGACGGCGGCCCCAGGGCGACGTGCAGCGCCGGCGGCCCGTCGGGCGGGAGGAGGACGGCCAGCCCGGCGGCCGGCGTGGCGCCCACCTCCGGCGGCGGCTCGGCGGCGCGCACGGCGGCGATCAACCCCGGCAGCCCGCCCTCGCCCCCGCCTACAACCGCCTCGCGCGTCTCCACCCCGCCCGGACCGGCGGTCACCAGCGCCGCCCCCTCGGCGTCCGCGAGCAGCAGCGCCACGGGGCGCGACAGCCGCTCGGGCAGCGCCCGCAGCATTGCCACCGCCTCGTCCACCGCGTCGGCCCCGCCGAGCAGCATGGGCACCAGAGCATGCCCGGCGGCGTCGAGCACGGCGCAGACCAGCCCGCCCGCGTTGGCGCCGCACACCGGCTCGCCGCCGCCCAGCGCGGTCGCCGTGTACGAGCACTCCGGGTCGTCGGCCCGCCGCTGCACCAGCCCCGCCACCGCGTTGCCCACCGCGACGTGGCCGACCAGCAGCCCGCCCTCCCCCCGCTGGACCACGACGGGCGCGAGGCGTGCGGGCATCGCACCCATCATGGCACCGGCGGCCGGGCCGGCCCTACGACGTCGCCTTGTCGCCCTCCGCCGCGCCCGAGGCGAGCCGCGGCGTGTCGGCGGGGGCGGCGATGCCCAGCGACCGCTTCATCTCGGCGATGCGCACCTCGACGGAATCGCTCAGCGTCTTCTGGGCCACGGTGGCCTCGATGTCGCCGCTGTCGGCGAAGGTGCCGGACTCCATGAGCTGGCCGATGGCCTCGGCGCGCGCCTGGGTGGTGAGGATCTTCTCCCTGGCGCGGTCCAGCATCTCGCGCAGCTCCGCGTCCTCGCGGCCCAGGCCCGCCGCGGCCTCGCCGGCGCGGACCCGCGCCTTGGCCGCCGCGTACTGCACCTTGAGCGTCTCCTTCTCGGTGCGCATCTGGGCGAGCTTCACCTGCAGGCGCTGCGCCGCCGCCTCCAGCGCCTCCCGCTGCTGCGCCAGCGACGCGTCCTGCGCCTGCAGCGAGCCGAGCTGCGCCTCGATGAGCTCCGACTGGGTCAGCGCCGACACGGCGATGGCCTCGCGGTCCTGCTCCAGGGCGCGGCGCGCCGTGTCCTCGAGTCGCGCCCGCGCCCGCTCCATCTGCTCGCGTTGGATGCGCACGCGGTTCTGCGCGGTGACCACGTCGGCGATCGACTCGCGCAGCCGCTGCGAGTTGTTGACCTCGCGCGAGTAGGCGAGGTCGAGCGTGTCGGCGGGGTCCTCGATGCGGTCCATGGCCTTGTTGGCCTTGCCGGTGAGGATGAGCCGGAGTCGGCTGAGAACACCCATGGCTGCGTCTACTCCGTGGCGGCAGGCGTGCTGCGGCGGATTCTCTCGGGCACCTCGGCCCCGTTGCCGTTGTCGACGTTGCCCGCGCCGTTCTGCGCGGGCGCGGCGTGGCCGTTGCCGGTGTTGAGCGTGCCGCGCAGCGCCTGGATGGCGGCGAAGCCCTTGGCGATCGAGCTCATCACCGCGTCCTGCACGCCCTCGGTGCCGTTGAGGACGACCAGGCTGTCGATGTCGCCCACCGGCTTGGCGGCGGCGGCGACGATGTTCACCGCCTGCTCGGCGAGCTGCTGGTTGATGACCGCCTCCTGGTTGACGGCGAGCGCCTTGGCCCGCGCCTCGATGGCCTTGGCCTCGGCCAGGCCCGAGGCCTCGCGCGCCTTTGCCTCGGCGAGACCGCGCGCCTCGGTGGCCGCAGCCTGCGCGCGCCCCGTGGCCTCGATCGACTCCGCCGACGCCTGCGCCTCGACGCGGATCTTGGTTGCGCCCGCGTCCGCCTCGATCTTGGTGCGGTTGGCGTTGGCGCTGGCGGCCAGCTCGGTCTCCTTGGCCTGCGCCTCGGCGCGCGAGATGCGCGCGTCGCGCTCGGCCTGGGCCAGGGTGCGCTGCTTGTAGGCCTCGGCGTCGGCGGGCTTGCGCACCTGCGCCTGGAGCTGCTGCTCGGTGCGATCGGCCTCGAGCTCGGCGACCTTGGTCTGCTCGACGACGACCTTCTGCCGCGCCATCTGGTCGGCCAGCGGTCCCGCCTGCTCGGCCTCCTTCTGCGCCTTGTCGACGTCGGCCTGGTACGACGCCTTCTTGATCTCTGCGTCGCGCCGCGCCGACGCCTTGAGCGCCTCGGCGACCTGCTCCTGCTCGGTGGCCTCGCGGTCGGCGATGGCCTGGGCGATGCGCGCCTGCTTCTGCACCTCGGCGGCGTGCGGCGCGGCCAGGTTCTTGATGTAGCCGGTGCTGTCGTCGATCTCCTTGATCTGCAGGGAGTCGATGACCAGGCCGAGCTTCTGCATCTCCTCGCCGGAGTGGCGCCGCGTCGCCTCGGTGAGCGCCTCGCGCTCGCGGATCATCTGCTCCACGGTGAGCCCGCCGACGATGGAGCGCAGATGCCCCTCGAAGACGTTCTTGATCTTCTGCTCCAGCTCCTCCGGCTGCTTGTCGAGGAAGCGCCGCGCCGCGTTGGAGATCGAGGCGAAGTCGTCACCGACCTTGTAGATGACGACAGCCTTGACCGTAACCGGGATCCCCTGCGTGGTCACGCAGGTGATGTTCAGCTCGGTCTCGTTGGCGTCGAGCGACAGCGAGCGCACCTTCTGCACGCCCGGGATCACCAGCAGACCCTTGCCGGTGACGATCTTGAAGCCCATGCTCTCGCCGACGCCCGCGGTGGGCTCGTGACGGAAGCCGCTGATGATCAGCGCCTCGTTGGGCTCGGCGACGCGCCACATGGCGCGGAACATCAGGTAGACGACGGCGATGCCGCCGATGACGCAGCCGATGATGATCAGCACCAGCGCTGCCAAGGCGTCCATGTCTCCCAGCTCTCCTCTGCTCCCGCGCTCTACGCGGGGCTCACGTAGACGGTGCGCGGCGGGTAGTACTCGACCACCACGACGCGCGTGTGCGGCGGGATCGTCTCGCCGCTCTCCGCGGCGTGGGCCAGGAAGGCCTCGGTGCCACCGCGGATGGGGATGACCACCTCACCGGTCTGGCCCGGTGCGATGGCGCCGGTGACGCGTCCCATCTTTCCCACGACCACCTGGTCGTCGGTGTCGACGGACCGATCGGTCATGCGCTCTGCTCCCTCCCGTGTGGTGCCGCCGCCGCATTGTCGCGCATGGGCGCGCGGCGACGGCGGATGGAGTGCTCTGGCGCCACCGGAAGCGGCGCCCGCCGAGGCTCCGGAGGTTGCATGCCACCCTCGGTGACACGGACCCCCTCGGGCCTCATTGACATGGCGATCAACAACACTACGCCGGTCCGGCCGCGCGCGCAACGCGCCGAGGTCAGTGCGGCGCCAGCTCGATCAGCGCGGCGCGGGCGAGGGTGCCGGCGCCGACGGGGAGGCAGCGCTCGTCGATGTCGAACTCGGGGTGGTGGTGGGGCGCCACCGGGTGCCGGGCGACGTCGCCGGCGCCGACCAGGAAGTAGCAGCCGGGGGCGCGCTCCAGGAACAGGGCGACGTCGTCGCCGACGGTCACGCGCGGGGCGGGGTCGACGTTCTCCTCTCCGACGGTGGCGACGGCGGCACGGCGCACCGTCTCGGCGACGGCGGCGTCGCTGACCACCGGCGGGCAGCCGTTGGCCCGGATGAACTCGGCCTCGCAGCGCATCGAGCGCGCCAGCGCGTCGCTCATCTCGGCGATGCGCTGGAGCAGCCGCTCGCGCTCGGCGGCCTCGAAGGCGCGCACCGTGCCGCGCAGCCGGACCTCCTCGGCGATGACGTTGAAGGCGCTGCCGCCCTCGATGCGGCCGATGGTGACCACCGCGGGGTCGAACGGCGAGGTCTCGCGGCTGACCACGGTCTGCAGCGCGGTGACGATCTGCGCGGCGCAGACGACGGGGTCGATCGAGGTGTGGGGCATGCCGCCGTGGCCGCCGCGGCCGCGCACCACCAGGCCGAACTCGTCGGCGCTGCCGAAGAGCGGCCCGGGCCCGACGGCGACGCGGCCGACCTGGAGCGGCGCCCACAGGTGGATGCCGAGCACCCGGTCGACGCCGTCGGCGGCGCCCGCGTCGATCATCGGCTGGGCGCCCCCGGCCACCTCCTCGGCGGGCTGGAAGCAGAGGCGCAGGCGGCCGCTCCAGGCGTCGCGCAGGTCGGCGAGCGCCGCGGCGGCGCCCAGGGCCATGGCCACGTGGCCGTCGTGGCCGCAGGCGTGCATGGCGCCGTCGTTCTGCGAGGTGACGACGCGGTGCTCGCCGCGCTCGGTGATGGGCAGGGCGTCGGTGTCGGCGCGGAGCATCACCGTGGGGCCGGGACGGCCGGAGTCGAGGTCGGCGACCACGGCGGTGCCGTCGACCAGGGTGCGCACCGCGAAGCCGAGCACCTCGCAGCGCTCGGCGCACATCTCGGCGGTGGCGTGCTCGTGGTAGCTGAGCTCGGGATGGCGGTGGAGGTGGCGGCGGTCCTCGACGAGCTGCGGCCCGACGCGGTCGAGCGCGGCCGCGAGGCGCTGCTCGGCCGCCGCGTCAGCCATCGGCGACCCTGGCGCCGCGGGTCCCGGCGAGGCGCAGCGCGGCGTTCTGCAGGGCGCCGTTGGTGATGCAGGTGCTCGCCCCGACGCGCATCGCCGCCTCGCGCACGTCCTTCGCCTCGTGGTGGCAGAAGGCGACGATGGTGGCCTCGGGCTGGGCCTCGCGGACGCGGGCGATGAGGCCGAGGCGATGCGGCGAGTCGGCGTTGAGGTCGACGAAGAGCGCGTCCGCCTCGGGGATCTCCTCGGTGCGGGCCATGACCAGCTCCCCGCCGGTGCGGCGCACGGCGGCGTCGAGCTGGCTGCGGAACATGAGGTCGTCGCTGACCAGGGCGACGCGCCGCGTCTCGCTCATCTCGCCGCGGATCATACGCGGGCAGTCCGGACCGCCCCGGGTGGCATGATGGGGTCGCCGTGAGCGTGAGCACCCAGGCCGAGCGCCTGCTCTGGACGTCCGACGCCGTCGAGGCCATCCGCCGCCTCCGCGAGGAGGAGTCGCGGCCGACCGCCGCCTTCCGCGTCGACGTGCGCCTCGGCGGCTGCCAGGGCTTCAAGGTCTACTTCGAGCTCGACGACGAGCGTGACGACGACGTCGGCTTCGACGCCGCGCCCGACGTCCGCGTCGTCGTCCAGCAGGACGGCATGCCGATGATCAACGGCGGCATCCTCGACTACGAGGACTCCCACCGCGGCCGCGGCTTCCGCATGGCCAACCCCCACGCCGAGAAGGCGTGCGGCTGCGGACAGGCCTTCTACGCCAACTTCGAGGACGAGCCGCCGCCCGGGTAACCCCACGGGCTGCGGCAGACTTGTCGGCGGGAACCACCGCAGCAGCCACGGAGGACAACGGCATGGCGATCGCCACGCTGGGCATCGTCGGCGCGGGCCTGATGGGCTCGGGCATCGCCGAGGTGGCCGCGCGCAGCGGCGTCGACACCACGGTGTGCGAGGTCGACCGGGGGGCCCTCGACATGGCGCGGCAGCGCATCCAGCGCTCCCTGGAGCGCGGGCGCAGCACCGGCAAGCTGAGCGACGAGCAGGTCGGCCAGATCCTCTCGCGCATCGCCTACTCGACCGACGTCGAGGACCTGGCGCCGTCGGACATCGTCGTCGAGGCCATCGCCGAGCGGCTGCCCGACAAGGTGGCGCTCTTCGAGACGCTCGACCGGATCGTCCGAGATGATGCCATCCTTGCCACGAACACCTCGTCGCTGCCGATCATCGAGATCGCCCGCGCCACGCGGCGTCCCGAGGCGGTCGTCGGCACCCACTTCTTCAACCCGCCGCCGGTGATGAAGCTGCTCGAGCTGGTGCGCAGCGTGGCCACCAGCGAGGAGACCATGGAGGCCGCCAAGGGGTTCGGCGAGCAGCTCGGCAAGCGCATCATCGTGGCCCAGGACCGCGGCGGCTTCATCGTCAACCTGCTGCTCATCCCCTTCCTCACCCACGCGGTGCGCGTCTACGAGTCCGGCTTCGCCACCCGCGAGGACATCGACGAGGGCATGCGCCTCGGCTGCGGCCATCCCATGGGTCCGCTGCAGCTCCTCGACTACATCGGGCTCGACACCGCCGAGTTCGTCTGCGAGGCGCTCTACGAGGAGTACGCCAACGCCGACTACGCCCCTCCCCCGCTGCTCCGCCGCATGGTCGCCGCGGGCTGGCTCGGGCAGAAGAGCGGCCGGGGCTTCTACGAGTACCCCGACCGGCGCTGACCGCTAGTTGGGGCGCGGACCGCTGGCGCCGGGAGCGGCGTTGGCCGGCTGCTGCTGCTCCTCGACGCGCATGCGCACGCTGGCCAGCATGCGGTCGCCGTACCAGTACTCGGCCGCGTAGCCGCCGGGCTGGCCGAACATCGGCGAGAGGAACGACACCGTCGACACGGTGACCTCGCGACCCTCCAGCGGCGCCTCGCCGGCCGACTGGAACTGCAGGTTGACGGGGGGCAGGATCAGCTTGGCGGCGTCGTCGACGAAGCGCAGCTCGACCTGGTGGGTGCGGCCCGCGTCGGCGGCGCCGAAGCGGAAGCCGGCGACCACGGCGAAGGTGACGCGGCCGGGGAGCTGGGGCAGGGTGATGGTCGAGAAGCCGCCGCCGAGGATGTAGACCTTGCCGTCGGGCGGGACGGCGGCGCTGTCGGCGAAGAGGGCGAAGTCGAGCTCCATTGCGCTACAGCTTGCCAGGTGCAACGCGGGACTCGCGGGCGCGCCGCAGGCCGTCGAGCACCTCGGCGCCGTTGTGCGTGACCTGCCCGGGGTTGGCCACGAACGGCTTCACCGTGGGGCCGTGGAAGTCCGCGCCGGCGGTGACGGCAAGCCCCGCGGCGCGGGCCAGCGCCTCGAAGCGCTCCGACTGCTCGGGCCGGTGCCACGTCGTCCACGCCTCGACGCCGCCCAGGCCCTCGGCGCCGAGCTCGGCGAAGGCCGCCTCGGGGTCGAGCGAGCCCAGGGTCGCGCCGGGGTGGGCCAGCACCGGCACGCCGCCCGCCTCGCGGACCCAGGCGATCGCCTCGGCGAGCGCGGGCTGGTCGGGCGCCTCGGTGGACAGCGGCTTGCCGCTGCCGAACCAGTCGTTGTAGAGCCGCCCGCGCGACTCGCGGTACGGCGCCATGCGCGGGTCGTCGCCGCCGGACTCGACCAGCGCCCGGCCGAGCAGGGCGAAGGGCGGCACCCGGTCGGGCCCGGCCAGCGCCTCGACGTCCTCCCAGCGCAGGGCGAAGCCCTCCCGCTGCGCGTTGGCCACCCAGCGGCGGCTCCGCTCCAGGTCGGCCTGGCGGACGCGCTCCAGCCGCTCGCCGAACACGGGGTCGTCGAGGGCCACGAAGTAGGCGAGCAGGTGGTGCTCGCGGTCGTGCCAGCGGGTGCTGATCTCGCACGCCGGGATCAGCTCCATGCCGTGCTCGGCGGCGGCGGCGGCGGCACGGCGCACGCTGCGCGTCGAGTTGTGGTCGGTGATGGCGATGGTGGTCAGGCCGGCGGCGTGGCAGCGCTCGACCAGCTCCTCGGGGGTGAGGTCGCCGTCGGAGGCGACCGTGTGCATGTGCATGTCGACCCGGGTTGTCATCGCGAACCAGTGTACGGGCGGCCCTCGACGGCCCCGCGTGACAATGTGGGGGCCATGCCCGACGCCCTGCACGACCTCCACGTCTTCGTCTGCACCACCACCGGGCGGCACCACTGCGGCGGCCAGGGGTCCGAAAAGGTGCTCCAGCGCTTGCGCGACGAGGTCGAACGCCGCAGGCTGGGCCACGTGCGCACCACGCGGATGGGCTGCAACCAGCAGCACCACCAGGGACCGATCATGATCGTCTACCCCGACGGCGTCTGGTACGGACGGCTTCGCGCCGAGGACGTGCCCGAGATCGTCGAGGAGCACCTGGTCGGCGGCCGCCCCGTCGAGCGCCTGCGCATCACGCCGGACGGGCCCTGGGGCTCGACGGCGCTGACCTGACACCCCCAGCACGGCAGGAGGTTCACCAAGCATGGGCTACATCCGCGGCGTCATCCACGGCACGGTGATCGGAACGGTGGTCGGCCTCTGCGTCGCCCCCCAGGAGGGGACGCGCACCCGGGCGCAGCTCCAGCGGGCGCTGCAGCAGACGCGCTCGACGGTGCAGAAGGCGCAGGAGACGGCGCGCACCCTGGCCCCGGTGGCGCAGAGCGCGGCGCGCAGCGTCGTCGAGGCCGTCGAGAAGCGGCGCTCCCACGCCGAGACCGAGCCCTACGTCTCGGTCAACGGCGGCGGCAACGGGAGCCCCGGGCTGGGCCACTAGGCCGGGCGCGGTCGCCCCGGGGCTCAGCCTCCGCGGAGGAACGAGCCCTGGGGCGCCTCGGGCTCCTCGATGGTGCCCGCCGCGGCGAGCAGGGTCAGGGCCCCGGCGGCGACGTCGAAGAGGTTCATGGCCAGGCTGAAGCGCATGCCCAGGGCGCCGCTCTCGCCGGCCACGAAACCGAGCACCCCGGCGGCCACCAGCACCACCCCGGCCAGGGCCATGGCCAGGCGGCCGGCGTGGCGGCTGAGCACGAAGCCGACCAGGACGAAGAGCAGCAGCAGGCCGAGGTCGAGGACGTCGTGGGCGGGGGTGAGGTCGAGGTCGAGGGGCCCGAGGTCGCCCTTGCCGGGCGTCGCCGCGTCGCCGAGCAGGAAGCCGCCGGCGCCGAGGACGAGGAAGAGGGGGCTGAGGAGCTGGGCGAAGAAGCGCGACATGGGCGGGCAGTGTAGCCGCGTCGCCCCGCCGGGCTGAGGTCGTGTGGTGCCCCTGCTCCCACCACACAGCAGTGTGATAGGGTACGCATGTTCGCCCTGGCGCGTAGTGGCCCCGCGGAGCTGGCACTCCCGGGGCCGTGGCCGAATCCTGCACATGGAGGACCCGGCGATGGTCGAGTCTACGCGCCCCCCGGGCGCATCCGAGAGTGACGACGGTGGCGCCGATGGGACACGGGGCCCGGTGCCGCCGCCGTCCGTGCGCGGTGCGCCGGCCTCGCTCTTCACCGCGCTGCTGCGCGACCGCGGCGACGAGCGCCTGCTCGCCCGGGCGCTGCGCTCGCGGGTGGAGCTGCGCCTGCCCCGCGGGCTGCTGCTGGTGTGCGGCCCCGACTGCGACCCCGTCGCCCTGGGGCGGCGGATCGCGGGGCGGGTGCCGCGCGCTTTGGCGGTGGTCGGTGCGGAGGCGGCCCCGCGGCATGCGGCGGTGGTGGTGCCGGTCCCGGCTCCGGCGCTCTGGTCCGCCGCCCTCGCCGTCGCCGAGGCCGAGGCGGGTGCGCGCACGGGGCTGGTCCTGCCGCGCTCACCCGTGCTGGGTTTGCGCGCGCTGCGGGCGGCGTACTTCGCGGCGCTGTCCGACGCCGCGCTGGCCCTGGCGCTCGACGTCTCCGGCCCTGTGGTCGGCGTCGAGGAGCTGGTCATCCCGCGCATGCTCGCAGCCCTCCCCGAGTCCGACCAGGACATCCTGCTCGCCCCGCT
>Ga0070714_100003620_pt1 | contig 11562 bp, 8 predicted proteins | sample LARL83metaG_FD_65450 | JGI IMG/M metagenome (GOLD analysis project Ga0070714, IMG submission 65450) | Corn, switchgrass and miscanthus rhizosphere microbial communities from Kellogg Biological Station, Michigan, USA - LAR L8-3 metaG | ecosystem: Host-associated > Plants > Roots > Rhizosphere ... | reverse complement strand
GACCCGGACGGCTGCATACATCAGCGACTCCTTTGCTCTCGGTGGTGGGAGTGCGACCTCAGGAGCACGCTACATCTCATCCTCGTCCAGCGGTGTTGCGAGAACCCGCATGAAGTCGTGCGCAAGTTCCAGAATGGATCCCCAGCTTACGACCGTGGTGCAAAACCTACTCCTGAGAAACTGCTCGCTCATTCCAGTTGTTCTATGACAGCCGTGCGTAAGCGGCGGTTTGCGGCTGGCAATAGATCACCTCCATGGTAAGGAGGGGGTCGACGGTTCGAGTCCGTCAGAGAGCTCTATTCTCTAAGAAGTACCTGCAAATCGCACAGTTCTGTTGTCATAGACGGTATCACGGAGCACCTCCCTGCAGCGTCGAGACCACTATCGAGCTCGCCGGGCGGCCCGCAAAGCACCTGCAAATCGAGCTGTTGCCCAGTACGACAGAGCACCTCCGTGGAACGGAGGGACTCGGTGGTCCCGGCACTGAGGGCTGTGCCCGCAAACGGCCCGAGTCAGCCCGTCTTCATCGATCGTCTCTTCATCGTGAGAAGAAGCGTCTGGCGATTGGGGATAGGTCTTGGGGACGGGACGCGTTCGGAAGAAGCGGGTGCTGGGTCAGGACGTCGCAGTGTCGCTCGCCCGGGTCCTGAGCGAGTCGGCGCTGTCACGAGGTCATTCCATGCGAACTCAGCGCCCTTCACGGCCGGAGCCAGGCTGCTGCGCTCTCCCATTGCGCCGTGCGCGTCAGGCGCCTCACGCCGCCGCCGTCCGCGCGCATCACGTAGAGATCATCGTTGCCGCCCATCCCTGAGTCCGCGAAGACGATCATCGAACCGTCGGGCGACCACATCGCGCTGGCCGTTGTGTGCCCGGGCCCGAAGTGGGTGAGGCGCCGCCGCGAAGTGCCGTCACTCCGCACCGTCCAATAGTCCCCACCGAAATCCTGCCCCGCCGGCTTCAGCCGGAACAGGATCGTCTTGCCATCGGGGGAGAAGGCCGGCCCGCTGATCTGCTGAGCCGTCTCCCACGAAGTCAGCCTGTGCAGACCGCGACCGTCGGCGCCGACGGCGAACAGCGCGGAGCCCTCGGCCGGCTTGCCGGGCCCGTTGTTGTGGGCGCTGAAGACGATCGTCTTACCGTCCGGTGACCACGTCGCTCCGCCGACGTCCGCCCGGTACCCGAAGTCCGCCACGCGCCTCCAGCGAGCGCCGTTCACGGAGAGTACGTAGAGGCCCGTCTTGAGGTCGGCGAACTCGTCCTGCTGTCCCCAGGCGCGCGCGACGGCGATCCGCGTCCCGTCTGGCGAAAGCGTCGGCCACCCGTCTCCGGGGACGCCCGCCGGTGCAGGTATCTCGTGCTCCCGATCTCCGCCGATGCGTATGCGGAAGATGCCGGCGGCGTTCGGCGTGGAGCGGTCGAAGACGACGGCGGTCGCGTCAGGAGTCACGCTCGGCGGGCCGTTCAGCGAATCGACGGCGGCCGCCGGGGGATGCGTGATCCGGCGGATATGCGTGCCGTCCGCATTCATCAGGAACAGCGCGCCGTGGCTATGCGCGTCGTCGAGGAAGCGCCGGAACACGATCTCCCCTCGAAGGTTCGGAGCCGCGGCGGCCGTCTTGGCCGCCGCGGCTTTACGAGCATCTTTGTGGTCCGATCCGCAGCCCGTGGTTCCCGCGACGGCAGTCAGCGCGAGCGCCACGCCGATTACACGCGTGATCACGCCGGACAGGACCCGTAGTCGGTCGTTACCTGATCTACGTCGACCCGCAGGCTGCCGTCTGCCGCAACGACAACCTGTAGGTGCTCGTGGATTCGGACCGGCCCTTCTTCGCCGTTGAAGATCACGTGGAAGGACAAGACGTCGCCGGGCGACGCCGTGAAGACGTCGGTTTCGGTGCCGCGCCCACTCCATACGCCGAGGGCCGGGTCGTCGAGTGTCACCGTCCAGCGCGCGACCTCGGTCAGCTGGAAGTGGTAGCCGCCGTTTGCCTCGGTCGAGTTCCACTCGAACATGCGGGTTCCCTGGAAGGTGCCCGGTAGGCCACAGATGTTGGTGTCGTGGTTCGGCGGATCGGTCACCCGGATGATTCCCGAGCCTTCGTGGCTCGCCGTGGCTGCCGCCGCGGCGGGGAAGCAGACTGCGCACGCGAGCGCACCGACGACGGTGATGAATCTCAAGCGGGACATGCATCCTCCTTTCGTTGACGGAGGACAGCGTCTGTGACGGGCCTTTCAAGGCACTCACAATCCGCATTCAGCCGGTTGTAAGGTGCTTCTCGGCGGTCACGTGGAGCGAGAGCGCATCCTGTTGCTGGGCCCTGTGGAGCTGTGGGTCGGAGCGCGCCAAGCCGCGCTCGGCGGGCCGAACCAGCGCACGCTGCTGGCGCTGCTGGCGCTGCACCCCGGCGACACGGTGTCGCGCGACCGGGTTGCCGAGGCGCTCTGGGGTGAATCGCCCCCGGAGGGATACCCGCAGCGACTGCACACCATCGTCTCGCGCCTGCGCGCTGCGGTGCGTGAGGCGGGCGGACGATCCGATGTCGTCGAGACGACCGAGATCGGTTACCGGCTGCCCATCGATACAAGCCGGGTGGACGCCGCACAGGCAGCCGCCGCACTTCGCGAGGCCCGCGACCTCCGGGCTGCAGGCCGACTGGTCGAAGCCTCAGCCGCCGCTCGCAAGGCCCTCGACCTCTGGCGCGGGCCGCCGCTCGCGGACCTCGCCGACAACGGGTGGGCGAGCGATGACCTCCGTCGCCTGGAAGAGCTGAAGCTGTCGCTGCTCGAGGAGGAGTTCGAGTGCCGCCTCACGATGGAGGCGTCGCCGGGGCTGGTCGAGGAGCTCGAGACCGCGTGCGCGTCGGCGCCCTTACGCGAGCGGCTCCACGCCCAGCTGATGCTCAGCCTGAACGCAAGCGGCCGCCGCGCGGACGCGCTTCACGAATACGACCGCATTCGCCACCGGCTGTCGGAGGAGCTGGGGATCGACACCGGCCCACTCCTGCGCGAGGCGCACCGCACCGTTCTCACCGACGAACGGGACGAGCGCCGGATACTCGTCCGGCGGAGCCGCAGCCCGGTGACCCGCAAGGGTCGCCGCACGATTCTGATCGCAGCAAGCGTCGGGGTCGCCGCCCTCGTAGCGACGGCGGGTGCACTCCTCGCAAACGGCGGCCAGGGCCAGGCGCATGCGGCGCTCCGTACACAGGCCGGCGAACTCGTGATTGCGACCCCCGATCTCCGCTCCGTACGCGCCGAGATTCCTTTGAGCGGCACCATCATCAACGAACAGCCCGGTGGCCTCGTGTTGGCTGGCGACTCGCTGTGGTCCGTCACCGAGCAGGGCACGGTCACGCAGGTCGATCTCGCGCGCAGCCGGATCGTCGACTCGACGCCGCTTGCATTGGCGAGCGGGCCGGGCGGCATGGCGGTCGGTCTCGGTGCTACTTGGGTCACGGACAGCGGGTCCGCAACCCTGTACCGCCTCCTCCCGGGCGTTACGGCCGCACGCCAGATCACGCTCCCGCCGCTGACGAACGCCCATAGCCCGGGGACGGGGGGCGTCGCCGTCGCCGGCGGGTCGATCTGGGTCGTCCGCGCAGGAGGGGCGGTCGACCGTCTTTCGCCTGAGGGGCAGCTTCAACATCGGTTCCGCGTCCGCGGTGCGACGCAGCTTGTGGGCCAAGGGCGCGGCATCTGGGTGCTCGCGAGCGATAGAGGCGTCGTTACTAAGCTCGACGCGCGTCGCAACCGAGTGCTGGCGCGGACACACCTGCGCCCGAACGTCTGCTGCCTGGCCGTCGGCGGCGGCTCGGTCTGGGCGACGTCGGAGGAGCACGGCTTGCTCTGGCAGCTCCGGCCCGACGGAACCATCGACGACGTAATTCACGTTCCCGCGCCGGCAACCGAGGTTGCCTACAGCGACGGCGCCGTCTGGATCTCCGGTTACACGAGCCGAACAGTCACGCGGGTGGACGCGCAGTCCCTGGCGCGGCGGACCGTCCACGTCGGCCAGCCTGTCGCCGGCTTGGCGGCGGCAGCCGGTGTCGTGGCGTTCTCGACGTTCTCGAGCGAGCAAGCCGCGCTCCTTGGTGTGCGCGGACGAGTTGCGCGCATCGTCCTGGGCAGCGGCGTTCTGGCCGACGGCGATCCCGCGACCCCCGGCTTCTACGGCGATCGTGACGCCGCCTTGCAGATGCTCGGCGCGACCTGCCTTTCGCTGTACGAATACACGGGTCGCCGCCTGGTGCCGTACGCAGCGGCCGGTCCGGCGGAGCGCCTCTTCGACGGTCGCGTCTGGACCTTCCACATTCGTCCCGGATTCACGTTCTCCCCTCCCTCGAACGAGCGGGTTGATGCCGCGACGTTCGCTGCAACGATCGAGCGCTCGACCGCGCCAACCTTGCGCCGGTCCGCGGCGGCTGGCGCACTCGCAGACGTCGTCGGAATGGACGCTTACCGACGCGGGCTGACGATGCACGTCGCCGGTGTGGAAGCAACCCGCCATCTCCTGACGATTCGGTTGCGACGCCCGGTTGCGGATCTCGACCGACGCCTCGCCGATCCCTACTTCTGTGCCGTCCCCAAGGAGACGCCCGTCATCGCCCAGGGACTGCAAGGGCCAATCCCCAGCGCAGGGGCCTACTACGAGGCCGGCGTCAGGGGCGGTAGCTGGTTGGTGCTCCGGCGCAACCCTCACTACCCGCGGCCGAGTCGCACGGGCTTCGACGCGTTCGCCTACACGTTCGGTGTTGACGCGCGGCGAGCACTGGGCTTGATCCGACACGGCGGAGCTGATTACGCGGCCGTCTACGACGCCGGCGACGCGTCGGCTCTCGCCGCTCAGCTCGGCGCCGCCGGCGACGCGGTCGGAATCCGCTTCCGCCTTTCTTCGCGACCAGGCGCTGGCGGACAGAGAATTGCGGAGCTGTTCGGGCGCCGAGTCGGCTGTCGCTCATACGGCCCGCTTTACGCAGGCGTGGAGTTGAAGCGACTTTGTCCTGTCGCGGGCTGAAGCTAGGCGGTCAGTTGCGCACAGGCTTTCGAGCGAGCCAACGCACGGGACCACAGTGTCGAACACCTGACGGCGTCAAGCGGAAACGTGCCGAAAGCGGGATGCTTGAAGCTTTGGCCGCTGGTCGCGCGACAGCTCCCTGATGCGGCACCAAGCCGCAATACACGATGGCCTTGTCGTCAGCGAACACGGGCTCGCGTTGGGGCGAGGTTCCGGGGACAGGTTCGGAGCTTTTCGGGGCGGCTCAGAGTCTTTCAAGGAAACGGTGCTGCAAGCGGAGAAACCAGCCGGGTTGCAGGGAAAGCTCGTTGCCAAGCGCGTTTCGAGATCACGTAGCAACGGGGCGAAGCCTCCATGGTAAGGAGGGGGTCGACGGTTCGAGTCCGTCAGAGGGCTCTACAAGAAGGCAACGGCTCGATTCGGCTCGGATCCTACGGAAGGAACAGCGCGTTCGTCGCGAATCAATCCGCTGCGGAATCTGCGCACGCGTTCGCGGGATCGGCCGATGTCCGGCCGTCGCCGGTACGCGACGTTTCCAGCCATGGCTGCGTCCGGCAAGGTGCACGCGAGCAAGCGGCGCGTCCTCGAAGTCGCCGCGGGGCTCGCGGTTGTCGCGCTGGTGTTCACGTACTTCCTGCCGAAGATTGCGAACTACGGAGAGGTCTGGCGCGTCGTCAGCACGCTGTCGTGGCCGTGGATCCTCGCGCTCCTGGCGGCATCAGCACTCTTCATCCTCAGCGACGCGCCTCCCTGGCTGGCGGTGCTGCCCGGGCTGGGCTTCTTCGATGCTCTCCGGATGGACCTTGCCGGTAGCGCTCTTTCGCAAGTGCTCCCCGGAGGGGCGGCCGTCAACGTCGCCACCCAGTATGGGATGCTCAGAAACTGGGGCTTCGAAGGCCGACCTGTCGTTCTCGCCGTGAGCCTCACGACCCTGTGGAGCCAGTTCGCGACGTTCGCCTTCCCGGTGCTCGCGATCGCGCTGCTGTCCCTCGACGGGGGCCACGACGGAACGCTCCGGACAGTCGCGCTCGCCGGCCTCGTCATAGTCGCGATGCTGGCCGGCGCGCTCGTCGCTGTTCTCTGGAGCCCACGAATGGCGAAACGACTCGGCGACAAGACTGCGCGTATCGCCACGCGTCTGAACGCGATCGTCCACAAGGGGCCGGCGCAGTGGAACGGCGACGATCTCGCCCGCTTCCGCAGCAACGCAATCGACCTACTTCGGCACCGCTGGGCGGCGCTCACCGCCACGACCCTCGCCAACCAGCTGACCGTGTTCCTCGTTCTGGTCGTCTCGCTGCGGGCCCTCGACATCACACGCTCCGAGGTCGGCCTAATCGAGGCCTTTGCGGCCTGGTCGCTCGTCCGCGCGCTCGGCTCGATCCCGATCACGCCCGGTGGCGTGGGAGTCCAGGAGATCGCCCTCAGCGGGGCTTTGGTCGGCTTCGGCGCGCACAACGCAGCCGCCGTCGCGGCGACGCTGCTCTACCGGGCACTTACCTTCCTCCCGAGCGTCGTGCTCGGTCTGGCTGCAGCCGCCACCTACAACCTCAGCAAGCCGAGGCTGACGACCGCCACAGCCACAGCCACGATCGAGGACTGACAGCACATCACAACTGAGGAAGGTTCTGCGCCTCACCGGCTTCTGAGGCCTTCTTGACTTCTGTGCACGACAGGCGCATCGTCGCTTTTGTCACGTCATCGCTGCGGCCTGAACCCAGGAGAGGCGATGGAAGTCGATACGGCAAGCGCGGCGCCCGGAGGCATCCTCAGCTGGCTGAAAGGGTTTTTCGTCCCGGTGCCCGCGCAGGACCTTCGCCCGGATCCCCAGTCAGGCGAGGGACGCTACGTCCGGTCGTTCCTCGTCATGCGGCTCTTCATCGGTTTTATCGGCGTGCTGTTGCCGTTCGCACTCGTGTTCATCGACCATTGGTGGTTCCACGGTTACCCGTGGCCGCGCGGGTCAGAGAGCATCTACTACTACTCCGGGATGCGCGAAGCGTTCACCGTGTCCATCGGGGTGATCGCGTTTTTCATGTTCGCGTACAAGATCACGGAGAGGAATCTCGACAACACCCTTAGCTTCTTCGCTGGCGTAGCCGGGTTACTGATCGTGGCGTTTCCGACAGCACCGCCGGCACTGATCCAAAAGGGATTCACGACGCCGACGAATCCAGTGCCGCCCGATTTGACGCCGCTACAGAAATCTCTTACTGAGCCAACGACGCACACGATCCACCAGTTCACCTCAGGCGCCTTCATTCTCTTCCTTGGGCTGACGGCGATCACGTTCGGGATCCGCGAAGGACAGCGCACGAAACGGTATGACCACCCGCACTTCGGGCCGACTTTCTGGCGCAACTACCACTGGGGCATGGCGGGCCTCATGCTCGCTGCCGCTGTTTGGATCTTGTTCACCATGAAGATCTACCAGGGCCCGTATTGGTCACTCCTTGTCGGTGAGGGCACTTGCGCCTTCGCCTTCGGTGCCTCCTGGACAGCGAAAGGGGCGGAATGGCGCTACCTCTTCGGGAGAAGCACGGCAGCCGAGAAGACCGCCAGGGCGGAACTCGCGCAGTCGACCTCTCTGGAAAGCCCTACCAAGGAAATACTGGAAGTCCCACCGGGTACGGGTACGGCTCCCGTTTCTGGTTGATCGTCCTTCAGTGAGTCCAGCACGTCGCTGCCTTTTCCGTTCAGCGCGACTTACAGGGTCGGCAGCGCGCGGTGAGTGTGGATCCGTTATGGAGCTTTGCGTTCACACCGGCGTCGTGCGGAAGCACGCCTGGCCGACCAGAGAAGCTGAATAGCGCCCTCGCAGGATCGCCGGCGGGTGTGCTCAGACCCCCAGCAGCCCCCGCTGCATCGTCGGAAGGCCGGCCAAGTGGTCGCGGTAGGACGCGTCACTTAGAAGTCAGGGATACGCCCTCCAGATCTGATCCAGTCGTCGAAGAGACGCTCAAAGTCATTCCGCACGATTATGGGCCGGGGCAGATCGTCGGGCCAGTCACCCGCAGCCACTAGAGAGCGCCAGCGCTCAGCCTGCACACGGTCCTCAGTGACGTACAGCGGGAAGTTGGGCGGCCGCTCCTTGCCAACATCGGCGTAGTCGACAGCCGCGATCGTGCTTTCCTCGCCGCTCTCAAGATCGACGTAAACGAGCTTTGCTCCGCGCACCCTCATACGTACGGCTCCTCGCGTACAAAGACCCTGCGCAGGCCTTCGATTGGCATAGGCGGATCCTCCTCAGACAAAGGCTCTTCTTGAGCACGTTGGATCTTCCACCGCAAGGTTTCCCGGACGGCCCCTAGAACGACCCGTTCGTCATCTGACTTGAGTAGACGCTGGAGCACCTCTTCAACTCGTGTCTCAATCGTGCGGCTGCGAAGCCGCTCGACTTCAGCGAGCACCCTCGCATCCTTCTTCCAGCGGGTGACCGTCCTAGGCGATACGCCGAGCGCCTCAGCTGTTTCCGCTCTGGTCCGCCCCACGATCAGGCACTCGGCCAACCGTTTGATCCGCTCGGGCGAAAGCCGAGCGGACCAGCGACCGGACGGCGCTTCGGACGGGCTACTGCTGAGATCCGAACTCATACGAAACTGATGGTATGTCGGCGGTCAACTCTGGATTTCCAGCGCGCCGGAGGTGACCGACAAAGACCACCGACTGGCATCCGCTGGCACTCGCTGACGCCCACTGGCAACCACCGTCACCCAGGAAAGCGCCCGGGATTGTGTCAAAATCGGCATCAAACTTCTCCCAAACTGACAACAAAAAAACCCCGCTTATGCAGGGCTTTTCGCTTACATAAAGTGGGCGGTACTGGGCTCGAACCAGTGACCCCCAGCTTGTCGAGCTGGTGCTCTCCCAACTGAGCTAACCGCCCCGGTCGCCCGGGATTGTAGCCCGCTCAGCCGACCGTTAGGAATGAGCGCCGGCCCGAGCGCTTCTCGCCGTACATGGCCGTGTCGGCGCGCGCGATCATCTCGCCGATCTGCGTCTCCTCCGGCCCCAGCGACGCTGCGCCGATCGAGACGCCCACCGCGAGCATGCCCTCGCTCGTCTGGACCGGATGCTCCTCGAGCCACTCCTGGATCCGCCGGGCGACGGCCAGCGCCTCCGCCTCCGTCGTCTCCGGCAGGACGACCAGGAACTCGTCGCCGCCGAAGCGCGCGCACAGGTCGTACTGCCTCAGCTCGTTGCGGAAGGCAGCCGCGACCGTCGTCAGCGCCACGTCTCCCTGCAGGTGGCCGAAGCGGTTGTTGATCTCCCGCAGGTCGTCGATGTCGCACAGGAGCACCGACATCGCCACCTCGAGCCGCCGCGCGCGGGCGAACTCGCTGCGAGCACGCTGGTCGATCCCGCGGGAGTTGAGCAGCCCCGTCTTGTGATCGGTGAGCGCCTGCTCACGGAGCGTCGGCAGCGCGAGCGCCCGCTGGATCAGCACGAGCGGCAGCGCGACCACGGGGGCGAGCGCCCACGAGTGCAGGAGCGCGAAGGCGATGCCCACTCCGACCGCCGCGACCACGAAGTCCGTGATCAGGCCGTCGAGCGAGAAGAGCCCGCTCGCCGACAGGTCGTAGCCGCGGGCCACCCGAAGCATCCGCGCGAGCAGCGCGTGGTTGACGACCACGCAGGTCATGGCCGCCGCGCAGGCGACGAGGACTCCCGCCGTCCCCGCCGAGGCGCCGACATGCGCCCCGTTCCGCGCAACCGCGGCCTGTACCGACCACGCGGCGAGCCCGCTCAGGGTGACGTTCGCGATGTTGAAGGTCTGGATGAACCACGGATAGCGCTGGCGCAGCCACTCGGGGACGTGCTGGGCGACGCAGACCACGACGACGAGCTCCGGCGGCAGCAGCAACGCTGCCGCGACTGTGAAGGCGATGCCGGTGTGGAAGACCTGGTTTCCCGGGATGTGCGTCGCGAACAGCTGGGCGAAGGCGCCGCCCGCGAGAACTGCGACGAACGCCCCCCAGCGGACATGGCTCTCCGACGCGAGCGACGTCGCAGCCGCTGCCAACACTGCGGCGGCGATCGTGCCGTAGAGCAAGCTGCGCGCGGCCTCGGGAAGCCCACCCACCATCGGCGCGCGGCGGACGCGCTCGGAGTACGCCGCTGCACTCATGCCACGGCCTCCTGAACCACCGTCAGCCTGCCGATCAGCCTTAGCGCGACCGCGCGCTCGAGCGCGTCGACGCACAGCTCGCAGAAGTCGGTGCCGCAACCGCGGCGAATCTCCGCGAGCGCATCGTCGAAGCTCATTTCTTCGCGGTAGAGGCGCTTCGTCGTCATTGCGTCGAGCGAGTCGGCGACGTGGATGATCCGGGCGGCGAGCGGAACCTCGTCCCCGAGCAGGCCGTCCGGGTAGCCCCGGCCGTCCATGCGCTCATGGTGGTACCGGATGCCCGGGACGACCTCGTCGAGATAGCCGAGCCGCTCGATGATCCGCGCGCCCTCCTCCGGATGGCTCCGCATCACGGACCACTCGGCCGCGGTCAGCGGGCCCTCCTTCAGAAGCACCGCATCGGGGACACCGATCTTGCCGATGTCGTGGAGCAGCGCCGCCTGGCCCACGAAGTCGAGCTCGTCGCCGGTGATGCCGAGCTGCTCGGCGATCACCCGCGAGGAGGCGGCAACGCGGCGCGAATGGCCTGCCGTGTACGTGTCCCGCGCGTCGACCGTGGCCGACAGCGCCTCGAGAGCTGCCGTCGAGCGCTCGATCACCGCGTGGTGGGCCTCCTCGAGCGAGGCGTTCTGGCGAACGATGATGTCGCCCGCCTCCTCGAGCCGGAGCACCGCATGCTGCGTGAAGAGAATGAGGAACAGCGGCGCGAGACAGAGCGCCGCCAGCGGGATGCTGTGGGCCCAGAAGGCAGCGACCGGCACGGCCATGAGAGAGAGGACGAGCTCGAGCGTGAAGTCCTCCCCGTCGAGCAGACCCGCCTTGCGCGGCGTTAGGCCGCGGCCGAGATAGAGCATCGGCATCAGCAGGAGCCGGTTCGTGACCACGAAGACGCAGGCGGCGACAGTGCCCGCCACCGCCTCGCGGCCGGCAGAGGCCGGGAAGCCGATCCCCTGCGCGACGGCCCACGCGGCGATCCCCGCCATGACGTAGTTCGCGATGTTGAACGTCGCGATGTACCACGGGTAGCGCTGCTTGAACCAGTCGGGGATGCAGTGGATGACGATGAGCAGGATCAGAAGCTCGGGCGGCAGCAGCAGGGCGCCGGCCACGACGAAGACGATCGCCGGATGGAAGACCCGCTGCCGGTTGAGGTGGAACGAGAGGAGCTGGGAGGCGGACGCCAGCGCCGTGAGGAGCCCGAAGCGGAGCCAGTCGGTCGCCGGCACGTATGCGGCTGCGAGCGGGATCCCGAGCGCTGCCGGCGCGACGATGAGCAGCCAATAAGACCAGGCCGCGAAGGTCAGCGGCCCGAGCGAGGCGCGCGGAAGCCGCAGCGCCGGTCTGAGTACGGCAGTCGTCACGGGAAGTCAGGGGTGATATCGGCCGAAGTGGCCGAGCCCCATAAGGCGGACCGCCACGC
>Ga0070714_100003619_pt1 | contig 11562 bp, 13 predicted proteins | sample LARL83metaG_FD_65450 | JGI IMG/M metagenome (GOLD analysis project Ga0070714, IMG submission 65450) | Corn, switchgrass and miscanthus rhizosphere microbial communities from Kellogg Biological Station, Michigan, USA - LAR L8-3 metaG | ecosystem: Host-associated > Plants > Roots > Rhizosphere ... | reverse complement strand
ACGTTCGATTTCTCGAGCATGCCGAATTTCACGGCCGGTCCGCCGGGCGTGCCGGCATCGAGCGTTCGCGCTTTGCCCGACCGATGCGTCGCGAAGAAGAGCGTGCCGCCGGCAGATTGCAAAAACTCCGGCGCGGCGAATTCGCCCAGACGTATGCGGCCGCACGCGGCTTTGCCCTTCGCGGTCGTCACGCTTACCGTGCCGTCCTCCGCGACGCTCGCCGAGAGCGCATCCCGCGGAATACGAACGCCTTCGAGCCGCCAGCCTTGCGCGTTGCGCAGCGTGCCGTCCGCGGCGCGCGCAAACTCGCCGTCGCGTGTAAATGCGCGGCGGCCGCGAGCGTCGACGACGCTGAAGAACCCCGGGCCGTCGATCGCGAGATCGAACGGTCCGCCGCTGCGCATCAGCTTGCCCTGCGTGAACACGGTGTGCGTGCCGGCGGAAGCGGTGCCTAGACTCGTCCCGTCCGGCCCGGCGATCTCGTTGAACGTCGCTGCAGCGCCTTTGAAGCCCGCGACGTCGGCGTTCGAAAGGTTTTCCGAGATGATTTCGAGGTTTTGCTGCTGCGCCGCCATACCGCTGGCGGCCGCGTACAAGGCTTTGTTCATCGCTCTATTTCAACTGCGCCACTTGGGTGTTCGCGCGTTCGCGGGTCTGGTCGATCGCCGAGAGCACTTTTTGCGCCGACTCGAACGAGCGCTGCGCGGTAAGCACGTCGATCATCTCGCCGATGGCGTCGACGTTCGATTCTTCCAAAAAGCCGCTTCGCACGCTCGAGCCGTTCGGCAGCGCAATGCGGTTGAGCACCGCGCCGTTGCGCGTTACCGCGCCGCGTTCGTCGATGACCGCGCCGTCGGGAACGACGATTGCGCCGCGCGTTCCGAGCAGCACCCGTCCCGAATCGTCGACGAGCCGCCCGAAGCGATCGCGCATGAACGCACCGCTGCGCGTCGCGTGAACGCTTCCGGCGCCGTCACGCACGCGAAAGGTTCCGCTCCCCGCTATTGCCAGATCGAACGGCCTGCCCGTGCGGCGCAGCGGGCCTTGCGCGGTGCTGCGGCTGCTCCGCAGCACGACGCCGCGCGCGGTCAAAAAGCCATGCACGTCACTTTTCCGATAGCCGTTCGTCGAGCCGTTCGCCAGATTCTCGGCGGCCGCGTCGAGCCGCGTTCTCGCGGCGTTCATCGCGCTGGCCGCCCAGCCGATACCATCCATGCGCGCATGATAGCGGCCGCTCGTGACCGAAGTTTTGCCGCTGTATGACGACGCTTCGCTCACTCGGCGTCCTGGCGGCGCTGGCATACGCGCTCGCAGGGTGCGCGCAAACGACGGCCCCGAAGGCGAACACGGTGACGGCTCGCGAGCAAGACGCCGTGGCGCCGCTCAAAGACAAATACAAAGACGTCATCACGGGCCTGGACGTCAAGAATCGTACGCTGGTGGTCTACGTCGAGCCCAACGCGATGTATTCCATGGACGAAGGCGCCGAGGCGGCAATGAAAGCGGAAGCGCTGCGCCGCTGGAAGACGGCGTGGGTGAAGGAGCATCCGCGGCAGCACGGCGTGCTGCGCGTGGACGTTCGGGACTATTTCGGCAGGGAAATTTCGACGGATTCTACGACAATCTAGCGCGTGACGCGCAAAGACACGCTGGCCGCGCTCGGGTGGTCGCTGCTCTCGTTCGTTTTATGCGGCATCCGCTATTGGTATCCCGCGCAGCGCTATTTTGACGAGATCTACTATCCACGTTCCGCCGTCGAGTACCTGACGTGGCGGCCGCAGTACGAGTGGACGCATCCGCCGCTCACCAAACTGCTCATCGCGCTTTCTATGCTGCTCTTCGGGGGCGCCCATTCGCCGCTGGGCAACAGCGGCTACGGCTGGCGTTTCCTGAATCTGGTCGTCGGCGCCGCGCTCGTCTACCTGGTGTACGTCTTCGTAAAACGCATCACCAGCTCGAGCGTCTTTGCGTCCATCGCCGCGGCGCTGCTGGTCTTCGACGGCTTTCACTTCACGCAGTCGCGCATCGCCACTCCGGAAATCACCGTCGCGTTCTTCGCACTGCTGATTCTGTACGCGTTCTACCGGTATTGGGATCGCCTAGCGGATCTCCCGCCGGAATCGCCGCCGCTCGCGCTGCTTGCAAGCGGCGCAATGGTCAGCATCGTGCTCGGCGCGGCGATCGCGTTCGGCATCATCGGCGCGCTGGCGCATCAATCGCAGGCGGCCATACTGCTGATGTGGGCGCTGGTGACGTGCGCGTGCTACGCGGCGTTCCGTCTATCGATTCGGCCGCGCCCCGCCGCGCTCGGCTGGCTGTGGCTAACGGCGATTGCGTGCGGCCTGGGCGCCGCCTCGAAGTGGAATTGCCTGTTCGATCTGGTGCTCGTCTTCATCTTCGCGTTCGGCATCGTGCTCTTGCCCAGACCGAAGTGGCGTCTGCCGCTCGATGCGTTCGCCGCAATCGTCCTCTCAACGACGATCGCACTATACCTCGCCTCGTACATACCGTTCTTTTTGACCAGCCATCCGGCCACGTTCGAAACACGCCACGACTTGAGCGCGATGATGGATCTGCAGACGCAGATGTTTACCTACCACGACGTCACGGTGACGCACAATCCGCCGCACCCGTACAGCTCGAAGTGGTGGGAATGGCCGCTGCTCTATCAGCCGATTGCGTACTGGTACCAGGATCTGCGCAGCGGCGCGAATGCGTATAATCCGAACGCGTGCTGCGTCACGGAGATTCTCTCGCTGCCCAATCCGCTCACGTGGTGGTTCGGCTTGCTGAGCATTCCGCTGCTCGGCGTGCTCGCGTGGACGAGAGGCAACAAAGCCTACCTGCTCCTCTTTGCCGCATACTTCGCGCAGTGGCTGCCGTGGATCGCCTCGCCGCGCATGCTGTTCCAGTATCACTTCTTTCCGAACGACGCGATCGTCATGATTGCCGACACGATCGCGCTTGCGTGGATTTGGGAGCGCGCCCAGGCCTCTGAAGAGCACAGGCAGCTGGCCAAATGGGGCATCGGCATCTTTCTCGCGATGACGCTCGTGATGTTCGTCTACTTCTATCCGGTGCTCGCAGCCGACCCCATCTCGTACGCGACCCTGCACGACCGCATGTGGTTTCCGCACTGGGTCATCGGCCCGGGCTAGCGCCCACAGGTGACCTAAGTCCCACGTAGAACTTCCGGCCTAGGCCTTACTCGCTCGGCAGCATTCCCTCCATGAAGCCAAGCGCCGCGGCTACGCGCGCGTCGTTTCTCGGAGGTCTTGCAATGCATGCTCTGCCTAGAATCGCCGCATTCTGTGGACTCGCGCTCCTGTTGGCCGCTTGCGGCGGCGCAGGTGCCGGCCCCGGCGGTTCGTCCGTCATCCCTGTCACCGACAGTCTCAAAGCGGCTTCCCGAACGCTTTCAGTCTCGCCGGCGCAGATGCAGTTCTCCGGCACGGGGACTGCCTTCAACCAAACATTCACCGCGTCGCAAAGCTCCGGCGGCGCCCTCGACGCCGTCTCGAGCGACACGTCCGTCGCCACCGTGAACCCGGGCTCCGCCCAGACCTCGGGCGGCGGCGGGAACAAGTCCGCGACGTTCACGATCACGCCCGTCGCAGCGGGCAGCGCTTCCATTACGGTCAGCGACAAGAAAGGGCTAACGGCAACGGTCTCCGTTACCGTGACCCTGCCGACGCCCCCGCCCGCCGCGGCGCCGACCGTCGTTGCGCAGTATCCCATCGTCGGCTCCGATCTCTCGTACGGCATCACCAACGACGCCGGCGGGTCGGTGTGGTACACGGAATGGTATAACGGCGCGGTCGGACGCATGGGCGCGACCGGCGGCAACACCGACTATTCGTACACCGGATCGCCGTACGGCATCGCGCTGGGACCCGACGGCAACTTTTGGGTTCCCGACCATGCGAACAACCGCATCGCGGTGATGAACGCGAGCGGAGCGCCTGCGGCGTCGTACGCCGTGCAATACACGCCGATGCAGATTGCCAAAGGCCCGGACAACAATCTGTGGTTCACCGCTGAAGACGCATCGTTCGCGACCGGTTTCAGCGAGATCGTGCAGATCACCACGACGGGCGCGATGCAGACGTTCCCGACGAGCACGTCGGCGCAGACGGCGAAGCGTTATGCGTACGACATCGTGTCCGGACCGGACGGCCGCATGTGGTTTACCGAAGGCAACTACATCGGCGCTATAACGACCGCCGGCACGATGACGGAGTATCCGATTCCATCCGGCCGCACGAGCAACTTCATCACGCCCGGTCCCGACGGCAACCTGTGGTTCACCGAGAACTACGGCAATTACGTCGGAAAGATCACGACGAGCGGCGCGGTCAGCGAATACGCCGTTCCGACGCTCTTCGCCGATCCGTGGATGATCGCCGCGGGCAAAGACGGTGCGCTGTGGTTCACCGAAAGCGGCGGCACCGGACAGATCGGCCGCGTCACGACGAGCGGAGCCGTGACGGAGTATCCGATCGCCAACGTCAGCGGCAACCCGGCATTGCTCGCGGGCGCCGACGGCAATCTCTGGATCGCCTCGGCCGGCGGCCAGATGCTCGTGCTCTCCTACTAGATCAACGCGCGCGTAACGGAGCGGGCGCGGAGCTCACATCCACGTGAGCACCGCGCCCGCGCTCACAAGTCCGCCGCCGAACCCGATCATCAAGATTTTGTCGCCGCTCTTTATCGTACCGCTGCGCACGGCGGGAATGAGCGCGAGCGGAATGCTCACCGCCGATGTGTTGCCGTATTCGACCATGCTCGTGAGCGTACGATCGAGCGGAAAATCGACGCGCTTGCAGAGCGCTTCGATCATCCGCATGTTCGCGCTGTGCGGAATAAACCAATCGATCTCGTCCAAGCTCATGCCCGCGCGATCCAAGATGCGATCGACGGCGAGCGGAATGTTCTCGAGCACCCAGCGGTAGACGTCGCGGCCGACTTGCCGCAAGAGTCCGCTTTCGTCGACGATGCCGGCGATATCGCGACGCGTCGCAGTACGGTAGAGCGACGGTCCCGCGCTTCCGTCCGAACCTGAATCCATGCCGGCGAGTGCGCTGCGCTCGTCGCGCACCAGCAGCATCGCGGCGGCGCCGTCACCGAAAAGCACGCACGTCGAGCGATCGGTGTAGTCGACGGAGCGCGTGAGAGCTTCCGAGGCGATGAGCAGCACGTTGCGTGCTTGATCCGACGCAATGAGCGCAGCCCCGAGATTCATCGCGGCGCAGAACCCTGCGCACGCTGCGCTGATGTCGATGGCGCCGCAGCTGGTGGGAATGCCCATGCGATCCTGTACGAGCGCGGCGATGCTGGGATAGACGTAATCCGGCGTCGTCGACGAGACGATGATGAAGTCGATGCTGCGCGCATCGACGTCCGGATGCGCGCGCAGCATATCGTGCACCGCATGCATCGCAAGATCGCTTGCATACTCGTTCTCGGCGACGCGGCGGCGCGTTTTGATGCCGGTGCGCTGCACGATCCACTCGTCCGAGGTTTCGACCATCGTCGCAAGATCTTCGTTTGTAATGACCCGTTCGGGCGCGTACATGCCGAGCGCCGCTGCGCGTACGGGAGCTCGAAGGACAACGTCTCTCATAACTGTGCGATCACCGCATCCGTGAATTGCTGAGTATCGAGGAACTCTTTCCCGCCGAGCGTCAACTCACGCGTGCGAGCGCCTCCCGCGAACGCACCGTCGACTGCCTTCTCGATACGAACCGCGCCGGCGTCGTCGCGTAAGCTGTGGCGCAGCAGCATCGCAGCCGACAAAATCGCCGCGGTCGGATTCGCAATGCCTTGACCCGCGATATCCGGAGCCGAACCACTGACCGGTTCGTAGAGGCCGAACTGTCCGTGTTCCGTCATGCGGGTTCCGAGACTTGCGCTCGGCAGATTGCCGATCGATCCGGTGAGAATCGCCGCTTCGTCCGAGAGAATGTCGCCGAACATGTTCTCGGTGACGAGCACGTCGAAATCGGCGGGCCGGCGCACGAGCTGCATCGCGGCGTTGTCCACCAGCAGATGCTCGAGCTTCACGTCGGAATACTCGGCCGAGACGCGATCGACGACGCGGCGCCACAGACGCGACGTCTCCAAAATGTTTTGCTTGTCGATCGAGGTGAGGTGCTTGCGCCGTTTGCGCGCGAGTTCGAAGGCCACGCGCGCGATGCGTTCGATCTCCGGCGCGCGATAGATCATCGTATCGACGGCTTCTTCAATACCATCCGCGCCGGTGCGCTGCTCTTTCGGTTTGCCGAAATAGATGCCGCCGGTGAGTTCGCGAATGACGACGAGATCGAGGCCTTTCACCAAATGCGGGAGCAGCGACGAGGCTTCTTCCAAGCCCGGGAAGACACGCACCGGCCGCACGTTCGCGTAGAGTTCGAAATCGCGGCGCAGCAAGAAGAGCGCGTACTCCGGACGCTCCGGCAGCGGTTTGCCTTCGTACTCGGGCAGGCCGACGGATCCGAACAGAATGCCGGCGCTGCGCTCGCAGAGCCGCCGCGCCTCGTCCGGCAGCGCCGGATTTCCGGCCTTGAGCGCGGAGCCGCCCACGGTCGTTTCGACGCATTCGAGATCGGGGCGAACGGTGCGCAAGACGCGCACCGCGGCGCGCGTGACTTCAGGCCCGATTCCGTCACCAGGCAAAACGGCTATTGTCGGCATCGCGGAAAGGTGCTGGGGCCGTCACGGGACTTCCTGGTCGGGCGTATACTAGGCGTATGTGGATAGGCTTGTTGCTCGGGTTGGCGACGCCGTCTCCGGCGCCGGTACTGCCGGCGCTAAAAACCATTACGAACATTCGTGCAACGCCGTTTTGCACTGCGCTTCGCGAGCATGTCGCGCCGGCGATCTCAAGCATTCTCACCGTCGACGCGATCGTTGATAAAAATGCCGGCTTCTTTGCAGACACTCGGCGCCCATCGGGCTACGAGCTGCGGCAGTCGATGGGGCGGCTGCACATGGAGAACGGCATCGGCCCCATCGTGAGCGATATGGATGCAGCGCGATCGCAGATCCAAAGGTTGCCGGACGATGCGGCGTATGCACCGATGAAAAGCGAACTGGCCGATGTGCTGGAGCGGCAAAACGACGAGCTCAATGCCATCACGGGCTATCTTGCCACCCAAGCGATGAATGATTTGCGCGGGGCGGCGACCGGGCCGGCCTTCTATCACGCCTCGCGGTATCCGCGCATTACGGCATATCAAGCGGCGTCAAAAGCATTCTGGGACGCACAAGACCGGCGCCGCGCTGCCGAGCAGGCCGCTTCGGAATCGATCTCCGCGGCAATGGACCAGTGCGCGCCCACTGATTCGCTGCAGCATTAGGGGACGTCCGCAGCAGTGTAACGTGCGTCTAGTAAACGGTAATCCGGTTCGTGTCGGAAAGATCCGTCGTGGGAAACTCTTCCTTCGTTTGCGGCGGCGCCTGCTGCGGTTCTTGTGCGTGCGCGCCGTTTGCGGCAGGTAGCGCGGCGGTCTTGTCAAGCAGCGCGAGGTGCGTCATCAGCAGGCTTCGCAGCTCGCTCTTGGCCTTTTCGGCGGCCTCGATCGCGCGCTGGTGATCGCGCCGCGCTTCCGAGGCGGCATCCGTGAACGTTGAAATCTCGCGCTCCGCGGCGATGCGCGCCTGCTCTTTGATGAGATCGGCTTCCTTGTGCGCCGACGCCTTTACTTCATCGGCGGTGCGCTGAGCGAGAACCAGAGTGTTCTGGAGCGATTCTTCCATCGCTTTGAAATGGCTGATGCGTTCTTTGAGATCGTTGATCTCCGCTTGCAGAGCCGCAATGTGCTGCGCGTCGTCTTCGAGCGTCTCGATGACCTCGTCCAGAAACTGATCGACTTCCGCGCGGTCGTAGCCTTGCAGCGCTTTCTTGAAGGTCTTGTGCTGGATGTCGATTGGCGAAATTTTCTGCATGCTCTAGCCTCTGTTCGAAAGAAAGTCCAGAGTGCCGTCGGCGGCCATGGAATCGCGCAGCCCCTGCGCGTTCACCATGATGCCGGCGGGGACGACCAGGTAGATCGCCTCGGCGAGTTTCTGAATCTTGCCGTCGATGGTGTACGCGACGCCCGACGTAAAATCCACGACGCGCTGCAGCAGCGTGCGATCCGCGTTCTGCAGATTGACGATGACGACTTGGCGGTTGCGCAGCGCATCCGCGATCTCGGTCACGTCGCCAAACGCACGCGGCGCGTAGACGCTGACTTCCGTGCCGCCGCGGCGGCTGGTCGCGCGCTGGTCCAGCGGCACGACGTTGCGCGCAGCGCCCGGTTCGTCTTCGTAGGTTTCCTCGGCTTCGTCGTCCATCGAGAAGAACGATCTCATCTTACTGAACATGCTCATAAGCATTTACCTCACGGGGAGGGTACTGGTGTAGTCTTCGACGCCGGGCGCGTTGGTCTTGGTCCGAAAATGGTGCTTCCGACCCGAATCATGGTCGAACCGGCCTCAATCGCCGGACGCCAATCGCCGGACATGCCGAGCGAAAGTATCGCGCCGCCGATCCGCTCCCGCACCTGCGCGGCGGTGTGAAAGGCCCGCGAAATCTCCGATTCGTCGGCCGTGATGGGCCCGATGGCCATGACGCCCTGCAGATCCAGGCTCGCGTGCGAGCGAATGAGTTCCGCGAGCGCGGGTGCGTCAGCGGGCGGACAGCCCAAGCGCTCCGAGGGCGAAATGTTCAGCTGCAGCAGCACGGGCAGGCGTTTTCCGAGCGACGCGGCGGCTTTGGCGAGCGCGCCGGCCGCATCCGCGCGATCGACGCTTTGCACCACGTCGAACGTCGACGCAATCGCCTTGGCTTTGTTCGTTTGAATGTGCCCGATGAAGTGTTTGCGCGGTCCGGAGAGCGCCGCGAACTTCTCGCGGGCTTCTTGGACGTAGTTTTCGCCTATGTCGGTGACGCCGGCGGCGATCGCTTCGCGTACGGCTTCGACCGGCTGGAACTTCGTGACGGCGACGATGGTGACGTGCGGCGGCACCGCGGCGCGCAGCTGCGCGTACCGCTGTGCGATCCTCATCTCGCCCCGCTACGCGGGTCGCCGTACTTCGCACGGCGGCCCCATCCTGGGGCGCGCCAATGGCGCACATCGTGTGCGCTCACGTCGTCGAGGTTTTGACCGAAACGGCGGCTTCGGACTCGTCACCGCCGCGAACGTCGGTGCGCTTGCCGGAACGCCAGCACAGGTAGAGCCCGATAAGGCCGATGGGGATCATGGGCAGCGCGTAGAGCTGGCCGCCGGTGATGCCGTGCCACATGAAATCGGCATGCCGCCACGTCTCCGCGACGGAACGGGTGATGCCGTACATGGTAAACCACCCCCATGCAACCACGCCGTCCGGCGGACGCTTCTTATACAGAAAGAACAGAATCGGCAGCGTGATCGCGTCGAGGACCGCTTCGTAGAGTTGCGAGGGATGGCGATAAAAGGGACCCCAGCCGCCGGCTTGCAGCGGCGCGGTATTTCCGGGAACGATGCACCACGGATGATCGGGCTTGCAGATGTCGCCCCAGAGCTCGTCGTTGATGAAATTCACGAGCCGCGTGAGCGTGATGCCGACCGGAAGCAGCACGACGATTTCGTCGCCGAGCACCTTGTACGTCAGGCCCGGATGCTTGCGCAGAAACAGGAAGAGCGCCACGATGACGCCGACCAGGCCGCCGTGGAACGCCATGCCGCCGTTCCAAACCGCGATGAAATTGAGCGGATTCTGGAAGTACATGCTCGCGTCGTGCTTGCTGATCATGTCGTTGATCACGAAGAACGTGCGGCCGCCGACCAGCACGCCCACGAGCGCGTAGACCAGGAAATCCTGAATCTGGTCCTTGGTCAGGCCCAGGCGGCGCCGGCCCGCGGGGCGGCTCATCCACAGGTAGACCGCGATGAAGCCCACCAGGTACGAGATGCCGTACCAATGGATGCTCAGCGGTCCCAGGTGGATCGCGATTGGATTAATATTCGGGTAGGTAAACCAGTGTTGCATAAAAGAACATGAACGGCGTGGCCAGTGCGCACCTCACCGTTGGGATCGCCTTCCTGGCGGGGCTCGTTTCCTTTGTCTCTCCCTGCGTCCTCCCGCTCGTCCCGGCGTATCTTTCGTTCTTAACCGGTTCGAGCGTCGAAGAACTGCGCGGCAGTCTGACCGCTGACGCACGCGCGCGCGTCGTTGCGCACGCCGTCGCCTTCATCGCCGGATTCACGATTGTCTTCGTCGCGCTCGGCGCCTCGGCCAGCGCCATCGGCGGCGCGTTGCGCGAGAACCAGGTGCTCATCGCGCGCATCGGGGGGATTATCGTCATCATTCTGGGCCTGCAGATGATGGGTGTGCTGCGCTGGCGCTTGCTCGCCCGCGACACGCGCGTGCAGGTTCAAACGGGGCAGCGCTCGCTTGTAGCCTCGATTATCGTCGGTCTGGCCTTTGCAGCCGGCTGGTCGCCCTGCATCGGCCCCATTCTGGCGGGGATTCTGGCTCTGGCCTCGCAGGCGAACGGGGTTTGGCAGGGAGCGTGGCTGCTTTTCGTCTATTCCATGGGCTTGGCCGTGCCGTTCCTGGTGACGGCCGTCGCGATCGGCGCGGTGCTGCCGGCGCTCAATCGTATCAAGCGTTTCTTACCGGCCATCGAATTTGCCGCGGGAGCGTTCATGATCGCCACGGGAGTCGTTCTTGTCACAAACTCGTTCCTACGAATCGCCGGCTGGTTCTACCAATTTGTCCCGCAGCCGAAGCTCTGAATCCGCGCAGCTGTTCGGCGTAGCAGCACTCGTCATCGTACTCGACCAGTACACCAAGCATCTGGTTTCGAGCAGCTTTCTGCCGGGCGAGAGCCGCTTCGTCATCCCGCATTTTCTGAAGTGGACCTACGAGCAGAACGAGCACGGCGCGTTCGGGCTCTTCGGATCCTCGCCGGTACTGCTGATCCTGATGGCGCTCATCGTGCTGCTGATCTTCTGGTATTCGTTCCGCGATCAGGCGCGCCAGTCACTCCTCGTGCGCATCGCATTCGGCATGATCCTGGGCGGAGCGATCGGCAACATCGTCGACCGGCTGCACTATCGTTACGTCATCGACTTCATCGACTTCTACCGCATCTGGCCGAACATTTTCAACCTCGCCGATGCGTGCATCACGATCGGCGTGATTCTGCTGATCCTCGCAAGCCTTGCACGTCGTCGTCACGTCTGAGGAAGCCGGCAAGCGCGCCGACGTCATCATCGCGCACCACACCGGATTCTCGCGTTCGCTCGTCGCCGACGCCGTCAAACGCGGCGACGTTCGCGTGAACGGCTCGGCCGTCAAAGGCAGTTATCTGGTCGCGGAAGGCGACGTCATCGAAGCGCAGCTGGCGCAGCGTCCGCCGCTCGCGATCGAGCCCGAGGCCATCGATCTCACGATCGTCCATGAAGACGACGACGTCATCGTCGTCGATAAAGCGGCCGGCATGGTGACGCATCCCGCGCACGGTGCGACGAGCGGGACGCTGGTCAACGCGCTGCTCGCGCACGTGAGTTCGCTGCCGGGCGAAACGGTGCG
>Ga0070714_100003618_pt1 | contig 11567 bp, 10 predicted proteins | sample LARL83metaG_FD_65450 | JGI IMG/M metagenome (GOLD analysis project Ga0070714, IMG submission 65450) | Corn, switchgrass and miscanthus rhizosphere microbial communities from Kellogg Biological Station, Michigan, USA - LAR L8-3 metaG | ecosystem: Host-associated > Plants > Roots > Rhizosphere ... | reverse complement strand
TTGCTGGTGACAATCAGCCCCGCTCCTTCGGCTCGCATATTGTCGAGCACTCCCTCGGTGAATACCCCATGCAGTGCCACGCAGACGGGTGGCAGGAATGCTCGCCCATGCAGACAGCGTAGCGTCTGAATCATGGTCCCGCCGCTGGCGATGATGTCATCGACCAAGACGGGTGTGTGGTCCCGCCATTTGTCTATCTCCGGCAGGAAGACTTCCACGTCGCGATCACCATGTCGCTCCTTGCGCGCAACCACGCTCGGCGCGCACAGCAGGTTTGACACGGCGGTGACCCATTGCGCACTTTCGCTGTCGGGTCCGATGATCAGCGGCATAGTCACATGGGCGTCGATCCAGACGGCCAGCTGCGATGCCGCATGCACGACATGCGCAGCATGCGGATACACCTCGGCAAGCGTCGCGTGGCGATGCAGATGCGGGTCCACTGTAACCAGCCAATCGAAGGTGTGCCCCAGCCATTCGCCGAAGATCTTGGCGGACAGGGCTTCGCCCGGATTGAATCGCATGTCCTGGCGCATATAGGCCAGATAAGGTGCGACCAGACCGACGCGCGCGGCACCCAGTTCGCGTGCTGTCGCCGCAGCCATCATCAGCGGTAGCACCTTCGCATCGGGACGATCCAGCGTGCATACGATCACGGCGTCACCACCCTGCGGCGGGGCCATTTGAATCAACGTTTCACCATCAGGGAAGTGGTGAAGCAACAGCTTCTGGCGTTGATAGCCTGTATGAAGCGACAGCAATTCGGCAAAAGCCTCGTTGCCTGGCATGGCATAGAGCGTGTTCATGCGGATACCTCGACAGAAACGATGCCGGAATGGCGGGATACGTATTCCATGGCGTAAGCCAGCTCCCCGGGACTTTGCGCATGGAGCGTAAAAAGAGGTTGCCCGGCCGCCACCGTCTCGCCGAGATGGGCGTCGAGCGTGAGCCCGGCCAGCGGCGCGGCAGGCGCGCCGGCCAACTTGGCGACGCGGGACAGGCTGCGGTTGTCGATCGCGATCACGCGCCCTGGCTGCGAAGCCAGAACAGCTTGCTGATAAGCGGCTTTTCCCGGCGTGCGCATTCCTCCCTGTGCGATGCAAATGGATTGGAAGCGCTGCCATGCCTTGCCCGTCTCCAGACAAGTTGTCGCCATCGCAAGCGATGAATCGGCGCTAGCAACGCCGCCCAGCTCCAACACTGCGGCGGCGACAGTCAAGGCATGTGCACGCAGGTCGGCTGGAGCGTGCGGGTCGTTGCGCAGTACGGCCAATACGTCGTGCGCTTCCAGAGCAGGTCCGATGCCTCGCCCCACCGGTTGGGTACCGTCGCTGATCAGCACGCGCAGTTGCAAGCCGAAAGCACCCGCAACCTGTTGCATCAACCTGGCCAGCGATTCGGCTTCCGCTTGATCGCGCACTTTGGCGGTTGGTCCGACCGGCACGTCAATCACCACGTGAGTGGAGCCCGCAGCTATTTTCTTCGACAGCACGGACGCCACCATCTGCCCGGCACTGTCGATATCCAGTGCACGCTCGACCCGAATCAGCTTGTCGTCTGCAGGAGCCAGGTTCATCGCGCCACCCCACGCAATACAGCCTCCGCACGCTTCCACGACGCGGCGTATCTGCGTTTCGTTCAGATCGACAGGTGCAAGCATCGCCATGGCGTCGGCGGTACCTGCCGCTGAAGTAATCGCCCGTGAAGACGTCTTGGGCATCGTCAGCCCCAGTTCCGCAGCGATCGCCACGACGATAGGCGTCGTGCGGTTGCCGGCGAGTCCACCAATACAGTGCTTATCGACAACCAGCGGTTGCGCCCAATGCAGTTGCGTGCCGGTCTGCACCATGGCCTTCGTCAGCGCGATGACTTCTTCGATACTCAGACGGTCGCCACCGGCGGCGGTGATGAACGCTGCCAATTCAATGCTGGAGTAACGATTTCCAACGATATCCCGGACAATGCCGTGCAGTGCGGACTCGTCCAGCGCCTTGCCATAAATCTTCGCCCGCACCGAAGCCAACGAGTCCAGGCTGGGTGGATGCGCGATGATCACGCGCTCGTCGGCGCGGGGCAGCAAGGAGAACCAGGCCGACTCGGACAGCCCGGCCTCATCCACGCCCAGCAACCCATCCTCAACGATGTTCAGTGTCGCCAGTACCCGCTGCGCCCCCACGCGCAACTCAAGGCGTGAATGCGCGCCGAATCCCTCGCTGCGGCAAATCGGCGAATTCCTGTTGAGATACACGACATACTCATGCCCGGTGTCGATACCAAGCCGGCGCAAGTGGCCGGCTTCAAGGCGAGGCCTGGAAAACGTCTCGATCTCTGGCGCATGAGCGGACATGGTTGGTCAGGCCGGCATGGGAGGTATTCACCAGGATGTTTACGCCCCTTCCCGACCGGTCGATTTGACCTCCATCAATTCAGTGTGAAAACGACCCGACCAAGGCTCACGCTTCGCCGAGGGTGGCACACTGTCATTTGCGCATGCATGGCATTCCGACGCGCCTCGTTTCGGCAAGGAAATACCAGAAACTGCCTATGGGATGCGGCCGCAAAAGCGCTTGGAGCCGTCAGTGGCGCTACCTCCGGGTTATTGACCCAGGTCAACGAGCGCAGCCGCGCAGCATAGTAAACATCTTTCCACGGTTGTCGCATGGGAGCCGTCGGATACGCGGCACGGTAAAGAACCGGGGGAGCGTTTATGGCACTCAAGCAAGACATGGATAAAAGCGCAGCAATCATCTGCGCAGAAGCTGCCGTCCCGGATCCGAGAACGCCAGCAGCCCAGGCCTATGTATTGCCCCCGGTCCGCACGCACGGCGGGCTGCTATTGATCGATGCCCTGCGGCTGCGGCATTCCACACGTGAATACGATAGCCGTTCGCTACCCGTCAGATTGCTGTCGGAACTGCTTTGGGCTGCGTTCGGAATCAATCGGCCGGCGACGGGCGAGCGCACAGCGCCTTTTTGGCGGCATGTCATGGTCATCGATGTCTATGTGGCAATGGCCGATGGCGTATGGATATATGCCCCTGAGCGGCACGAGTTGCTGTCTTACCTGGATACGGATATCCGGGCGACAACCGGACTGCAGGAATTTGTCGGCGAAGCTCCCGTGGAGCTCATCTACGTTGCGCATGGCGACCGCATGCCCGATGTTCTCGCCGAAGACCGGCGATTGTTCGCCTCGGTTGATAGCGCGTTTATCGGACAGAATGTCTATCTGTTCTGCGCATCCGAAGGTCTTGGCACGGTGTTTCGTGGCGCGTTCGACCAGAAGAAGCTGGCGGAAGCCCTGAAACTGGATGACAAGCAGTTTGTCACCTTCGTCCAAACGGTCGGTCGCCCGAAAGCCTGGATAAATCCAGAGCTGTATCGGTAGAGCCACCTTGACCGGAGCCGCTGCCGAGCCAACCACGAACAAGCACGAACAGGTATTGTCGATACCCGTCGATACCGTCTATTTCATCATCGGCAAACTTCGCGATTGCGACAGCAAGGACGTGCTCGCCGAACCGGCGGAAAATCATTGTCCATCGGATTCCGAAAGCGTCGAAGCGCCCCGTGCGCAAGGAAATGGATGTCAACATGCGACCGTGTTGCAGGAGCTGCATTCGCTCATCGACGATTTGCGGGAGGACCAACAAGTCGATCTCGTGGCGTTGACATGGCTTGGCCGTGACCATTGCTCGGCGACGGACTGGTCAGCGATCCGCGGGGACACTGCCGAGGTGCATTACGCGCAGACGGCTCGCTACCTGCTTGGCATGTCGATGGTGGGAAATTTCCTTCAGGAAGGTTTGTCCACACTCGGCTTCTCTGGCGAGCCGGTGCGCGAACCGACCTTTCGCACATAGGCAACTCATGGGCTGGAGAAGGTGATTTCTGCAGTTGTTGACCAGCGTCAAGACGCGCGTCCATCAGGGTCATAGGCTTCGATTGCGTCGTCGCCCCGGAAAATGGGCCGGACGAAGGGCAAAGCTTTCGAGCACCGATGCCGCCAGCGCTTAAAGCACCCGCGGTTGTTATGGTCACGTGGAGAACGCCAACATGTCGAAGACCTGGTTACTGGTCGCCGATGCCGCCAAGGCACGCTTGTTCGAAATATCCAAGAAAGGCGCGGACCTGATCGAGATCGCATGCTTCACCGATCCCGACAGTCGTTCGCCAGGGCAGCACCCCGAGCATGGGCGATTGGGGCGTACCAACGAAAGCGCGAACTCGGCGCACCATGCCATCGAACCGCGTACTTCGCTGCGGAAAAAGCATGCGATGCAATTTGCCGACCTGCTGTGCGACGCCATTCGGCAAGGACGTCTGGGGAACCAATACGACCATCTCGTGTTGATGGCGCCGCCGCGATTTCTCGGCGTGCTACGCGATCGTCTCGACGAGCAAGCGTTGAAGTGCGTCGTGGGCGAGGTCCCCAGCGATCTGCTTGCTCTCTCTCCCACCGAGCTTCGCGCGTACCTGCCGGCCTGAGCCGGCGGACGCCACCGCGCCCATACATCGCCTTATGGTTTTAGCACCGCAGCGCCGCTCAGTCGTCCCGCGCGCAGATCGCCCAGAGCCTGATTGGCTTGTTCGAGCGGGTAGATGCGTGTGGCGGTCCTTATGTCTTTGCATTCCTTTGCCGCGAAGAAATCATGCGCATCGGCGCGCGTCAGATTGGCAACAGAAACCACCTCTCGCTCCTCCCATAGCCAGCGATAAGGGAATGAGGGGATATCGGACATATGGATGCCGCCGCACACGACCCTGCCGCCCTTCTTCACGGCGCGCAGTGCCAGCGGAACCAGATCGCCTATGGGTGCGAACAGGATCGCTGCATCCAGTGGCACAGGCGGCATTTCATCGGATGACCCAGCCCATACGGCGCCGAGCGAGCGCGCAAAAGTCTGCGCAGTGATATCTCCGGCTCGCGTGAAGGCGTAGACATCGCGCTGCTGCCGACAGGCGATCTGGGTGACGATGTGCGCTGCCGCCCCAAAACCGTAGAGACCGATACGCTTCGCCTGCCCGGTCTTCGCCAGACAACGCCAGCCGATCAGACCTGCGCACAGCAGCGGCGCGATGGCGACGGGGTCGGCATCATGGTGCAACGGCACGCAGTAATCCGCGCGTGCGACGATGTGGCTCGCATAACCGCCAGGCCGTGTATAGCCGGTAAATTCCGGCGTATCGCACAGGTTTTCACGGCCCCCGCGGCAGTACTCGCAATGATGGCAAGTGCCACCCAGCCAAGGCACACCTACCCGCTGCCCCGGCTTCAGCCCAGAAACACCAGGGCCAAGCACCTCGACTATGCCGACGCACTCGTGCCCTGGAATCAGCGGCGTCACGATATTCGGCAGTTCGCCATCGACGACGTGCAGATCTGTGCGGCATACGCCACAAGCTTCCACCCGCAGCAGCACCTCATCGTTACCTGGTAGTGGATCGGGCAACGACTGGAGCGTCAGCGGCTCGCCGACCTTGCTCAGCACCATGGCGCGCATGATCTTGTCCTCGTTCGGGAGGAACGCATCATCGCGCATACCGGCACTTGGGCAGGTTGATATGGCTCAACACGCCAACTCGATGGACGTCACCGCCCGCCGGGCATATTTAAGCGAAATCCTTTGATCAGGTCAGCTGCTGCAAGACGGCCGGCGTCGGGGTATGCTCCAGCCTGTGTGCTTGACCGGGCACTCCCGCGTATCAAGGGTTTAGATGGCCGTCTCGTCCAGTCCTGCGTCATCTACGATTGTGCCGGCACATCTGCTGGTGGTCGATGACGACGCCGAGATTGCCCATATCCTCAGCCGCTACTTCGGCAGCCACGGCTTTCGTGTCAGCACTGCCGGCGACGGCATCCAGATGCGCCACGTTCTCGACAGCGAGCCGGTCGATATCGTGATGCTTGATATCGGCCTGCCCGGCGAAGACGGCTTCAGCCTGACCCGAAATCTGCGTGGGTACTGGCATGGTCCGGTGATCATCGTGACCGGGCGTGGCGACTCGGTGGACCGCATCGTGGGCCTGGAGCTCGGTGCGGACGACTACGTCACCAAGCCGTTCGACCTGCGCGAGTTGCTGGCTCGCGTGCGCAGCGTCTTGCGCCGCGCGTCCTCGCCGGCGAAGACAGATACCGGGCGTTTGTCGTTTGATGGCTACGTGCTCGATCCGCAATCGCATAGTCTGTCCGGCCCCCAAGGCGACCCCATACCGCTGACCAGCGGCGAGTTCGCTTTGCTGCGGGTTTTCGTCGAGCACTTCAATCAAGTGCTTACCCGTGACCAGCTGATGACGCACATCCATGGTCGCGATGCGGGGCCATTCGATCGCTCGATCGACGTGCAAATCGGACGCCTGCGCCGCAAGATCGAGCCCGATCCAGCTCATCCGCAGCGGATCAGATCGATTCGTGGCTCGGGTTATCTGTTTTCACCGACAGTCAGGCGGATATAGGCACCGACATGTACAGCAAGCAAGCCCCCGATACCGATCTATTCCGCGCGTTATTCGAGGCGGCACCGGATGCGATGATCGTGGTCGACCGGCGGGGTGTCATCGTGCTGAACAATGCGCATGCAGAGCGTCTGTTCGGCTACGAAGCCGGCGCGCTTGCCGGCGCGCAGGTAGAAACGCTGCTGCCAGCGGCTTTGCGGCAGGCCCATATCGCCCATCGTGCCCATTACGCCTCCCACCCACGCGAGCGCTCGATGGGTGCCGGCTACGAATTGACCGGCGTACGCGCCGACGGTCAATCGTTTCCGGTCGAGATCGGGCTGAGTCCGGTCGTCGCTTCGGAAGGAACGCTATATGCGGCATCGATCCGCGATATCTCCGAAACACAGCGTGCGCGCCAGGCCCAGGAACGCGCCCGCTTCGACGCCGTCATGGCCCAGATGAGCCGGCGCCTGCTCGAGGCCACACATCACGAACAAGCCATCGACGAGATTCCCGGGTTGGTAGCAACTACCCTCGCTATTCCCGCGACGGCGATCCTCCTGAGCGACCCACACCATGTCCGCTTGCAAGTCTCCGCACCGATGGGTTTGCCTCCAGCGGTGCTGGAGAGCTTGTCGGGCGACCCTACGCTGCAGGCCATGGCGCGCAGCGCGACGGCGGATGTCGATAAGCTGCCACCCGTGCAAGGGGCCATCATCGAGAGCCTTCGCCGCATATGCCCGTCGTTGAGCGCCGATTTCCAGGACGCCGCCCTCGTGTCATTACCCGACCGGTATGGACCGATGGGGCTGTTGCTGGCATTGGCGCATCAGAAGGGTTATTTCGACCGGGACCGGTTGAACTTTCTGCAATCGGTCGCCAACGTTCTGGCTGCCTCCATTCAACGAGGACGCAGCGAAGAGCAATTGGCTCATTCGCGCCGCTTGGACGCACTCGGTCAACTCACCGGTGGCATTGCGCACGACTTCAACAACCTGCTGACGGTCATTTCCGGCAACCTGCAGTTGCTGGAATCCGATATACCCGATGATCCGGCGACACGGAATACCTTGGCAAGCGCATCGCGTGCGGTCGAGCGCGGCGCGGCGCTTACCCGCAAGCTGCTTACCTTCTCGCGTCGCCAGCATCTGTTGCCGCGCGCCGTGCGCACAGTGCAACTGCTGGCCGATTTGAGCGAAATGTTGGGACGCACACTGGGCGAACGTATCGCCGTGATTGCCGAGTGCTCCAATGAAGTGCCTGCGGTGTACGCCGACGAGGGGGAACTGGAAGCGGCCCTGATCAATCTGGCGCTCAATGCACGCGATGCGATGCCGCGCGGCGGCCGCCTTGCGATCACGGCACGATCCTACAACGTCGCCCATATCCACGAGGATGCCAGGATCGCACCTGGCCCGTATGTGGTCTTTACGATCTCGGATAACGGTGAAGGTATTCCGCCGGAGATACTGGAGCACGTGCTGGAGCCTTTTTTCACTACCAAGGAAGCCGGCAAAGGTAGCGGGCTCGGTCTGAGCATGGTCTATGGCTTCGTGAAACAGTCCGGCGGCCATTTCAATATCGAGAGCCAGGTAGGCTATGGCACGCGCGTCGAGCTTTTTTTGCCGGCTGCGGCGTCAACGGCTACGGAAGAAACGGCACCCTCCCCTTCGCGCCGCGATCGCGGGACCGTTCTGGTCGTGGAAGACGAACCGGAGGTAAGGCGCGTCGCCGTCGCCTTCCTGCGCACGCTGGGCTATATCCCCAGTGAAGCCGCCGATGCCGTTACAGCACTGGAGCACCTGGCCGAACACCCGGATATCGATCTGCTCTTTACGGACATCGTGCTGGGCGGCGATATGACGGGTTTCGAACTGGCAGCGAAAGCACACGAGCGACGTCCACATCTCCCCGTGCTTTTTACTTCCGGTTACGAATACGCATCGATGGATATCGACACCCGTGCTTTCGGTGCCTTCGAATTGCTGCGCAAACCTTATCGCCGGGAACAACTCGGCGCAGCCATGCGCCGCGTGCTCGACGGCGACAGCGGCGCGTGACGCCGCTCAATTCAACGCCGTGCTCATCCCTGCCATCGAGCGCAGTCCATCGACATCCAGTACGCGCACTTCGCGACGCTGCACGTCGATGTAGCTCAAGTCATGAAGGTGCGACAGCGCGCGGCTGACGGTTTCATGTTTGAGAGCCAGGAAGCTGGCCATATCGATACGGCTCATGCGCAAGATGAAGTGTTTCGCGCTGTAGCCCAGGCGCGCGTAGCGTGCGGCGACGTCGAGCAGGAAAGCGGCCACGCGACGTTCCGCGGCCAGGGTGCCCAACATCAGCATCCATGAACGGTCGCAACGGATTTCCGCGGCCAACGCCGAGGTCAGGTGCGATTGCAGTTCCGGAACATGCAGGCAGGCGCGCAATACAGCCGGGTATGGCAGTTCCCATGCCTCGCTGCTTTCCAGGGCGACCACATCGCTCGCATAGGCTTTCAGGCCGATGGATTCCACACCGACAAGCTCGCCGCGCATGCGGAAACCGGAGATCCGCTCACGGCCATCGTCGGCCAGTTCGCAGATCTTGTACGAGCCTGCATGCACCAGATAGACCGCATGGAACGGCTGGCCGGCGTGATAGATGCTCTGTCCGGCAACATGTTTGCAGCGCTGCACCTGAACGTGTTTGCGAATGGCTTCGATGTCGATGCCCAGGTCGTTGCCCGAGGCTGCCTGGGCCATGGAAGCGTAGGGGTTACCTACCCGTGTAGTGCGAATGTCTGTTGCCAGCACTGTCATGACACATGCCCTCCATATGCAGTCCCCGTTGACTACGGAGGCAACTCTAGGTCCGGCACGTAACAGCCATAGTTCGGCTCGGCAACGGTTTGTAACAGTTTGTAACGACGTTCTATCCCGTCGCTCACTCAATGCGCCATCAGCACCGGCAGTTGGGCATGCTGGAGCACATGGCGTGTCGTTCCGCCCAGCATCAGTTCGCTCATCCGCGAATGCCCCCAGGCACCCATCACTAGCAGATCCGCACGCATGGCGTGCGCTTGATTGAGCAACGCTTCACCGGCGCTGGTTGTGGCCGGAAACTGCTGCACCGAATGCAGGATGATGCCTTGCCGCGCGAGCCAGTCACGCACCGGCAGCGGCGGCGGCGTGATGCCGGGCAATACGTCGCTGGCGCCATCGATGAGGCACACCATGTCGGCCTCGCGCAGAAACGGGAGGGCGGCACGTAACGCGCGCATGGATTCTTGGCTGCTGTTCCACGCCACCAGAACTCTCTCCTGGCGGAAGGCCCCATCCCACTTCGGCGGAACCAGCAACATCGGAGAAGCTGCCGTGAGCAAGACCCGCGTCACATAGTCCATGCCAGTGGGATAGCCGGTGTCCCGACTCGGCAGGCGGCTAACCGTGATATCCGCCATGCAGGAACGCCGCGCCAGTACCGGTACGTATACACCGCGTATCACTTCCCAGCTGCCATCGACGCCATGCTTGCGGCATTGGTTCATCCACCAGGTATCGCATTGCCTGGCTTCCTTTTCCTCCGCATCCAGCACGACCATGATCTCGGACATGGCCAAGGTCGAGGGAAATACCTCGACGATATTCAGCCCCGTCGCATAGGCATCCAGGCGGCTCGCCAGCGCCAGGCCAGCTTGCACCACGGGATTGTCGTCGCGCATTTCTTCCGTGTTGACGAGGACCTCGAACATGACAGCACACCTTGGCTGGATTCCATGTGCCAACACTCATCCAGGCGCTGATCGTTCGTCTTGATCTGGGTCAACCGCTATCGACACGGTCCGGGCGCGCCATCTCGGTTTCGTCAGATCGTCGTCGAGCGTTCGCGGAAACCGGCCAGCTGAAAAGCATGGCCGGTCCAATGGGCTATCACTCGACAAGTTGACCGCGATCAATATCCCGGCAATCGCTCAAGCCACCATGACGCTGACGCTGCTGAGTGCAGGCGCGACACCTCATTACGCTGGAGCTTTGTCCATGCCCACCGAAACCGCCATGAGTCCAGAACCTACCCTTCTGCAACGAAAGGCGCTGTTCCAACACCTGCTCCTCCCGATCGACGGATCGGATCTGTCGTTGCGCGCTTTCAGCACGGGCTTGGAGCTGGCCAGAGCATTCGGCGCCAAGGTGCTGGCGTTGCATGTGGTGCCACCATTCAACTCCATTGCCTACATGGCTGAACTTCTTGCTGCCGCGGAGCTGAAGTACAGCCAGCAGGCGGTGCAAAGTGCCACGCGCTACCTGGACGAGGCCAAAAAGCTGGCCAAGGCCGCACAGGTACCTTGCGAATGCCATTACGCCTTCGGTGAACGCCCCTATCAGGCCATTCTGGAAGCCGTCAACGAACATCGTTGCGACCTCATCGTGATGGCCACCCATGGCTGGCATGGATTGAACCGGGTGATGCTGGGCAGCGAAACACAGAAGGTCTTGCTGCAAAGCAAGGTTCCGGTGCTGGTCTGCCGATAAGCCCGTGAACCGCACCGACGGCTAGCTGCTCTTTCCAATCCGGTAGAACAACTCTGCGCTGAACAGCGGTCTCGCGCTGCTCTCCAGCCCCGAATAAAGAATCACACTGAACAGCCAGCCTCCACCCGCTGATGCGGGATGGTTGTTGTCCGTCCACGTTTGTACGGCACCCGCCAGCGCCTGGGCAGCGCCGGCCAATGGCTGGTTTGGATAGAGCGCGACGGGCAGCTTGCTCAGCAAGCTGTTGTTCTGCGAATCGAGGTCCCGCACCAGTTCGTATGCATAGAACACCCCCCACGACGCCGTGGTGTCCGCCAATACGCCGGCGGCAGGAAATAGCGTTTGCACGGCATCGGCAAGCGCCGTGTTGAGGTCGACGCCGGTGATTTCCTGCGGAAGGCTTCGTTCGATCAACGGAGTCACGATGCTGGTGGCGCTGACTTCAGCGGTCTTGAGCAGGAAACCGGGACTGGTCTGCAGCACCGGGTTGTCCGGGTGCGCGGGGTCGTACAGCAGATCTTCGTTACGCACTGCCAGCATGCGGGCACGCGCGTTCTGATAGGCGGACACGCTGATGTCGTTCCAGGCAATGCGGAAGGTTTGCTGGTTTTGCGC
>Ga0070714_100003617_pt1 | contig 11568 bp, 8 predicted proteins | sample LARL83metaG_FD_65450 | JGI IMG/M metagenome (GOLD analysis project Ga0070714, IMG submission 65450) | Corn, switchgrass and miscanthus rhizosphere microbial communities from Kellogg Biological Station, Michigan, USA - LAR L8-3 metaG | ecosystem: Host-associated > Plants > Roots > Rhizosphere ... | reverse complement strand
TGCAGCAGGCGATGTGGGATTCGCACAGCTTCCAGTGCGGTTTCTGCACGCCCGGGATGGTCATGCAGGCGGCGGCGTTCCTCGGCGCCCACCCCGACGCCGACGAACAGCAGATCCGCGAGGCGCTGTCCGGCAACATCTGCCGCTGCACCGGCTACCAGAGCATCATCGACGGCGTCCTGCTGGCCGCCGAGCGCACCCGGGCAGCGCTGAGCGAGGAGGGACCATGACGGCAATCGCGGCTGAGCGGTACACCGGCGCCAGCATCAAGCGTTCTGAGGACCCACGCATCCTCACCGGCGCGGGCCGGTACGTCGACGACATCAAGCTGCCCGGGATGCTGCACGCCGCGTTCGTGCGCTCGCCGATGGCTCACGCCCGGGTGCTCTCGGTCGACGTCTCGGCCGCGCGCGAGCTGCCCGGGGTCATCGCGGCGTACACCGGGGCGGAACTGGAGGCGATGACGGTCCCGGGGCCGGATGCGCTGATGGCTCTCATGGGGTGGCAGGGGCCCATGCCGGAGTTCACGTTGCTCGCCACCGACAAGGTGCGCTTCGCGGGCGATCCCGTGGCGGTCGTGATCGCCGAGAGCCGTTACCTCGCCGAGGACGGCTGCGAGCTCGTGGCGGTGGAGTACGAGGCCCTGCCTCCGGTGACGAACGCGTCCTTCGCGCTCGACCCAGCCAGCCCGCCACTGTTCGCCAACCTGGGTGACAACATCGCCAGCCCGGCGTCTCGGCACGAGTTCGGCGACATCCCGGCCACGTTCGGTGGCGCCGACCGGGTCTTCGATTTCCACATCGACGTGCACCGCCATCAGAACGTGCCCATGGAGGGACGTGCCTGCATCGCCAGCTACGACGCCGGCTCCGGCGCCATGACGGTGTACGCGGCGACGCAGAGCGTTCACGTCAGCAAGGTCGCCGTCGCCATGCGCCTCGGCCTGGAGCACGACAAGGTGCGGGTGCTCGCCGGTGACATCGGCGGCTCGTTCGGCCTGAAGATCGGCGCGTCACGGGAAGAACTCGCGGTCGCGGCCGCGTCGCGTGATCTGGGCCGGCCGGTCAAGTGGGTCGAGGACCGCGGCGAGAACCTCACCACCTCCGGGCAGGCCCGCGAGGAGAGCTTCGACGTCCGGGCGGCGGTCAGCCAGGACGGCGACCTGCTCGGGCTGGACGTGAAGATGGTCATCGACACCGGCGCGTACCCGGGCATGGGCGCGATGGTTCCGTCGATCGTCGAGGCGATGTTCCCGGGTCCGTACAAGATGACCGCCCTGGGTTTCGAGTCGACGGCGGCCATAACCAACAAGGCGACGTACGTCGCCTACCGCGGCCCGTGGGCGTCCGAGACGTTCGTGCGGGAACGCATCCTCGACCTCATGGCGCAGGATCTCGGCCTCGACCCCTTCCAGATGCGGCTGCGTAACGCGGCCCCGCGCACCGAGCCGCCGGCCGTCATGGTGACCGGGCGCCCGCTGGCCGGGGTCACGACGAAAGAGTCGCTGGAGCGGATTGCCCGCCTCGTGGACTTCCCCGCGTTCCGGCGCCGGCAGGCCGAAGCGCGAGCTCAGGGCCGGTACCTCGGCATCGGCGTGGCCACGTTCATCGAGGCCGCTCCCGGCCCGCGGGAGGCGGAGCCGGACAGCGGCCCGATGGGCAACGAGTCCATGCGGCTGCGGCTCGAGGAAGACGGCATCGTGGTGCTGTTCACCGGCCAGATGCCGCACGGCCAGAGCCATCAGACCACCCTGGCCCAGATCGCCGCCGACGAGTTCGGGGTGCCGTTCGAGCAGGTCCGCGTCGTGGTCGGCGACTCTGACGTGGTGCCGTTCGGGCTGACCGGCGGCAGCCGGTCGGCCACCATGACCGGAGGCGTGGCCCTGCACGGCGCCCGGCAGCTCAAGGCCAAGGTGATCGACCTCGCGTCGCATCTCATGGAGGCCAGCGCCCGGGACCTCGAGATCATCGATGGCCGGGTCGGGGTGCGCGGTGACCCGGCCAGCGCCATCCCGGTGGGCGAGGTCGCGCGGCGGGCGGCGGCGGGCGAGTTCGGTGCCGACGTGGACGCCAATCTCGAGATCGTGGCCACGTTCGACGGCGGCGAAGGCGGCTGGTCGGGCGGCAGTCACTGCGCGATCGTCGAGGTCGACGCCGAGACCGGCCTGGTGAAGGTGGAGCGGTACGTCGTGGCCGAGGATTGCGGCGCGCTCATCAACCCCGCCGTGGTCGAGGGCCAGATCCGGGGCGGCGTCGCCCAGGGCATCGGCGCGGTCCTGCTCGAACGATCGGCGTATGACGAGGACGGCAACTGCCAGTCGGCCACGTTCATGGACTATCTGGTGCCGACCGCCTGTGACATTCCGCGCATCGAGATCGAGCACCTCGAGACCGTGCCGCTCGACGCCGACGTCAACTTCCGCGGCGTGGGCGAGGGTGGCATGATCATCGCGCCGCCCACGCTGGTGAACGCCATCGAGGACGCGCTCGCGCCGTTCGGGGTGCGGATCTACGAGCAGCACCTGCCCCCGGCGCGCATCCTGGAGCTCGTGGCCGCGGCGGAGCCGGAGGGGTAAGCCGCGGCTAGCGCAGGGCCGCCGCCACGGCGGCGGACAGCTCCGCGGGCACGTCGCCGACCCGCTGATGCCGCCCGTCGACCACGAGGTCCTGGCCGCCCACCGCCACGTACCTGACGTCGGCCGCGGACCCGGCGAAGATGACCGAGGCCAGCGCGGTCCGCTGTGTCGCCCCGGCCAGACGGGGTGAGTCCAGCGCGACCGTGACCAGGTCGGCGATCGCTCCCGCCGCGATCTCCCCGGCGTCGGGCCAGCCGAGGCTGGCGTGCCCGTCGGTGGTGGCCGCCCGGGCCAGCTCGCCGGCCCGGAAATGCCCGCGCTGGCCGCTGGCCAGGCGCTCGCCGAGCTCGACCCGGCGCGCCTCCTCGAACAGGTCGATCACGGCCTGGCTGTCGCTGCCCAGGGTCAGCGGGGAGCCCGCGGTGGCCAGCTCGTACGCGGGCCCGATCCCGTCGGCCAGGTCGGCCTCGGTGGTCGGGCAGAAGCAGGCGAACGTGCGGCTGCCGCCGAGCAGTTCGACATCGCGGCCGACCAGGTGGGTCGCGTGCACGACCGTGCCGCGCGGCCCGAGCGCGCCCGCTTCGTAGAGCACCTCGGCCGGGGTCTGCCGGTAGGCGGCCAGGCAGGCCTCGTTCTCCGCGGGCTGCTCGGACAGGTGCGCGTGCAGCGGCGCGCCGATCCGCTGCGCCCAGGCGATCACCGGGTGCATCTGGCCCGGCGGCACCGCCCGCACCGAGTGGATGGCCGCCCCGGCCCGGGCCAGGGGGCTGATCAGCCCGTGCTCGTCGGCGCCGAGGGCGTCGGCCCGGGCCGCCCAGGTCTCCCCGTCCCCGTCGCCGAACCTGAGCTGGGCGCCCTCCAGCGGCCGCGGTGAGCCGTCCGGGCTGAGCCCGCCGGACAGGTAGCAGGTGTCCAGCAGCGTGATCCGGATCCCGGCCTGGCCGGCGGCCTCGATCATGGCCCGGCCCATCTCGTTCTGGTCCGCGTAGGGCTTGCCCTCCGGGCCGTGGTGCAGGTAGTGGAACTCGCCCACGCAGGTCACGCCCGCCAGCGCCATCTCGGCGTAGACGGCGCGGGCCAGGGCCAGGTAGCTGTCCGGGTCCAGGCCCGCGGCCACCTGGTACATCCGCTCCCGCCAGGTCCAGAACGTGCCCCGGCCCACCTGGGTGATCCCGCGCAGGGCGCGGTGGAACGCGTGCGAGTGCGCGTTGGCCAGGCCGGGCAGGGTCAGCCCGGGCAGCCGGGTCAGCCCGGGCCGCAGGCCGGCCGGGACCGCGCCGGCCGCGACCTCCGGCGTGATCGCGGTGAACCTGTCCCCGGCCGCCTCGATCAGCACGTCCGGGCAGACCCCCCGGCCCGGCAGCCAGGCCAGCTCGGCGTGCCAGGCCCGGGTCGGTGCGGTGGTCATGGACTGGTCAGCTCCTCCAGGACGGCCGCCAGCGCCACCACGCCGGCCTCGCAGTCGGCCCGGCTGGCGTGCTCGGCGGGCGAGTGGGACACGCCGGTCGGGTTGCGCACGAACAGCATCGCGGTCGGCACCCGCGCGGCCAGGAACCCGGCGTCGTGCCCGGCGCCGGTGGGCAGGACCGGGGCGGTGATCCCGCGCCCGGCCAGCGCCCGGCTCACCCGGGCCCGCAGCGCCGGGTCGAACTCCACCAGCGGCGTGAACGACTCGCGGCGCACGCCGACCTCGACCCCCTGGGCCTGCGCGGCCCGCCGGGCGGCGGCCTCGATCTGGCCCACCATGTGGTCGAGTACCTCCTGGCCGGGGGCGCGGGCGTCCAGCCAGGCGTGCACCGCCGAGCTGATCGCGTTGGCCGCGCCCGGCTCGGCCACCACCTTCCCGAACGTGGCCAGCGCGCCGGCCGCGGCCGCGGCCTGCCTGGCCTCGAGCACCGCGGCCGCGTACGGGAGCATCGGGTCGCGGCGGTCATCCAGGCGGGTGGTGCCCGCGTGATCGGCGCGGCCGGTGAAGTCCAGCCGCCAGCGGCCGTGCGGCCAGATGCTCTCGGCCACCCCGACCGCCGCGCCGAGCCCGTCCAGCGCGCTGCCCTGCTCGATGTGCAGCTCGACGAACGCGCCGATGCGGGCCAGCAGCTCCTCGTCGGCGCTGAGCCGCGCCGGGTCGAGCCCCGCGCTGGCCATCGCCTCGGCGAATGTCACCCCGGTGCCGTCGCGCAGCTCCCGCGCGGTGTCCGGCGTGACGGCGCCGGTCAGCAGCCGGCTGCCCAGGCAGGCCATGCCGAACCGGCCGCCCTCCTCCTCGCAGAACGCGGCCACGGCGACCGGCCGGGCCGGGGCGAACCCGCGCTCACGGAGCAGGTCGACCGCGGCGAACGCGGACACCACGCCGAGCGGGCCGTCGAACGCGCCCCCGTCCGGCACCGAGTCGAGATGACTCCCGGTGATGACAGTGCTTGCCTCGGGGGGACGACCCCCCCAGACCCCCCCGCGTGCCATCCGCTCGGGCCGACCTCCGGCCGGCCGTCGCGGCTGGCCCGGCTCCGCCGGATCCGCGTCTGCGCTGTCCCCCACGTCCCACCAGGCCCAGAGGTTCGCGTTGCGGTCGGAGTGGGTGCGGAGGTTGCGTTCGGCCGCGGTCTTCATGAACCAGGCGCGGCAGGCCGCGTCCGCGTCCGTGAACGTGTAGCGCCGGTAGCCGCCGGTGCCCGGGTCCCGGCCGATATCCAGGAGGGAGTCCCACAGCTCGGCGAAGCTCATCAGTCTCTCCGCGCCGGGGGCATCGGCAGCCGGACGCCGCGCTCGGCGGCGACCTCGGTGGCGCGGTCGTAGCCGGCGTCGGCGTGCCTGATCACGCCCATGCCCGGGTCGTTGGTCAGCACCCGCTCGAGCTTCTGCGCGGCCAGCGGAGTGCCGTCGGCCACGCAGACCTGGCCGGCGTGGATGGAGCGGCCGATGCCCACGCCGCCGCCGTGGTGGATGCTGACCCAGGACGCGCCCGATGACGTGTTGACCAGGGCGTTCAGCAGCGGCCAGTCGGCGATCGCGTCCGAGCCGTCGGCCATCGCCTCGGTCTCCCGGTACGGCGAGGCGACCGAGCCGCAGTCCAGGTGGTCGCGGCCGAGCACGATCGGCGCCTGCACGTCGCCGCGCTCGACCAGCTCGTTGAAGCGCAGCCCGGCCAGGTGCCGCTCGCCGTAGCCGAGCCAGCAGATCCGCGCGGGCAGCCCCTGGAAGTGCACCTTCTGCTCGGCCATGGTGATCCACCTGGCCAGGGCCTCGTTCTGCGGGAACAGGTCCAGGATGGCCGCGTCGGTGGCCGCGATGTCCTGCGGGTCGCCGGACAGCGCCGCCCACCGGAACGGGCCCTTGCCCTCGCAGAACAGCGGCCTGATGTAGGCCGGGACGAACCCGGGGAAGTCGAAGGCCCGCTCGTACCCGGCGGTCTGGGCCTCGCCGCGGATTGAGTTGCCGTAGTCGAACACCTCGGCGCCGCCGTCCTGGAACCCGACCATCGCCGCCACATGGGCCGCCATCGACTCCCGCGCCCGGGTGGTGAAGCCGGCCGGGTCCTCGGCCCGCAGGGCGGCCATGTCCTCGAAGGCCACGCCGCGGGGCAGGTAGGTCAGCGGGTCGTGGGCCGAGGTCTGGTCGGTGACCACGTCGATCGGGGCGCCCATGGCCAGCAACTGCGGCACGATCTCGGCCGCGTTGCCGAGCAGCCCGATCGAGAGCGGCTTGGCCGCGTCCCTGGCCTCGGTGGCCCGGCGCAGCGCGTCGTCCACGCCGTCCGCGGCCACGTCCAGGTAGCCGTGCTCGATCCGGCGCTCGATCCGGGTCGGGTCGCAGTCGATGCAGATGGCCACGCCGCCGTTCATCGTGACCGCCAGCGGCTGGGCCCCGCCCATGCCGCCCAGGCCCGCGGTCAGCGTGATGGTCCCGGCCAGCGTGCCGCCGAAGCGCTTGGCCGCCACGGCGGCGAACGTCTCGTAGGTGCCCTGCAGGATGCCCTGGGTGCCGATGTAGATCCAGGAGCCGGCCGTCATCTGCCCGTACATGGTCAGCCCGGCGGCCTCGAGGCGGCGGAACTCCTCCCAGGTGGCCCACTGCGGGACCAGATTGGAGTTGGCGATCAGCACCCGCGGCGCCCACTCATGGGTGCGGAACACGCCGACCGGCTTGCCCGACTGGACCAGCAGGGTCTCGTCCGCCTCCAGGTCCCGCAGCGAGGCGACGATCCCGTCGAACGCGTCCCAGCTGCGCGCGGCCCGGCCCGAGCCGCCGTACACGATGAGCTCGTCCGGATGCTCGGCCACCTCGGGGTCGAGGTTGTTCATGAGCATCCGCATGGCCGCCTCCTGCGGCCAGCCCTTACAGGTCAGGCCGGTGCCCCGGGGGGCACGGACCGGGCGCGGGCCAGCGGGATGCTCAGCGGTCATGGCCGACTCCTTCGTCGAATCAGTGCCCGGGTCAGCGGCCGTAACAGCCGCCGGGGCCTTCGGCGGCAGGATAACTGGCGGGCCGCGAGCAGGATCGCCTGGATGTCGTCGGCGGTGGGCCGGCGCGGGGTGTTGGCCAGCACCTCGTCGTCCAGGGCGTCCGCGGCGATCTGGCCGAAATCCGTGCCGGTGATCCCGAGGTCGGCCATCCGCTGCGTCATCCCGATCTGGTCGGCCAGGCTCGCGATCGCCTCGATCGCGGCCTCGGCGTTCGATCCGCCGGTATCGCTGAGGCCGAGCGCGAGCGCCACGTCATCCAGGCGGTCACGGCAGACCTGGGCGTTGTACCTGAGCACGTGCGGGAGCAACATGCTCAGCGCGACGCCGTGCGCGATGTCGAACCGGCCGCCGAGCGAGTGGCCGACCGCGTGGCACAGGCCGAGGCCGGTGGTCGCCATCGCAACGCCGGCCATGTGCGCGGCCAGCAGCATCTGCGACCGTGCCTCCAGGTCCATGCCGTCGGCGCAGGCCCGGGGCAGGTAGGCCGCGATCATGCGGATGACCTGCAGCGCGATGCCGTCCGCCCAGGGGTTGGCCCGGACCGACAGATAGGACTCCAGGGCGTGGGTCAGCGCGTCCATGCCGGTGGCGGCGGTGGCCAGCGGCGGAAGGCCGACGGTAAGGCCCGGGTCGAGTATCGCGGCCGCGGGCATCGAGCTCGCGTGGCCCACGTAGAACTTGCGGTGCGCCACCGGGTCAGTCACCACGCCGAACGCGTTGGTCTCGGCTCCGGTGCCCGCGGTCGTGGGGACGGCCACGATCGGCAGCGCCTTGACCGCGAACTGGTTGCGGTAGTCGAGGTCCCGCCCGCGCTGCGGATTCACGGCGGCCACGGCGATCCCCTTGGCCGCGTCGATCGGCGACCCGCCGCCCACCGCCACCAGCGCGATCCTGGGCGGGCCCGGATGCGCCGCGGACCAGGCCTGGGCCACCGTCGCGGCGGCGCCCGCGCCCGTGGCCAGGTCGCCGGTGGTCGGGTTCGGGTGCACCCCGCTGAACACGGTGGCCGGTATCCCGGCCGTATCCAGCACCTGGGTGACGCTCGTGATCACCGGCGTGGCGGCGAGCGCGGCGTCGGTGACCACGAGCACGGTGTCGCCGCCCACGTCCCGCAGGATGTCGGGGAGGCGGCCGATGGCCCCGATGCCGAAGTGGGCGCGCGGGGTGGGCGCGATCACGAGCTGCGACGCAGCAATGGCGGTGAGCATGGTCACTCCTGCGGGACATCGATGCGGAGCGGAGCACCGGTCAGGTCCTCCAGCAGCTTGATCGGGAGCATCTCGCCGCCGGCGTCGCCGTACTGGGCCCTGGCCCGCCGGTAGATCTGCTCCACGAGCGCGCCGACCTCGGCCGGCACGCCGGTATCCCGGGCCAGGTCGATGGCCAGGCCGAGATCCTTGCAGGCCAGGGCCAGCGCGAACGACTCGTCGTAGTCACCGTGGTGCAGCACCGACAGCACGTCCCGCTCGAGGAAGTTGCTGGCCGCGGGGCTGGCCAGCAGGCAGCGGCGCAGCGTGGCCAGGTCCACGCCGGCCGCGGCGCCCACGGTCAGCACCTCGGCGGTCGCGGTCAGGTGCGCGAACCAGAGCAGGTTGATCATCAGCTTGACCGTGTACCCCGCGCCGTGCGGGCCCACGTGCAGGATCCGCTCCGGGTCGCCGATGGCCTCGAGCAGCGGCCTGGCCCGCTGGTACGTCCCGGCGTCTCCCCCCACGAAGATCTGCAGGGTCCCGGCCCTGGCGCCGCTGGCCATGCCGCTGACCGGGGCGTCGAGTACCTCGATGCCCTGGGGCGCGGCCACCGCGCGCACCCGGTCCGCGACCGCGGGGACCGACGTGGACATGTCGATCCAGACGGCGCCGGGGCTCAGGCCGCCGAGCAGCCCGGCCGGGCCCAGCAGGACCTCCTCCACCTGCCGGGGGGCGGGCAGCATGGTGATGACCACGTCCCGCCCCGGCGCGGTCTCGCGCGGCGACGCCGCCCAGGCCGCGCCGGCGGCCACCAGCGCGGTGCCGGCCTCGTGGTGCAGGTCGTGCACCACGAGGTCATGCCCGGCGGCGAGGATGTTGCCGCTCATCGGGCCGCCCATGTGGCCGAGGCCGACGAAACCCACCTTCATGGCGACTCCTGGGATGTGCCGGGACGCTGGCCTCAGCGCCGCGCGAACCGCGCGGCCGCGGCCTCGTCGATCTCCACGCCCAGGCCGGGCCGCCCGGGCACGGTCAGGTACCCGCCGGGGTCGATGCGCAGCGGCTCGGCCAGGAAGAAGTCGCGGCGCTGCTCGGTCCACCCGGGCGGGTCATAGGGGAACTCCAGGTACGGGCCTCCCCCGACGCCGGCCGCCACGTGCAGGTTGGCCAGCAGCCCCAGCCCGTTGGTCCAGGTGTGCGGGGTGAACCAGTGGTTGCCGAGCCTGGCCAGCTCGGCCACGGTCCTGGCCCTGAGCATGCCCACCGAGAGCACCACATCGGGCTGGACCACGTCCAGCGCGCCCGCGCCCAGGGCGTCGAGCAGCTCGGGCACGGTCCGGGCCATCTCGCCGCCCGCGACCCGGATCCCGGCCTGCTCCCTGAGCGCCCGCATGCCCGCCAGGTCGCCGCCGGGCAGTGGCTCCTCCAGCCACAGCACGCCGAGGCCGGCCAGCTCGGCGGCGAGCCTGCGCACCGCGGCCACGTCGGCGGCGGCCGAGATGTCGCCGGGCATCCGCCACCACTGGTTCAGGTCGACCATGATGTCGAGGCCGTCCCCCACGGCCTCGCGGGTGGCCCGGACCGCGGCCAGCCCGGACGGAATGTCATCCCGGCCGATGCGGAGCTTCACCGCCCGGAAGCCGGCTTCGGCGGCGGCCACCGCGGCCTCGGCCCTGGCCTGCGGGCTCCTCAGCTCGCCGAACGACGCGTAGGCCCTGATGCGCTGGCTGGCCCCGCCGAACAGCACGGACACCGGCAGCCCCGCGACCTGGCCGATGATGTCCCAGAGCGCGGCCTCCAGCGGCCAGTACCGGCCCGCGTGGAAGTTGATGGTCTCGATCGCGGCCACGTGGCTGGCGATCCGCAGCGGGTCGCGGCCGATGAACAGCTCCTCGTAGGCGGCGAACCCGTCCATGGTGTCGCCCGAGCCGTGCCCGGTCACGCCCTGGTCGGTCTCCACGCGGACCAGGGTGGCGTCGAAGTGGCGGCGCGGCACCGGGTCCCAGGCCGCGTTGAACGGCGGGTCCAGCGGCAGCCGCATCCGGTCCAGGCGGATGGCGGTGATCTTCATGAGGGCTAAGGGGCCGGGTGGGTGGCGGGCGGCGTGTCACCCGCGTCGAAGTACGGGTTGAACGGGCGGTCGCGCGCGGCGACCACCTCGGCCACGCTGGGAGCGCCCGTGGTGCCCGCCCGCAGCGCCGCGGCGGTCGCGGCGCGGTTGTTCGCGTAGACCTTCCCGGCGTCCGTGGCCTGCGGGTTCACCCAGACCGCGGCGATCAGCAGCATTTCGCCGGCGTCCGTCTCGCTGATGATTCCCTCGGCCACCGCGTCGGCCACGCCGCTGGCCACCCCGGCCTGCGCCGCGCCCCAGGTGAGAGTCCCGTGCTCGTCGCCGGCGATCGAGGCCTTGTTGACGAACAGCGTGAGCGGTTTCACCGGCAGGCTCGGCCGCAGCACGGCCACGAACGCCGCGTTGCCCGGCCTGGGGGTGGCCAGGGCGTTGACCCAGGCCGCCCCCACCGGCCCGTCGCGGTGACCGAGCACGGTGTTGACGTGGGCGGCCTCGGCGCCCTCCCCGACGAAGCTCTCACCGATGAGCATCGCTCAGCTCCACGGGAACGGTGAGTGGCTGACCGGGTGCAGCCGGCCGGTGCTGTACCGCGAGAACCGGAACGGCTCGAGCAGCGCCTGCGGCTCGCCGAGCAGCTCCCTGGCCACCAGCGCGCCCACGCCGATCATCTTGTAGCCGTGGTTGGAGTCGGCGATCACGTACGCGTTCTCGCGGAACGTGTCGAACACCGGGAAGCTGTCCGGCGTGAACGCCCCGATGCCGCCCGACGGCTCGTTGCGGTACAGCGGCCGCTGCTTCTCGAACCGCTTGAGGCAGTGCGCGAGGCCCGAGGTCCACATCCGGGTGAAGCTCTCGTCGACCACGAACTCGGGGCTGGCCGGGCCGTACGGGTCGACCGCGACGTCTGCGGCCGGGCGGTCGACCACGTAGGGGGCCGCCCCGCCCTGGACGCCGCCGAAGTCGAAGTCGGGCTTGAAGTAGATGCCCCACATCTGGTCGGTGATCAGGGACCCGTCGATGTCGTCGTGCAGCGGGACGTCGGAGTCGTGGTGCACCACCGGCGGGAGGCTGCCGTCGCTGGTGGTGAACGTGCCGGGATCGACCTCGAGCGTTCCCTCCTGCAGCGCCCAGTAGGTCCACATGGGCCGGCCGGCGTGGACGGTGCCGTCCGGGCCGGTCACGTCGACGCGGTCGGGGAGCCCGAGCATGGCCCAGAAGTCGCGGACCCACGGCCCGGCCGCAATGACCAGCCGGTCGCAGGAGATCGTGCCC
>Ga0070714_100003616_pt1 | contig 11570 bp, 11 predicted proteins | sample LARL83metaG_FD_65450 | JGI IMG/M metagenome (GOLD analysis project Ga0070714, IMG submission 65450) | Corn, switchgrass and miscanthus rhizosphere microbial communities from Kellogg Biological Station, Michigan, USA - LAR L8-3 metaG | ecosystem: Host-associated > Plants > Roots > Rhizosphere ... | reverse complement strand
GCTGTGACGTCGGCGCTCGGCTCGTCCGTCACCTTGCCGAAGTCGCAGAACGGGATCCTGTAGAGCCACATCGCGCTGTTGTCGACGTCGAACGCACCCCAGCCCCCGCCGCTCGACTGCATCCCGACGAGCCAGTCGATGCCGCGGTGGATCGCGTCCTCCTCGCCGATCCCCATGCCGTGGAGGGCGAGCGGGATCACGGCCGTGTCGTCGAGATCCGGGTAGTTGTCGTTCTGGTACTCGAAGGCCCAGCCGCCGGGAGCGAGCTCGGGCCTGCGGATCGACCAGTCGCCCTTGACGCGCACTTCCTCGGCGAGCAGGTACCGGCCGGCGCGCACGAGCTGCGGGTGATCGTCGGTGACGCCGCAGGCGCGGAGCGCGAGCAGCGCGAGGCCCGTGTCCCAGACGGGCGACTGGCATGCCTCGGGCCGCAGCCGCTCGCCGTCCTCGACCATGAAGCCCTGCCAGCCCTCGACGGCGGCAGCCAGGGTCGGGTCGTCGAGCCCGTAGCCGAGGGCGGCGAGCGCGATGATCCCCCACACCCACGGCGGCTGGATCCCCGCCCACGAGCCGTCGGCCTCCTGCCGCTCGCGGATCCAGCGCTCGGCGACCGCGAGCGCCCGCCGGCGCAGCGCGTTCGGCGGTGAGGGCGGCCGCGTCCGTCCGGGCATCGCCCCGATTGCGGAGAGATCGACGTCCGCCGGCCGCACCGGACGCAGCGACTGCGAGACCGCGAGCGCGACGAACGTCTGCCGCGCCCAGCACGAGAAGTTGTAGATCGAGAACGGCGACCCGGGGGGCAGAAGGACGAGCTCGGGCGGGATCGGCACCATCCGCTGCCACGGCCACTGCCCGATCAGCGCCAGGAAGCACTTCGTGAACAGCCGGCTCTTGGGGATCCCGCCCTCGCGTTGGATGTAGGCCAGCGCCTTCGGCCCGGGATCGACGCCCGCCAGCCGGCAGGCGACGTAGGCCTCGACCGACGTGGACAGGTCCGGCGGCCCGTCGAACCAGATCGACCACGTCCCGTCGTCGCGCATCCGCGCCAGGATCTCGTTCGCGATCCGGCGGTCGAGGTCGGGCGTGCGCAGGCCGAGATAGTGGTTCCAGAACAGGTGCTGCGCCGTCATCGTCACGTTCGACTCGAGCTCGCCGACCCAGATGCCGTCCGGCCGCTGCAACTCGAGCAGGCGGCGCGCGCCGCGGTCGATCGCGGCGTCGAGCTGGGTCAGCTCGGCGATGGCGGCCATCAGGCCGTAACTTTGGCGGAAGAGCCGCTCAAGATGTGCTGAGCCGCCCGGCGGCCGCTGCGCACGGCACTCTCCATCGTCGCCGGCCAGCCGGTGTCGGTCCAGGCGCCCGCGCGGGCGAGGTTCGGCCGGGAGGTCTCCACCCCGGGCCGCTCCACACCGGGACGGAGCGCGATCGTCGCGTACGGCTCGCGGCTCACACGCGACCAGAGCAGCTCGGCCTGGCCGAGCCGCTCGGTCAGCTGGCCCGCGATCCGGTCGACGAGCTCTCGGCCCCTGATCTCGAGCAGCTCCGGCACGCCGCTCGAGACGACGGTGAGGTACTGGCCGCGCTCTGGACGATGCCCGGTCAGCCCGCCGCGGTCGAAGACCCAGTGCGCGTCCGTGCCGATCAGCGCCGCGAGCGGCTGCTCGAGCAGCGGCCGGTCGAACCAGAGGTGGACGCTCACGATCGGCGAGTCCTCGAGCGCGGGCTCGGGCTCCCCGAGCAGCCGGGCGCTCTCGCGCGGCGGCACGGCGAGCACGATCGCGTCGGCGTCGATCTCGTCGAGCGAGCCGACCCGCTGCTCGAGCCTCACTCGGTCGCCGAGCACACGGCCCGCGGCATCGCCGTGCATCCAGCCCAGCGGCCTGATCGGGAGGACGAGGTCGCTGTTCGCACGCGGGCCGAGGAGCGCCGTGCGCACCGTGAACAGACCCGCCTCGGCGTCCACCTCGTCCGTCGGCAGGTTGAGCGCCGGCCGGATGAACACGTCCCAGAATCTCTCGATCGATTCGTTCGTCTCGCCGAGTCGCCTGAGAAGTTGCCCGAACGTTTCCTCCGGATGCGACTGCGCGGAGCGCAGTCGCAGAGTGGTGACCGGCAGTCGGGCCCTGTCCCGAAGAGACAGATGCGAGTACCTCATGAGCCCTGCAAGGCTCGGCGCGATCGTGGCGACCCGTCCGTCCTCGTCGAGCACCGGCAGGCCCAGCCGCGTGCGTAGGTACGAGCCGCCCACGCCGACCCGGTCGAGAAAGCGGAGGTACTCGGTGAAGCAGCCGAGCGCGATGTGCTGGCCGTTGTCGGGCGGCGGCTCGGGATCGCCCTCGCGCTCGGGCAGCGTCTGGACGGCGCCGCCGAGCGTCGGCCGCGCCTCGAGCACCGTCACGTCGTGACCGGCGTCCACGAGCTCGAGCGCCGCGGCGAGGCCCGCGAGCCCTCCACCGACGACGGCGACCTTCAGCGGAGCAGCTCCCTCGCCACGACCGCGAGCTTCCGCGGCGCCGAGAGCCGCGTCTTCTCGCCGAACACGTCGAACCCACTCGCCTCGATGCGGTCGAGCGTCTCGCGATACAGGCCCGCGAACGTGCCGACGCATAGCGCGCTGCGGCGGTCGAGGGAGTCGAGCAGGCGCAGCCCGTCGGCGAGATGCGCCCGGGCCCGGTCGGCCTGGAACGCCATCAGCTCCCGGAACTCCGGCGATGGAGCGAGCTCCTCGACCCCGAAGGCGGCGAGCTCGTCCTGCGGGAGGTAGACGCGGCCGAGGAGCCTGTCCTCCTCCACGTCGCGGATGATGTTGATGAGCTGCAGCGCGATCCCCAGCTGACTGGCATAGGTCAGCGCGTGCTCGGTGTCGGTAGATCCGTAGACCGGGACGCAGGCGAGTCCGACTGCGCCCGCGACCTTCTCGCAGTAGCCGCGCAGCTCGTCGAAGTCGGCGTAGGTGGACTGCTCGGTGTCCTGCAGCCCGCCGTCGACGAGCGCGGCGAGCGGCTCGCTCGGGATGCCGAACCGCTCGCGCGCGTCGTGCAGCGCAACGAAGGCGGGATCGGCCGGGTCGCCGTCGAGGCCGGCGCGAAGCTCCTCGAGCGCGATTCGCCTTTCCTGGGGCGGCAGCTCGCCGTCGGCGACGTCGTCGACGCGGCGCGCGAAGGCGTAGACGGCGGCGATCGCCTGCCGCTTCTCTCGCGGCAGCACCATGATCCCGTAGGCGAAGTTCTTCGCCTCGCGCCGCGTGAGGCGCTCGACCTCGGCGTACGCCTGCTCGACGGGGACGCTCATCGGACGAGGACGAGGGCCGCCTCGCGGGCGAGCCGGCCGCGGGACGGCCGAGGCCGGGAGCCGAAGATGTCCCAGCCGGCCGAGTCGAGCGCGTCGAGCGCGGCCAGCCCGCCACGGGCGAAGAGCGCGACCGCCCGGCCGAGCCGGCCGCCGATCCGAGCGCGCAGCACGTCGCCGGCGGCGAGTAGCTCCTCGGCCCGCGCGGCCTCGAACCGCAAGAGCGCATGCAGGTCGTCCGACGGCCGGTCGAGCGGCGGGTCGCCGAAGGCGTGCCTGTCCTCGGCCGGGAGATAGATGCGCCCGAGCTCGAGGTCGCGAGGCACGTCCTGGAGGAAGTTCACGAGCTGGAGCCCCGTGCACACGGAGTCGCTTGCTGCCACGAGCTCCGCGTCGTCGAGGCGGCGGAGCGTGCCGAGCACGAGCCGGCCGCACGGATCCGCCGAGTGGACGCAGTAGTGCTTCACGTCGGCCCACGTCTCGTACTCGCTCACCCGCTGATCCATCCGGTTCGCCTCGATCAGGCGCACGAACGGCTCGCGCGGCAGGTCGAACTCGCGGATCGTCGGCTGCACGTTGCGCAGCACCGGCCACGTCGCCTCGCCGGCGAAGGCCGCATCGACCTCCTGCTCGAGCTCGTCGAGCGCGGCGAGCCGGTCGCCCTCGTAGGCGTCCCCGAGCTCGTCGACGAGCCGCGCGTAGCAGTAGAGCGCGCGGATGTGCGGCCGCAACGGACGGGGGAAGAGAACCGAGCCGACGGGGAAGTTCTCGCCGGCGGCACGCGCTGCGATCTCGGCGAGCTCCACGGCCCCATTCTTGCTTGAATGCCCCGGCGGGCGGCAGGCGCCGCACGCCGGCCCGAAAGGAGACGCGAGCTTGACCGACGCGCCAGGACGCGATGCGGCTGTGACCGGAGTCGACAGCCGGGACGGCGCCGTGATCGTCTCCCTCGGAGGCGAGCTCGACCTCTACAACGCGGAAGAGGTGCGAAGCGCGCTGCTCGAGGCGTGCGCCGGCGAGCCGGAGCTGCTGGTCGTCGACCTCGGAGAGGTCTCGTTCATCGACTCGACGGCCCTCGGCGTGCTGATCGAGGCGCGCTCGCGCATGGCCGACCGCAAGGGATTCCGCCTCGCCGCCCCCGGCCTCGAGACCCGGCGGGCGCTCGAGGTCTCGGGCCTCGACCGCCACTTCCTCGTCCACGAGACGGTCCCGGAGGCGCTCGACGCGGCTCGCTGATGGCGCGCGAACCGCTGCTTCCCGCCGAGTCCCTCGCGCGCTACGCCGACGCGATCGTGCGCGCGTCGCTCGGGATCGGGAAGGGGGACACGCTCGTCGTCCAGGGCCAGCCCGAGCACCGGGAGCTGCTCATAGCGATCGCCGAGTCCGCCTACAAGGCTGGCGCGCAATTCGTCGACACCGTCACCGCCGACCCGCTCGTCCAGCGCGCGCGGCTGCTGTACGGCAGCGATGACGCGCTCGGCGCGCTGTCGCCGTGGCGGAGGCGGCAGCTCCGGGAGCTCGCCGGTCCGCGCGGCGCTCTCGCCTCGATCACAGGGGAGGGAGAGCCCGGCTACCTCGACGGCGTCCGGCCGAAGCGGATCGCGACCGACTACCAGCGACTGGCGAAGAAGACGGCGTTCCTGCGTCGCGCGCAGCTCAACCAGCAGGCGCGCTGGACGATCGCCGGCTGGCCGACCGACCACTGGGCGGGGCAGGTCTATCCGGAGCTCTCGCCGCTCGTGGCGAAGCAACGCCTCGCCAAGGATCTCCTCCGCTTCTGCCGCCTCGGCGACGAGGACGGGAAGGGAACGAGCGGCTGGCTCAAGCATCTGCGGACGCTCGGACGCCGTTCGGCGCGCCTGACGAAGCTCGGGCTCGTGGGACTGGAGCTGCGCGGACCGGGCACCGAGCTCGACCTCGGCTTCGTCGCCGACACCCGCTGGCTCGGCGGCCCGGAGCCGCTCGTCGACGGCCGGATGCTCGCGCCCAACATGCCGACGGAGGAGACCTTCACGAGCCCCGACCCGCGCCAGACGAACGGGACGTTCCGCTGCACGTTCCCGCTCTCCTTCCGCGGCCGGCTCATCCGCGGGCTCCGCGGCGAGTTCTCGAACGGGCGCCTCGTCCGGCTCGAGGCCGACTCGGCCGACCAGCGCGACTTCGTCGCCGCCTACATCGACACCGACCGCAACGGGAGGCGACTCGGCGAGGTCGCGCTCGTGGACGCCTCGTCCCGCATCGGCCAGACCGGGCGGATCTACTACAACACGCTGCTCGACGAGAACGCCGCGGCTCACATCGCCTTCGGCAGCGGTTTCGGAGGCACGCGCACGGAAACGCCTGCACGTGGCGTGAATCGCTCGACCATCCATCTCGACGTCATGATCGGCAGCAAGGAGCTCGAGGCCACCGGCATCGACGGCCGAGGCCGCCGAATCCCCCTGATCCGCGAGGGGTCCTGGCAGATCTGAGAGGCAAGGCCGTCGTCGGGGTGCTGATTCTCGCCCTTGCGGTCGCCGGCTGCGGCGGCGGCTCGGGTTCACGGGGGATCGTGGCGCCCGTCGTGACGGTTCGCGTGAAACCGCCTCCCAAGTGCAAGCTCTCTGCGAAGCAGCGGCGCCTGTTCGCGCGGCTCCAGGGGGAGATCGTGCAGATGCACACGCTCGAGGCGCCGTTGAAAACGGTGCACAAGCACGGGCCGCAGAAGCTCGAGCTGCTGCTGAACAAGTTCCTGCTCTCCGTCGGCAACCTCCCCGTCGACCAGCGCGGGCTCCTCATCCGCAAGGCCAAGAGCTCGGTGGCCCTGTGCCAGGACTGCTTCGACGCGCTCGAGGCGATCGAGCCTTCGCTCCAGACGAAGTTCGGCGAGTCCCCGTGTAAGTCGGGCTTCTAGGCTGCTCGGCAATGCCCGAGACGCCGGAGGAGCTCTGGGAGCGCGCGCACGGCGAGTTGCGCACGCCGCCCGTGCAGGAGTGGGACACGTGGCCGTTCGAAGGCGCACCCCGCGTCCGGCCGCTCGAGCGGCCGGTAGAACGCGAGAAGCCGCGCTTCGGCGAGGGCGGAGTCGACTGCCGGCGCTGCGCCGCGCCCGACGAGAACTACCTCTGGACGAACGACCGCTGGCGGCTGTTCTCGTTCGAGGAGCCGACGGGCCTGCCCGTCGTCGTCCTGCTCGAGCCGCGCGAGCACTTCGCCGAGCCGGGCGATCTCCCCGACGGCCTTGCGTCGGAGCTCGGCCTGCTGCTCGTCCGGATCGAGCGCGCGATCCGCTCGCTCGGCGACCTCGGTCGCGTCCACGTCTGCCGCTGGGGCGACGGCGGCGAGCACCTCCACTGGTGGTTCATGGCCCGGCCGGCGCGACTGCCGCAGCTGGCCGGCTCCTTCGCCGCCATCTGGGACGACATCCTGCCGCCGGCGCCCGAGGACGTCTGGCGCGCGGATCTCGCGGCGCTCAAAGCCGCGCTCGACGGCTAGCCGTCGACCATGAGGCCGTTGAGCGGCCCCCAGAGCGCCTCGGTGCGGCGGGAGACGTGCGGCAGCAGGGTCAGCTTCCCGTCGGCCCAGCCGTCGCGCTTGCGTCGCTCGTAGCGCTCCTCGGCCAGCGGCTTCCAGAGCTCGTCGACCACCCTCGCGGGATCGCCGTCGATCTCGGCGCGCGGCCTCTCGAGATGCTCCTCCCACAGCCGCAGCCGCGCCTCGCGGGCGAGCGCCTCGTCGCGGACGACGACGTTGACCTCGGTGTCGTTGAAGAGCGAGTGCTCGTTGAGGTTGGCCGACCCGACCGTGAGCCAGGCGTCGTCGATCACGGCCGTCTTCGAGTGGACGTACACGGGGTTGCCGCCGGGCCCCGGCTGGAAGAGCGTGCAGGCGAGGAACCGCTTCGGACCGCCGCCCTCCGCGTCGGCGTCGATGAGGAAGCCCACCTGCCCCCGGCTGTCGTCGGCGCCGTTGTTGGGATGCGACGGCAGCACCGCGACCACGCGGAAGTCGTCGCTCGGCGGGTTCCGGAGCTTGGCCGCGAGCGCGAACGTCAGCTCCGGCGACCAGAGGAACTGGCTTTCGAGATAGACGAGCCGCTCGGCCGCGCGGATCGCGCGCAGGTAGCTCTCGAGGATCGACCACTCACCCTCGCGACAGGGGTCGTAGAGCCGTTCCGGCACGGTGCGCACGAGCTGCGCCTCGACTCCGCCGCCGGAGGCGGCAGGGTCGCCGGGCGCGCGCAGCTCCTCACCGGCAGTCGCCCGCCAGCGCATCTGGAAGTGCCTCGCGACGTCGGCGACGATCGGCCCCTCGAGCCGGACGGCGGTGTCGTGCCAGCCGAGCCCGCGGCGGTGCGGATGGTCGCTCGAGTCGAGCCGGTTCCCCGCCAGGAGAGTCAGGTCGATCCCGCCGACGAACGCGACCTCGTCGTCGACGACGACGAGCTTCTCGTGGTGGCAGTGGAGCGGCCGCTCCTTCGCGTCGAGCGCCATCGTGATCCGCGTGCCGCGCACGAGCTTCTCGCACGCCTCGCGCACCTCCTTCCGGTCCGGATGGAAGAGCGGCAACGGCGCGCCGGCCCACGCCAGCACGCGCACGTCGACCCGCTCTGCCGTGTCCGCGAGCAGCTCCCGCAGTGCCGCGCCTTCCTCCTCGAGCCGGAAGGCGGGGTCGAAGTGCCAGCCGGCGAGATGGACGTGCGAGCGCGCCGAGCGGAGAGCCTCCGCGATCCGCGGCAGCGCGTCGGTTCCGTCGACGAGGAACTCGACGTGGCAGCCCGGCCGCGGGGGGAACGACGCGGTGCTCGCCCAGCCGCCCGCGGCGGGGTCGATCGCCGCGCTACTCCCGCGGCGGGCGAGCCGGCGTGCGTGATGGGCGCGGATGATGCGCTCGATCGTCTCGCCGACGAGATCGTCGGCGCGGTTCATCGGGAAGGGGCCCACGCCGCGCTCATGCCCCGCACGGCGGGGAAACTCACCCGCTGGACGAGTACGGCGACGAGTACTGCGAGGTGCTGTACGTCCCCGTGCCGTCGATGGTCGTGCCCGTGATCGAGGGCGTCGGGAACTGCCGGACCGGGAGCCCCGCGGTGGCCGGGCCCATGAAGTCGTGCCAGATCTCCGCGGGCAGCGTCCCACCGGCGACCTGGTAGACGCCTTCGACGTTGGTGAGCGGAATCTCGCCTCCCGGATAGCCGACCCAGACGCACGTCGCGAGCTGTGGCACGTAGCCGCAGAACCAGGCGTCCTGGAAGTCGTTGGCCGTGCCGGTCTTGCCCGCCGCCGGCCGACTTGCGAGCGCAGCCGCGGTGCCGGTGCCGGACGTGACCACGTGCTCGAGGGCGTAGGTGAGCTCGGCGTCGACGTTCGGACCGAGGATCCGCCGCCCCTTGTTGCTGTCGATCGACTCGATGACCTTCCCGTTCGGCCCGCGGACGCTCTCGAACGCCTGCGGCGCGTGATGGATGCCGCCCGACGCGAAGGTGGCGTAGACGTCGGTCATCTCGAGAGGCGTGAAGCCGACCGACCCGAGGGTCATGGCGCACACCGGCTTGAAATCGTTGCCGCGACTCGTGATCCCCAGGTGGTGAGCCATCGCCTGCACGTTCCGCACGCCGACCCTCGCGATCAGCTGGGCGAAGATCGTGTTCACGGAGTTGGCGGTCGCGTCGATGAGGTTCATCGTCCCGGCTTCCTCGTCGGCGAAGTTGTGGACGTCCCACGGGCCGTTGTTCGTCGCGCACTGCGGATCGGTGATGAAGAGCTCCGGCGGCCCGTAGAAGGTGGAGTAGAGCGAGTCGCCGGCTGCGAGCGCCGTCGCGAGCGTGATCGGTTTGAAGGAGCTGCCGGTCGAGCGGTGCGCCTGCGTCGCGAGGTTGAACTGCATCCGTCGGCCGCTCGGCAGGTAGGCGACCATGGCCTTCACGGCGCCGTTGCGCGGATCGATCGAGACGACCGCCGCGGCGGGGTCCGTCCGCGTGTGGAGGACGGATGCGACCGCGTGCAGGGCGAGCCCCTGCAGGCGTGGGTCGAGCGTCGTCTTCACCTTGAGGCCGCCCAGCTCGACCTGCCGCTGGCCGTCGTAGTGCGGCAGGTTCGAGAGCTCCTGCGTCGCCCATCCGAAGAAGTTCGGCTGCTGCAGCTGCGAGTAGAGATGGCCCGGGTGGAGCTGAAGGCTCTTCCGCTCCGCCATCTTGAGCTTCGACTCCGTGATGTACCCGTTCTTCCACATCGCCTGGAGCACCTCGTTGCGGCGGGACATGGCCGCCTTCGGGTTGGCGAGCGGGTCGTCCACCGTCGGAGCCTGCGGCAGGCCTGCGAGCAGCGCCGCCTGCACGAGCGTCAGGTCGGACGCGTTCTTCGAGAAGTACGTCTGCGCGGCCGCCTCCGCCCCATACGCGTGATGCCCGTAGAAGACCTCGTTGACGTAGTCGCCGAGGATCTGCTTCCGCGTGTGCTCCTGGAAGAACTTCTCGGCTAGGCAGGCTTCCCTGACCTTGCGCGAGATGGTCCGCTGCGGGTGGCCGATGTAGAGGTTGCGCACGAGCTCCTGGGTGATCGTCGAGCCGCCCTGCACGACGTGACCCTTCGAGATGTCCTGGTAGAAGGCGCGCGCGATGCCCTGGTAGTCGAGCGCCCCGTGCTGCCAGAAGCGGGCGTCCTCGATCGCCACGGTGGCCTGGGGTAGCCACGGCGAGATCTTCGCGAGCGGCAGCGGCTGCCGGTTGGTCGACGACGGCACGACGCCGAGCAGGCGCATGTTGTTCGTGTAGAGGAAGGAGTTTTCGCCGAGCGTGAGCGGGCGCAGGTCGGACGTGCTGCACGTCGTGAGCAGGATCTGGCGGCCGGTGAAGGCGACGGTCGCGAGCACGAGCGCGACGATCGCAGCGGCCAGGAGCGCCGCGAAGAGCACGAGGCTGCGGCGCTTGCGCTGGCGGCGGCGGAGCCGTGCGTGCCGCGCGAGGAGCAGGCGCTCGAGGTCCCGGTCCACGCGAGACGGCTCCCGCCGCTGCGGTCCTCTCCCGTTACGACCGTTCGTCCCTGCCACTGCTGCTGCCATTGTGCTGCAAACGGCGGATCAGGAAACCGAACGTGTCGCCGCGCGCCTTTACGTTTGTCTGTCGCCGGCCCGGGGATCTTTCCCGCCGTGGACGCACTTCCCCTTGTGTTCAGCGGTTCGACGTTCCCCAGCCTCCACGACTTCTTCCACTCCACGGGCTTCGTGCTCGCTCGCAACTTCGCGGTCATCCTGGCGGTCGTCTTCTGGCTCGCACTCGGCTTCTGGGTGTACCGCGACGCCCGCCGGAGGGTCGGCGACCCGCTCGTCGTCTTCTTCGCGACGGTGCTCGGGCTCGTCCCGCCATACGTCGGACCGCTCGTCTACCTCCTCCTCCGTCCGTCGGAGACGCTCGAGGACGTGCGCTGCCGGCGCGCCGAGCTGCAGGCACTCGAGCAGCAGCTCGTGCCCTCGCGGCCGACCTGCCCAGTCTGTACCTCCCAGGTCGAGCCCGAGTTTCTCGCGTGTCCCGTCTGTACGACGGCGCTCCGAGAGCCGTGCGCGACGTGTCACGCACCCCTCGAGCCTCTCTGGCAGATCTGCCCCTACTGCACGTCGCCGATCGGCCCGGCAACGGGAGACCTCGACGCCGCGCTGACGGCGGAGGCCAAGACGATCGCCCTCGTCGACGACATCCCGCTCGTGCCGCAGCCCGGGCAGCGCCTGGCGGACGCCTAGGTTCGCCGAAAGGGCGCGGTCCCGTCCCCCGCGCCCTTTCGTGAAGCGAACTGCGTCGGATCGACTACGCGCAGGCGCCGCCGTCCGTCTGCACGGTGCCGCCAGGCCCGTTGACGATCGCCGAGTGGTTCCCCACCGTGGCGTGGATGCAGTACGCCGCGCCGCCGTTCTCCGGCTTGGCCACGTCGATGGCCGAGCTGAGGCCGGAGTCATAGGCGCGGAGCGCGTTGATCGTCAGACCGGTGTAGGTGTTGTTCGGCACCTGGTCCGAGAAGAACGCCTCGGCCGACGGCATCGCTTCGCGGACGTCCGCGGCAGCCGCGGTCTTCTGCGCCTTGTCGCGGAAGCCGAGGTACGACGGGACGGCAATCGAGAGCAGGATGCCGATGATGATGAGGACGACGAGAAGCTCGATCAGGGTGAAGCCCTCGTCGTTCCGCAGACGCTGCCGAAGAGTCAGCATGGTTGCTTGTCCTTTCGTGGATTGATCTCTGGCAGCGCCTGGATCGACAGCCTCGGTAGGAAATCGGGATGGATGCGGCCGGAAGCGGGCAGTGGCCCGCAAACCC
>Ga0070714_100003615_pt1 | contig 11571 bp, 13 predicted proteins | sample LARL83metaG_FD_65450 | JGI IMG/M metagenome (GOLD analysis project Ga0070714, IMG submission 65450) | Corn, switchgrass and miscanthus rhizosphere microbial communities from Kellogg Biological Station, Michigan, USA - LAR L8-3 metaG | ecosystem: Host-associated > Plants > Roots > Rhizosphere ... | reverse complement strand
CCTCGTGGTCCCCGACGCCGGCCGCCGTGACGCGCTCTGGACCCCGCGCGTCTGGCCCGGCGGCGTCCTGGCGGGCGGTGAGATCGTCGGGACCTGGCGGCGCGCGGACAGGGTGATGACGGTGCAGCCCTGGGAGCGGCTGTCGCCCGCGGTGCGCGACGCGGTCGTGGCGGAAGCGGAAGCCCTGCCGCTGCCGGGTATCGAGGGGCGGGTCGTCGTCCGCTGGGACGAATGACGCAGGCTCAGCCGACGCGAAGCGGGAGCATGCGCGGGCCGCGGATCTGGCCCGTGGCCCAGGTCACGGCCGACGGGTCGGCGAGGGTGAACTCCGGGATCCGCTCCAGCCAGACCTCGAGGGCGACCCGCAGCTCCATCCGCGCCAGGTGTGAGCCGACGCAGCGGTGGATACCGAGGCCGAACGCGGCGTGCCGGTTGACCTCGCGGTCGATGACGACCTCACCGGCCCGGTCGAATTGGGCCGGATCACGGTTGGCCGCCGGGAACGACAGCAGGATCCAGTCGTCGGCCTTCATGTCGACGCCGTGCCAGCGCATGTCCTCCTTGACCAGGCGGGCCATGGTGACCGGCGCGTAGGCCCGGAGGAACTCCTCGATCGCGGCGGGCAGCAGCGCCGGTTCGGCCACCAGCCGCTCCCGGTCCGCCGGGGTCTTGGCCAGGTGCCACAGGGACGCGCCGATCGCGCTCCAGGTCGTGTCGATGCCGGCGATGAGGAGCAGGGCCATCGTGCCGACGACGTGGTCGGGTTCGAGCTTGTGGCCGTAGAGTTCCGCGTTGATCAGGTAGGTGGTGAGGTCCTCACGCGGGTGGTCAAGGTGGTCGTGGACCTGCGCCTCCAGGTAGTAGAACAGCCTGCTGACCCGCTCGATGCGCTCGTCCGGCGGCAGGTTGATGCCCTCCAGCAGGTCCTCCACGAACTCACGGAACTGCGGCCCGTCCTCCGGCGGGAACCCGAGCATGTCGGCGATGACCCGGACCGGGATGTGCTGCGCGTAGTCCCGGGCACCGTCCACAATGTCCCGCCCGGCGCAGGCGTCGATCAGTGAGTGGCAGAACGCAATGGTCGCTGGTTCCTGCCGCGCCACCGCGACCCGGGTGAACGCGGGCAGCAGGAGTTTGCGGGCGTCATGGTGGAACGGCGGGTCAGAGGAAATCGGGGGCGAGCCCCCGACCGGCGCCAGGTCCAGCGGCGGCCGGAAGTTGCTCATGATGATCGAGCGCGAGGAGAAGTGCTCGGTGTCGTAGGCGATCGCCGCCACGTCCTCGTACCGCGTCGGCAGCCAGGCCCCGCCGAACCGCCCGGTGTGGGCGATCGGGCAGCGCTGCCGCAGGTCATCCTGGATGGGATAGGGGTCGGCCGCCCACTCCGGCTCGAGATGGGAGAAGTCGGTCGACCAGTCGGCGACCGGGCCGGTGATGATCTCGCTGCGGGTACCGGGCGGCGGGTCGCCGGGCGCTTCGCGGGAACGTTCCGCGAAGCGGTCATCGACGGTCATGTCAGCTCTCCTCCAGCTCGATCGCCTGTTCCGGGCAGTTGGCCACGGCCAGGCGGGCCTCACGCTCGAGATCCGGCGGCACGCCACCGTCGCCGAGCACCATCCCGTAACCCTCGTCGTCGTCGCCGAACAAGGCGGGGGCCAGGTCGTAGCAGCGGCCGTGCCCCTGGCAGCGCTCCGGGTCGATCCGTATCTTCATGGCGCTGCTCCTGTCTGTACCGTGGCGCCGGCGGGAGCCAGGGCGCTGGCCACGCGGGCCAGCAGCGTGGCCCACTCCTCGTCGCCGACCGTATGCATGTCCGGGGTGACGAGCGCGCCGCCCATGGCCAGCAGCAGGCAGAAATGGGCGAGCGCCTCCGGCGACAGCCCATGGTCGAGCTCGCCGCCCCCCTGAGCCACGCGCACCAGCCCGGCCAGCCAGTCCGCACGCTCTCTGGTGTAGTCGCGCATCGGCCCGGCCACCTGCTCGTCACGACGGGCGGCGACCAGCGCCTCGACGATGAGATAGCCGCGCGGGTCCCGGGCCTTGGTCAGGCTCCGGCCGATCACGAGCAGCAGCTCGGTGATCGGGCGGTCGGGTTCCGCGGCGAGCAGGTCGGCGAGCATTGGGCGGCCATACTCACGCAGCGCCGCCACGAGCAGGCTCGCCTTCGAGCCGAAGTGCGCGTACAGCGCGCCGTTGCTCACGCCTGCGGCCGCGGCGATGTCGGCCACGCGGGTGCCGTCGTAGCCACGCTCGGCGAAAGCGTCGGCGGCCGCGCGCAGCAGCCGCTTACGGGTCTCGCTCGCCGTGGCGCCCGCAATCCGGCCCATAACGGAATTAAAAGACCGTTCATTTAAACCGTCAAGCCGGGCGTCGGCACGCCAACCCTCGAGTTTCATGATCCGGTAGCGAAACCCGTCATATCTGCAGGTTTCGCTACCGGATCATGAAACTGCCACCGTGGGTGGGCCGGCGGCCAACCGGGGGCCGGGCCAGACGGCCGGGCGCGGCCCTGCCCGGTTCCTCCCGAGGGGGTGATGTGCGCCGCGCCCGGCCGGCAGAGACTGAGGGCTCAGGTATCACGAGTTTCCAGAACCAGAACCGGATCGGGGTTACCGACAGTGTTTGGCAGGAAGAGACGGCAGGAGCGGCGCTTCGACCGCGAGGCCACGCGGTACCAGATGCGGCAGCGCATGCTCTCCATCGGCGACGACTACGTGATTGAGAATGACCACGGCGACCGCGTGTTCCGGCTGGACGGTAAGGCGCTGCGGTTGCGTAAAACCATTCGGTTTGAGGACATGGACGGGCGTGAGCTCTACAAGATCCAGGAGCGGATGCTGCGGATCAAGGACAGCATGGAGATCGAGGACCCGGACGGTAACCGGGTGGCGATCGTCAAGAAGGCCATGATCACGCCCCTGCGGGAACGCTGGATCGTCAAGCTCGAAGACGGTCCTGACCTGCACGTCCACGGCAACATCGTCGACCACGAGTACAAGATCGAGCGCGACGACACGACGGTCGCCGAGGTCTCCAAGCGCTGGTTCCGCATCCGGGACACCTACGGGGTCGAGGTGGCCCCGGGCGAGAATGACATGCTGGTCCTGGCCACCGCCGCGGTGCTGGACACCATGGCCCACCCGGACCGGTAGCCGGGGAGAGGCCCACGATGATCAAGGAACTGGACGGCCTGCCGCCCGGGGTCATCGGGTTCGAGACCGCGGGCAAGCTCAGCGCCGAGGACTACCGCGATGTCGTGCTGCCGGCGCTGGAGCGCGCCGCGGCGTCCGGCGAGGTCAGGTTCGTGGTCGTGATCCCGGAGTTCCACGGCATGTCGGGTGGTGCGCTGTGGCAGGACCTCAAGGTGGGCGTCGAGCACCTCCGGGCGTGGAAGCGCATCGCGCTGGTCACCGACATCGGCTGGATGAGCGACCTGACCGCGCTGTTCGGCTGGATGACCCCGGGTCAGGTCAAGGTCTTCTCGCTCGCCCAGCGCGACGAGGCGCTCCGCTGGGTCGCGGCGTAACGCCGCCCCGGCGGGAAACGGGCCAGCCCGCAGCCGGGCGATGATTTCCGCGCCGCTTCCCCGTCTAAACCGCATCCGACCCGAGTACGCGGCAAGCCGGGAGTTCTGATGCGGCCAGTTGTCCTGCAGGTCTTTGAGATGTCACTCGACGGGATCATCGGCGAGGAGAACACGCCGTTCTTCGACTACTGCCGGGCCCTGCCCGACGACCCCGGCCTGGAGGCCTGGCTGGCCGGCTGCCTGGAGCGGGCCGGCGTGCACATCATGGGCCGGGTCACCTACGAGGGGATGGCCAAGCACTTCCCCACGGCTACCGGCCCCATCGCCGACGCGATGAACCGGACGCCCAAGCGCGTCTTCTCCCGCACACTGCCGTCCGCCGACTGGCCCGAGACGACGATCGCCCGGGGCGATCTGGCCAGCGAGCTCGACGCGCTCAGGCGGTCCGGGACCGGTGAGATCCTCGCCCACGGCGGGGCCGGGTTTGTGCGGTCACTGGCCCGGCTGGACCTGGCCGACGAGTACCGGCTGACCGTGTTGCCATTCGTGGCCGGCACGGGGCGGACGCTGTTCGCCGATGTGGCGCCGCGCCAGCTCGAGCTGGTGTCCAGCAGCGGCTTTGCCGACGGCTCGGTCTCGCTGGTCTACCGCCGGCCTCGCTAGCCCGCGGGGACGGGATGGCCGGCCAGCATGACGTCCCCCAGGTCGCCGCTGGCCCGCAGCCGCCGGAGCCGGTCATAGTCGGCCGCCTCGAACAAGAGGCCCGCCGAGGTCGGGCGCTCGGCGAAGTTGGCGAACTCCAGGCCGGTGCTGTTGGGCGCCATCGCGGTGCTGAGCTCGGCGAGCGCGGGCCTGATCGCTGGGTTCCCTGACTCGGTCCCGATCCCCAGCCCGTACAGGCAGTAGTCAGCGAGGATCCTGCTGGTCGCCCCGCCGCCGCGGGGAGCGCGCCGCAGGGCGCCGCCCAGGTGGCGGAGTTCGCCGAACATCAGCGGGCCGCCGGGCGGGATCGCGGCGGCGAACCTTTCCAGCGCGCTGGCGTCGAGCTCGTCGAGCAGCATCGTGGTACTGAGACCCGGCACCGGATCGGGCGGGTCCAGGTGCAGGCCGTCCAGGCCGGACGGCGAGCACGGTCCCCACGTGTCGACCTCCGGGCTGAGCGCCCGCAACCCGGCCAGCGCGGCGCGGGCGTCCTCGGCCGGGCCGGCGAACACCCCGTCGATCACGGTTACGGACCGGCCGGCCAGGAACGGCGGCAGGCCGTCCAGCGGCGGGAAGTGCAGGATCCGGAACGACGTGGTGACATCGTCGGCCGCCATGCGCGTCCAGCCGTGCCAGCACTCGAGGATCTCCAGGTGGCGCTCGTAGGGCCACACGAACATGCCCGCGGTCACGTGCCCGTACCGGAACAGCCCGAACTCCATCGCGGTCACCACGCCGAAGTTGGCGGCGCCGCCGCGCACGGCCCAGAACAGGTCCGGCTGCGCCTCGGCCGTGACGTGGAGGGCCTGCCCGTCCGGGGTGACCAGCCGCAGCCAGGTCACGTGGTTGGCGGCCAGGCCGTGCTTGCGGCCGAGGAAGCTGAGGCCGCCGCCGAGCGTGTACCCCACGACGCCGACGTTCGGCGACGACCCGGCCAGCGGGAACAGGCCGTGCGGGTCGGCGGCGGCGGTCACCGCGCCCCACGGCGTGCCCGCCTGAACCCGGGCGGTGCGCGCGCCCGCGTCCACCGCCACGCCCTGCAGGCGGCCGGTCAGCACCAGGATCGCGTCGCCCAGCGGGCCCAGCGACCCGGCGTTGTGGCCGGTGCACTGCGGCGCCACCCGCAGCCGATGGCGCCGGGCGAACTCGACGATCGCGACCACGTCGGCCTCGCTGGCCGGCTCGGCCACCAGGGCGGGCGACCGGTCGGCGGCCAGGTTCCACGGCGTCCTGGCCGCGTCCCAGCCCGGGTCCGCCGGGGTCAGCACGGCTCCTTCCACGGCCGCCCGGAGCTGGCCGGCGTCGACGTCGCGCACCGCGGCCGGTCCGTCGGGGCCTGAGGCAGAGGTCGGGGTCGGCATCGGCATCCTCGCGGGTCACGAAGGGCGTCCGTTTCAGCACCTTGAGTGAACACGGCGTTCCCACCCGCCCCAGCACCCAAACCATGATCGCCCGCCCCGGGAACTGGATCACCCGCCCGGGATGAGCACGTTTCCTTAACCCGCGTTCAATCTTGAGGTCAGACGGCGTTTAGGGGTTGGTCATGGCCGATGTCACTAGCAACATTGATGCTGAGCACGCTGCCGTAGCGAACCGGAACTACTTGATCAGGTTCGAGGAGGACACCCTCCGCCAGCGCCCGCTCTGGATCCGGCTGATCATCGAGTTCCTGGGCACGGGCGTGCTGGTCACGGTCGCGGCCGGGTCGGGCGTGATCAACCAGTACGTGGGCGGCGGCCCGATCAGCCGGACCGCGGCAGTGATCGCCCCCGGCGCGGCGGTCATGGCCATGATCTACGCTTGGGGCCCGCTGTCCGGGCTGCACATCAACCCGGCCGTGACCCTGGCCTTCGCCGGCCGCCGGGTGTTCCCCTGGGCCTGGGTCATCCCGTACTGGGCGGTCCAGATCGCCGGCGCGGTCGCGGCCGCGCTGTTCCTTCAGGCCATGTACGGGCACGTGAGCGCCGGCGGGACCTACCCGATCGACAGGCCCGGCGGCGAATGGCGGTCGTTCGTGATGGAGATGGTGCTCACCGCGATTCTGGTCAGCATCATCCTCAACACCGCGACCGGCTCCCGCAGCATCGGCCACAACGCCGCCATCGCGGTCGGCTCGACGGTCGCGCTGCTCGGCCTCTTCGCCAGCCCGATCAGCGCGGCCTCGATGAACCCGGCCCGCTCCCTCGGGCCCGACATCGTCGGCGCCGACTACACCGGCTGGTGGATCTACCTCGCGGGCCCGGCCGCCGGCGCGATCATCGCCGTCATGATCATCAATGCCGTGCGGGGCCTGCCGAACAAGGAGGAACGCGAGGCCGCCCAGGGCGGCGCGCTGCCCATCCTGGGCAGGCCGTCCGGCGGTACCACCGGCTGACCGGCGGCCGTCTCAGCCGCGGCCGACCAGCGCGGCGTACTCGGTGACGGTCGTGGTGTCGGCGAGGTCGGTCACGAAGCCGGCGTAACCGTCCGGCCGCACCATCACCCGCCCGCCGTGGGGCAGGCCGAGCCGCTGCGCGAGCCGGCGGCCCGGATCCGCGACCGCGGCGTCATACCCGCTGGCTCCGCTCACCTCGCCGTCGCCGCCGACCAGGACCTGCCGCGTCCCGGGTGCCGCGCCACCCGCGGCCGCCGCGGGCGTGCCGTCGGTCCCGGCCACCGTGACCAGGACATGCCCGGTCTCGCGGTCGAGCACCTGCCTCAGCCCGACGCCGCTCACGTCGGGCACGTGATCGCCGGCGTGCAGCGCGTGCCGCGGCTGCCGGCCGCCGATCACGACCGGGCTGTCGCGGTACGCGAGCGCGGTCTCCTCGGCCTGGTTGGCCAGGGCGTGCCGGACCGGCGCGAGCCCGCTCGCCGCGTGCATGACGCTGTTGCGCAGGGTCCGGGCCAGCCCGCTGTCGAGCGTGCCCACCTTGGTCAGCAGGGTGCTGAACTCGATGACCTTCGCCGCCACCGGGTGCCGCTCCGCGTGATAGCTGTCCAGCAGCGCCCCGGACGCCGCGCCGTCCGCGCCCAGGGCCAGCTTCCAGCCCAGGTTGAAGCTGTCCTGCATGCCGGTGTTCATGCCCTGCCCGCCGGCCGGGCTGTGCACGTGCGCGGCATCGCCGCCCAGGAACACCCGCCCGAACCGGTACGCCGGGACCTGCGCGTGGTGGATCTCGAAGATGGTCAGCCAGTGCGCGCTGCTGATCGTGACCGTCCCGGCCCCGGCCCGCTCGTCGGTCACCTGCTGCAGCCACCCGATCGTCGGCTCCCGCTCCGCGCCGTCGGTCTCGATCTGCGCGATCAGCCGCATCCGCTGCCCCCGCATCGGGAACACCAGCAGCGGTCCGGTGTCCTTGGCGAAGTACGTGTACATCGAGTGCCGCTCCAGCTCGCAGCCGGCCTCGACGTCACCCATGAGGAACCGCTCGCCCTTGAACGAGCCGGCCAGCGCGGCGCCGACCAGGTGCCGCACGGCGCTGCGCGCCCCGTCGGCGCCCATCAGGTACGGCGCGGTGATGACCTCGTCCCGCCCGTCATCGTGCCGGACCGTGGCCCGGACCCCATCCGCGTCCTGGACCAGGCCGGTCAGCTCAGCGCCGCGCTCCACGGTCACGCCCTGGCCGGCGAGGAACTCGGCCAGGATGCGCTCGGTCTCCGTCTGCGGGGTGGTGACCGAGAACGGGAACGGGCTGTCCACCCCGTCCAGGTCGACCCGGGCCAGCCTGCGCCCGGCCGCGTGCATCTCCATCGCGGTCGTCTTGATCCCGGAGTCCATGACCGCGTCGACGATCCCCATCCGGTCGAGCATCTCCAGGCTGCGCGCGTGCACCACGATCGCCCGGGACTCCGTGGTCGGCACGGCCAGCTGGTCGATGATCCGCACCGGGACCCGGCGGCGCGCCAGTTCGGCCGCCGCCACCAGCCCGACTGGACCAGCCCCGACCACGAGCACCGGATTGGTCATCGTCTTGCACCAGCTTCCGTTTCCTGAGCCATTACGCTAAATCCGCCCGTAATCCCCGCCCGGCAGCGAACTGCCGCCCGGGGGCCAGGCTATGACCGTGGCAGCTCAGGCCGGGAGCAGCGGCACACCGTATTCATCAAAGCGCTTATCGCGCGTCACGATGGTCAGCCCCTCGGCGCGCGCCTGGGCGACCAGCATCCGGTCGAAGGGATCCTCGTGATATCGGTCGAGCCGTCCGGCCGCGACACCATGGGCGAGGCTGATCGGCAGCGGCAGAAACCCGCTGGCCTGTACCTGGTGCTCAAGGTCATCTGGCGCGGCCAGCTTCCCCAGAGCCTTCTTGACGGAGATCTCCCACGCGCTGGCCGCGGACACCATGACGACGTTGCCGGGATCAGCGATCGCATCCCGCGCCGGAACCGTCAGGCCTTCATCGGCCAGCCACCACAGCAGGGCGTGCGTGTCGAGCAGGAGCCTCACGGACGGTCTCCCCGGAAGGCGGCGTCGATCTCAGCTGGCAGCTCGTCGAAATCGGCGGCGATGCTGACCTTGCCCCGCCAGGCACCCGGCCTGCGCGGGCGTGAAGCCGGTTCCGTCAAGGCCACGAGACGCGCGACTGGACGGCCCGCCCTGGCAATAATGATCTCCTCGCCGGCCGCAGCGCGGTCCAGCAGTTGGGACAGATGGGTCTTGGCCTCATACACGTTCACGCTCTCAGACACACAACCAGTCTAGCGCATGGTCTAGTCTAGTCTAGTCAGGTCAAGCGGAAGGTGAGGGCGCCATGAGCGAGCCGGAGATCGTCACCACGTCGGACCGCCCTGACCTGGACGAGCAGGCGGGCGCCGCGTTCCGGGGCGAGTGGCCCGAGTTCATCTTCCATGACCCGGTCACGGCCGAGTACATCGGCCGGGTCGAGACCTACTTCCCGCAGTTCGACGTGATGCTGCTCGACGACGGCCAGGTCGTGGCCGGAGGCTGGGGCGTCCCGCTCCAGTGGGACGGAACCAACGCCGGCCTCCCCCAGGGTGGCTACGACGGGGCGCTGGCCAGCGCGGTCACCGGCCACGAGGACTCGGTGCCGCCCGACACGCTGTGCGTCATGGCCGCCGCGGTCCGGTCCGACCGGCAGGGCACCGGGCTGGCGGGCCAGGTGCTGACTGCGCTCCGCGGCCGGGCCACCGGCGCGGGCCTGCAGCGGGTGATCGCCCCGGTCCGGCCCGCGCTGAAGAGCCGCTACCCGCTGACCCCGATGGCGAACTTCGCCCGCTGGTCCCGCGACGACGGGCTGCACATCGACCCGTGGATCCGCACGCACCAGCGCCTGGGCGCCAGCGTGCTCGCGCCCGCGCCGGACTCCATGATCATCGTCGGCGCCGTGGCCGAGTGGGAGGACTGGGCCAAGATGGCCTTCCCGGAAAGCGCCCAGTACGTCGTGCCCGCGGCACTGGACCTGGTCACCATCAACCGCGAGCAAGACCGCGGGACCTACTCGGAAACCAACCTCTGGATGCGCCACCTCTAGCGCGCACCCGGGCCGGCTCAGGCGATACCGCTGCCGATAAAGGTCAGGGTGAGCTGCTCGAGGTGCTGCCGCGTGGCGTCGGGTACGTCGCGCAGCGGCCCCTGCCCGGCGAGCACGGCCATCCCGTGCACCGCGGACCAGATCGGGTACTCGATGCCGTCGCGGCGCTGGCCATCGAGCACGCCGGCGCCGACCAGCTCGTCGAGCACGGTACGGAGCTGGCCCAGGGGCGAGCGGTCCGGCTCGGCCCCGTCGCTCGGTGTGCCGTAGGCGTGCGCCTGCGGCAGGGCGAACGCGGTGGCGAACAGCCCCGGTTCCTCGTGGGCGAACTCCAGGTAGGCCACACCGATCGCGCGCAGCCGCCGGCGCGCTGCGGCGGCATCGCCATGCTGGCCGCGCACGCGGGCGACGCCAGCGGCCATGCGGCCGGCGAGCTCGCCCATGGCCGCCTCGCAGACCGCGGCGAGCAGCTCGTCCCGGTCAGCGAAGTGCCGGTAGGCGGCGTTGGGCACCACGCCCACCATCCGTGTCGCCTCACGCAGCACCACGGCGTCCGGTCCGCCGGCCCGGGCCAGCTCGAGCCCGGCGGCGACCAGGCCGTCGCGGACGGCGCCCCGCGGACGGCGCCGCCGCCTCACCTGGCGCGTCTCCCCTGCCGATGGTCTGGCCGTCATGATCGCAGAATAACAAAGTGGACAGCGTCCACAAAGCTCGTTATGGTGGACAGTGTCCACTAAACGAGGGAGGCTCGCGATGGACAGGAACAAGACCGCAGTCCTGCCGGGGCAGGCGCAGGTGCTGGTGACGGCGGCGGAGTGGTTCGCCGGCGGGCACCGGATCCCGTACGACCCGAAGTCCGCGCGCGTGCTGAGCGAGGACGAGGCCGCTGCGACCCCGGGGGCGCTCCGGGTTTTCGAGCGGGTGACCGCCACGGGGCAGGACGCGGACGCCGTATGGCTCACGCTGCTGCCCGGATTCCCTGACGGCTCCTACGGCTGGGCTCAGGTGGACCGGCTGCTTAGCGACGACCTCGGCCCTCGCCTGTACGTGGAGCCGGTCGGGCAGGGCGACTCGGACAAACCCCGGCGCTATCCGTACTCCACCGTCGAGCGCGCGGACCTGGTCGAGGCGCTGTGGCGGCACCACGGCGTGCGCCGCACCGTCGTGGTCACCTTCGACTACACCTCGCTGGCGCTGCTCGAGCTGCTCCGCCGCCAGATCGAGCGGGCCGGCTCGGCCGGCACCGCCGCGCCAGTGATCACGGCCGTGTTCATGATGAACGGCGGCCTGTTCGCCGACGCGCAATCCCACCCGTGGCAGGGCACGCCGCTGCTGCGCAGCCCGCTGGGCGCCCTCGCGATGCGGGGATGGCAGCGCTCGCAGCGCGCGTTCGACACGGGCTGGAACCAGGCCCGTCTGTACTCCCGCAGTTACCACCCCGGCCCGGCCGAGCTGGCCGAGCTGCGGTCGGCGATCACCCGCCGGGACGGTGCGGCGTTCGCCCACAGCGCCGCGGGATTTGTGGCTGAGCACCGCCGCCACGCGCGGCGCTGGGATCTGGCCGCGATCGCCCGCGAGCTGAACGGCACGGTGGCCCTCTACGTCGGCGGCAGCGACGAGGACGCCTACGAGCACAAGCAGATCCCGGCCACCCGCGAGCGCGTGCCCCAGGCCGAGGTCCTGACCTTCCCGGGCGGCCACCTGACCACCAGCGAGCACCCGGATCTTCTCGCCGCGGCGATCCGTGACATCGCGGCCCGCTACGGCGTGGGCACCCCCGCGTTGACCTGACCACGTGAGACCGAAAGGAACGCCATGACCAGGATGACTCCCCTGCTCGAGCGCAACGAGCAGTTCGCCACGACCTAC
>Ga0070714_100003614_pt1 | contig 11573 bp, 5 predicted proteins | sample LARL83metaG_FD_65450 | JGI IMG/M metagenome (GOLD analysis project Ga0070714, IMG submission 65450) | Corn, switchgrass and miscanthus rhizosphere microbial communities from Kellogg Biological Station, Michigan, USA - LAR L8-3 metaG | ecosystem: Host-associated > Plants > Roots > Rhizosphere ... | reverse complement strand
TTGGGCGGAGTGCCTTTTGACATGTTCAAACTGCGCACAATGTCGGTGGGATGCGATGCGGTTGACCGGCGAATTACCGAACCAGAGGATGAGCGCGTTACGCTCGTGGGACGGCCGCTGCGGAAATTCAAAATCGACGAATTGCCGCAGTTCTGGAACGTTCTGCGAGGAGAGATGTCCGTTGTCGGCCCACGCCCCGAAGATTGGGAGATCGTGAAGAAACACTACGGTCAGGGTGACCGGCGCACGTTGACGCTCCGCCCGGGTATCACCTCGCCGGCCGAAGTGCGCTGGTACCCTGACCTCGCCTATCGCTTCCCGCCTCCTCCGGGGGTACCTCTGCAGCAGCATTACCTGGCCCAGCATCTGCCGGCCAGGCTGGCTGAAGAGATCCGATACGTGGAGCATCACAATTTGCTGATCGACCTCAAGGTAATTGCACAAACGGCGGCTTGCATCCTGGTCCGTTCGTGGCGTTTGCCCGAGCGCCAGACTTCAATACCGGAGTCGCGAAAACACTCCGCAATCAGTAACGAGGGATGATGTCACGACCACCATCGGAGTGTTAATGCTTGCGGAGGGTGTTTTCTTCTGCAATCGATTTCCTCTTCAGCTAGCCAGGCCCGAGCAGGAAGTATCGTGACCGTGCAAACTCGCCGGTAGCTCGCGGTCCCGCCACGCGGTCGGCAGGCACAGCGCGGAATTGGGTAGAACGCCAAAATTTTAATTAAGGCTAAGGGAAAATGAAAAATACGAAACGAGTGTTGGTTATTGCTGCTCACCCTGACGATGAGGTGTTGGGCGTAGGTGGAACCATCGCACATCACATTCGGCAAGGCGATCACGTATGCGTCCTGATAATGACTGATGGGGTCACGTCGCGTAATGGTGTTATTGAACTGCAGAAGGCTGCGGCACGCGAATGCTGCCGACTGCTCGGCGTGCAGGAATTGCGGTTTGCCGAACTGCCGGATCAAAAACTGGACGGTATGCCACTCCTGGATGTAATCCGTCCAATTTCCAAAGCCGTGTCCGAGGTCCGTCCACAAATTGTTTACACTCACCATTCCGGAGATGCGAACCAGGACCATCGCACGGTATTTTCCGCGACGCTTGTAGCGGTAAGGCCGTTCGGGGACAACCCCGTGGAGCGTGTCCTGTGTTATGAAGTCGCATCTTCGACGGAATGGGGTCCGCCGTTCGCGGATTGGGTTTTTCTGCCTAACGTATACACGGACATAACGGAGACTCTTGATACAAAACTGAAAGCTTTTGAGGCGTACCGCAAAACATTCCATTGTGAAGTGAGGCCGTTTCCCCATCCGCGGTCAATGGAAGCTGTCAAAATATACGCGCTGCACAGAGGCATCAGCGTAGCCATGAAAGCCGCTGAGGCGTTTGTTTTGGTTCGAGAACTGGACCAATCTCGCGACGCTCGGGCTGCAATAGAAGTCTCAAAAGCAGAGGCAGACAAGTTTTTACCCTTTGCAGTCCCTGACATCGATGAAACAGATGTAAACGCAGTTGCACAAGTGGTCCGCTCAGGTTGGCTTACCAGTGGATCTAAGGTACAGCAATTTGAAGCGGAATTTGCTGCCTACGTAGGTGCGGAACACGCTATTGCAGTTAACTCTTGCACGGCTGCGCTGCATCTTTCCCTGGAGGCAATTGGACTGCAACGCGGCGATGAAGTTATAACTTCACCATATACGTTTGCGGCTACTGCCGAAGTGATCCGCTATTTCGACGCGCATCCAGTACTGGTTGACATCAATGCAGAGGATTTCAATATCTCTCCGGAACTCATTGCCAAAGCAATAGGTCCACACACCAAGGCCATTATTCCAGTGCATATTGCTGGATTACCGGCTGACCTTGACGCAATTCACAAGTTGGCGCGACAGCACAATCTTCGGGTGATCGAGGACGCAGCCCACGCCTTTCCAGCTAAGTACAAGGGAACGACAATCGGCGGAGCAAGTGACTTCACGTGTTTCAGTTTTTATGCCACCAAGACCTTGACGACCGGGGAAGGGGGAATGATCTGCACCAATAACAAGGGGTGGGCGGATCGATGCCGGAGTATGGCCCTACACGGAATCACGCGGGACGCGTGGAAGCGATATGCGGCCGACGGTTCTTGGTATTACGAAATAGAGGCTGCAGGCTACAAGTACAACTTGACGGACATTGCGGCTGGCCTAGGATTGTCGCAACTTCAAAAAGCGGAGCGGATGCGGAACCGTCGACGCGAAGTGGCGAGGCAATACACCGCAGCATTCGCAGATCTCCCGGAAATTCAAATTCCTGCAGACCGGTCCGACAGCGAACACGCTTGGCACCTTTACATGCTCCGGCTAAATCTCGAACGCCTCGATATTGGCCGGGACCAATTTATAACGGAATTGAAGTCTAGAGATGTAGGCACCAGCGTGCACTTTATCCCTCTTCATCTGCATCCTTATTATCGGGAGAAATATGGTTATGTTGCCAAACAATATCCCGTCGCCAACGAGCAGTACCTTCGCGAAATATCATTGCCGATTTCTTCTGGTATGACTGACCAAGACGTAAGGAAGGTGATTGCGGCAGTTAGCGAAGTCATATCTAAGCACGCTAACAAGAACGTTTTCGCGGGATACGACGAGCCGGCTATCGCGGCAGACTAGCGGCCGGATCTCTTGTACCCGAGCCACTTGTTTTTCATTCCCCGACTGTACCAGTCATCACTTAACGCTAAGTCATAAGACTGCCTAACGACATCTCCATCCACGCGTCGGTTCGTTGCTATTGATTTCTGTTCCGCGGAACTAAGTTCTCCCCCTGAAACTAAAACCTTGTAGTCAGAAAGGTCAACCATGGCCACCGTCTCAACTCTCGCAATCAAAGAAACAGCAGACCGGTCGTTTCGGGCGCAACTTATGCGCGTTCTCACAGGCTTGACTCAAATCATTCAGAGCAGGGCGACTGAGTATGATCTGTATTCTCGAAAGAACCAATTGCTCCTTGACGGCAACATATTCGCGTTGTCGCTAACTGCCTCATTCCTGATCCGATTTGAGGGTTTACCTGCCGGCTTCGACGCACTGCAATTGATGGCGTGGATTCCCTGCCTGACCGTTGCCAGACTGCTCATAAATTCAATAACGGGTGTAAATCGCTTCATCTGGAGGTTCGTGTGCCTTTCCGACGCCAGCACGATTGGCTATTCAAATCTGATTCTGACATGGGCATTGCTGATGTTGGCTCTTATTTACCCGCCGCATGGAATGTTCTCACGTTGGTTGCGGCTACCACTGAGTATCATAGCGCTCGAATATCTACTTTCATCGGTGGCGATGTTGTCCGCTCGTTCGGTTCGAAGAATGTTGTACGAAAAAAGTCACAGATCAGGCCTCTTTCCCGGACAACAAACTAAGTCGGTACTTCTTTATGGCGCTGGCAGGGCAGGCATCATGCTGTTGCGAGAACTCCAAAACCGCTCCGATATAGCGGTCGTGGGGTTTATTGACGACGATCAGAAAAAAATTGGAAGCATCATCGCAGGGACCAAGGTCTTGACGGACGGCAGATCTTTGGATGAAGTAGTCCGCCGCCATGGCATAAAGGAGGTAATTGTCACAATCGTTTCCGCCAGAGCAGAAGTACTGGCAACAATTCTGGCAAGGTGCAACGAAGCTAATGTTGGAGTAAAGATCGTCCCCACCTTGGAAGAAATCGTTAAAGAACGGGTCAACATCAGTCGCATTCGAGAATTTAGGATAAATGATTTGCTAGGCCGCGAAGCCGTTAGCATTGGCCATTTTGATGAGGACGTCCGTGAACTGTATGCCAGGAAACGCATTCTGGTGACGGGCGCGGGAGGCTCCATTGGAAGTGAACTTGTACGCCAGTTACTGCTCTTTTCCCCTGCTCACGTCGCCATTTTGGATAAGGATGAGAATTCAATCTACGAACTAGAGCAGGAACTTAGGGTCCGCATGCCAGAAGTCAGGATAGAGTCTCAAATTGCTGACCTACGCCATGCAAAGAGGCTAAACAGCATTTTCGCAGATTGCAGGCCTGAAGTCGTCTTCCACGCTGCCGCTCATAAGCATGTGCCTTTAATGGAGAAGCATCCTTGTGAGGCGGTCATGAACAACGTGTATGGCACCAGAAATGTTCTAGACGCCTGTTGCGATATAGGGGTAGAGCGGTTCGTGTTCATTTCCAGCGATAAAGCGGTCAACCCCACGAACGTGATGGGCGCCACAAAAAGAGCTGGCGAGAAATTAGTTCAAACCTATGCTGAACAACGCGGTCTGCGTGCTGCTTGTGTAAGGTTCGGAAACGTGATGGGCAGCAGGGGGAGTGTTATTCCACTTTTTGAGAGACAGATCGCCAGGGGTGGTCCCGTGACCATAACTCATCCCGAGATGCTTCGCTTCTTTATGACAATACCCGAAGCTGTCCAGTTGGTACTGTGCGCGGGAAGTCTAGCTGGTTCTGCAACGGTATTCGTGCTGGATATGGGAAGCCCCCGCAAAATTTTGGATCTGGCACATCAGATGATCACTCTCTGCGGACTTGAGCCGGAAAAGGATATACAAATTCGGATTACTGGGTTACGCCCTGGAGAAAAACTCAATGAAGAACTGGTTGGGACCGGAGAAATCCTGCAAGCTACGCGTTTCGCACGAATTTCAATGCTGTGCCAGTCCCCTTTCGATGAGCACGCGTTCTCCGCGAGCGCTGACATAGCTGTCAGGGCTGCCGAGCAAAATAATCGCCGTGCCGTATACGAATCACTCCTCGCGATGCGGCTGGGATTCAATCCGCAGCACTCGTATCTGCATACGGCTTAACGCGGTTAGACCGTTCACAGTTCCGTGTCTGGCGTGCACTCACAACTGAATTTCACAACTTAACTACTGTCTGCTGTCTCGTTCCGCCCGGGCATTTAGTAGCTATTTGCAAGAAATGAGGGATTTCGTGATGACAGGAAATCAACCCCGTAGAGCAAGCACCGTATTCATTATCGCGATGATGTTCACTGTTTGTATGTGCCTCTGTGCCTCCGCTCAGGTTCCCAAAAGCTCCGCTGTGAGTGACGCGAATTGGGACCTGATGTCACAAGCTCATCCCGACAGCAAAACAATCGCGAACACATTCGGCAAGCTCCCGCTCTATTTCGAGCCCAATTACGGCCAGAGCGACGGTAATGTGAAGTTTCTCTCGCGGGGCAGTGGATACACAGTATTCTTTAATTCTACCGGATTAGTACTGGCACTGCGCTCACCTTCGTCTGACTCGGATTCCAACTCAAATCCTGACGCGAAGCAACCCAGACGTGACTCCTCGTCGCCCACAACCGTTGAAATGCAGTTGCTCCAGTCTAATCCGGCTGCTGATATTACAGGAATCAACGAGCTGACGGGAAAAGTTAACTATATTAAAGGTAACAGCCCAAAGCTCTGGATCCGGCAAATTCCCACATTTCAAAGCATCAAGTACAGCAATATTTATCCGGGAATTAACACTTTTTATCACGGAAACAAAGGACACTTGGAATTTGACTTTGAAGTCTTACCGGGCGCTTCGCCCAACAGTATCCTCCTTAAGTTGAACGGGATAAACAATGTGGAGATCAATGGCGATGGGAATCTTATCTTAAAAACTTCAGTTGGTGACATCGCATTGATGCGGCCGCTCGCATATCAGCTAAGCGGGTCCGGACGAACCATTATTTCGTCCCGATATATTTTGTATTCTGGAAACCGCATCGGATTTGAAATCGGGAGATACGACACACGAAAGTCCTTGATCATCGATCCTGTGCTGACCTATTCAACATACCTTGGTGGAAGCCACTACGATTCAGGATCCGCCATCGCAGTCGACTCTCTCGGAAGCGCATACGTTACCGGCACCACTAATTCGAATGATTTTCCTTCCAGTGTTGGTTCGTTAGACCCGAGTTGTGGTGGGGCTGGCAGCATTTGTAGTGACTTCGATTCCGACGTATTCGTGACGAAACTCAGTCCTGACGGTTCAACACTGATTTACTCCACGTATATTGGCGGGACGTCAGTTGATTCGGGCAAGGGAATCGCTATAGACGGGTCGGGAAATGCTTATGTAACTGGCCTTACTTCGTCGAGGGACTTTCCTGCGACAGCCGGTGCTCTCCAACAAACGTACGGCGGTGCCGTAGACGCATTCGTGGCCAAATTAAGCGCGGACGGATCATCTTTGATTTATTCGAGCTTTTTGGGAAATAGCGGTTTCGATGGCGGATTTGCGATCGCCCTCGATTCGTCGGGTAATGCTTACCTTACAGGTATAACGTACTCCACCGCTTTTCCGACCGTCAACCCTATCCAAGCAGGCTTGGCAGGCGGTTTGGATGGGGATGCTTTTGTCGCCGAAGTGAATGCAAGCGGTTCCGCACTAGTATATTCGACTTACCTCGGGGGAAGTGATCTGGATCGGGGAAATGGCATCGCTGTCGATGCCACCGGCAATGCTTACGTAACAGGTTTTACGCGATCTTCTGACTTCCCGATCGTTGGAGCACTGCAAGCTGCTTGCGCAAGTTGCCCAACATATGCGGACGCGTTTATAGCCAAGGTAATTGCTGGCGGCGGGTCATTGGTCTATTCAACCTTCATGGGTGGCAGCGCCGACGATCAAGGAGTTGCTATCGCAGTAGACCCGGCAGGCAGTACATACGTCACTGGTTTCACATACTCGAACAATTTTCCGGCGACATCAGGAGCATGGCAGACATCGTTAAGCGGTTTGGCCGACGCTTTTGTAACAAAGTTAAGCCCCGATGGATCCGCACAATTGTTTTCGACGTACTTGGGAGGGGGGGATGTCGATTTTGGTAAAAGCATCGCGGTCCTCATGGGCAACACATATGTAGTTGGGGATTCGTATTCGAATAACTTTCCGATGCTGAATGCGATTCAAAGCAGTTGCCCCGGGGGAAGCTGCGGAAATGGCACTGTGTTCGTCACTGAGCTTAACGCTGCTGGCTCTGCTCCGGTCTTTTCCTCTTATCTGGGAGGTAGTGGAGGCAGTACCGGCGGAGATCAAGGAAGTGGTATCGCCGTAGATACCTTAGGAAACAGTTATCTAACAGGGGAAACCGTTTCTGTCGATTTTCACGTTTCTAACGCGCTACAGACCAAATTTGGCGGTGAAGACGGTGATGCTTTCATTGCGAAAATCTCGTTAGCGCCAATTATAAGTCTTTCTAACAATTCGATAACGTTTGGCTCACAGGCAGTAGGCACGACCAGCAGCGCGCAAACTATTTCTGTGAGTAATACCGGTACCGCACCTACAAGCATAGTCACTATAGGCACAACTGGTGATTTCAATTCGACGAACACTTGCGGAAGTGCTTTGGCCGCGGGTTCAACTTGTGTCGTGAGTGTCAGTTACTCACCGAGTGGGCCTGGTACAGGCACGGGAACACTTTCCATTACGGACGGTGCTGCCGACAGTCCACAAAGTGTTAGCCTTGCAGGTTCCTCGTCAGTGGGTGTAAGTATGTCTCCCAGCAACCTTAACTTTGGTAGCCAGCCGGTTGGTACCGCCAGCGCTACCCAAACTGTTATCCTGAATAATTTAGATACTACGACGTCTCTAGTGATCACAAGTATAAGCATTACTGGCAGCAATCCTAACGATTTTGTTCAGAGCGGAAATTGTGGAAGTTCGCTGGCGGCTGGAAGCAGTTGCATAATCAACGTGGTTTTCACGCCTACAGCAATCGGCTCCCGTACAGCAAACCTGGTGATCTCCGATACCGCAACCGGCAGCCCCCAGACTGCCGTCCTCACCGGGTTGGGGACGGCCGCTGCGGTTACTCTCTCGACGACGAATCTCAGTTTTAGCTCTCAATTGGTGGGGACAAGCAGTTCGGCCCAAGGCGTTACGATTACAAACTCTGGGAGTGCTACTTTAAATCTGAACAATATTTCTATTACCGGAAGCAATGCGCTCGACTATAGCCAGGCAAACACGTGCGGCAGTTCCTTATCCAGCGGCGGAAGGTGCACTATCAGCGTGTCATTCAGCCCTAAAGCCGCTGGAACACGTACGGCGACGCTATCTATAATCGACAATGCTGTAGATAGTCCTCAGAGTGTAACTTTATCGGGTATGGGCTTTGGACAGGGCGTGTCACCCATTACGCCGGTCAATACCTGGAAGAACTCTGGCGCTGGCGTCAGCCTCTCGACACCTATCGCTTCCGCGGCGGGCGACGACGTTTTTGTGGTAGTGGCGATTAATACAACGTCGGGCGTTAATTCAGTGTCGAGCATTGTGGACAACGCGGGCAATAGCTACCAATTGCGGCGTTTCAATACCAATCTCAAGTCGCGTGTGGAATTGTGGTCAGCGCGTAAGGTGGCCGCGGCTACATCGGTCACGGTGAATATTGTTCGCTCCAGCAACCTGAGCGTGGTAGTAGCGGACTATGCGGGAGTAGGGGGGTATGGAGGCTCGGACACCAACAGTAGCACTAGCACCAATCCGGCGGTGAGTAATTCAACGGTGACCGGTGGCAACTGGCTGATCGCAGCATTTGCCTCGGTGGGCACGGCCAGCTACAGCGGCAACACCGGGAACTTACGTGGCAGTGCAGTGAGCAACACGGGGAGCAACGATATTGGGGGGGCGCTGGTGGACAATGCGGCGCCTGCCGGGGCGCAAGGGGCGCGGATCGTGGAGTCGGCTAACCTGAGTGCCTCAGAAGCTTGGTCGGGGGTGGTGATGGAGCTGCAGGCAGCTACTCCGCCCAGTCCGGTGGTGCAGCTGGTGGCAGGGAAGACGGCCACTGGGGGTACGACCACGACGGCGACATTATCGCTGGCCAACACGGTGGGGGACCTGCTGGTGGCGGTGGTGCGCTGCAACGCGAGTGTTTCGATCTCATCGGTTACGGATACGGCAGGGAACACATACAGTCTGGCGGTGGGGCCGACGACAGATCCGGGCACCAGCTGGAAACAAGCGATCTACTATGCCGGCAACATCAAGGCGCAGGGGGCGGGAAATAAAGTGACGGTAACGTTCTCGAGCGCGATAACGTCGGCCAATGTGCATGTGATGGAGTTCTCGCAACAAGCGACCTCATCGCTGCTGGATGTGACTGCCGCCAGCGCGGGGAACGGGACGGCGCTGAACAGCGGTTCGGCGACGACCAATGCTTCGCTGGAGTTGCTGGTGGGGGCGGGGACGGCGGCATCGGGGACGGCATCGGCGGGCCCGGGATACGCTCCGCTGATTTATTTCAATAACGTTCTGGTGGAACAGCAATCGGTGGCCACCACCGGCAACTACAGCGGTACAGAAACCAACTCCGCATCAACAAACTGGACCATGCAGTTAGCAACGTGGCATTAAAACTCCTGAAATTTGAATGATTGTGAGGTGCGACATGTATGCAAAGACTATAGCGACCATGATTCTGGCCGCGGGCTTCTTCTTGTGCTGGAGTTCAAAGGCAGCATCCGCCCAAGATCCAGTGTTGGTAGGCGCGGGGGATTGCTGTGCCTGCTATTCGGGACGGATACAAGGGGCGCAGGCTACGGCAAAACTGCTGAGTTCGCTTCCAGGTACAGTATTTGCCGTTGGCGACCTCGCATACCTGAACGGTAGCGACTCGGATTTTGCGAAGTGCTATGACCCAACATGGGGTGCACTTAGAGCGCGCACTCTCCCTATCGCCGGAAATCACGAATACAACTCGCGTGGTGCATTCGGATACTACGGATATTTTGGTTTGTCGGCGGCTGATCCGATGAAGGGATATTACAGCTTCAATCTTGGGGCCTGGCATGTGATCGTGCTCAATAGCAACTGCTCAAGTATCGGGAATTGCGATAGTAATTCACCCCAAGGGCGGTGGTTGCAAGCCGATTTGGCTGCTAACCCATCGTTTTGCACCTTGGCGCTGTTTCATTATCCTCTCTACAGCTCAACGTCGAACATCGAACCCTCGGTACAGCCATTATGGGCGATGCTCTACGCGGCCGGAGCAGACCTGATAGTAAATGGCCATGCTCACGTTTATGAGCGATTTGCTCCGCAGGATGCGAACGGCATTCTTGATACGGTGCACGGTATTCCGGAGATTGTGGTCGGGACGGGGGGTAACGGGTTACAATCGTTTACCACAATCATCGACAACAGCGTAGTTCACGACAATAGCACTTACGGTGTCCTCAAGCTGACACTTCACTCCAGCAGCTATGATTGGCAATTCATTCCAGTTCCGGGAGGTACATTCACCGATTCTGGAACAGGAAACTGTCATTAATCCGATTCTGTTTCACGATAACCCAATAACGCCTTTCATTCCTCGCCCAGATGAAGTTCATCACGGCTAGTGTTTTGGCGCTAACGCTGGGATCCCCCACCTGGTTTTTTTGTCGCGGCGCAGGCCGATTTCCGGGATCGGCTGACAAATGCACTTACTACGTATCCACAACTGGTTCCGACAGGAATAATGGAACTCTGCAGGGTCCTTGGCAACACCTGCAAAAGGCGCTGGATACAGTTGCACCTGGCCAGACCGTATGTCTGCGCGGCGGTACGTATTACGAATCTCCAACTGCTACTCGCAGCGGCAGTGCAACCGCCCCAATCACCATCCAATCTTACGCCGGCGAATCGGCTGTGATTGATTCCGGTCCCCAGGAGTTTCATGCCCCGGGGAATCATGACTGGGAAGTTGCAGATCCGTTGATCGGAGAATTTCGCTCGACAAAGATATTCCCCTCTGGGCGCAGTTGGGCTTATATCGAAGGCATAGCGCACTACATGAACGAAAGAGTAGCCCTCGTTCCCTACGCATCAGCAGCTGCATTCCGCGCGACGAATAGTGCTTACGTAGATCGATCGACTCAGTTTTATGTTGGTCCGGGAACCTTTTACGACGCTTCGGACAGACGCATTCACATTCGTATGGCAAAGACAGCGGCGATGAAGTATGCCGAAGAGCGGTACACAAAGGTACTGTCGTCGGATATTGCTGACCCGCGTGAATACTCGATTCGTCTTTCGCAAGCTCAATCTACCCTGCAAATCCGCGCGTCTTATCTTACGATACGTAATCTGACATTAAACCAAGCATACTTCACGATCTCGATCGAGAACGCACACGATATAACTCTAGATGGGCTTACCGTCTGGATGGGATACTACACAATTGAAGGCAGCGGCCCTGACGTTTACAACATTACTGTCGAGAACTCCCGCATTTATGGTGACAATCCTTATTGGATCTTTTGGTCCGACATGAACACAGCGCCCTTTCCTGCTGTCAACCTTGGCGGGACTTCAATTTATATGAAGTCCGGAACACATGATTGGCAAATTCAACGGAATCACATTCGCGGGGCAGGGCTCGATCTGATTGCTCCGACTACGAACGAATACAACATATTTGTTCACAGTAACCGAATTGAGAACTGCGGTGACGACGCTCTGGAAGCAGAAGGTTCTGTGAACGTAGGCCATATGGAATGGTACGACAACTACATAAGCAACTGTCTCACTACCGCTGAAATAGG
>Ga0070714_100003610_pt1 | contig 11575 bp, 9 predicted proteins | sample LARL83metaG_FD_65450 | JGI IMG/M metagenome (GOLD analysis project Ga0070714, IMG submission 65450) | Corn, switchgrass and miscanthus rhizosphere microbial communities from Kellogg Biological Station, Michigan, USA - LAR L8-3 metaG | ecosystem: Host-associated > Plants > Roots > Rhizosphere ... | reverse complement strand
AGATTGCGGGCGTGCCGCACGTGGTGTCATACCGGGTCGCCTTCGACGGCGCCGGCACGCCGGTCGCGGCGAACGGACTGGAGGTCGACATCGTTCCCGCGGCGCGGCAGGCGTTCGCGCGCGTGTTCGCATCGTCACCACTGCTCACGATTCCCGCCGCGCAGGGCGTTCCCAACGATTCGCTCTTCCTGGTGAGCGTCGTCGGCAGCGGGGCGACTGAGCTGTTCCGCAGCGGCGGGCTGGTCGTGCCGGACAGCGCGGCCACGGTCCATGGGCAGCCCACCTGGGAGTTTGGCCGGTACGACGTCCATCTCGCGCTGAGCCCGCGTCTGCGTGCGGCGCTCGACGCGGGCGCCGAGCCGCGGCAGATGGTCGTCTCGACGTCCGTGCTCTTCCTGTTCTGCGTCGTGCTCGTCGGCATCGCGATCCTGCAGGGACGGCGCGAGGCGGCGCTCGCGCGCCTGCGCGAAACGTTCATCGGGAACGTGTCGCACGAGCTGCGCACCCCGCTCGCGCAGATCCGGCTGCACGCCGAGGCGTTGCAGTACGGGTACATCCGCGGCGACTCCGCGCGCGACAACGCGCTCGGCGTCATCACGAGTGAGTCCGTGCGACTCAAGCACCTCGTCGACAACGTCCTCACGTACTCGCGTGACGGGAGCGGGCAGCTCGCGCTGACGCTCGTCCCGGTGGACGTCGGCGCGGTCCTCGACGACGTCGTCCGCCGGCTCGAGCCGATCGCCGCGCGCGCGGGGATGGCGCTCGACGTGCGGGTGGACGGCGCGCCGCTCGCCGTCGCCGACCGCACCGCGCTGGAGCAGGTCGTCGCCAACCTGGTCGACAACGCCGTGCGCTACGCGACGGGGACCGAGACGGTGCTGCTGCGTGCCGCACGTCACGCGAACGTCGTTCGCATCGCCGTCGAGGATGCCGGACCGGGCATCCCGCCGCGCGACCGCGCGCGCGTGTTCGACCGCTTCGTCCGGCTCGACAACGCGGCCTGCGTGGCGGGCACGGGAATCGGGTTGTCGATCGTCGCCACGCTCGTGCAGGCGATGCACGGGCGCGTCGAGATCGCCGACGTCGCTCCGCACGGGACGGAGTTCGAGATCGAGCTTCCGGCGGCGTGAGCGCGCGTCGCGCTCGCCATGCGCGCGCGTCACGCATTCGATGCTCTGACACGCCGCGTACGTACGTTGACCGTCATGACGCTTCTGACGGCACGCTGACAATCGCGCTGACGAAACGCGCACCACTCCGCTACCCGCGCGCTCCTGTTCGGCAACGTCCGCGACTCACAACGTTTGCAGCAGAGGGACAACTACTCCAGTTGCACGTCCGCTGCACGCTCGCGACGTCCACGCGACCCGGGTACTCGCGCGGCCCTCCTGCCACTCCCTCCACCGGAGACCGGAGGATTTCATGCAATTGCTACGTTGGATTCGACGCGGCGCGTACATCGCGCTCGTCGGCGCCGCGCCCGCCCTGTATGCACAGGGCGTGGGTGCGACGATCAGCGGACACGTTCGCGCGGAGGGCGGCGCACCGCTCCCGTCGGTCAGCGTGTCCATCCCGTCGCTCGGCGTCGGGGCGTACACGGACACCACGGGGGCGTACCGCTTCGTGGTGCCGGCCGCGCGTGCGAGCGGACAGGCGTCCATCATGGCGCGCCGCGTCGGCTATCTGCCGAAGTCGGTCGCGGTGTCGCTGAGCCCGAGCGGCTCGATCACGCAGGACTTCACGCTGGCGCCGGCCGCCACGCAGCTCACCGGCGTCGTCGTCACGGCGCTCGGGATCCAGCGCTCCAAGAGCCAGCTCGGCACGGCGGTGCAGCAGGTCTCCAGTGAGGAGCTGAACGCGACGCACGATCTCAACGTCGTGAACCAGCTCGCCGGCAAGGTGTCGGGCGTGAACATCACCGGCTCGGGCACGCAGGGCGGCTCGACGAAGATCACCATTCGTGGCGCGAACTCGATCACCGGGAACAACGATCCGTTGTTCGTGGTCGACGGGACGCCGGTGTCGAACTTCGATCGCGGCGGCAATCCGAACGGCGGCATGCTCGGTAGCTCGAACACCGACTTCGGCAGCGCGATCAACGACATCAATCCGGACGACATCGCCTCGATCTCGGTGCTGAAGGGGCCGAACGCGGCGGCGCTGTACGGCTCGCGCGCGGCGAACGGCGTCATCCTGATCACGACCAAGCGCGGCCAGGCGAGCGCCGGAAAGATCGCGACGCAGATCAACTCGAGCATGACGTGGGAGACGCCGGCCATCCTCCCCAAGTTCCAGAACCAGTACGGCCAGGGATCCGCGGGGCAGTTCCAGTTCGTGGACGGCTCGGGCGGCGGCGTGCAGGACTTCAACGACCAGAGCTTCGGGCCCAAGCTGGATGGGCGCACGATGGGCTGCACGTACACCGGCAAGGTCGCCGTCGGTCAGCCGACGCCGTACAACCAGAGCGCGCCGTGCACGCAGTTCACGAGTCCCGTGGACGCGAACGGGAACCTGCTCCCCACGCCGTGGATCGCGCACCCGAACAACATCTCGAGCTTCTTCCAGACCGGGCGCACGTTCAACAACAACCTCGCGTTCACGGGCGGCAACGATCGCGCGAACGCGCGCATCTCGGTCGGGAGCGAGAACACGACGGGGATCATCCCGAACAACACGATGCAGAAGTTCACCGGCAACCTCGCGGGAACGCTGAACGTGAGCAGCCGGCTGAGCACGACGGCCAACGTGCAGTACATCCGCGACGCGGCGCACAACCGGCCGGGCGTCGGCTACAACACCGGCATCATGGAAGGGCTGTACGTCTGGTTCGGGCGTCAGGTCGACATGAACGCCCTCAAGGACTACAACGTCCACCAGAACCAGACCTTCGCCTGCAACGACCAGTTCAACTGGAACTGCAACTACCACAACAATCCGTACTGGATCCAGTACCAGAATCCGGAAGCGGACGCCCGTGACCGGATCATCGCCAGCGGGTCGGCGACGTGGAAGGTCACCAACTGGCTCGATGCGCTCGTGCGGACGGGAACCGACTACTTCCGGACGAACATCAACCAGGATTACGCGACGGGCAACCTGAACTACACCGACCTCGCGTACAACGGCGCGTTCTTCAACTACAACAACCGCAGCAACGAGAACAACACCGATCTCATCCTGACGGCGCACGAGCAGGCGAAGCCATGGCTGCAGCTCAACGGCACCTTCGGTGGGACGACGGACTTCCAGAGCTTCAACTACAACAGCGCGTCGTCCGACGCGATCGTCGCCGCGGGCATCTACAACCCGTCCAATTCGGCCAAGTCGCCAGCCGTGTACGACTCGCTCGCGCGTCGTCGCGTCAACAGTGTGTACGGGTCCGGGTCGTTCACCGTGGCGAACGTGTGGACCCTCGAGGTGACGGGGCGCAACGACTGGTCCTCGACGCTCCCGAAGGGGAACAACTCGTACTTCTATCCCTCGGTCAACACGTCGATCGTCCTGAGCGACCTGGTCCCGGGGCTGAAGAACGGGATCGTCAACTACGCCAAGCTGCGCGGCGCGCTCGCGCAGGTCGGGAGCGACGCGCCGGTATATCTGCTGTCGCCGATCTCGTACGTCGGCAACGCCAACCGGTTCGGCTCGCTGCCGCAGTACACCGTCGGCAACGTGCGCGGCAACCCGAATCTGGCGCCCGAGCAGACGCACTCCGCCGAAGCCGGGCTCGAGCTCGGGCTGCTCAACAGTCGCATCACGGTGGACGCGAGCTACTACAACAAGGCGACGACGAACGAGATCGTGAATGTCTCGCTTGCGCCGGAGACCGGCTTCAGCGCGGCCTCGCTCAACGCCGGCAAGATGACCAACAAGGGCGTCGAAGCGCTGGTCAGCGTCATTCCGGTGCGGACGCAGAACTTCCAGTGGACCTCGACGTTCAACTACACCGCCAACCGCAACAAGCTGGTGTCGCTGTACCCGGGGCTCACGAACTACGTCCTGGGGAGCACGTGGACGGTCAACACGGAAGCACGGGTGGGCCAGCCGTACGGGGCGATCTTCGCCACGCCGTTCAAGCGTGACAGCGCCACGGGCGAGCTGCTGGTGCACAACGGGCTGCCGCAGAACGACGCCGGACATCGCCGCGTCCTCGGCAACATCAACCCCAAGTGGGTCGGTGGCTGGAACAACGAGGTCCGGTGGAAGAACCTCACGGCGAGTGCGCTCATCGACATTCACCGCGGCGGCAACGTCTACTCGGTGACCAACATGTTCGGCGATTACGCCGGCGTGCTGGCGAGCTCGCTCAAGGGGCGCGAGGTGGACTGGAACAATCCCGGCGTGGTCGTCCATGGCATCGACGACAAGACGCACCAGGCCAACACGACCGCGGTGACGTCCGAGGACTACTTCCAGGCCCTCTTCGAGAACGGCGAGGCGTTCCTCTACGACGACAGCTACGTGAAGCTGCGCGAGCTGCGCGTCGGCCTCGACCTGCCGTCGTCGCTCGCCGGCGCGTTCCACGCGACGAACGTGAACGTGGCGTTCGTCGGTCGCAACCTGTGGACGCACACCAAGGTGCCGAACATCGATCCCGAGTTCACCTACGGGACCGGCAACTATCAGGGGGCGGAGTTCGCCGCACTACCGACGACGCGCAGCCTCGGCCTCAACGTTCGCATCACACCGTGATGCGTACCTCGGAGAAGACACGACTCATGCAGAGCATGCATACACACCGGGCGTGGGCGCTGGGCGTCGCGCTCACGGTGGGCGTCGTCGGGTGCAACAACGACTCGCTCACGAACCTCAACCACAATCCGAACAGCCCGGTCAGCGTCCCGCCGGGTCCGATGTTCACGCAGGCGACACAGCTGACGGCGGCGCGCTTCATCGGGAACGGCTTCGACCTGCGCGAGACGGAGTTCGTCGCGCAGCACTGGGCCGAGGCGCAGTATCCGCAGGAGGATCAGTACATTCGCCTCGACCCGGGCTCGACGCAGCCGACCTGGGTGAATGCGTACGTCACGGAGCTCGAGGATTTCGCGAAGATCTCCGCGGCCGGCGTGGCGGCGAAGCAGCCCGGTGTCTACGCACCGGCGCAGACGCTGCAGTCCTGGGCGTTCGAGTATCTCACGGATACCTGGGGCGACATCCCGTACTCGCAGGCCCTCAAGGGCGACTCGGCGGGCGCGCCGCTCACGCCCGCCTTCGACCCGCAGAAGAGCATCTATGCCAGCCTCATGGCGACGCTCGCGAAGGACGCCACCGACCTCGAGTCCGCAGCTGCCTCCAACGATCTCGGATCGGCGGATCCGGTGTACGGTGGTGACCCGGGGCAGTGGGCAAAGTTCGCCAACTCGCTGCACGCGCGACTGGCCCTTCGCCTGGTGAACGTCGATCCCGCGACGGCGGACGCGGAGCTCAAGGCCGCGTTCACCGGCCCGGGCGGTGTCTTCACGTCGAACGCCGACGCGGCCAAGCTCGTGTGGCCCGGCGACGGTATCTACAACAACCCGATGACGGACAACTTCGCGACGCGTGACGATCACCGCGTGTCGCAGACGCTGGCCAACATCCTCATCGCCAACCACGATCCACGTACGCCGATCCTGATGCAACCGCGCGATTCCATTCCGCCGGGCGACACGCTCGGCAACTACGCGGGGATGCCCAACGGGCTCACCGCGTCGGCCGCGGCGACGTACCTCCAGACCGCCTCCCGTCCGGGCGCGTATCTCTACCCGGGTGCGACGACGTACGGGACATTCGGCAGTGCGGCGAACAAGGCGTACCCGTCGTACTTCATGACGTACGCCGAGGTCGCGTTCATCGAGGCCGAAGCGGCGGAGCGTGGCCTCGGCGGCCTGAACCCGTCGCAGGCGGCTGGGTTTTACAACGCCGGCGTCACCGCGTCGATGCAGCAGTTCGGCGTGACGGATCAGGCGGCGATCAGTGCGTATCTCGCGCAGCCGGGGATCGCGTATCAGGGCGGCGTCGCGGGGCTCAAGCAGATCGCGGTGCAGAAGTGGATCGCGTTGGTGAATGACGGTGATCAGGCGTGGGCCGAGTGGCGCCGCACCTGCCAGCCGTCGACGATCGCACCGGGACCCGCGGCGATCGTGAACTACGTGCCGCGCCGGTTCTACTACCCGACGACGGAATACTCGCTCAACGCGACGAATCTCGCCGCAGCGGTTGCGCGTCAGGGCCCGGACAACTTCGCGACCCGCATCTACTGGGATTCGAAGCCCACGGCAGCGCCGACGTGCACCTCCAATCCGCCGGTCCCGCCGGCGGCTGATCGGATGCAGTAAGCGAAGCCGGACGGTTCAGCTTCAATCGGTCCATCGAGCGGAGCCAGTCATGTCGACTGGCTCCGCTCGATCGTTTGCATCCATCACTCACTGCATCCGCCACTCGCTGCATGCGTGCTGACGTTCGCTGCATCGGGGGTGATGGCGCGCGTCGCACACGTCATACTCATCTCGTACGGTAGTCACGCACGCTTCCAACACACACGACATGACCAGAACAGAATTCCTTCTCGCGGCGTCCGTCGCGCTCGCGCTCACCGCAATGCACCCGTCGCGCGCGCACGCGCAGGCGGCCGTTCCCGCCGCCGAGCGGGAGATGACGGTTGCCGGCGCGCGAGCGGCCGAGGAGCACTGGGACCGCGCGGAGCTGGACGGCGAGACCGGCTACCTCGATGACCTCCTCCTGCCGGAGTACCGCTCGGTGGGCGGGAATGGCTCGGTGCATCCGAAGGCCGCGATCATCGCGGGAGCGAAGAAGAATGCGGCGAATCGGGATGCGGCCGCCGCCGCCGCGGATTCCTTCCGCAAGGCACACCCGACGCGCACCGACGTGGCGCTGCATGGGAACACCGCGGTCGTCACCTTCGTGTCGCTCGTTCCGGCCTCGCACGAGGCGATCCGCGGCGCCGACATCCTCGTCTTCGTCGACGGCAGGTGGCATGCTCTCTACTCGGCGCACAGCAGTGCGCAGTGATCGGCGAAGTGGGGATGGACGAGCGGTCCTCGTCCCGAGCGTCGTCGCGGTCGCCGCGTTGATGCTCGGCGCGTGCGCGGCGCAGCACGCGCCACCGCGCGGCGCTCTCTCGGGAGATGCGGTGCTCGTTCCCGGCGCTCGCGATCTCGTGACGGCGAGCTTCGCCGCCGAGGATGAGAGCGATCGCGTGGTGAGCGACAGCGGCCCGGGGACCGTCGAGCGCCCGATCGGATCGTCCAGGACGAGCATCATGCCAACCCGATACCGGGGACGTGCCGCACTGCTCTTCACGAAGATGTCGCAGCGCGGGAGCGCGGTGTTCGTCGACACGACGCTGGTCCTCCGGGACGGGCTCGTTCCGGTGTGGGAAGTCGCCGGCAACTCCCGCGGCTGGCACGCGCGCTTCGACTACGACCGCGCGAAGGTACGCGTCGACGCGGTCTCGCCCGATTCCACGCACCGCGCGACGCATACGTATGCGTATCCCGTCTTCAACTTCAACGAGCTCGACGCGATCGTGCGCGCGCTGCCGCTGCGAGACGGTTATCACACAGTCGTGGCACTCTACTCCGAGGGCGACGACGGGATCGAGATGGATACCCTCTCCGTCTCCGCACCGCGCTCAGGCGGCGCCTGGAACGTGCGCTTCGCCGATCCCGTCATCATCAGCAACTACGAAGTGGACGGTGCGACGCGCCGCATCACCGCGCTCGAGGTAGCGTATCACAAGTGGCCGATGCGACTGCATTTCCTCGATTCCAATGACCATGACCTCTCTACCCGTGGCGGCGATAGTGTGGCGCCGCATCGACGTGCCGGGACATGACGTCATGCGCTTGCGGCGCTCGGATGACGGATGGCTTCTGAGCGGTGTCGCGGTCTGGAGTGAGAGCGGACACGCGCATCGGCTCGACTACGTGATCTCGCTCGACGGCGACTGGCACACGCGCTCCTGCTCGGTCGATGGGTTCGTCGGGGCGAGGTCGGTCGGCATCGCCATCGTGCGTGAGGAGACGGGCACGTGGACGAGCGGTGGCGTGCCGGTCCCCGAGATCGAGGGCTGCGTCGACATCGACCTGTCGTTCAGTCCGGCGACGAATCTCCTCCCCATTCGACGGCTGGCGCTCGGGGAAGGGGAGCGCCGGACGGTGCGGGCCGCGTGGCTGCGCGTTCCGAACTGCACGCTCGAGCCGCTGGAGCAGGTCTACGCGCGCACCGGACCGAACACGTACGCGTACGAGAGCGGCGAGTTCAGTCGAACGCTGATCGTCGACCGAAGCGGCCTGGTCGTCGAGTATCCAGGGCTCTGGACGGCGGAAGCCGTGGAATCGACGCTCGTGGAGGTGACGGGTTAGATGCGCACGCCGAACCACTTCGCGAGCTCGCGCGTGCCCGTGGGCGTCACGCGCAGCGCTCGGCTGTCGCGCTCGCGCGCGATCCAGCGGCGATCGAGCGCGACGCCGAGCAGCTCGGCGCCGACGGCGCCGCCGAGATGCGCTCGCCGCTCGCTCCAGTCGAGGCAGCCGAATGCGAACCGCCGTCGCGACTGGCGCACGGCGTCGACGTCGATGCCAAGCCGTCCGAGCGCGTGAGCGCCCGCATCCGTGACGTCGTATGCGTCAGGCGCGGCCGCGGAGCCACAGCGTGCGATCCACTCGAGGGTCACGAGGCGGTCGTGCAGCGCCACGCCGAGCGTCCCCGCGATGTGATCGTAGCAGGTGCGCGCCGCGCGCAGATGCTGCGGCGTCGTCGGCGCGAAGGGGCCGCGGGCGGCGCCGGCGAGCACGTTGAGGCTCTCGAGGACGCGGGCGACGTGGGCGCTGGTGAGGGCATAGTAGCGATGCCGTCCCTGCGCGACGACGCGCACCAGTCCGTCATCACGCAGACGCGCGAGGTGTGTGCTCGCGGTGGCCGGCGTGACCTCGGCGACGAGCGCGAGCTCGGTGCTCGTGCGCGCGCGACCCTCCATGAGACAGTACAGCATCCGGGCGCGGGCCGGCTCGCCGATGGCGGCGGCGAGGCGCGCGACGGCGAGATCGGGATCCGACGTTGCAGGCATACTTTGACGGTAGCCGAAGTGTGGACGATCGGCAAGAACTAGCTTCGAGTCAGGCACTCCCTCCGACGTCGCCCCGCCATGACCATCGTCTGCTTCATTCGCTACCAGATCGACCCGTTCCAACGCGAGGCATTCCAGCAGTACGCCGAGGCGTGGGGGCACATCATTCCGCGCTGCGGTGGGAACCTCATCGGCTACTTCGTGCCGCACGAGGGGACGAACGACATCGGCTGGGGGCTGATCGGCTTCGACAGTCTCGCGTCGTACGAGGCATACCGTGCGCGGCTCCGCACGGATGCGGAGAGCCGCGCCAACTTCGCACTCGCGGAATCGAAGCGCTTCATCCTGCGAGAGGAGCGCACCTTCCTGCGCGGCGTCGACGGCACGCTCGGCATTCCCGCACGGCACGTCTGAGCGGTGCGTGTGCCGCCGGGTGCCGGGGCGAATTGGTCCGGTCCATCCGACGGCGAGTGGACCTACCACGGCGGTGCGCGGCCGGTCAACCTACGAACATCATGGCGATCTCCATGCAGCACGATCAGACGACGACAGAGCCCCGCTCCGGAGTGGCAACGGCTGTTTCCGGACCGGACGGCGCGCACGACTTCGACTTCCTCCATGGCGAGTGGTACGTGCACAACCGCCGGCTGCGTCATCCGTTGAGCGGTGCGGCGGAGTGGTACGAGTTCGAGGGCGTGACGTACGAGCGGCCGCTGTGGGACGGGCGCGCGAACATCGAGGAGTACCGCGCGACGCTCCCGGACGGGGAGCGGTTGCAGGGACTCGCGCTCCGGCTGTACGAGCCGGCGACGGGACGCTGGACCATCCACTGGTCCAATGCCATGGCCGGGACGCTCGACGCACCGATGGTGGGGACGTTCCGCGACGGGGTGGGGGAGTTCTACGGCGAGGATACGTACGAGGGTCGCCGCATTCGGCTGCGCTTCTACTGGCGATCGACGGGCGCGAATGGGGCGCAGTGGGAGCAGGCGTTCTCGGACGACGACGGCGCGACGTGGGAGACGAACTGGATCATGACGTTCACACGGTGGGCGTGAGCGTGCCGCCGGACGCATCCAGTCACCCCGTCGTCGAGCTGCGCCGGTACACGCTCCGTCCCGGCGCGCGCGAGACGCTGATCGACATCTTCGATCGGGAATTCGTCGAGTCGCAGGAAGCGGTGGGGATGCGCGTCATCGGGCAATTCCGCGACATCGACCGTCCCGACATCTTCATGTGGCTGCGCGGCTTCGACGACGTCGGCACGCGTGCCGCATCGCTCGCTGCGTTCTATGACGGGCCAGTATGGAAGACGCATGGCCCAGCCGCCAACGCCACGATGATCGATTCGGACGACGTGCATCTGCTGCGCCCGCTCCGGTTCGATCATCCGCTGCTCCATCCGGCGCGTGATCGTGCGCCAGTCGGCACGACGACGGTGCGGCCCGGCGTGATCGTCGCGACGGTGTATCTCCTCGAGCCGGAGCGCGCCGCCGATTTCGCGGCGTTCTTCGAAGCGGTGGTCGCGCCCGTGCTCGCCGCGGCCGGCGTGTCTCCCATCGCGATGCTCGAGACGGATCAGTCGCCCAACGACTTTGCGCGTCTCCCGGTGCGCGAGCGTGACCGCGCGTTCGTCTGGCTCGCACGCTTCGATGATGCCGCCGCGCAGGAGCGGCACGCGACGTCGCTCGCCGAGAGTCCTGCGTGGCGCGAGCAGGTGGTCCCGCTCATGGAGTCGTACCTCGTGGCGCCCGCGGAGATCTCGCGCCTCTCTCCTACCGGCCGCTCGCGGCTCCGGCCATGAGCGGCGACGCGGACGCTGTCGTTCGCTGCGCGACCGCCGCGGTTCGCTGCACGATGGCTCGCCCCGCCGCGCGCCGCCGGTGAATATCCGGGACTCAGTGGAACGAACCCCGGATCGGAGACCGATGTGATGCAGTTCATGCGTGCGTTGACGGCGATTGCGATGGTTGGCGTTACCGGACCGGGACGCCCGGCGCCAGCGCCGTCCGCCATCGCGGTGGTGGACACCGCCATCGCGCGCATGGGAGGGGAGCGTGCGCTGCGTGCGATTCATCGGGCACGCTACGACATGATGACACAGTGGCTCTCGACGAGCTTCGATGCGCGTCCGTTCCAGGACGGCCCCGGCTACGAGTGGCATAGCGACTATCGCGACTACGACACGCGCACGTGGCGAAACGTGCGCCACTTCGTCAACAACGGCGCGTGGGTGGCGATGACGGATCTCGTGGTCGACACCGTCGCCGCGCGCGCCGCGGGGCCATACACACGCGGCGTCGCCGTCCCCGCGGGCGTGGTCGACGGCTGGGCGCCACTCGACATCGCATATGTCGACGAGCGGCGCGAGCTGTTCCTGCTCACGCCCGAGCGGCTTCTGCTGCTGGTGCACGATGCGCCGGACCTGCGCCGGCTCGCCGACACGGTGATTGACGGGATACCGCACGCGGCAGTCGCGGCCACGATCGACGGGTTCCCGACGACGGT
>Ga0070714_100003609_pt1 | contig 11576 bp, 13 predicted proteins | sample LARL83metaG_FD_65450 | JGI IMG/M metagenome (GOLD analysis project Ga0070714, IMG submission 65450) | Corn, switchgrass and miscanthus rhizosphere microbial communities from Kellogg Biological Station, Michigan, USA - LAR L8-3 metaG | ecosystem: Host-associated > Plants > Roots > Rhizosphere ... | reverse complement strand
GGGAGCGCAGGACGGCGTGAGCCTGTCGAACCAGGCCGCGCAGGCGGCCGGCCAGGCGCCGGCCTCGGCGACCGGTGGTGCCACCGAACAGATCAGCTCGTTGCTGGGGCCGCTGCAGGAGGCGGCGTCGGGAGCGATGCAGCCGGCGTCGCAACTGTTGCAGGCTCCGACGCAGGGTTTGCAGAGCTTTAGCAGCCTGCCGCAGTCGCTGATGGGGGCGTTCGGCGGCATGTTCTCGTCGGCGTCAGGACCGCAGGCGGCCGAGATGGCCTCTCTCGCTGGGCCACTCGGCTCCGGGGCTGGCGCGGCCGGAGGTATCGGTGGTGGCGCGGCCAGCGCGGTCGGCGGGATGGGAGCCGTCTCCGGTGCGGGCTTGACCAGTTACACGCGACCCACCAGCACGTTCGAGCCGGCCGACGGAGGCCGGCCGATGGGCCTGCGGACCGTGGCCGCGACATCGGGTCCAACCACGACGGGTGGCGGCATGGGTGGGATGCCGATGGCGCCAATGGCGGCGCGGGGCAACAGCGAGGAATCCAACCAGCAGGCCGCTGTCGCGCACGCCCGGATCGTCGTTGCCGGCGACCACGTCGAGGACGAATAGGGCGCTGACGTGAATGGCTCTGAATTTTCGTGCATATGCGATCGGCGGAGTTCGGTTACGATCGCTTCAGTCGTTTTTGAGGCTTCAGGGAGGTAGATCGTGACGTTCGCGATGGTTCCAGAGGCAGTAGCGTTGTCGGCTTCGACAGAGGCTGGTTTGGCGGCTGAAACGGGCGGCGCGGCGGCGGCTGTCTCGCCGGCGCTGTTGAACCCGGTGCCGATGGGTATGGACGCGGACTCGGCGAAGTTCGCGGCGATCTCCGCCGCCACGGGCGCAGCCCATGTGGCGGTCGCTCAGCAACACGGCCTCATGCGGGGGCTGTACTCGGGGGCGCAGTCATTGGCGATGGCCACGACGGTGGCTACCGAGATGATGCGGGCGGCGGCTACGGCGATCTGAATGCGCCAAGAACGCTTTGTCATTGGGGCGGGGGTGTAGTCGTTGTTTGAGCAGTGGCAGTTATTTCCGCCGGAGGCGAACTATTACAAGCTGGTGACCGGTGCTGGTCCGATGCCGTCGTTGGCGGCGGCGGAGGCCTATGCCGGGCATGCGTCGGCGATCACGGCGACGGTGGGGGTGTCCTCGGCGTTGGCGCCGGCGACGGCGGCGGCGTTTATCGGTATGGGCGGGACCGTCTCGGAGGCGGCACTGGTTAGCCACAACAGCGAGCACACCGACCTCGCGGCGGCCGCGTTGGCGCGCTCGGAGATTCACCATATGGCCGCGGCGGCGCATCCGAGCACGGTGAGTCAGATGGTGCCGGCTCCGGTGGCGCATGCGAACCGGTTGGAGGAGGCCACCGACGAGATCATCAATCCGATGGTGTGGGGGATGTTGACGCCGCGGATCACCGATTTGAACATGGAGTATTTCGGGTTCATGTGGCCCAACAACGCCTCCGCGGGCCTGCGTTACGGGGCGACGCTGGACGCGTTGGGCACGGCGTTGATGACGCCGTCGATGCCGGCGATCTCGGGCGGGTCGATCGCCGCGGCGGCGGTCGCGGCCGCCACCGTCGCCGAAAGTGCGGCGATGAGCGGGATGCAGGCCGCGGTCGGGATGGTCGGCTCCGGGGTCAGCGCGGTCGCCGGACCGGCGGCCGCTTTGCCGGCGTCGGCGATGTCGGCGGTGTCGTCGTCGGGATCCTCGACGGCCTCGCCTCCGGCGAATAGTGTTGCCGCACAACCGCTGTCGGCGGTGACCTACAGTGCGCCGCCGACCCCGGCACAGACGATGGCCCCGGCGCAGTCCTCGACGGGCATGTACGCCCCCTCGCCGAACGCGAACCTGATGGTCCCGCCGCCGGTGCCACCCACGACACAGTCGCCGGTACAGCCGATGATGCCGCGGCCGCCGGTCACGCCGCCGATGTCGGCCGCTCCCGGGGTCACCACGTTCACCCCACCGGCCCAGCCGTTCTCCCCGCCGCCATCGCCACCCTCGGGCGGAAAAGCGGTCGGCCTCAAACCCGGCATGCTCAACGCCTCCGCCCTACGCGGGCCCGTCTCAGCCATGCCCATGGTCACCAGCGGAGCCAGCAGTGGCTTGGCCACGGCCACCCAGCCCCTGGCCTACGTGCCCCCCGGACCGCCGATGCCTCCGGTGCCGCCCTCACCGCCGGTCCCACCCATGCCCAACCCCGGCGAAACCGCCCACACCCTCAACCCGCCACCCCAGCCGCAGCAACAACCACCGCCGCACCACAACCCGCCGCAACACCCGCAGCAGGAACCGCAGCCGCAACAGCAGCAGCCCCAGCCACAGCCACAGCAGCAGACACCGCCGGCCGACGACCCGAGCCAGCCTTCCTACCAACCGGGCAGCGGAAGCGGGACCGGCTCTGGCGGATTCGGCGGCCCGGGCATGGGCGGAGGATCGAGTTCGGGCGGAAATGGCACCAGCCAGTTGCCAGACCTGAGCCACCCCAGTCCGCCGCAGCAGCCCACGCCGCCGGCGCAACCTGATGCGAGCCAACCGGCGCCGAATCATCCTGCGCCGCCGCAGCATCAGGTACCCCCACAGCAGCAGCAACCGCCTCCGCAGCAGCAGCCGCCGAGCCAGCCTGCGCCGCCGCAACAACAGACGCCGCCTCCTGCGCCGCATCCGCCGGCGCCGAGCCACCCTGCGCCGCCTCAGCCGCCGCAGCAGGCCCCACCGGCGGCCGAACTCGGCCATCCCGCTCAGGTGACTAAGCCGCCATGCGTGTCGGACATGTGACCGGCGCCGACAACCGCGGTTTCTTTAATCGTTGGGGCTGGCCACTGGCTCTTGGCGTCATGACGGTCGCAGCCCTTGCCGTAGTCGCGCTTGGGACACTAAAGCCTCAAGTGGTGGTTTATCCCACCACCGACTTCGCCCACTTGCCAGTCAGCGCAACCACATCCACCCGCCAAGCTTCCACGGCATCGTGCGTGTCCATCCGCCGCGTGAACGGATCGACCAGCCTGGTGGACGAAGCGTGCGGCTCGCCAGCGAGTACTTTCCGGGTGATCGGCCGGGCAGACAGCGTCGCTCAGTGCGTGCGGGACGCTGACCTCACGTACGCCGCCGCTACGGGCGCGGTTTGCCTCGACTACGACTGGGCCGCCGATCAGTGCTTCCAGATCACCGACGACGCCGTCGCTAAACGGAGTTGCGTCGGGCGCGGCGTAGTGCGCCCCGAGATGGCAATCGTCGGCGCTGTCGATGTCACCTACTGCCGTGAAGGCGGAATCGCTCACCCGGTCCGACATTTCACAGTCTGCACGGTTGCGGGAGATAAAAACTGCAAAGGGAGAACGCATGGGGTCTGAACGTCTGGAGGCGCTGGTGCAGGCTGGCGTGTTGTCATTCGTCTCGATACTTACGACGGTGTTGCTCCTCGTGCTCGCTCGGCGGGCGGCTGACGGTCGGCTTGCGCGCAATCAGTGGGTCGGCATCCGGACGCCGTCCACGTTGCGCAGCGATTCGGGATGGGTGGCCGGCCACCGCGCCGCGTTGCGCTTGACCCCGCTGTTTCTGCTGATGAACGTCGTGACGTGCGGCGCGTTGTTCGGGGCCGCACTGTATGTGTCCGCACCGGGCATGGTGAGGCTCGTCGGATTCGGCGTCATCGCCGTGGTCATCGCTGTTGTCGTATACAGCGCCTATGTCGCGGGCAACGCCGCAAAAGTCGCCGACGCTGGCACCGACGACCAGCAGCGGTGATGAGGGTCCGGATTCTGGTACTCCTGATCGCCAACGCGCTGGCGGGAACCGTCGCCCTCTACGCGATTCACCCAGAGCCACCGAGGAATAACCGCACAGGACAGGCCCGATACACGACGGTTGACATCCTTGAATTCCTGGCGTTTTCCGCAGGCCCGGTTGTTGCTGATCACCCGGCCTTGAGCGCGCCGAAGATCGCCAAGACGCTGCCGGAAGGGCAGGAACGTGCCGCCGCGGAACGGGTGACCGGTTGTATCCACAGCATCGATGCGATGGCCGGCCCGGCCTTGACGGCTGCATTCAACGCGGCGGACCCGCTACGGCTGGACAATGCCTTGCACCGTATCGACGCGGCAACGAATCGATGGCTCAAGACAGCACACACCCAAGACGACCCGTGCCCGCCGCCGCCGCCGCCGCCAAAGGCGCCACCCCCTAGCCGCCCGAGCTACCCGATCAAGGTGAATGGCATCGGGCTTTGGAACTACATCGTCCTGGGCGAGAATTTCCTGGCCGTGTGGTTCACCTACATGGGTGCTGTGGCACTCGCATACGCAGCCCTGGTGGCAAGCTTCGTGGTGGTTTGGGTTGCGCTGGTCCCGATACTGGTCAGCTACCAGTTCGAAAACCTTCCGACGGAGCTGGACCGTCAGACCGCAATCGCCACGATCACCAAAGCAATGCGGTCATGAGAGCGGAGATTCTGCGCTGGACCGGGCGGCTTCGCCGAGACATTAAATTAACCGTGGCTATCGGCGTCGGCTATTCGGCGCTGCTCGCGGTGGCCGGGGCGGTCACCCTGGCGGCGGCTTTGCCGTCGAACATCCTGTGGGGTCACAACCAGGCCGTCGCGCTGCGCGCTGAACTCAGCACGGTTGCCGGACAGAACTTCGCTTTCTTCACTCGATCACCGGAGACCGAACAGGTTGACGCCTACCGGCTTGACCCGAACGGCACGATCGGAGCGAGTCAACTGGTGACACCGCAAACCAGGCTGGCCAACCTGTTTGGCGTGTCGCGCACCCAACGCGCCCAGGGGCCTGAATTGGCGAACCTCATACATAAGGTGCCGCCCGACCGGTGGGCTGACTGTACTTCGCTGGACCGCGCTACATGTTTCGCTGGAATCCTGCGTCAGCCGAAAGTCGAACTGCTCAACGACAGCCCGGTGCCAACGGTCTGCGGATTGGTTGCGCTCACCGGCGAAAGCACCGTGAAATGGGGATACCGTCGCCTGGTCGACGCCCGCTACGTCATCGACCAGATCGCCCGGGCGAACGTCGTCTGCATCCACGGCCACTAGGACCGCAATCATCAACGTGATCGTGCGCCGTGTCATAGCCGGCGCGCTCAGGTTCGAGTATCGCAGTCGGTGGTTCGCGGTATGGCGGACCGTATTGGCCCTCGCCACCGCATCCGAGCTTTTGTTCACTCGGCCACTCGCCTTCTTCACGACCGTTGGTACGGTTACCGGCCCGGTTTGCACCGTCTATCCCCGCATATCGCTGTTCTGCCTTGGGAATTCGCAGGATTTCGTCGACGCCCGACGATGGCTCGCGATCGCGGGACTGCTACTGGTCGCCTCCGGGTATCGCCCTCGATACCTGGCGCTGCTGCACCTGTGGATCGTCTTCTCGGTTACTACGTCGACCACGCTGCCGGATGGCGGTGACTCCATTGCTCTGATTGTCGTCGCATTGATTACCCCGATGTGCCTTGCGGACGGGCGGCGATGGCAGTGGGCTCCGCTAATCCGCCGTATGCACCACAGTTGGCGCACGATCGCGTACTTGAGCTTCTGGGCATTGCGCTTGCAGATCGCCTACCTGTACGCCGACAGCGCCATCGCCAAGATGGGCGTTGCCGATTGGCAGAACGGCTCTGGTTTCTACTATTTCGTGCGCGACAAGATGTTTGGGGCCTCAGGCCCCCTCGAGCCGCTCTGGATATGGTTGTCAGACCAGAGCCTGACCACGCTGACGATCACCTGGGGAGCCGTCGCGATCGAACTGGCTATCGCCGTCTTTACCCTCCTGCAAGCGCGGTGGCGACTGGCAGCGTTCTGGCTCGGGTTGGTATTGCATCTGCTGATTTTCCTGAGCATGGGGCTGTTCAGTTTCTCACTGGTAATGGTCTCAGTCGCGGGCCTTATTGCAACGCCGAATGTTCCAGTATTCAACGGTAAGCGGAAGAGATTGCTCCGGGAAAGGCCTGAAGAACACAATGAATTGGCGCAGCAGAACGATCGATCGGATGGGAAGGGCACATGAGTATGTACACCGACCAAACGCCGAATGCCCGTTACGGCAGAATCACCCTGCGCATCTGGACGGTATCCAATGGGCTCTTGCTCGTTGGAGTCTGCGCCGCTCTCTGGATTTTTGCGAGGCGCGCCAATAGTCGCAGCATCCAGCCGAACACCAGCTTCGGCTTCCGGAGCCAGCACACGCTGGCATCTCTGCACGGCTGGTACGTCGCGCAGAGGGTCGGTTTCCACTTCGCCGCGGTCGCCGCCACGATTGTCACCGCCGCTGTACTGGGCATTGTCGTGATGGCCTACCTCCGCCGCCTCCACCCCATGTGGATCATGCTGGTCCCGATAATCGGTGGGCTCGTTGTCGGCTTGTGCATGATTGTCGCGGGACAGCGCGCCGATCGAGCTGCCGTCGCGGTCGAAAAGCCGGCTGCGTATACGTCTGATACGAGCTCGTCAAGGCTGGTGGACGACGGCGAGAGGGGTAGCGCGCTCCGTGCAACTGAGGATTCTAAAAGGTGAGGTGCCGTACCTCCGAAGCGTGCTTACACTATCGGCACGCCCCGCTTTAGAGGGCACTAGCTAAGGGAGAGGTAATGGCACTACTACAGGTAACTCCGGAGATGATGCGGGCGACGGCGCAGGCGATCGACACGGCGCTAGAGCACGCGACGGTCATTGCGAACCAGTACCTGGCCAACCACGAGGCGATGGGCGCTGCGTGGCAGGGCGATGGCTACATGTCTTCGACGAACACTGCCACGAAAGTTCAGCACGACTTGGCGCAAGCGACGACGTGGGGAAAGCACCTCTCCGACGGACTCACCAAGGCGGCGATGGCGATGGATCAGCACGAGGTGGACGCGGCGCACAGCTTCGCAAGCTTTGCCGGCGGCGCCGTCAACACATAGTCGTCATTCGACCAAGCTATTCAATCCTTCGTGAGTTAGGACCTACCACATGACCATTCAATACGACCACGGTGCAGTTAACGATCTCGGCTCCGGCGTTGGGCAGCAAGCCGCGATGCTCATGGGGCATCACGACGACATCAAGCATCGGACCGACCAGATCGCCGGGTATTTCCAAGGCCAGGCGCACCAAGCTTTCTACGAGGCGCAGATCCAAATGCTCAAGGGATTCGAAGGCCTCATCGAAACGGTGATGCAGCACGGCCAGACGATCCACTCCGTGAATGCTTCCGCCCACGCGACCGACGCGAGTTCGACGAACTTCTTCGTCTGACGCGAGTCGAAAACCTCATAGCTGGGGCGCACTAATGGTGTGCGCCCCAGCGGCTTGGATAGACCGGCATGCTGACCACCACGATCGACGGACTGTGGGTACTCCAGATACTCGCCGGCATCGAGGTCGTCGCCCCTGAATTGGGGCTGCGGCCGATACTGCCGAGCTTCGAGACGGCGCAAAAGGCGTTGGCGCATCCCATCGCCGCCGAGCTGCGAGCCGCAGGCGTCATCGACGAAGCGGGGACCGTCGACTCGGTTGTCGTCGAATGGCTGACGGTGCTCTCGCGCAGGGACGTCGCGCTTCTCATCCACATGCGCGGTCCCGATACCGGAGACCAACCGGCGAGGGCAGTTCTGGCGCGCTTCGCTCAATGGTGGGTGGTGATGGAGCGATCGGAAGATCTGGTCCGGATCGGCGGTGCCGGAACCGCAACCGCTGAAGGCGCTGCCAATTCGGTTCTGGTCGCTCAGATAGACCGACTCTGCGGAACGAATATCCCAGCCCCACTGCGGCCCATCACCCTCGACGGCGATGCAGTACTCGCCCGCGTGACGAGCCAGGCCTCGCTGAAAAACTTTCTGACATCGCAGCAGATGGATGCCGATCAGCAGCGGATCTTGTTGTTGGCGGCCGACCCCACCCGATCCACCCAGGCCTCGGTCATTGCGCTGCAATCCGGCGTGGAAACCGGCCAGCCCACAAGAACTTTCGTCGAGCAGAGCGCGGTGACGATCATCGACTCGCCGGAAGGCCGTTTGGTTGCCGAGCAGGTTCCGTCCGCGGGCAAGAAGTGGATGGTGCTGGCGCCGGGTTCGGCCACCAACATCACTAACGCGATCAACAACATGGTGCGGCGGTTGCCAGCCAATGAAGAATGGTTTTCCTACCGAAAGGTTGTGTAAGTAGAGGCTATGGCGCGCATGTTAGCATCGGCATCGTGACAAATCCGTGGAACACGCCAGCGAATTCGACGGAGCAAGGGACGCCGTCGTCGAGACAAAGTGCGGGTTCGCGTCCACAACACCCCGACTCCGTCTCGGGGACATTGCGCATCTCCGACATGGTTACCCCGCGGAAAATCCCGCCGGGTTCGGGGTGGCGCAAATTTATCTATAACGCATCTTTTCAGACTATTAATCTCGGTGAGTCGCCGGCTGAGCGGCATTATCGCGAATTGCAGGGCCGGATCCGCCGCCACATCCGCAAGCAGTACGTGGTCGGTGTGGTGTCCGGTAAAGGCGGCGTCGGTAAGACCACGATGACGGCCTGCATCGGCGCGGTGTTCCGGGAGTGCCGACCGGAGAACGTCGTCGCGATCGATGCCGCCCCCGGTTTCGGCACGCTGGCCGGCCGGATCGACGAGTCGCCGCCAGGGGATTACTCCGCCGTCCTGAACGACACCGATGTCCAGGGTTACGCCGACATTCGGGAACACTTGGGGCAGAACAGCTTAGGGCTCGACGTGCTGGCTGGAAACCGGGCATCGGATCAGCCGCGACCGCTGGTCCCGTCGATGTTCGCCGGCGTCCTGTCGCGGCTTCGCCGCACCCACAACGTCATCGTGGTGGACACCTCGGACGACCTCGAGCACCCGGTGATGAAGGCGGTGTTCGACGCCTGCGACACACTGGTTTTCATCTCCGGTCTCACCGCCGACACGTCGCTGCCGGTCACCCGCGCGATCGACTTGCTGAGGTCGATGGGATACCACGAATTGGTCTCGCGAAGCATGGTCATTCTCAACGACAGCCGCAATAAATACGATGCCGACGCACGCGCCTATCTCACCGAGCGATTCGGGCAATCAGGTGCGACAGTCGAATTCATGCCGTTCGACCCGCATTTGGCTAAAGGCGGGATCATCGATACCCAGCATGAATTGCAAAAGAAAACCCGTTTACGGTTATTTGAGATCACTGCGGCGTTGGCGGACAAATACGTTCCGGACGCTGACAGGCCACGTTAATGCCCAAAGTCGCATTTCCGGCGCGCTGCGCGGTTGCGGTCGTTTGTGGCGAACACCTGGTCTCGCAGGTTTATCCGGCATCGGTGCCGGTCGAGGTGTTCGTCGACAACATCGTTGAGTTGCTCAACGACGAACTCAAGCGGCGCGGCCTGGCGGGTCTGGAGCCCGGCGTCGGCTACGAGTTGCACAAGGCCAACGGCGTGCGACTCGACGTCACGAAGACTCTCGACGAGCTCGGCGTCGAAGATGGCGCCACGCTGGTGCTGGCTCCCGTTGTCGAGGGTGATTCCTTTGAGCCGCAATATGAGTCGTTGTCCACCGGCTTAGCCCGTGTCGGGGAGAAGCTGTTCGAACCGGTCACGGCCCTGACCGCGGCGCACACGTCGCTGGCGATCCTGGCGATGCTCTCGGCCGCGATACTCGGGTTGGCGCTGCGCATCCGCGTTGCCGGCGACGCGGTAGCGCCGAGCATCGTGACGGGCGTTGCCGGCCTACTCGCTGCCGGCGGGGCCGGCGCGGTGGCCCGGTGGTATCCGCATCGCGGCGACCTGCTCGACGGGTTTGGCTGGCTGGCGATACCGCTGCTGGCGGTGGGCCTGGGGTCCGCCGCTCCTGGCAATGTCGGTGCGGCCCACGTTTTCATCGCCGCTCTAGCGACGGGCGTCATGACGACCGGCATTGCGGTGCTGACCCAACGCCACATCACCGTCGCCGCAACGGTTGTCACGCTGAGCACGATCGGGGGACTGGTCGCTGCGGCGCGCATGTGGCGACCGATCCCGGCGCAGTGGATGGGGATGCTCACGCTCGTGGGCCTGCTGTTCCTGCTGACGCTCGCTCCCACTATCGCGTTGTGGGCGGCACGAATTCGCCCACCGTACTTCGGTTCCGTCACCGGACGAGACCTGTTCCAGCGCAGCGCGGGCCTACCCGCCGACGCGGTGTCACCCGTCGATGAGGCCGCCGATGAAGAGGTCAGCCCGGACACCACCCCCCGCGGTGCGCAGATCGCCGCCGGTGCTGTGACGGCAAACCGTGTGCTGACCGGGATCTGCGTCGCCGCAGGAGCGACGCTGCCCGCCGCGGTGTGGGCCACGCTCATGCCCGGCCGGTATCGCAGCGGTGCCGCGTTGGTGCTGGCCGGCCTGTTCGTTCTGATCTTCATCAGCCGCGGAAGGGCTTTCGCCGACAAACGCCAGGCGGTGGCGCTGGTGTGCGCGGCCGTGGCCGCGGTCTGCGTCGGCGTCGTCAAGTACGTTTTGCACTCGCCCGCTACTGCGGGCGGCCCGCTGTTGTGGGGCGCGCTGATACTCGGCCTTTTCGGCGCCGCGGGTCTTGTTGCGGCGCTACTGGTTCCGATCACACGATTCACGCCGCTGGTGCGAATGATCGCCGAGTGGCTGGAGATCGTCGCGATCATCGCCGCACTCCCACTGGCCGCCTGGATCGGCGGGCTCTTCACCTGGGTGCGCATGCGATGACGCTCGTGCTTGCCACGCGGCGGATCGCCGCGCTCAGCCTCGTGGGCCTACTGGCTGGTCTACCGTCGAGTCTTCCTCTGGCACAGGCGATTCCACCGCCGAGCGTCGACCCGGCCCGCGTCCCGCCGGACGGCAAACCCGGCCCCGATCAACCGATGCGGCAGAGCAACATCTGCGCGCGAACCATCACCGTCGCCGAACCGAACGTCACGGTGCCGGCCCCCGGCTACGTGATGCTCAACGTCTCCAAGGCCTGGCAATACTCGACCGGAAACGGCGTGCCCGTCGCCGTCATCGATACCGGCGTCAATCCCAGCCACCGCCTACCGGTGGTGCCCGGTGGTGACTACATCATGGGCGGCGACGGGCTGATGGACTGCGACTCGCACGGCACCATCGTGGCCTCGGTGATCGGCGCAGCCCCGCAGGGCGCTCCGATGCCCCCGCCGTTACCTGCTGTTCCCGCGTTTCCCCCGCCCGCGGGCCCGCCGGCCACCGATGCCGCTCCGCCACCGCCCGGCGGACCGCCGCCACCGATCGCGCCACCGCCACCGCCTTCGCCGGTGACGATCACCGAGACGAAGCCGGCTCCGCCGCCACCCCCGCCCCCGCCGCCGGGGGATGAGCCCTCGAACGGGCCAGGCGACCCGGTCGCCGGTGCGCCGGACGACCCCGAGGTCCCGCCGCCCCCGCCGGGCGTACCGGACGGTGTCGGCGGAGTGGCCCCGCACGCCCGAATCATCTCCATCCGCCAGTCGTCGCGGGCGTTCGAACCGGAGCGGCCCGGCGGCGGCGACATGGACGCCCGCAAGAAGGCCGGGACCATCGCGACGCTGG
>Ga0070714_100003608_pt1 | contig 11576 bp, 10 predicted proteins | sample LARL83metaG_FD_65450 | JGI IMG/M metagenome (GOLD analysis project Ga0070714, IMG submission 65450) | Corn, switchgrass and miscanthus rhizosphere microbial communities from Kellogg Biological Station, Michigan, USA - LAR L8-3 metaG | ecosystem: Host-associated > Plants > Roots > Rhizosphere ... | reverse complement strand
CCCCAGGAGAGGGAGCCGATGGCCCGCGAAGCGCTAGTGGCGGTCAGCTACCCGGCGGACGATGAGTTCGCCCAGATCAACACCGATGTGCTCGACGGTTCGGCCAGGGTCGCCTTTCTGCATGGCCGCACGGGTGACGAAGTCCGCGAGGTTCTTCGGCAGGCGGACGTGCTTGTCGGATGGCACCTGAGCCAGGAGCTGCCGGCCGGCGCCTTGGACGACTCGCCCCGGCTGCGGTTCGTCCAGCTGCTGTCGGCCGGCGCCGACGCCGTTGACTACGCGGCCCTGCCGGAGCGGCTGATGCTGGCCAGCAACGTCGGCGCCTACGCGCAGCCGATGGCCGAATACGTCATGGCGGTGACGCTCGCCCTGGCCCGGCGGCTGCCGCAGCGCCACGCCGAAATGGCCCGGGGGGAGTTCGGCATGTGGAAGCCCGTGCTCACGCTGGACGGCGCGGTGTGCGGGATCCTGGGTTTCGGCGGCATCGGCAAGGCCACCGCGCGCCTGATGCGCGCGTTCGGGGCGCGCATCCACGGGGTGAACACCTCCGGCCGCACCGACGAGGCGGCCGACTTCATCGGCACGCTGGCCGACCTGGACCGGGTGCTGGCCGCGGCGGATGTGCTCGTCATCGCGCTGCCGCTGACCCGGGCCACCCGGGGGCTCATCGGCGCGCGGGAACTGGCGCTGATGAAGCCGGCCGCGATTGTCGTGAACGTGGGCCGGGCGGCCATCGTGGATGAGCGGGCGCTGTATGAGCACCTGCGGGATCATCCTGACTTTTGCGCCGGGCTGGACGCCTGGTGGCACGAGCCGGGCCCGGGCTCGGCGTTCGCCACCGAGTATCCCTTCTTCGGCCTGCCGAACATGATCGGCTCCCCGCACAACTCGGGGGTCACCGACGGCGCTCTCGAGCTCGGGGCGCGCATGGCCGCCGAGAACGTCCGGCGGTTCCTGCGCGGGGAGAACGTGACCGGGGTGGTCCGCCGGGAGGAGTACCGCTGACCTGCCCGCGCCGCGTGCCCGCTCAGCCCGTGGCCGGGGGGAACGTCGCGGCCCAGAACCCGGCGATGTCGACGCGGCGCATGAAGCTGACGTTCTTCTGGTCGAGGGCGTAGGCGATGAAGTCGCGGAGCGCGGACGCACGACCGGGCTGCCCACTCCACCGGGCGTGCACGCCGACCGACATCATCCGTGCGCCGCCGCCGTGCCCCAGTTCCTCCAGCAGGTAGTCGAGGCTGAGCTTGAGGCTTTCAAAGAAGTGCCGGGGTGTGGCGTAGGTCGGGGCGATCAGGTACCGGACATCGTTGTTCACCTTGCTGTACGGCACCACCAGAAACGGCTTGCCGAGCGTCGTGACGTAGTACGGCAGCTCGTCGTTGTTGGCATCGGAGTCGTACCAGAAGCCGCCGTCCTCGACCAGCAGTTCCCTGGTGTGCACGGTGGGGAAGGACCGCACCATCCAGCCCCGCGGGCGCTCGCCCGTCGTCCGCTCCAGCGAGGCGACGGCCTTGCGGATCTCCTCGCGTTCGGCGTCGCGGCTCATCGCGGCGGTGTCCGGGCCGTACCAGTGGTAGCCATGGGCGAGCACGTCGTGGCTGCGCGCGCGCAGCCACTCACCCAGCGGCGGGTTGCGCTCCACAGCGAGGGCGCAAGCGCAGAACGTGACGGGGATCTGGTACCGGTCGATCAGCCTGCAGACCCGCCACACGCCCACCCGGCTGCCGTACTCCATGTGTGTTTCGGTCCCGATGTCGCGGATCTCCGGGCCGTACTGGAACGAGTACTCGCCCCAGGTGTCGTTGACGCCATCCTCGTTGAGTGAGTACTCACCGCCTTCCTCGTAGTTGACCACCAGGTTGATCGCCACCCGCGCGCCGCCCGGCCATTCGAAGTCAGGAGGCTGGGGCCCATAGCCGGCAAAGTCGCGCGCCGGGCCGGGGCGGGCGCGGTGCTCGTCGGTCATCAGTAGGCCATCCATCCGCCGTCGACCATCAGCGTGGCGCCGCTGACGTAGCTGGCATCGTCCGACGCGAGGAAGGAGACCGCCGCGGCGACGTCCCCCGGCTCGCCGAACCGGGCGAACGGGGTCCGGGACCGGACGTAGGCCGCCGATCTCTCGCTCTGGCTCAGGTCACCCGGCGTGCCGGTGACGATCTTGCCGGGGGCGACGCTGTTGCAGATGATGCCGTCGCGCCCGTGCTCGACCGCAATCTGGCGGGTCAGCTGCACCAGCGCTGCCTTGCTGATCGCGTAGGCCGCGTGCCCGGGCGCGCCGACCATCCCGTGCTGGGAGGTGATGTTCACGATCCGGCCGCGGGCGTCGCCGCGGGTGGGCTGGGTCAGCATCTGGCCCACGGCCGCCCGGCAGAGCATGAACGGCCCGCGGATGTTCACCGCCATGATGGCGTCGAAGTCCTGGTCCCCGGTTTCCAGCAGCGGCTTGGAGTGCCGGCCGGCCAAAGCGGCATTATTGACCACCACGTCGAGTTGCCCGGCCGATGCCACGGCATGCGCGACAAGCTGGTCGCAGTCCTGCCGGGACGACACGTCCGCCTGGGCGAACTCGCAGGCGCCGCCGCTGCCCAGGATGAGGTCATCGGTGGGCTCACCGCCGGTGAGCGGGTCCCGGCGGACGTCGGCGAGCAGCACCCAGAAGCCATCCGCGGCCAGCCGGAGCGCGATCGCCCGCCCGATACCCGACGACGACCCGGTCACCAGGGCTGAGCGTGTCACCCGCCGAGCCTAGCGCCGTATGCTCAGGCCATGGGCGTGGCGTTCGTGGCACATTGCCTGCTGAACCAGAATTCCAAGGTGCGCGAGGGCGCGCACTGCGCCGGGGTGTACTCCCCCATCGTCGACGTGCTGCGCGCCAAGGGCTGGCGCGTCGAGCAGATGCCCTGCCCCGAGCTCGCCTTCGCCGGGCTGAACCGGTTCTGGGCGGTGCGCGAGCAGTACGACACCGCGGCGTTCCGGCGGCACTGTCGCCGCCTGGCCGCCGCCGTGGCGGGCGCGATCGCCGCCCGCGCGGAGCAGGGCGAGGAGATCGTCCTGGTCGGCGTCCAGGGAAGCCCCTCGATGGGCGTGACCATCACCAGTTCCGATCCGGACCGCGGCGGCAGGCCGGCCTGGCCCGACGGCACACCGGAGCACACCGGCGGGGAAGGCATCTTCGTGGAGGAACTGCACGCCGAGCTCGACCGCCGCGGCATCGTCTTCCGGGTCGCGGGCGAGACGCACGCACTCGCCACGCACGACGTGGCCAGCGAGCGGGCCCACCTTGAGTCCGTCCTGGAGAACGGCGATGGGTGATGAGCGCTCGTTCCGGGTGGCGCTCGTCGCTGACCGCTACGTGAACCCGCCGCCGGGCGGGCTGGATGGGCTGGCCGTGCTCGCCGCCGCGGGCTGGGGAGTGATGCAGCTGCCCGACGACGCCTACCCGGCCGAGGTCGCACGGCTGCTGCTCGCGGAGGTTGCCGAACAGGTGGAGGAGTTCTCCCGGCACGGCTACCTGTTCGTCCTGGTCGGTGAGCGCGCCGGGCTCGGCGAGGCGCTGGCCGCCGTCGGCGTCCCCGTCCCGCCCCGCATCGTCCCGGCCAGCGCCGCCGAACTGGGCGGGTTCCTGGCCGCGCAGCCGGTCCCGCCAGCCGTTACAGCCGCCCGGGAATGAGCTCCAGGCCGCCCGGCGCGTCCGTGTCCACCCGCCAGAACGTGCCCGTGCGCGCGGACGCCTCGATGTCGGGCTCGCGGGTGGCGGTCACATAGAGCGTGGGGCCATCGAAGATGCAGTTCGTGGCGTGCTCGCCGAGATGGATCTCCTCCAGCACCTCCCCCTCCGGCGAGATCACTGTGACGCCCTGCGAGACGGTGGTGGCCACGAACAACCTGCCATCGGCGGCGATCGCCATGCCGTCCGGGACATGATCGTCAGAGAGCTGGCAGAACGTCACCGGCTCCCCGTTCTCCATCCGCTGGACACGGTGCGCCATGGATTCGGTCCAGTAAAGCCGCTGCGCGGCGTCGAACGCGATCCCGTTCGGGTAGACCCCGGGCAGTTCCATCAGCATCTCCCCGCCGCCGGAGCCGTCCACCGCGAACAGCCTGCCCGGCGCGCGCACGTCGAAGCGGAAGTCCTGCTCGGATCCGGACTCGGTGAAGTACAGCCGCCCGTCGGGGCCGAAGGCGAGATCGTTGGGCCCGTAGAGCCTGTGCCCCGCTACCTCGGAGAACAGCAGTTCGACTGTCCCGTCCGGGCTTACCCGCTGGATCCCGGAGATGGCGCTGGTGTCCCCGCTGCCGGGCACGTTGCCGCCCTGGGTCACGTAGATGGCGCCATCGGTACCGAGCACCGTGCCCCAGGGCGAGCCCCCGGTGCGCGCGTAGGTCGAAACCTCGCCGTCGTGGTAGGCCAGCAGCTCACCTGTGTTGCCGTCGCACAAGACGACCCGTCCATCGCCCATGATGGCCGGGCCCTCGGGGAACCCGAGCCCGGACGCGAGCAAGGTGGATTGCACTGCGATCAGGTCCTTTCGCTGCTCAGACGAACGAGTAGTGCTCGAAGTCGAAGTCGGACAATGGCTGGCCCACCCGGGCGGCCGAGTACCCGGTGATCTTGGTGCTGTACGCGTCTAGTGCGTCGATGAAGGCCGGGATGATGTACCCGCCTTCGTTGAAGTCGATCATCTGCATCTCATGCTCGATCTCGCGGCGCGTCGCCGGGCTGGCCGTCGCGTTGGCCTGCTTGTACAGGCTGACGTAGTGCGGCTGGCTCCAGTGCGTCTCGTTGAACGGCGAGGTCGGCAGCAGCGACTGGGCGACCTGGGCAAGGTAGGGCGAGTAGTTGTAGAAGTCCTGGGAGAAGGTCCAGTGCAGGTAGTTGGGACCGAAGAAGGTCGCCGGATCGACCTGCTTCAGGTTGATCGTCACCCCCGCCGCCTTGGCCTGCTGCTGGAGCACCGTCGCCATCGCGACCGTGCCGGTGGCCACCGGTGAGGTCACCAGCTGCACGGTGAGGTTCTCCTGCCCCGCCTTCTTCAGCAGGCTCTTTGCCTGGGCGATGTCCTGAACCCGGTGCAGCGAGGTGTCGTAGTTGGGGTCGTAGGGAGACGAGACGTCGTATCCCACCACCCCGGCCCCGTCCAGCGACGAGCTGATGAGCTGCGGGCGGCCGACAAGCAGCCGCATCGCCTGCCGGACGTTGGCGTCGTTGAACGGCGCCTGGTCGACGCGCATGGTGAACGGCGTGATCGCCCCGGTGGCGGACTTGACCGTCCGCACGTTCCCGCTCGACGCCAGTTCGGCCAGCTGCGGGCCCTCCAGGGCGCCGGCGCCGTGAATGACGCCACCCACGAGCGCGTTCTGCAACGATGCGCTGTCGCTGAAGTCGATGATCGTCAGGGTGTCGACATACGGAAGACCCGGCTTCCAGTAGTTCGGGTTCTTCACGAACACGCTGCGCTGGCCCGGCGTGAAGGACTGGTACTTGAACGCGCCGGTCCCGTTCGGGTGGCTCGGGTCGAAGCCCACCGGCACGATGTACAGGTAGTACCAGTACGCCAGCTGGTCGAGGAAGCTGCCGTAGGGGCTGGTCATCGGCACCTGCACGGTGTGCGTGTCGAGCTTCTTGAGCCCGTTCACGTCGATCGGCCCGAGCGAGTTCGCGCCGGTCAACTTCCCGTTGATGAGCCGCTTGAGCGTGAAGATGACGTCGTCCGCGGTGAGCGGCTTGCCGTCGTGGAAGGTGATGCCCGGCCGGAGCCTGATGACCCAGTTGGACGTCGAGCCGTGCGGGCTGATCTCCTCGGCCAGCACGAACTCCGTCTGCGCGCGGGTGTTCAGCTGCAGCAAGGGCTGGTAGAGCGACTGCGCGCGGGCCGTGTCGAGATAGGTGAGGCCCTTGTGCGGGTCGAGGGTGTCCGAACCGGAACCACCGGTCAGCCCCACCTTCAGCGAGCCGCCCTTGCGACGGGCCCCGCTCGCCTGCGCCGCCGGGGCCGAACTGGAGGACCCGGAGGAGCATGCGGCCAGCAGGCTGCCGGTGCCCGCCAGCGCTCCCGTCGCGGCCAGCCCGCGAAGGAATTGCCGACGGCCGAGGGCGCTCCTCGATTCATCGCGATCCGATGGCTGCACGAGATTCCTCCTTGGCCTGGCACGAGCCGCCGCCCGTCGGCGTCGGGGGCGCCCGACCGCCGGGATGACAAGAGTGCGTCCTCCCCGTGGAGCTTCTGCTCAGGACGCGAGGCATGATCATACTCCCGCCAAACCGGCGTGAACAGGAATGTTTCGGACCGGCAACGGACGCTAGCTGTGTCGGCATACGCACGCTAGTGTCATCGGCAAGCGGGTCCCGGTACGCATCGTCAGGGCACGATCTAGGGCGGGTGAGCTGGCATGGCGACAGCCACCGCTCCGGCTGACTCCACGGTCACGGGGCGGCGCGAACACCCCCTGCTGCTGCTCACCACGCGCCGGCTGGGCATCGGCGTGCTCACCCTGTTCGTGGTTTCCGCCATCGTGTTCCTGGCCACCGAAGTCCTGCCGGGCAACGCCGCGTACGCCGTCCTGGGCCGGAACGCCAATCCGGCCCGGCTGCACGCGCTGGAGCGCCAGCTGCATCTCGACCAGGGCCTGCTGACGCAGTACTGGACCTGGGTGTCCGGGCTGCTCACCGGCAAGCTGGGCACCTCGCTCGCCAACGGGCAGCCGGTGTGGGGACTCGTCGAGCCCCGGCTCATCAACTCGGCCGCGCTCGTTGTCGCCACCGGCGTGATCGGCACGATCATCGGCGTAGCGCTGGGCGCCGTCGCCGCGCTGCGCAAGGACAGCTGGTTCGACCACGTCAGCTCGGCCGCGGCACTGGCGGTGACGTCGCTGCCCGAATTCGTCGTCGCGATCGGCCTGATCATCGGCTTCTCCACCGTGGTCCTGCACCTGCTGCCGGCCGTTTCCCTGCTGCCGCCGGGTACCTACGCGTGGAGCCAGCCGGAGCTGCTCATCCTGCCCGTCGCCACGCTGGTGATCGTGATCGTGCCGTACATCTTCCGGATGATGCGTGCTGCCATGATCGAGGCCCTGGAGTCCGACTATGTGGAGATGGCACGGCTGAAGGGCGTTCCGGAGTGGCGGATCGTCCTGACGCACGCCCTGCCGAACGCGATGGCCCCCACGATCCAGGTGATCGGCCTGAACTTCCTCTACCTGGCGGGCGGCGTGGTGGTGGTCGAGTTCGTCTTCAACTATCCCGGCATCGGCCAGGGGCTGGTGTTCGCGGTCCAGAACCGGGACATCCCGGTGATCCAGTTCATCGTGCTGGCTCTCGCCGCGTTCTACGTCTGCGTGAACATCGGCTCTGACGTAGTCGCGCTGCTGGTCACACCGCGGCGCAGGATACCGAGGTAGCGATGACCGCGGTCACGCCCGCTGTATCGCCGGAGGAAGCACCGCCGGCCGCCCGCGCCGGCCGTCATCCCTGGCTGTCGGTGCTCTGGTCGGCGGCGCGCACGCCGCGGGGCGCGGCCGGCCTGACGATGGCCTTTCTCGTCGCGGCAGTGGCCGTGATCGGCCCGGCGGTCTCCCCGCACTCGCCGAACGACCTGGTGACGCTGACGTTCGCCAAGCCGTCCGGGCAGTTCCTCCTTGGCGGTGACTTCCTCGGCCGGGACGTGCTCTCCCGGGTGCTCAACGGCGGATGGGTGCTGCTGCTGATGGCCGTGGCCGCGACGGCGATCGGCATCGTGGCCGGTGCGTCGGCCGGCATGGCGGCGGCGTACCTGCACGGGGCGCCGGACGGGATCATCATGCGCACGGTTGACGTGATCCTCGCGTTCCCGCAACTGGTGTTCGCGCTGCTGCTGCTGAGCCTCCTCGGCCCGAAACTGTGGCTGATCGTGCTCGCCGTGGGCCTGTCCCATGCCCCGGCGGTAGCGCGGGTGATCCGCTCGGCGACCCTCGACATCGCCGAACGGGACTACGTCAAGGTCGCGGAACTGCAGGGGATGCGGCCGGTGAAGGTCATGGGCAAAGAGATACTGCCGAACCTCATCTCGCCGCTCATGGTGGAGGCCGGGCTCCGGCTCACCTACTCGATCGTGATCATCGCCGGGCTGGCCTTCCTTGGCTTCGGCCAGCCGCCGCCCACGGCCAACTGGGGCACGATGATCAACGAGAACCGGATCGGCCTGCAGCTCAATCCCTGGGCCGTGATCGTGCCCGCGGTCCTGATCGCCCTGCTCACCATCGGCACCAACACGTTCACCGACGCGGTGGCCCGGGTGACGATCGGCGTGGACCGCCGGCCCGAAGAGGCGGCCCTGCTGGACGACCTCGGCCCGGAGCAGGCGTAATGGCCGGGTACCACCGGATTCACGCCGATCCGGCCCTCGGGCCGCCGGGGAACGAGGTCCGGCTGGACGTCCGCGGGCTCGAGGTCCGGCTCGGCCGGACCGGCCCCGACGTCGTCAGCGAGGTCTCCTTCACCGTCCAGGCCGGCCAGGTGCTTGGCCTGGTCGGCGAGTCGGGCTCGGGGAAGACGACGGTGGTCCTCGCGTTGCTCGGCCATGCCCGGCGCGGCCTGCACATCAGCTCCGGCGAGGTCCGGGTCGACGGCGTCGACCTGCTGCGGCTGCCCGCCGGCCAGTTGCGGGCCGTGCGGGGGGCGCGGGTCGCCTACGTGCCCCAGGACCCGTCCGCGGCGCTCAATCCCGCGCTGCGGGTCGGGACGCAGCTGAAAGAGGCGATCCGGGTGCACCCGGGCGCGGTCGAGGATCCCGGCGGCCGCATTCGCGAGGTGCTGCAGGAGGCCCGCCTGGACGCCTCGTCCGACCTGATGCGGCGCTACCCGCACCAGCTTTCCGGCGGCCAGCAGCAGCGCGTCGGGCTGGCGATGGCCTTCGCCTGCCGGCCGTCGCTGATCGTGCTCGACGAGCCGACAACCGGACTGGACGTGTCCACCCAGCGGCACGTGCTGGACACCATCCGCAGCCTGTGTGCGGCTTACGGGGTGGCGGCCGTCTACGTGAGCCACGACCTCGCGGTCGTGGGCGGGCTGGTCAGCGACGTGGCGGTGATGTACTCCGGCCGGATCATCGAAGTCGGCTCGACGGCCAGGGTTTTCGGGGACCCGCTGCACCCGTACACCCGGGGGCTGCTGTCCGCCGTGCCCTCGCCGCTGCTGGCCACGAGGCTCACCGGGATCGACGGTCAGCCGCCGCGGCCCGGCCGCCGCCCGGCGGGCTGTTCCTTTGCGCCGCGCTGCGGCTTCGCGACCTCCCAGTGCCGGTCCCAGCAACCCGAGCCGGTCCTCATCGACGCCCGCGCCGTGCGGTGCGTGCGCGTGGCGCAGGTGCGCGAGTCGGCCAGCGGCGTGGCGGCTCCCCTCAGCCACGCCGCGGCGGCCACCGGCGAGGTGCCGGTCCTCTCGGTGCGGGGGGTGTCGGCCGGCTACGGGCGCAGGCCGGTGCTCACCGCCGTCGACCTCGACGTGCCGGCCGAGTCATGCGTCGCCGTGGTCGGCGAGTCGGGCTCGGGGAAGACCACCCTTGCCCGCTGCATCGTCGGCCTGCACCGCAACTGGACCGGCGACATCTCCTTCGAGGGCGCATCCCTGGCGGCAAGCGCCCGGGACCGGTCGCGGCAGACCCTGCGGCGGGTGCAGTACATCTTCCAGAACCCCTACACCTCGCTCAATCCCAGGAAGACCGTCGGCCAGATCGTGGCCCAGCCGCTGGAGCAGTACCTGCGGCTTGGCTACCGGGAGCGGTCACAGCGCGCCACCCGGGCGCTGGCGGACGTGTCGCTGGGCGCCGATTTCGTCTCCCGGTACCCCGACCAGCTGTCCGGCGGCGAGCGCCAGCGCGTCGCCATCGCCCGCGCCCTGGTCGTCGAGCCCGACCTGCTGGTCTGCGACGAGGTGACCTCGGCCCTGGACGTCTCGGTGCAGGCGGTCATCGTGGAACTGCTGCGTGGCCTGCAGGCGTCCCGCCGCATCGCGATGATCTTCATTACCCACAACCTGGCGCTGGTGCGCAGCATCGCCCAGTCCGTGGTGGTGCTCCGGGATGGCGCCGTGGTCGAGTCGGGCCCGGTCGAGCAGGTACTCGACCGCCCGGCCGATCCCTATACCGCGCAGTTGATGCAGGACGTGCCCAAGCTCGGCGGGCCGGGCGTGCCGGGGCCCGCCGCTCAGGGCGCGGCGGCTTCAGAGCAGGCCGCTCCCTGAGCTGGCCAGGTAGGCCCCGGCCGCGCCCGCTGCCACGAAACGGCCCTGCCGGACCAGCGCGCGGCCGCCGTGCAGGACGTCCCTTACCCTCCCGGCCAGCGGCTCGCCGGCGTAGACGCTGTCGCCGGTATGGTCGTCGAAGGTCTCCGCTGTGATGACCGTTTCCGCGCCCGGATCCCAGATCAGCAGGTCGGCGTCGGAGCCCGGGGCGATCACTCCCTTGCGCGGGTAGTGGCCGAATGCCCGTGCCGGGTTCGCGCAGGCGACCTCGGCCAGCCGCTCGACCGGCAGGCCCCGCGCCAGCCCGCGCGCCAGCAGCAGCGGAAACCGGGCCCCGACGCCGGCGATCCCGTAGCGGTAGCCCCGCCCGTCCGGGGCGAACTCCCCGATGGTCCGCGACCGCTGCTGGCAGTGGTCGGATCCCACCGTGTCGAGCGTCCCGTCCGCGAGCGCCTGCCAGAGCGCGTCCTGATGACCGGGCGGCCGCAGCGGCGGGCAGACCAGGTAGCGTTCGGCATCGTCGCGCAGGTAGCAGCGGTCGTCCAGCAGGAGATGGTGCAGGCAGACCTCCGCGTGCAGCGGCGGTGCGGCGCGGCGGCGGGCCAGGCGGACCTGGTCGAGCGCCCCGGCACACGACAGGTGCACCAGGTAGCTCCGCGCCCCGGTGATGTGCGCCGTCTGCAGCACCCGGGCCACCGACGCCGCCTCGGCCCCGGGCGGACGGGTCTGCGCGAAGACGGCCACCCCGGTGCGGCCGGCCGCCACCGCCGCGGCGGCCAGGCCGTCGATCAGCTCGCCCTCCTCACAGTGCACCTGGACCACCTGGCCATGCCGGGCGGCGGCGGCCATCAGGTCGAAGAGCCCGCGGGCGGACCACATGATCCCCAGTTCGGAATAGGCGAGGAAGACCTTGACGCCGGACACCCCGGCGTCCCGGAGCGCCGCCAGGCCGGGCACCTCGCCGGGCTGGTAGAGCATCGCGTGCAGCCCGACGTCCACCACGGCTGCGCCGCCGAGTTCCCCACGGTGGCGCAGCACGCACTCGGCCGGGCCCTCGCCCGGCCGGGGCTCTGTGAACGACAGCAGGGTGGTGGTGCCGCCCCGGGCGGCGGCCCTGGTGGCCGCGGCCACGTCCGCCATGATGTGGCAGTGCGGGTCCACGCCGCCCGGCAGCACCAGGCACCCGGTGGCGTCGAGCCGGTCAGCCGCGCCGGGCGCCCGCCCCGGCCGCGCCAGTTCGGCAATCCGGCCATCCTCGATCACCACGTCGGCGCGCACCGGGCCGGCCGGTGTCACCACGGTGCCACCCGTCACCGCCAGGGAACCAGCGGACGGTGGGCGGTCCGTCATGTCAGCCACA
>Ga0070714_100003607_pt1 | contig 11580 bp, 18 predicted proteins | sample LARL83metaG_FD_65450 | JGI IMG/M metagenome (GOLD analysis project Ga0070714, IMG submission 65450) | Corn, switchgrass and miscanthus rhizosphere microbial communities from Kellogg Biological Station, Michigan, USA - LAR L8-3 metaG | ecosystem: Host-associated > Plants > Roots > Rhizosphere ... | reverse complement strand
CCCACAAGCCGGGGCAGCTGCTGACCGCCCACTGGGCGGGCCTGCGGGTGCCGGCCGTGCACCTGCCGGCCTCCGTGGACGATGCGCACGCCTTCGCCGATGCTCATCCGGTCGCGGGTGCCGTGGCGAAGACGTGGGCGATCCGAGGTCCGGTGGCGTGGGTGACGCCGCAGTGGCGCGAGCGGGTGGCCGAGGGGCCGGTGGTGCTGCAAGAGCGCGTCGATAAGGAGTACGACGTGCGGGTGACGGCCGTGGGCGACCTGCTGTTCGCGGCCAGCGTGCACGTGCCGGACGGGGTGACCGACTGGCGCATCATGCAGGAGCAGGCCGAGTACCGCCGCATCGACGTGCCACCGGAGACGGCTCAGGCCATGCGCACCTACCTGCGTTGGCAGGGCCTGGTCTACGGGGCGTTCGACTTCGCCGTTGACCGCGACGGCGTGTGGTGGTTCCTGGAGTGCAACCCGAACGGGCAGTGCGCGTTCGTCGAACTGAAGACTGGCCTTCCCATCGCCCGGGCGCTGGCATCGGCGCTGTCGGCCACGTCGGAGGTCCGCTGTGCTGCGTGAGTACTGGTACCAGGGCGGCGCCGACGACGAGCCCCGCTTCATCCGTGTCGGCATCCCGAGACGCACGTCGCAACTCGTGCTGACGTGGCTCCTGATCACCCTCATCGCCTGGATGGCCATCGTCTAGCCTCCGGCACCCGATCGGCCCCGTCCGTCTGCTTCCCACGTAGCGGGCGGCGGGGTCTCGTGGCCACCCCGCGCATGTAACGCCCTGGGTGGTTGCAGGGGCGCCGCCGGTATACCCCGGCCGGCGGCGCCCCACCGCACCCATGGCCAGTGGTTCCGCACCCTGTGACCGTTTCACACGGGGCGCACGCCGCTCGCACAGGTAGATGCACCCAACACGGTTTGACTAACGCATCTGGGCGTATCAGTACATGGGAAGCGCGCCGGTTCCTGACTAGCGGAGGAGGTCAGAGATGGTCACGCCGAGGACGCGAGCGATACACAGGAGGGTGTCCAGGGTCGGGTTTGCGGTCCCGGCCTCGACCTCCTGGTAGTAGCTCCGGGTCAGCGGGATCGCGAGGAAGACCTCTTCCTGGGTGAGGTTTCGGTCTATCCGTGCATCCCGGATGCACCTGCCGATGCGGCGGCGTTCGTGCGCGATCCAGTCGCCATCGTCGGGGAGGTTGCGGAGCACTCGACAAACGCTCTGACCTGCGTGATCATAAGTCAGCCCGGTGGCACCGGGCTTTTTCGGATCTTGATAAGGCGTCGGGCCGACACGCTTCGCCGCTCAGCCACCCCCCATGGCAGCCCTGCGGCGCTGGCATATGCCGCAGGGCTAGAGGTAGTTTTGGGTCTCGAACATTTGTTCACACGAACGGGTGAATGACACCTTCACCTGTCGTCCGTTAGACAAGATGTATACGGAACGGAACGCAGTTCTCCGCTCCGAGAGCCGCCCGGCCGGCGGGCCGTTGGGAAGCGCGCCAGTCGGCCGGGTAGGGGCCGCCCTGCGCCGACTCGCGGCGCAGGGCGGCTGTCTTTTCCCTCGCTGTCTGGTCAGACGGGGCCACAGTGAGGGAGGTTCCAGGGGGTTGCACACTCCCCAGGGAGTTCTGAGGGGGGTCCAATCTGAAAGTTGGCGGAAGCCATGGAAACAGCGAGAAAGAACGTCAGCCCAGGTCACAGCCCAGCCAGTGATCCGAGCCTCACCATCAGCAGACTTCCATCGATGTACGACGAGTACAAGGAGCCCCTGTACGCCGCTCCCCCGCTGCTGCAGCGCATGGTGGAGGCCGGCCGGCTCGGCCGGAAGACCGGATCGGGCTTCTACACCTACTCCTGACCTGCACGGACGCCGACCGCCGAGGAGCTCGACGGGGCCCCACTACGCAACACCGAGGGCCGCTACCCATGATCCGGATAGCGGCCCTCGATGATCGTTAAGAGGCTCAGGGAGTTCTCAGGGGGTTTCGGCGGGAGTTCACGAAACTCCCTCGCGAGGCACGAGCAGGAAACGCCCGAGTGCCTGGTACGGCCTCAGCGGTTCGGCGACCTGATCGTTCAGGTTCTCCGCCCGCTTCACGGCTAGACCCTCCATAGCACAGTACTCCCTCAGCCACACCAGCGACGAGGCCAGCGCGCGGTCAGGGTCGTCGCCCGGCTCGGTGCGGATCTCGCCGACGGCACCGCTCGAAGCGTCGAGCATCGCGCCCACCGTCCACGGGCCGCGCGCGTACCGGGCGCCCTGGACGTAGATCTCGACGGAGCCCTCAGCCCGCTCCCTCGGGAGGGACATCGGCGCCGTCTCCGTGAAGCCGAGCGGATCGACGGCCCACAGGTCCGCAGCGGCCGGCCGCGGCCGGGTCCCGGCTTCCAGCCAGTTGTCCACTGCCGTCCGGCCGCGCAGGCCGCGGTCCGGCATGAAGTGCGCGTAGATCTTCAGTGTGATGTCCGGCGAGGCGTGGCCCATCCAGTGCGACACGGAGATGACGTCCTCGCCGGCGCCGAGCTGCACGCTGGCGTAGGTGTGCCTCCAGCGGTGGTGCATCATCTCCCGCGACGCCTCCCACCCCCAGGTCTTTCCGTCCGCGCGGGCCGCGATGAGCCCGGCCGCGGCGAGCGCCGGCTTCATCGTGCGGTTGTTGAACGTGCTCGGGTTCAGCCGGTTGCCGGGCTCCGTCGTTACCAGCAGCCGCACGGTCGCCGTCTCCCGCCCGTTGTTCCCGGGCCCCTTCCACGGCAGCGTCACGGTCACGGACGGGAACCGCTCGCCGTACTCGTCAAGGAGCTTGAGGAGGCCGGGCGACAGCGGGATGTCCCGCTCCTTGTCCCCCTTGGGCAGCTTGAAGAACGGCTTCGTACTGTTCTCCCATAGCAGCTGGCGGCGGCAGTGGATGACCATCAGGTCCCGGTCGATGTCGTCCGGGCTGAATCCGAAGGTCTCGGCCTGCCGCTGCCCCGCGCGCATCCCGAGGTCGGCGACGATCCGGTACCGCTTCGGCATGGCCTCCCGGATCGCGGTCGCCTCCGCCTTCGTCCAGGCGCGCGCCTTCGTCTCGCCCGGCCCGGGCGGCCGCACGCCCTTCTCCGCCTCCCGGCACGGGTTCTTCGCGATCCGCTTCCCGACGGCCGACTTGAAGATGGAGCTGAGGTGGTTCCAGATGACCTCGATGGTGGAGTCGGCGAGGTCGCGGCTCTTGAGCTCGCGCTTCCACTCGACGAGGTGGTCATCGTCGATGACGTACATCTGGGTCCGGCCCAGCTGTGTGTCCACAATGTGATTGAAGATCTTCGACCGCATCGGGCCCGCGGTGTTGACCGGGTCGGTCCGCTTGGGCCACCACTCGTCTCTGATGTAGTCGCCGAGGAGGATCTCACCGTCGCGGTCGTCGACGAACTCCTTCTTCTTCGTCGCAGCGATCGCCTTGTTCTTCCACTCCTTGGCCTCATCGAGGGTCGTGAACGACCTCTTGCGGACGCCAGGGATGCCGGCGACCCGGTACCGCTTGGTGTTCGTGCCCCACAGCTCGGTGCGTTCCCGCTTCCCGGTCTCCGGGTTCTTCCGCTTGGTCAGCCAGCGATCCTCGATCCACCCTGATGACGCCACGGCCAGCCCTCCCCCCTCAGGTCATTGAGACGGACCATCAGCATGCGTTCGGTCACCTGGAGTTCGCAGGCGGCGGACTGGGTGTCGGGGGCCCACTGGGCGACTTCGGCAAGGTCCGAGATCGCTATGAGCTTACGGGCGGCCTCGAGATCGGCCCGGCGTTCCTGACGGACTGACGCGATGTAGCTGTCGCAGGCGGGATCGTCGGCCAGGACGTGTTCGAGTTCGTGCGCCAGGACACAACGTTCCTGCACGGGGCTCAGCCCGGATGCGATGACAACTACGTCCCGGGCCTGCCGGGACCATGCTCCCCACGTGTCCCGCAGCCATGTGCGGACCACGCGGATGCCGAGCTGTTCGAGGACACCCGCGGGCGCGTAATGCAGCCCTGCATGAGCGGTGAGAAGCATCGGCACAACAGACATGCGCCCCCCAGGAGGAGATCGACGGTGGGAAGCGCGCCGTGTTCAGGTCTACACGAAGGGTTGCAGGCAACGGAAGGAAACGACCGGAAATCTTTCAACCCGTTTCACTTGCCATAGACCGGGTACCCGCAGCCACTTTGGCCACTTCGCGCGCATGGCGAAGTGGCGAGAGTCAGACCCTCGCCGCACTCAAACGGTTGTACGGATTCAGTCTTTGGATTCGATCGCGGCACGGATCCGCGCGGCGTCGTCCGCCGGCACTCCCTCACCGACGGCATGCGGCCGGTATGCGGCAAGACCGAAGTCCTGCTGCGCAGCACGCCCGGTCCCGGCAGAAACAGATTCGAGGAGCTCCCGCACCGCGACCTCAAAGCGGTCCCGGTCGTCCGAGGAGGCCCCGGCCGCGACGGCCAGCCTGCCGAACTGGTACACAACAGGAACCAGCCCCAGCAGCCGCTCCCGTGGCGATTCTTCCGGCGCGGCGCCGGCGCCGCCCGCCAGGACCATCTCAGCGTCTTCACCGTTCAGGATGCGGTCGGTCCAGCCCCGCTTCCAGCCAAGCGCGGCGACTGTCGGTTCCAGGGTTGAGGGCTTGGCGCGCTTCTTGGGCACGACGCCCGCCTCGAGGTTTCCGATGCTGCGCGGGGTGACCTGGCCGCCGCGCTCGCGCACGCGGTCAGCCAGGACCTCGCGCGTGAGGCCTTGGCGTTCACGGTCGTTGCGGATGGCCCGGCCGAGCACGGCCCACCGCTCGGGGTCGTGGTTCATCCGCGTCTCCGCTCAGTCTCTGCAGGCAACAGAAAGCAACGACAGGAAACAACCTACCAACCGGTTCAGCCCTGCCGACAGTCCAGAACGAGCCGCTGACCTGCACTTTCCTGTTGTTTCCAGTTCTTTCCTTCGCTGGTCTTGCCACGTGGACACTTCTTTCCTATTGTTTCCACCGTGAAGGCGCGAGGACAAGAAATCCGGCGCAGTCGCGAGGGGTCGGGCCTGGGCCTGACGGAGTTCGCAACACGCTGCGGGATCTCCCCCTCGTACCTGTCCCGGATCGAAAGAGACCAGGCCAACCCCAGCCCCGCGGTGCTGCGCTCCATTGCTCAGCAACTCCGCAAGGAGCGCCCCGCCAGGGAGGCCATCGCAGAGATAGCCGAGTCCGAAAACGAGGGACGTGATGACCACCCCCCCGAGTGACAACTCCCCCCACCTCACGGTCGCCGAGCTCGCCACGCGCTGGAAGACCACGACGCGGGCCATCTACATCGCCCGCCACCGCGGCAAGGCGCCGAAGGCGTTCAAGCGCGGAGTGAACGTGCTGTTCCCGCTCGTCGAGGTCGAGGCCTTCGAGGCCGCCGGCATGGCCGGAGACCGGCTCTCCAACCGCGGCGCCGCCGTCGAGCACCGGCCCCCGGAGCCCTGCCGGCCGCGCCGCTCCCGCAAGACCCTCGCCGCCTGAAAAGCGGCACGGCCCCAGCAGCCGGGCGGCCACCCAGCAGCCAGGGCCTCCGAGTTCCACCCCTCTACCTGCAATCCGACTGCAAGAGAGAAGAGGACCACGTGTCCGCATCATCCCAGACGCCCGAGGCAGCTGCCCGAGAGGACAGCGGCCACGCCTGGCGCACCCAGCCCGCGTTCGACGAACCGCGGCCCGACCTCGCCGAGGTACCCACGCCGACGCTCGAGGAGATGGCCGAGGCGCCAGGCGCCGCCCAGGCCCTCTACAAGGTCGTTTACGAGCGCGTCGGCCGCCGTGGCGGTCGCGACGGCTCGCCCGCGCCCGCGCCGCTGACCGTGTGGGCGATGAGCGCCGACAGCCTCGCCGAGCACATCGCGAAGGACACCCGCCGCTACCTGATGTCCCGGGAGACCGAGGTCGTCGTCGACCTGGAGAACATGCGCGGCCACATCTTTGCCGGGTTCCAGACCGCCGGCACCTTCCAGCTCGAGGAGCTCGCCAAGTTCGAGGGCGGCGAGGCCCGGTGAGCGCCCCGACGAGGCCTCGGCCGATCTCCGATCTTGATGTGCCACTGTCCCATCTCGAGGCGGACATCAAGGCGCTCGCCGCCCGGCAGCGCACCGCGCAGACCCTGCATGACGCCGCCGAGCGCACCCACTCCCCGTCCGACCGGCTCGCCTACGCGCTCGACGAGTGGCTCATCACGCACCCGGACGCGCCGCTGTCCACGGACGCCGACTACCCGGGATGGACGCCGACCGGTGCGGTCGATGTCGAGCTCCCGACGAAGACCGCCAGCCCGGCCCCCACGTGGCCGGAGGACTGGGATCAGGTCCTGGATACCGCCATCCGCACGTGGGGCGGCCAATGGGACACGAAGCGCGTGCAGCGCCTGTACCTCGCCCGATACGGCCGCGGCATGTTCCGCTCCCACGCCCGGTCCTTCCTCGCCGACCGCGCCCGACGCGGGCAGATGACCATGCACGACCAGCCGAACTACCGCTTCTACACCCTGAGGGGCGGTGACGGTCGATGAGCGAACGCACCAACCCGCTGGGGGCCATCGAGGCCATGGAGGCTGCCGCGTTCCGCACTGGGCAGGCAGCGCGCCAGATGCTGGCCGAGCACCCGGACCTGCCGGTGCAGGAGATCCGTCCGGGGTACTCCACCGGCGGCCGCGCGGAGCTGGCGATCCACGCGGGCGACTGCGACAGCGTCCGGGCGTGGGCCGAGCGGCTCGGCCTGGAGGCGGAAGCCCATTTCGGCAGCTACACCTACCCCACCAACGGCTACGAGATGGTCTACGAGGCCTGCCACGCCAAGGGCACCGTCCTCGGGGCACAGGTCGACATCTCCGGTACCCGGAGCGTGGAAGGTGCCGAACGGGAGTCGTGGATCGCTGCGGGCGACGAGGGCTCGGGCGGTGACGCCTGATGGTGACGCTTTCCGTGACCCGCTCCCGCGTGGCCGCTGTCCTCGAGGGCGCCGCGAACCTGCTCGGTGCCGAGGGCTGGAACGCCACCCTCAACCCGATCATCGGCGCCATCGACCGGGCGGCCGGCTTCGTCCCCGGCAAGGGCACCGCCGACGCCGAAGCGACGTCGCTGGCCGCGTGGGACGCCCTGTGTCAGTACCTGTGCGACCAGTACCCGGAGGAGTGGGAGCGCCGCCCCGCACGCACTCAGGCCGAGGTCCTCGGAGCGCTGCGCGCCGCCTCCGAGGAGGTGTCGGTGTGCTGACCGTCTACGACAAGGCCGAACGGCACTCCGTGAAGTCCGAGGACCAGTTCGGCTTCATGCTCGCGTTCAACGCGGCCCTGGTCCTCGAGGAGCGGGGCGGCGACGTCGAGAGCGAGTACGGCCGGCTGGCTAAGCCTGCCGAGATCGCGGGCTACATCGAGGGCCTCGCCGCGGCCCGCGTCCAGGCCTCCCGCCGGCACGGGCCGCGTTGCGCCTGCATCGCCTGCCGCGTGCGCCGTGACGACGAGCGCCTTCGCCTCATCCGCACGGCCGGCCACGGCCACGACACCGCCACCCAGGGGGACTGATGGCGACCGATCCGAGCGACTACTGCTCGAACCCGAAGTGCGGGGGCACGGCCGACGCGTGCGGCTGCCCGCACGATCACAACACGCAGGACCTGATGCGCTGCCCGCACTGCGGCGGGCAGTGGTGGCGGTCCCACGGCGACGCGTCGACGGCCTGCGGGCACCGCGGCTGCCGCCGGGAGGGCTCCATCGTCCTCCGCGCCGCCATCTACGCGCCGACCCGGGACGAGGACGGCAACGCGATCCAGGCCGGTGAGCCGGATGACGAGCTGGAGGACTGCGGCGCCGTCGCCCCGGACGACATGTGCGGGATCTGCGAGGGCTGCCGCGAGGCCACCGGCGACGACATCGAGGCCCAGTACGAGAGCGGCTCGATCAGCTACGCCGAGGCCGTCTCCGAGCACCAGCTGAACGGGACGTGGGGCTGATGGCGACCGAACTGCACGGTGTGCGCGTCGACGTCGACGGCACCCGCACCGACATCACGATCCCTGCGGGGACGCGGCTGTCCGACTACTTCCGCGAGCAGCTCGGCGGCTGGCCGGAGTACGGGCACTACGGCACGGCTGCGGACCCCACGGGCATCACCGCCGTGGTCCACGAGACGAGCGCGCGAGACATGCCGGTGAACGGGGCGGCGACGACGTTCGCCTGCCAGATCCGCAGCGGCCAGCTCGACTACTACCTGCACGGCCCGGTGTTCTTCTTCGGGTTCGACCGGGCCTGTGGAGCGACCGTCAGCCTGACCGGCGAGCAGCGCGCCGTCCTCGGCCGGCTGCCCGTGTACAGCAAGGGTGGTGCGGGCCGTGGCTGACTCCTCAAAGATCGAGTGGACGGATGCGACGTGGAATGTCGTCACCGGCTGCACGAAGGTCTCGCCGGGCTGTGACAACTGCTACGCCGAGACGTTCGCCGAACGGTGGCGCGGTAAGGCCGGCCACCACTTCGAGAACGGCTTCGACATCACGCTCCGCCCGGAGCGGCTGACGATCCCGATGCGCTGGCGCAAGCCGCGACGGGTCTTCGTCAACAGCATGTCGGACCTGTTCCACAAGGACATCCCCGACGAGTACATCGCCCGCGTCTTCGCGGTCATGGCGCTGACGCCGCAGCACACGTACCAGATCCTGACGAAGCGGCACGGCCGGATGCGGTCGGTGATCGGCGGCCCATGCCCGTGCGGGCACCAGCCCGGCGAGCACCTCCGCTCCGCCATGGCCTGGGCCGTGTCGGAGGCGAACCCGGACCGGATCCCTGGCCTGCCGGACGACGCCGAGCACCGCGTCTACCACGAGACGCCGTGGCCGCTTCCGAACGTCTGGCTCGGCGTGAGCGTCGAGGACCAGCAGCGCGCGCAACTGCGGATCCCGGCCCTCGTCGAGACGCCAGCCGCCGTCCGGTTCCTCAGCTGCGAGCCGCTCCTCGGCCCGGTCGACCTCACCGAGTGGATGCCGCCGGTCTCTCCGGTCCCGCTTGATGAAGCGCCGTCGTCCTGGGCGGAGTGGTCGTGGCCCGAGTGGGTTCCCGCCGAAGTGCGCGACAGCATCGAGAGGTTCTGGGGCGCCGACCAAGGCCGCACCCCCCGGGACTGGCTCCGTGACATGCACCAGCAGGGCGCCCCAGCGTTCGGCTCCGTCGTGCGCTTGCGAGACGGGTTCGGATCCGAGGCGCCCTGGACCAGGGGCCGGTTTGTGCACGCCTGGAACAACATTGCCCGCCTGGTCCGCGACGACGGCACCTTCGCGTACACCTCGTTTCACCATGCCCTGGAGCGCCAACGGCAGCAGCCGATCAGCTGGGTCATCGCCGGCGGCGAGTCGGGGCACCGTGCCCGGGCCATGCACCCCGACTGGGTGCGCGGCCTCCGGGACGCCTGCATTGCCTCTGACGTGGCGTTTTTCATGAAGCAGTGGGGCGAGTGGGGCCCCGCCCCGTTCATCGTCCGTGTCTGCGACCCCGACGTGGGCTGGCAGGGCACCGATGAGGAACTGGCCGCGGCGAAGGCCGACAGCGAGGCCCGCGGCGCCACCCACGTCCACACCGGCAACGGGTACGACGAGGACGGCGAGCGGAAGTACTGGCTGCACGAGATCGGGCACAAGCCCTGGTCCCTCGAGCGCGTCGGCCTTTCACCTGGGAACGAGCCGATCCGCCGGTGGGGCAAGAAGCACGCCGGCCGCGAACTCGACGGCCGCACCTGGGACGAGTTCCCGAAGGCGGTGACGGCATGAGCGAGCACCTTGTGCGGACGGTCGCGAACACGATCGCGGCGGCAGCCCTGCACTTCAACATGACCGGCCGGAAACCCGCGGACCTGTACGAGCACATCGCGGACGCGCTCGTGTCGGCGCAGCTCATCCAGTCGCCGGAGACTGCGGCCGAGACGGAGCGACTGCGGGCCGAGCTGGCGAAGTACGTCGGCAAGGAGCCGACGATCGCCGAGGAGATGGCCTACCTTTCCAGCTGCCTCGACGCGGTACGCGACGTCTGCGACGACGCCGAGAAGCAAGCCACCCGATGGGAGCACCCGCTGCCCGTACCTGAGTGGGTCGCCAAGGTCCGCTCGGCCGCTGATGGCTTGGAGCCGCGCCGCTCCTACCCGCCGGCGCTCCCGTGGGCCGCGCTCATGGACGACGAGGACCTGTCGGACTTCCTCGATGAGCTCGCCGCATCCGCCGTCACCTACGACAAATCCGCCGCGCTGACGGAAGTCGAGAAGACCTGCGGCCGCTGGCGGGCCATCGCCGAGGCGCAGCACGCCCACAACACCGCGCCCGGGCCGGACGCTGCAACGGGTGAGGGCCTGACCACCGAACCCGCACCCACCGTCCAGGCAACGCAGTACGCCGTGAATTGCCTGCCCGAGGACGGTATCGACAGCCACGTCTTCGAGATCACCGTCGAGTACCGCGGCCGTGGCCGGTGGGCCGTCAAGCGGCACTCCCAGTGCCTCGGCTCGGACGGCACCTGGGACTACGAGATGCGGCCGTCCTCACGCGAGGACGACTGGCTGGCTACGCACCGGTTCGACCTCGACACTGCGCTGAAGCTCGCCAAGGAGCAGGCCCCGCTTGTCACCGTGAACGGCTTCACCGTCGCGGACGCCCTCCGCATGGCCGCGCAGCGCGCTGTCGAGGGTGGTGAGCGGTCGTGAGGAATCCTCTGGTCGGTACCGGCCTGCGCCGCTACACGAAGACCCATCTCCGCCACGACCGTGACGCGGCCCGGGCCGAGGTCCTCCGCCAGCGCGGCGTCATCCGCGGCCTGAGGGCCACGGTCGCACGACAGGGCGAGCACATCGCCCAGCTCGAGGCGAACGCCGTCGACGTCGGCGTCGAACGCCAACTGCGCGCGGCCGCCGAGGAACGTGCCGACGAGCTGGAGAAGAGGCTCCGCGCCTTCGAGGCCCGCGACGCGAACGAGCACGCCGTCACCGTGCCTCCCATGCACCGCGACCCCCACCCCGACGACACCCCGACCGAGCCGCGCGGGATCAACGTCCGCAACCTCCGCGACGCCCTCAACCCGAGCGCCGCCTGACGCCCATCTACGTCCGGGCGGGCGATGTCCACACCTCGCCCGCCCGGCGCCCACACCACCAGGAGAACCACGTGACCACCGTCGTCCGGCCCACAGGCCCCCTGAACAAAGCCGGCCTCGCCAAGGCCGTCGCCGCCGAACTGCAGATCTCCCAGGCCGAGGCGCACCGCGCCGTCGAAGCCGTCCTGAACACGATCGGACGGACCGTAGCAAGCGGACACCAGATCGCCATCACGAACTTCGGCACCTGGCTTCCCAAGCACGTCCCGGCCCGGGCGGCTCGGAACCCGCAGACCGGAGACCTGGTCACCCTGCCGGCCCGCACGCGCCTCGTCTTCCGCGCTTCCGAGCAGCTCCAGGACGCGGTGAAGGCACGCGACCCCCAGGCCGCCGTCATCACCAAGCGGTCCCGCCCCTGACCACCTGACCGGCCGCGTCGAGCCGCCCCAACGGCTCCGTGGCCACCCCAGGGCCCCGCCCGCACCTCC
>Ga0070714_100003605_pt1 | contig 11583 bp, 12 predicted proteins | sample LARL83metaG_FD_65450 | JGI IMG/M metagenome (GOLD analysis project Ga0070714, IMG submission 65450) | Corn, switchgrass and miscanthus rhizosphere microbial communities from Kellogg Biological Station, Michigan, USA - LAR L8-3 metaG | ecosystem: Host-associated > Plants > Roots > Rhizosphere ... | reverse complement strand
CGGCGAGACGCCGTCGGCAGCACGCGAGACGCGTGCGCTCCCCTAGACTAGTAGCATCGTTCCGGCTAAGTCCTTGCTTTTTAAGCTCTTTTAACGACCGCGAATCCTGTTCAACTGCCGAAAGACCTCCCTTCGTTTTTACGTCTACTAACCTTCCAGTTACTTCCATCTTGACGCTACCACAATTAGTGTGGTACAAATTTTTTGACCACTATTAGCTGTGGGATTATGCGATGCCCCAAATGCGGTTGTCAGGATGATAAGGTAATTGATTCCCGCGCGTCGCGCGAGGGCGCCACAATTCGCCGCCGCCGCCAATGCATCGCTTGTGGACATCGCTTCACCACTTACGAAGAGATTGAGCATCAAGGGTTAATGGTGCTTAAACGGGACGGGCGGCATGAGGAGTTTTCCAAGGAAAAACTGCTGTCCGGCATCAAAAAAGCCTGCCAGAAACGTCCGGTCAGCCCCAAGGTGATGGAGGATCTCGTCGATAAAATTGTGGATGAAATCACCAGCAAATACGAACGCGAAGTGCCGGGGGACGTCATTGGCAAGCTCGTGATGGCTGAATTGCGCGGGGTGGATGAGGTCGCCTACGTGCGGTATGCCAGCGTCTACCGGCGGTTCCAGGAAGCGACGGATTTTGTGCAGGAAGTCAAGAAACTGGAGGCTAAACAATGATCGCACTCGCATACGATTGTCTGTTGTTCGAAACCAGCAGCGGCGAAAGCATTCCGTTCTCGGCCGAAATGATTTCCGTCGAGCTCACCGGCGACGGCATCGGCGCGTTCGATCCCGAGTTTCTCAAGCACGCGGCGAGCGCGGTTTTTCATTATTTCAAAAACGACCTGGGCCGGCTGACGGTGACGGTGGGTGAGTTTGCGGGCGCGCTGGAAAAGGTCCTGCGCGGGTTCGGATTGCAGGCGGAGGCGGATGAACAGAACGGCGGCCTGCCTGCGGAACCGGATTCCCCGGACCGGCGGGTGTTGAAATCCGACCTGCGCCTGCTGGCCTGCGAATCGGGCAAGGGTTTCGAACTGTTTTTCTTCTCGCGCCTGCGGGATGAATTGCGCCAGCAGCTTCTGCTCGATCCGGAGGTGCTGCATTTTCGCGGGCTGCGCAGTTGCGTCAAGCAGCTGACCGGCGCGCGTCGTTGGAGTCCGCGCTGCCAGAGTTTGCAGGATCAAATCGTGGAATTTCTGCGCACCTGTTTCACGACGGAAGCGATTCAGCCTAATTGCGCGCTGCTGGTGGAATAAGGTTTCGGGATTATGCCTGTGACAAACAAGGTGATAGCGCGCGTGACTCCGTGCGCGCCGTCCTGTTGCAACCCAGCGGCGCGCACGGTGTGACGCGCCCTACCCGCACAATTGTTTGTGAACGACATAATTCCAATAAATTTCGGTTTCGGGTTGCGGCGCGGCCTGCGCAACGCGAGATTAGAATCAGTGTCAAAATAGCTTTCTGAAAAGGGAAAGCCCTCACCCGGCCTTCGGCCACCCCCTCCCATCGGATGGGAGAGGGATGCGATGAGGATGCCCGGAAATAATTTGGGCATATGCCGAAACCCAAAATCTAAACCCATGAGCAAGACGCTTTTTGAAAAAATCATCGCGCGCGAAATCCCGGCCAAAATTGTTTACGAAGACGACAAGGTGCTGGCGTTTCACGATGTCAAACCGCAAGCGCCGGTTCACGTGCTGATCATTCCGAAGAAACCGATTCCGCGCATCGCCGAAGCGCATCCGGATGATCACCAGGTGCTGGGACATCTGCTGATCAAGGCGGCCGAGGTCGCCAAGCAGCTTGGCCTGACGAAAAACGGGTTCCGGCTGGTGTTCAACAACGGGCCAGATGCCGGGGAGGCGGTGCCGCATTTGCATTGCCACATTATTGGGGGAAGAAAAATGGGGTGGCCGCCGGGGTGATTGAGGTTATTTGGGTGGGTTGAGCCCAAGGCAAACCGGCAGGTTTGCCCTACCTTATCGCAGGTTTGGCCTACCTTCGCCCGAATAGCTACGTTCTTTTTTCAGACGCGATCGCGGGGTTGCGGACGGTTTCCAGGAATTTTTGGAGGGCGCTCTCGAATCCCGGCGCTTCCCAGGCTTCGGCGTTATGTTCGCCGCGCAGTTCACAAAAAAACTTCGGCTCGTTGGCAGCCCGGAAATTTTCCTGGCTGTGCCGGAAGCCAATCAGACCGTCCTCGCGGCTGTGCATGACGAGGACGGGTATTTTCAAGCACGGCAGCTTGCTGTGCGTGTCATAGCGGATCCGGCCAATCCAGCGCACGGGCAGCCAGGGATACAATTCCGCGCCGAGTTCGCGCAAGCTCGTGAACGTGCTCTGCAAGATGAGACCGCCGGTTTCTTCGCGCACACAGAGTTCGCTCGCGATGCCGCCGCCGAGCGATTCGCCGTAGACGACGATGTTACGGCCGGCGAAACCTTTCTTTCGCAGCCATTGATAGGCGGCTTGCGCGTCGAGATACGTTCCCTCCTCGCTCGGTTTGCCCTGGCTGGCGCCGTAACCGCGGTAATCGAAGGTAAAAACGTTCGCGCCGATTTCGAGCAACGCGCGATAAAGCCCGAGGCGATGGCTGATGTTCCCGCCGTTGCCGTGGCAATTTAGAAACGCCAGTTGCGCGTGGGGGGATTGGGCTTCCACGGGGAAAAACCAGCCGTTCAGTTCGACGCCGTCGCTGGTTTTGAAAAAGACATTCTCAAAGGGCCGCCCGAGCTCCGCGCCGGTGGCCTCCAGCTGGCGGACCGGATGATAAACGCGGCTGTGTTCGAACCAGCGAAATAACATTGGAGAAAAATGCCACATCAAGGTGGCGTTGGCGAGCCATCCGAAGTGCTTGATTCAAATTCCGGGCGGGTTCAAACTTGGCGCGTGACCACCGAGAAGAACTCCGAAGCCTGCCCTTTGGTCAACGAAACGCCCGCGGCGAACGGGGGCGAAGCGCCCGGCGAGCACTGGCGCTGGTGTCCGCGTTGCGGGCACGAGTTGCACAATGAAAAATGCAAGCTGCGCTGTCCCCGCTGCCATTATTTCATGAGCTGTTCGGATTTTGACGTGTAGGGAAGTGAAACGTGAATTCAGGCGGAACGGACTCGCTCTAGTCTCCTGAGTCGGAAATATTTTATATAAATGTGTTCAGATGTTATTCCCAACATCGGTAAATTCTTTGCCGATGTCTGGGAGAGATTGTGTCGCCCCTACAGGGCGAAGATGGTTAGGGTTTGATTCCCAGGGCGGCGCTTCGCTTGCCCTGGGCTGTCCTGTGTCGGGCTTTCAGCCCGAACCGAATAGCTGTTTACACACCAGCTCGAACCGACCGTTGCTTACGAGGTCAGCCTGAACCGGCCGTGCTTACGACCAGCGCCAGCGGATTTATACCAGAAATCAATGACTCAGGAGACTAGCGAGTTTGGCGACGCGTTGGGGAGACACGGGATTGGCCAGTTTGCCGTCGATCTTCAGGGAGGTGCCCACGATGAAACCGTCGGCTTGGGAATAATTGCGGACGTTTTCGACGGTGACGCCGCTGCCAAGAAGAATTTTGGCCTTCGGACAGGCGCGGCGCACGCGTTCCAAATCCGAAATCTCCGCCGCCTCACCGGTGCCGGTGCCGGAAACAATCAGGGCGTCGGCGAGGCCGCGTTCCTGGGTGTCGCGCGCGGCGATTTCGATGGGCCAATCGCCGAGCGGCACGGCGTGTTTGACATGGACGTCGGCGAGAATTTGCGCGCCGGGACAAATACGCTCGCGATAGCGCAGCGTTTCATGAGCCTGGCCTTCGATGATCCCCTGGTCGGTGAGCATCGCGCCGGTATGGACATTCACGCGAATGAAACTGCCGCCGCAGGCGGCGCACAGGGCCAGCGCAGCGCGGGCGTCGTTGCGCAGCACGTTGAAGCCGATGGGTAATTTCACCGCAGCGCGAATGGCGCGACCAGCGGCGGTCATGGCGGCGATCGTCTCGGGGCCGACGCTCGCTTTGGTGAACGGCACGTCGCCGAAATTCTCTATGAACAACGCGTGGGCTCCGCCGCGTTCATAAGCCCGGGCGTCGGCCAGGGCAAGTTCGATCACGCGATCCAAATCGCCTTTCCAACGCGGTGAACCGGGCAGCGGACGGAGGTGAACGACGCCGATGAGCAGTTGGGAATGAGCGGAGAAAATGGATTGGGCCCGGGTCACGCGTCCACTTCTTTCTTTTCGCGTAATTTCACCAAGGCTGCGAGTGCGGCGTCGCTTTCCGCGGCCTTTTTGCTCTTGCCGCGTCCGCGGGCGAGTTCGACGCCGCCATGCGCGACGGTGCATTCGAACATGCGATCGTGATCAGGACCCGTGGCGGAAACGACGTTGTATTGCGGGGCTTCGGACGAGATTGCCTGCAGCCACTCCTGCAGTTCGCCTTTGGGATTTTCCATGATGGGAATCACCTTGAGGCCGCCGAGTTCGCCGCCGAATTCCCGCAGGATGAAATCGCGGGAGGCCTCAAAACCGCCGTCGAGGAAAATGGCGCCGACCAACGCCTCATAAGCATCGGCCAGCGCGGATGGGCGCTCGCGGCCGCCGTGGGTTTCCTCACCGCGGCTGAGGGTCAGGTGCGCGCCGAGGTTCAGGGCGGCGCCGTGTTCGGCGAGAGTTTGGCGATTGACCAGCTTCGCGCGAGCCTTGGTCAACGGACCTTCGTCGAATGCGGGAAATTTTTCATACAATTCGCGGGTGAGGACCAGCTGCAGGACGGCATCGCCGAGGAACTCGAGGCGCTGGTTCGTCTGCATCGGCGTGCCTTGCTCGTGCGCGACAGAGGGGTGCGTCAACGCGAGCTTCAGCAATTCCGGATCGCGAAAGGTGTATCCCAGTTTAAGTTCCTCGTTTTGGGACACGGGAAAAGACTTAATCTGTTTTGGTTTCAACCGGCACGGGCGCTTCGCTGGATTCCGCGGGTGCGGCATCGGGCTGCGCCGGGGCGTTCTCCGCCGGTGGCGGGTTCAATCCGTGCTCCAGCAAGGCGGCGACGTCGCGCTGGACCACTTCGAGTTGATCCAGGCGCAAATCGGGATCGGCGATGGTGAAGATGTCGCCGGTCCTGGGTTGTTCGTAAATGAAGATGCGCTGGCCATCGCGGACGAGTTGTTCTTTGACTTTCAGGATGCGTTTGCGTTCTAGCATCACGGCCAGGATGTAGCCGGCGGCGGCGTGTTGCGGGTCGTTTTGCTCGATGAGCTTGCGCAGGAGGGTTTCGGCGGTTTCTTTTTGAATGGCTTCGGTGACGGGCGGCGGCGCTTCGTAAACGCCCTGCCATTGGGAGATGAACCCGCTCTGACTCTGGGCATCGGCGAATTTGGCGGGCCAGCAGGCCGCGCAAACATCGGAGCGCCGGAACTCGGATTTTTCGTCCACCAACAGGGTGTGATACGATTCTTTGTCGGCGAACGGTTTGCCGCACACTTCACAGCCATGGCCGCGCGATTGTATATTCCACTCGGTAATCAAGCGTAGCAAAGATACCGCGACTGTTGGTGCAACTGCAATCTCAATTGGCGGTTGGACTCGCCAACGTTTCGGGTTTGGGTTTCGAGTTGAACATCCCTCGTCGAATAGCGTAGGACTCACAAAACCAGAAGCCGGATGGGTTCGTTTGATCAGCGCCGCTCCCGGCGAGGAGCGAATTTAATTCGCCGGCACCTTGCGCAAACGGTAAAATAATGTGTTCACGACATTCGAGTCCAGGGAGTAGCCTCGAAAGCTGTCCCCGACCAAAACTTGCCTCCCAGCCAGCCAATTGACCATATCAGCGGAAGATTGAATCTCGTAGAGTCCTCCCGGTTCGGCATGAAGCGTCAGCAACTGGACGCCAGTGAGCCAGGGATAATTGGATATCTCGACCCAGGAGATTACCGGCGTTGGCTCGTAGCAGATTTGATCAATTAAACATGAGTTCGACGCTCCGGCGATGTAATCCCAGCGCACTGTGCAGTCGCCGGCCGGGATGCTGAATTTTTCTCTCAGCCAGTTAGTTTCCTGATCCGACCAAAAACTCCTCGTTACATTGCCGCCCAAGCTCGTGCTAAAATTAAGCCTTGGCCAGCCTGAAACATAATCACCATTGGTTGTCGCCATGCGCCATCGAAACGCCAACAGACCAGGTCCCGTGACGGTCGTTTGCAACCAGGAGTCGTCGGTGGGGGCCAAAACCGGCGACTGTACGGCAGCGGAAATACCGTTCGAAGCGCCGCTCGCAAACCAAGGTGCATGACCATCGGTTTGCCAATTCCAGTTAGTGGGACCAAAAGAGCTCCCATCGATTGAAGCGGGACTTGCCACGACGACATGTATAAGCACGTTTGTGCTAATCCCGACATCGTCAGTTGCGGTCAGATTGACAGTTGTCGCGCCGATCTGGTTGGTCGCCGGGTTGAGCACCAAGGTCCAAACCGGATAGTTTGTCATACCAAGAATGCGAGGCGCCCCCGGCGGAACATTTTGATAGGCAAACTGCACGTAGGCTGTGGATATCAAACTGCTGTCGGCTGCCTGAGCCGAAACACTGATTTGATCGGGGGTAGCAATATCATCATACACACCAAAGTTGAATGAACCGGCGACATTCATTTGGAGAGCGATATTGGTCCTGAGATTGTAAATGGTCGGAGGCTGGTCCTGTGGCAAATAACTGACATAAGCAAAATAGCCCCGATTTATCATATTTGTGATGACCAGCAGAGAGGGTGAGCCGGGGGAAACATCGAGCAAGTTTCCGGTCAGCCATACGACCCACGGGTGCACAATGCTGTTCAGGGGCGAAATATCCGTCAACCGGTTCTCGTCTAGCCCCACCGTCCGCAGTTTGGTCAGATTCGTAAAGAAGCTGATGTTGGAAATGCCACAGGCGTCGAGATATAACGAGGTAAGCTGCGGCAACTGGCCCAAGGCCGTGAAATCACATTGGCGGTTAGCGGCCAAAGACAAATAAACTAAATTCGTCAGACCGGTCAAAGAGTCAACGTTCGAGAAATTATTTCCGTCCAAATGCAAACTTTGAAGATGCGCCAGCGGCTGGATATCTCCCAGATTTGTAAGCGTGCAGGAATTGAGGGAGAGATTTGTTAAACCAAGGAGCGGGCGCAAACCCAGGGTGTCTGAAATCGGGTTGCGATCCAAGGTCAGACTGGACAGATTCGGCAGGGTCTCGAGGCCGGAAACCGATTTCAATTCATCGTCACGTGCAGAGAAGATCCTGAGATTGGAAAGGCTTTCAATCGAGGAAAGGTTGGTAAGCTGATTATTGTCCAGCGAAAGGCTCGTGAGAGCCGGCAAATTGGTGATCGACGCCGGAGTGCCAAGCCAATTCCGAATAAGATTCAGCGATCGCAAGTTAGTGCAACCTGCCAGCGACGAGCAGTCGCTCAGAAGATTGAAGCTGAGGTCAATGCCTTGCAACGCAGGCCATTTTTCTATTCCGGCTGCGTTTGTCACGCCGCAGCTTTGAAGCGATACATTCGTCAGCAAAGGCATAGGCGGCGCGCTCGCGAGGCTGCTCAATTTAATATTCGCCCCCACATCGAGCGAGAGCAGATCAGGCACGGAGGAAAGCGGAGAAAGGTCTGTCAACTTATTGCGATACAATGAAAGCACCTGTAGCTCCGGACACGCCTGCAGCGAAGGTATGCTGAGCAGTGAACAGCCCTCCAAATCGAGGTTGTGCAGATTTGAAAAGCCAACCAAATTGTCAAAATTCGTGATCGGGTTGCCCAGCAAATGGAGTTCCACTACCGAGGCATTGGTCAGCGGCAGAACGTTTACGAGCTGATTATAATCGAGCCATACGGTGGTCAAAGAGTGCAGATTTTGAAGCGGCGCCAGATCGCTGACCGAGTTCCCCGTAAGATCGAGCCTAACCAAGTTGCTTGCCCACTCCAAGCCCACCAGGTTTGTGATATTCGAATACTCGGCCCCCAAATAGACGATCTGGACCATGTCGGCAGGCTCGATAATTCCCGTTGGCTTCTGCAGCGTTTGTCTCACTACCGTTTCGAGATCCGGATCGCCGAACACAACCTGCGCACCAGCCCGGGAAAGTTGGGAAAAGTAACTAAAACCGCTAAAAACCAGAATCAAAACGCTACGGAAGAGCACCTTCATGGAAAGAGATGAAGCAATTTGCAAGCCGCTTTGTCAAGTGATTGGCGGCTAATGCAACATTCGCTTTCATTCCTTGTGAGCAATCCGGAAAGGAATTGCTACTATGACTCTATCCGATTATAGCCGTGCGCAGGGCGAGAAGATTACGGTATAGTAATGGCGACACATGCGCCTGGGTTCGCTGACATTGCCGTCGAATTTGTTTCTCTCGCCGCTGGCGGGATATACGAATTTGCCGTTCCGTCTCGTGGTGCGCGAGCTCGGCGGGGTGGGCCTGTGCACAACGGATTTGGTCAACGCGCGGTCGCTGCTCGAAAAACGGGAGAAGGCGTTCAAGCTGATTGAAACCCGGGCGGAAGATTCTCCGCTGGCGGTGCAGCTGTTCGGTTCCGTGCCGGAGGAAATGCGCGATGCCGCGGCGTTCCTGGAATCCCAAGGGGTCGCCTCGGTGGACATCAACATGGGCTGTCCGGTCCGCAAAGTGGTGAACGTCGGCGGCGGTTCGGCGATGATGACGGACCTGGATAAGACCTCGGCGCTCGTCAAGGGCATGGTGGAGGCGGTGAAAATTCCCGTCACGGCCAAGATGCGGCTGGGATGGGATGACGAGAACATTACGGCGCCGGATCTGGCGCGCGCGCTGGAGGACGTGGGCGTGGCGGCGATTTTCGTGCATGGCCGCACGCGGGAGCAGGGTTTTAGCGGCACCGTGAATCTCGCGGGCATTCGCTCCGTGGTGCAGGCGGTAAAAACCATCCCGGTGATCGGCAACGGCGACATCATCACGCCGCAGGCAGCGAAGAAAATGCTCGATGAAACCGGCTGCGCGGGGGTGAGCATCGGACGCGGGGCGTTTTATGACCCGTGGATTTTCCGGCGGACGTTGAGTTATCTCCAGCCGAGTGGAAGTCGATCTGCCCACGAGGAAAATCTGTTGCCCGAGCCGCCGTTTGCCGAGCGGATGCGGGTGATGTCGCGGCACCTGGATTTGATGGTCGAGGTTTTCGGCGAGGAACTGGGCTGCCGGATGTTCCGCAAGGTGGCGCCGTGGTATGCCAAGCGATTCGGGCCCGCGGCGGAGTTCAACCGACACGTGGTGCGCATTGCGACGCGGCAGCAATTTAATGATGTGCTGGAGAATTATTTGCGCTGGCGCCAGCAATTTCTCGACGAAAATGGCGAGTTGAAACATAAGTTTCAGCCTCCCCCAATGGTGGCTTCATTCATGCTTGAACCGGGTGTCGCCCAGCGACAGCACATTCCCGTGCCCAAGGGCCCGGTGGAAGTGTGGTGAAATGATACATTGAGGATCAATTTGTTCGATAAAAATGAATCGAAGTTCGTCGAGCAGCCCAAGGGGAAAACGGAGCGCATTCTTTGGGTCGAGGCCGCGGCGTTTTCGTTGATTATTGGGCTTTCGTGGCTGACCGAAGCGGCCCGTCTTCCGCATTTGCTCTATGGCGAGGCATTTACGCCAAATTATCGGCGCGCGATTTTGCGATCCGTGGTGGTTTTATTTATCTGGCTGTGGGTGCATCGCGCGACGCGGAAATTGCTCAAGCGGCTGCATTACCTGGAGGAATTCCTGCGCGTGTGCGGTTGGTGCCAGAAGGTTTCCTACGGGAATGAATGGATCGAGATGGAAAAATATTTGAATTCCAAGTTCGCCACCAAGACTTCGCACGGCATGTGCCCGGATTGTTTGAGGAAGAAGAAGGAAGAAATTGCGGCGGCGGAAAAACAACCGGCGACCAAGTAATTGTTTTACACGGGTGGAATCCGAACAGCGTTTGTCCTTCGCTTTGCGTCCGGCTGGATGTATCTTATTCCCACTTAATGGCCTCGGAATCCAACGACGGTGTCACAATCCAGACTTTTGCCACGCGGGATGCCGCCCAAGCGGCCGCCGGTTTGCTCGAGGCGAATGGGATTGCATGCCGGATTGTTGCCGATGACTGCGGCGGGCTACTGCCAAATTTAAGCCTGGCCGAAGGCGTGCGTTTAGTGATTTCCGCCTCCGATCTCACTGCCGCGTGTGAACTGCTCGAATTGCCACCGCCGTCGGAATCGGCAGCCCCAACCCAGGTCTCGGCGAATTCGTCTCCGTCGATGTCTGCCTTCGGCTATATTCTGATTGGAGCTGTCATTGGGGTGGTCATTGTCCTTAGCGCCGGAGGCTTGGCCGATCTGAAATCCACCAGGCCCCAGCCATCGACACCGGTGCGGCAAACGCACGACGATTATTCTCCGGATGGAAAGCGCTCTGATCGCTGGGTGTATCGCCAAGGCCACCTGGTTGAGCACCTCCAGGACCGCAATCTCGACGGTTCGTGGGACCACTGGGGTTATTACGAGAACGGCCAAGTGGTGCGCTCAGAGTATGACAACAATTTCGATGGAAAACCCGACGAAACGTGGATCTACAAGGACGGCCACGTTGTTTCCTGCGAAAAAGACCTGGACTTTAATGGTGTGCCCGACGAATTCTGCACTTACAAATACAATGTCGTCCAGCAGATGGATATTCGGCCGAACGGTTCGAAATTGAGCACGGTGCGGGAGCTTTTTTCGAACGGAGTGTTAACCGAGATCTGGCGGGATGAAGATAGCAACGGCGCGTTCCGGGAAACTGTGAAGTACGACGCGTTTTTCAATCCCATCAGCACGAATGTGACAAGTTACCCTTTGCTGCCGGTGCGTTGACGGTCTTCCGGCGCGCGCGCGCGGCTGGCAGCAAACATCGCGAGCGAGCACAGCGCGAAGACGCCGGGGGCGAATCGTTCCTGGATGGTCATGGCGGTGCCGCCGAGGAACGACAACACATTGGCCAGCGCGTAAGCGGCCCAGATGTTGCCAACTTTGCGCTGAGGTTGTTTCAACATGGCGAGCAAGCCCGGCAGGCCGGCCACGCATATTCCGAGGGTGGCGGCGATGGTCGCGGTTCTGGGGCCGGCCATTTTCCAGGCGGCCAGGCAGCCGAGCACGAGGACGAGGATGCCGCTTTCAAATTTGCCCCACTGAAAGCGGCCTTTGGCCAGCAACAACAAGACGAGGAGCACGTCGCCGATGGCGAACCCGAGCGGCAACCAGAAATTTCCGTGCTGCGCGATGACGCTGATGGTGAGGACGGTGTCGAGCACGCCCCACAAAAACCAGGTGGCGCAGCTTTGGCCGCGGGCGTCTTCTTTTAGAATCTCAATGATCAGCGGCAGGAAGAGCAGCAATGCCAGGAATCCGCCGGCGAGTTTAAGGGCTTCGTGGTAATCCATTCTGAACGCCTTATCCAATAGCAGCGACCCGCTTCGGCGCGCGCAGAGCGACGCGCCCTACCTCGGCCCTTTTCATACGATTTCCACGGGGCATTTCGGCAAGGCGTCGAGGAAAGCCTGGCCGTATTGTTTGGCCAGCACGCGATTGTCGAGC
>Ga0070714_100003603_pt1 | contig 11588 bp, 6 predicted proteins | sample LARL83metaG_FD_65450 | JGI IMG/M metagenome (GOLD analysis project Ga0070714, IMG submission 65450) | Corn, switchgrass and miscanthus rhizosphere microbial communities from Kellogg Biological Station, Michigan, USA - LAR L8-3 metaG | ecosystem: Host-associated > Plants > Roots > Rhizosphere ... | reverse complement strand
CAGGCTGCGGGGTCCCTTGACCGTTCGGACCCGGCAGCTGCCAGGCTACTGCGAAAGATCGCACGTCAACCCGTCGGAATCTGGTTCGGCAACTGGTCAAATAGCCAAGTAAGCTCAGCCGTCCGAACCGTGATGAGCGAGGCTGCCGCCCGTCGCTCCGTGCCGCTGTTGGTGCTCTACGCGTTTCCCAGTCGTGGCTGTACGGGCACGGTTACGGCAGCTTATGAGCACTGGATCGGCCAGGTAGTGGCGGGGATCGGGACGGGCATGGCAGTGGTGATCCTGGAGCCCGATGCGCTTGCTGAGTACGTGCAACTCGACTGCTTGTCGCCGACCGAGCAGCGAGAGAGACTGCTGATGATCCGCCAGGCAGTTGACCGACTCGCCGCACTGCCGAACACGGTTGTCTACATAGATGCAGGCAATTCTCGCTGGCGGCCGGCCAAGGTTATGGCTTCACTCCTTCTCGCCGTCGATGTTGACAAAGTCCGGGGTTTCTCGCTCAATGTCAGCAACTTTAATTCCACAGCCGCGGAGGAGGCGTACGGCGACCACCTGAGCGCGATGCTGCACGGAGTGCACTATGTGATCGACATATCGAGAAACGGGTCCGCCACCGCAAAGACGTGGTGCAATCCGCCGGGACAAGCTGTCGGAATACCGCCGACTGCTCACACCGGCAACCCCTTGGTGGATGCGCTGCTGTGGATCAAGCCTCCCTGGGCGTCCGACGGGATATGCAACGGCGGCCCTCCCGCGGGAGAATTCTGGCTCCGCTACGCTCTCCGCCTCGCCGCGAGCGCTCGGTGGTGAACTCCCTCGCGAGCCCGGCTTAATCCTGCTCAGGCTCGTTCCGCCACGCGAAGAGGCCGACTGCATCGTTCCGGCTTGTTAGCGTAATCTCGATAGACCCGTGATGGCGAACCACTCCCCGTTCTTGCCGTTCCCCATCGTGTCGGACGGTTGCCGGTCTCCGGTGAAGGTATACAGCGGCCAGCCGTCGAAAGTCAGCTGCAGGGTCCCGTCGGGACGGGTCACGTGTCCGAGCTTGCCCTTAATCGGCGGAGGCAGGCGCGGCACAGTGCCGGGCTGCACCCTCAGCGGCGTCCAGGTCTTCGGGCACGCCCCACGGCAGGCGATCTTCCCGCCGGATTCCTTGGTGAACCGGTACAACGTCATGCCTTTGAGATCGGCAAGCACCACGCCGAGTGTGGGCGTGTCCATTCCCTCTACGGCGATTGGGGCCGGGACGGGCCCGTGAACGCTCGACGCGGGGTGGCCAGAGACAGCGGGGTGACTAGAGACCGCGGGGTGACCAGACACCACGCCAGAGACCACGGATGGCGAACCGCCGGCGGAACAACCAGCAGTCGCCAACAGCGCTAGCGCGACGAAACCCAGGTACCTGATACGCATTCGCATGATTCCGTTATCCCCTCGGTCTCCTTGCCCATATTACGGCCGCCGTTTAACGCTGAGTACCTGCGTGGTGCACGACAAGAGAGCGGGCACGGTCCGGCGGTCAGAGCCGTCCGCATCCGGACACCCCAGCCACCACTACGCGGCCACCTCGCCAGCCAAATCGACACACGCCCGAAACCGGCGAAGCAAATCAGTAACCGGACCTCAAGAATGCTGAACGATTGAGATCAGATACCCACATCCCTGGACGTTAGTGATCAGGTGGAGGGCTCCTTTATAACAAGTTGGGAGATTCTCATCAGATTGATGCCGAAGAACTGTCGGCTGTGCTTTAGTGCCACTACATCATAAACGGGCAAAGTGGCCCACATGTGGTTATACCCAGCTGCGCGGATATCCCGGTTGTCCCGCAGGACCCAAGGGGGAGCCCATGCGGGCATTGGTTCGTCGATCAATCCTTTGCGCCGTGGCGGCCGCGCTGACTCTGGGCGGTCTGTGCGCGGGCAGCCTCGGCTCTCTTGCTAAAGCAGATGAGACGACCGTCTCGGAGGACACGCTTCGCACTGGATGGGACCAGAACGAGCCAAATCTGTCGCCGTCGAACGTGACCGCGAGTAACTTTGGTTCGCTGTTTTCCGCGCAGCTCGACGGCCAGATCTATGCGCAGCCCTTGGTGGCGGCGGGCACCCTGATCGTCGCGACGGAAAACGACGAGGTGTACGGGCTGGATCCGGCGACAGGGGCGATCCGCTGGACCGATAACGTGGGACCGGCCTGGCCGGCCTCGGCGATAGGCTGCGGTGACCTGACCCCGAACCTCGGCATCACGTCGACCCCCGTCTATGACTCCGCCTCGAACGCGGTGTATTTCACGGCCAAGGTCAATAATGGGCCGGACGCAAACCACCCCAACTGGTACATGCACGCAGTCAACCCCGCCACCGGCGCGGAGCGCGCCGGATTCCCGGTGCTGATCGCTGGCGCGCCGAGCAACGATCCGAGCACGCCGTTCAACCCGTACACCCAGCAGCAGCGCCCTGGCCTGCTCCTGCTCGGTGGCGTGATCTACGCCGCATTTGGTTCAGAGTGCGACTTCGGGCCCTATCGGGGCTACGTGACTGGGGTCAGCACCAGCACCGCGAAGATGACCGCGATGTGGACCACCGAGGCGGGCGCGGGCGCCAGTGGAGCGGGCATCTGGCAGTCCGGCGGCGGCCTGGTCTCCGACGGAGCGAACCGGATCGAATTCTCCACCAGCAACACCTCGGACGGGATCAGCCCGCCTGCCGGGCCGGGCTCCACCCCGCCCAGCACGCTGTCCGAATCGGTGGTGCGGCTGCAGGTGAACCCGGACGGATCGCTGTCCGCGGCGGACTTTTTCAGTCCGTCCAACGCACCCACATTGGACCTCAACGACACCGACCTCGGCTCGGGCGGCCCGGTCGCGCTGCCGGCGTCGTTCGGCACCTCTCAAAACCCGCACCTGCTGGTTCAGCAGGGCAAGGACGGGCGGGTCTTCCTGCTGAACCGCGACAACCTCGGAGGACGCTCTCAGGGTCCCGGAGGGACCGACGCGGTGCTCGGCGTGACCGGCCCGTTCGAAGGCCTATGGGGTCATCCCGCGGTCTGGGGCGGGGACGGCGGGTACGTGTACATGATCGGGAACGGCGGCCCCCTGCGCGCGCTGAAGTACGGCGTCACCGGGTCCGGGCTGCCCGCACTGACCGCGGTCGGCGCCAGCGCCAGCACGTTCGGATACACCAGCGGCTCACCGGTCGTCACCTCCAACGGGACCGCCTCGGGCAGCGCCGTGGTCTGGGCGGAGAAGTCGACTGGGCCGACCGGAGCCGGCGGTCTGCTCCTGGCGTACAACCCGATCCCGGACGCCAACGGTGTGCTGCAGCAGCTGTACTCCGCGCCGATCGGCAACGTGTCGAAGTTCGCTGTGCCCGCCACCGATTCCGGCCGGGTCTACGTGGGTACCCGCGACGGAGTGCTGATGGCCTTCGGCCAGCCGTCCCAGGCCGCGCTCACCGGCTCGCCGCTGAACCTCGGGTCGGTGCCGGTGAGCAGCACCGGGACCGGCACCGTCACCTTGACGGCGACCCGCACGGTGACGGTCAGCGCGGTCTCTGCGGCCGCGCCATTCGCTGCCAGCCTCAGCCCGCTGCCGCAGACCCTCACCGCCGGGGCACAGCTGAACGTGCCGGTTAGCTTCACTCCGACCACGCCCGGAGCCGCCAACGGTGCCCTCACGATCACTACCGATGCCGGCCCGATCGGGGTCGGACTGCAGGGTTACGGCAGCCAGCCCGGGTTGCATGCCTCGCCGAACAGCCTGACCTTCAACAGCCAGCCCACCGGGACCACCAATACACTCAACGTCCAGGTGACCAACACCGGCACCACGACGGAAACCATTCAATCCTCGGCAGGCCCGGCAGCGCCCTTCACGGCTACCGGCCTGCCCGCGGCGGGATCCAGCGTCGCCCCCGGCGGCTCGTTCGTCGTCTCCGTGACCTTCGCGCCGACCGCCGCCGGGACCAGCACGTCCAGCCTCTCCATCACCAGCACCTCGGGCACCCTTACCGTCCTGGTCTCCGGTACCGCGGTATCCGGCCAGGGAAATCTGGTATTCAGCCCGGCCACCGTCGACTTCGGCTCGGTTCCGGTGGGCGGCTCGCGCACCCTGACCTTCGCCATCTCCAATACGGGCAACGTCCCGGTCACGATCACCAAGGCCGCGCCCCCGACCGGAGACTTCAGCAGCGCCGCGCCGTTGCCTGAGGGCTCGGTCATCGGGGCAGGTACCACGGTCCAGCAAACGGTCACCTTCACCCCAACGAGCGCTACGGCGGAAACGGCTACCTACCAGATCACCGGAAATACCGGTCAGGGCGCCCTGTCCGAGAACCTCGCCGGCAGCGGCGGCCCGGCCAACTCCATTCCTTCGCCCGCCAGCGACACCTGGACGTACAACGGAACCGCGACCGCGTCCGGCTCGGCCGTCCAGCTCACTCCGGCCAGTACGCAAGCCGCCGGTTCGGTGTTCTACGACAAGGCCGTCCCCAGCGCGGGGCTGAGCGCCACATTCACCGCCCAGATCGGGCAGGGCACGGGAGGCGATGGCCTCACCTTCGCCCTGCTGGACGCCACCAAGGCCACCCCCAGCGCACTCGGTGCCGGCGGCGGCGGCCTGGGCTTCTCCGGTCTGCCGGGGGTCGCGGTAGCCCTGCAGACCGACTGGAACGCCCAATCCAACTCGACCAACTTCACCGGGATCGTCATCGGCCCGGGCAGCGGCGGGGACAATGTCACCTACACCGCGACCGCCGCCGTGCCGACGCCGCTAAGGACTGGCACGCACAAGGTCACGGTGACAGCCTCCGGCGGGAACCTGGTTGTGACCGTGGACGGCACCCAGCTGCTCAGCACCGCGGTCACCTTGCCGCCGCAGGTCCTGGCCGGATTCACCGCGGGTACCGGCTCGCTGACCGACGTACACACTGTCAGTGGCGTGCTGATCACTACAACCTCCGGGTCCAAGCCGGGCCAGCCGCTCAGTGCCGCCCCGACCTCGGTAGCCTTCGGGAGCATCGCGGTCGGTTCCACCGCCAACCAGAACGTCACGCTAACCAACTCCGGCGGAGTGACGGAGACGATCAGCGCGGTGACCGCGCCCGCAGCGCCGTTCACGGCGTCCCTTCCCGCCACCCAGACCACGGTGGCGCCCGGCTCCTCCGTGGCCATCCCGGTCGGCTTCGCCCCGACCGCCGCGGGCAGTTTCGGGTCCAGCCTCTCGGTCACCTCCACCAGCGGCACCGTGACCGTGCCACTAACCGGAACGGGAACCGGCAGCGGTCCCCGGGCACTGCCCGACTTCACTAGCGGAACGTGGAATGTCAACGGAAAGGCGGTTGTGTCCGGCAACACCGCCACACTGACCACAGACGGGCAGAAGTTCGCAGCGGGAGACGTGATCAACCCGCAAACCATGTCGCCGCTCGGCGTGCACGCCACATTCACCGAGTCGATCAGCGGGTCGGCCAGCACCGGTGCGGACGGGTTGACTTTCGCGCTGCTCAATTCCACGACGACCTCGACCACCTCGCTAGGAGACAGCGGCAGTTCGTTGGGCGTTGGCAAGCTGTCGGCGGTTTTCGTCAGCTTCAACACCTACTCAGGAAACGGTGTGTATGCCGGGAACTACGTCAGCGTGGGCACGTCTGCTGCTGGCAGCTCTGCGCTGACCCTGCTCGGCACGAACAAGTCGATCCCGACGCTGCGAGGTACGCCGCACGCGATCGATATCCAGGTGACCAGCGCGGGTCACATGGTGGTGTCCATCGACGGCACCCAGGTACTCGATGTGGCGGTGCCGTCCCTGCCAGTCAGCGTCCGGGCTGCGTTCACGGCGGGCACCGGGTCACTAACGGACACCCACGCCGTCAGCAACCCGGCGATCACCTATAGCGCGTAGCACGAAGCTTCGGCACGGCACAACCGGACACAGGAGGTCCATGCACAGCGCCGACGCCTGCCGCCTGCGCGAATTCGCCGCGCGACGGTCACGCTGCCGCGACCCGACATGGGTCAGCGGCGGCTCAGCTGGACTTGGGCTAGCCGCAGGCGAGGCCGTTGACGGTGAAGGACGTCGGTGCCGCGTCGCTGGCGGTCCAGGTGCCCTGGAAGCCGAGCGACGTGGAGCCTCCCGCGGCGATGCTGGCGTTGTAGCTTTGGTTGCTGATCGCGGCGGTCTCGCCGCTCTGGCTCTCGACGCCGTTCCATGTGTTGGTGATCTGCTGGTTACCGGGGAAGGTGAACCTCAGGGTCCAGCCGTCGATTGCCGACGAGCCGGCGGTGATGGCGATGGACGCGGTGAAGCCGCCGGCCCACTGGCTGGTCGTGGTGTAGGTGACGGCGCAGGGAGCGGGGCTGATGGTCCAGGTGAAGACGGCCGAGTCGGAGGCCCCGGTCCCGTCGGTGGCGGTGACGGTCACCATGCCGGTGCCGACCGTGCTCGGCGTGCCGGAGATCAGGCCGGTAGCGGGGTCGATCGACAGGCCCGCGGGCAGGCCGGCGGCCGAGTAGGCCAGCGTCTGGCCCGGGGCGGAGTCCGCGGCCCAGACCTGCAGGCTGGCTGCGGTGCCGGCCGTGCCGGCCTGGCTGCCCGGGTTGGTCACGGTGACGGTGTCGCCGTGGCCGATGCCACTGCCTCCGGTGGCTTGCGGCGTGGCCGGCTGGCCGCCTGAGGCACCCGCCGAGGCCGTCGGGCCACCAGAGGGACCCGCCGTGGCCTGGGGACTGGCCGCCGCGGAGGCCGTCGTCGCCGGGGCCACGGTCCCCGGTACCGGAGCGGCGGTCCGGGGACTGGCCGCCATGGAGACCGTCGTCGCCGGGATCGCGGCCCCTAGCACCGGAGTGGCGGCCTGATCGCAGTCGCCCTTTCGGCACTTGCTGGTCAGCGGGACTGCGCGGTGCGCTGCCGGAAGGGGGTGGCTGAGCAGGAGGAACGCAGTGCCGACGATGACGACCGTCGCTGCGGCGGCACCGATCAGCACCGGCCCGCGCCCGGTCGCGGTCGCCGCCCGCCGTCGCGCCGCCACGGCGGGCGGCTGCCGCCGCCTGGCCCTGCCTCCTGTCCTGTGGGCGGCCCGCCCAGCGAGCCGGGGACCGGCGTGGCGCTCCGGAGGCCCGGCTGGGGTAGGCGGGCCGGCCGCCCCGGCCGCCGTCCCCGGAACCGGATCTCCGGGCAGGCCGGCCCCGGCCGCACTGGCCAGCGGCGCGCCCGCAACCGGCAAGGAAAGGGGGTCGGTAACGTACGGCCGGACAAGGCTATAGGACCCGTCATCCCCGTCCTGCGGGCTGCCGGTGCCGGAATTACCCACAGATCCGCACTTTTACAGTGAAAAATGGAATACGCACGATATCTCCCTTTTCAGCGCGCCCGGCGAGAAGACGAGCTGCCTTGCGGCCGGGGCACCGATTGCAGTCGCGCCGTGAGAGCGAGCAGCGGGCGGACTTCCTCCGGCGCGGCGATCGCGGCCTCGCTCCCGGGCGATCGCATACGGCCGGGCGGACTGGTTCGGCGTTGCTGGCGGCTAGCCGACCGAGGCCGATGCAGCGACTGCCTTCCAGTCCGGCACCGATGCGACCGCCCATGGCGGCGATCTGCGTGGCGAACGCCATCTGTTGCGACCCCCGCGAACACCGACCGGTAGAAGTCCTGGCCGAAAAGTTTATCGGAGGTCATGACCGTGTGCACGAGGTTCACGGGGTCAGCGCTGATTCCGTGGAATAAACGGATGCAGCGCACCAGGAGCGGCCGCGCGAACCCGCGATCGAGGATGCGGGCCAGCGAGGTAGAGAAGGCCGACGTCGTAGCACTCGAACTCGAAGCGGGCCCCGTGGTCGCCGCCGAGCGTTTGCGCATTCCTTGACAACATTTCAGAGAGAGGAATCGAACAGAGCAGCCCGGCCATGCTGGGCATTCGCGCCAGGACCGCGCCGTCTCGTACAGTCGGCGGTCGGCTCTCACGCTCGTTCCCTGGTTCCCGGTGAATTGTGTTCGGGTTCCCGGTGAATTTCGTTCGCTGGTTCCGAGCATGAGCTCGTGCGGCGGCGGGAGCGGCGCGGTAGGCGTTGTGGCGGCGGGTCAGCTCACGGGCCGGCGCCGCAGGAAAGCCTGCAGGTCAGCCAACTGTGCACCGTTCTGGAACGCTACTGGCCGTCCAGCATGATTTAGAATCTTTTGACATATTTCAGTGCTTTCACTGGTGCCCGTGTTACGGTGACAAACCTTACAAGCAATACATATCAATGGTTGGTCACGCCGGGGGGCTCGGCTACCGCCAGGCCAGAAGCGTCGGACAACCTGACGCTTGCTTTTGCATGCCTCTGCGGCGGGCAGACAGACGCCTCTTTCGTGCTTGTCTTGTGTGAGGCGCTATGACAGCTATTAGGCGTCCCGTCCGCTCCCGGCCGGTCCGGCTGTTCCTGATCAGCATGTTCGCGGTTCCGCTGCTCTCGCTGATTGGCCTGTGGGCCTTCGCGACGAGCCTTACGGTCCCGCAGGCGATCGCCGACCATCAGTACAGCGTCAACAGCAAGGCCGTTACCGGCCCCGCGGTCGGCGCGCTGACGACCGGGCTTCCCGCCGAGCAGGAGGAGACCTACATCTGGCTGCTCAGCGGCCGGCAGGCCTCGAAGTCCGCGCTGGTCGCGACCAGGGACTCCAACACCAAGGTGCTACCAGTCGCCGAGGCCACGCTGCGGGCCGGCGGCGGCCCGCTGTCCGCCGGTTCGAAGACGAACCTGGACGCCCTAGAAGCCGACCTGCGCGGACTCCCCGGCATCAGGCAGTCCGTCGATGCCGGGACGATGACCCCGGTCGCCGCTTTCCAGGCGTACGGGGCCATCATCGACGCCCAGTTCCAGCTGTACTACGCAGAGTCACTACAGCGAGGCAACTCACTGCAGCCGATCGGGCTCGGATCCACCGACGCCGCGCTGGCGACCGAGCTGCTCTCCGGGGAAGTCACCCTGGTCGACGGCGCGCTGACGATCGGCCACGGCCACTTGGACGTAGCGTCGCAGCAACTGTTCACCGGTACTGCGACCAAGCGGCAGTTCCTGACCGACCAGGCGCTTTCGCTGCTCCCGCCCAGCCTCCGCGCCGTATTCGCCGCCACCGTCGGCTCTCCGGCCTACCAGCAGTTCCAGGCCATGGAAAGCCAGGTCATGACGCACACCGGCAGCGGGCCGCTCCCGGTGAGCGCCAAGGAGTGGGACTCGACCTCGAGCTCTCTGCTCGGCGCCCTCCTGCAGGACGAGATCACCGACGCCACGCAGGCGTCGTCGATTAGCAGCGCGGCGAGCAGCGGGCTGTTCACTGAGGCCATCGTGGCGGGCGGCATCGGCCTCCTCGCGGTCCTCGTGTCGGTGTTCATGCTTATCTGGTTCGGCCGCAGGATCACCGGCGACCTCGGCAAGCTGCACACCAGTGTCCGCGAGATGGCCGAAGAGCGGCTGCCGCGCGTGGTCGACCGCCTCCGGCGCGGTGAAGACGTCGACGTGCGCGCCGAGTCCCCCACTCCCGCCCCGAGCAGCATCGCTGAGATCTCGCAGATCGCGGGATCCTTCGGTGTCGTGCAGGAGGCGGCGGTCGCGGCCGCCGTCGAGCAGGCACGGCTGCGCAAGGGGGTCAACCAGGTCTTCCTGAACATCTCCATGCGCAACCAGTCGCTGCTGCACCGCCAGCTGAGCATGCTGGACTCGATGGAGCGGCGGACCAGTGACCCTGGGTCGCTCGCCGACCTGTTCCGCCTCGACCACCTCACCACGCGCATGCGCAGGCACGCGGAGGGCCTGATCATCTTGTCGGGGTCCACGCCTGGCCGCGGCTGGCGCGAGCCCGTCCCGGTCGTCGACGTGCTGCGCGCCGCGGTGGCCGAGGTCGAGGACTACGTCCGGGTCGACGTGCTCAGCGAGTCAGGCGACCTGGTCGCGGGGAACGCGGTCAACGACGTCATCCACCTCATCGCCGAGCTCGTCGAGAACGCCACGGTCTTCTCCCCGCCGAACACCAGGATCGAGGTCAGGGCGGACCGGGCGGGCACCGGCCTGGTCGCGGAGATCGAGGACCGCGGCCTCGGGCTGAGCAAGGAAGAACTCGCCGACATAAACACGCGGCTGGCGAACCCGCCCGAGTTCGACCTCGCGAACAGCGAGCAGCTCGGCCTGTTCGTCGTCAGCAGGCTGGCCGCCAGGCACGCCATCAAGGTGTCACTGCGCCAGTCGGTGTACGGAGGCACGTCGGCCATCCTCGTGCTGCCCTTCGGCGTGATCGTGCGCGAGGAAGAGGTCGGGCGGCCCGCTGGCCAGGGCGACTGGCCCGCCGACGGCCAGGCGCCCGGCGCGGTCCCCTCACCCGGCGCGGGCGGGTACGACCAGTCCGCCTCCGGGCTGCTGCCGTCATTCGGCGCGACGGGCCGGCATCGGCTGCCCGCGGCCGCGACGGGCCGGCGCTCCGACACCGACATAGCCGGGCAGGACGGGGAAGAGCCGGCGCCGACGCCGCGGCCCCTGCCGCGGCCGCCGTGGGAGTACGCGCAGTCCGAGCCGCAGGAGCCGGTGGGGGCGCCCCCGGCTCCCGCCGAGCGGCCGCCATGGGACGCATCGCCGAATACGGCCTGGCCCGATGCCTTCAGCCGGCCCCCGGCTGGGCGCGTGCCTGACCGGCGGGACGAGGATCCGCCCATCTCCGCGCCGGGGGCGCGGCGCGATCAGCAGGCGGCGGGCCTGGCTTCGTCCGGCAGTCATCTCGGGATGCCGATCCGGGTCCCGCAGGCCAGCCTGGCGCCCCAGCTGCGGGCCCGGCAGGAGAACGCCCGGCAGGCGGCGGGAAGTGCGGCACCTGACATCGACGCGCGACCGCCGGAGGCGACGCGGGACATGCTGATGATGATGCAGCAAGGCTGGCAGCGCGGGCGGGCCGACGAGCTAGACGATGCGGCGGGCACCTCCGACAACGGAACTGAGCGATAGCGAGGCTGGAGTAATGGCACAGACTGACACGACCGGACAACTGAGCTGGCTGCTCGACAACCTGGTCAATCAGGTCGAACACGTCCAGCAAGCGCTTATCTTGTCCCGGGACGGCCTCGTGGTGGCGGCATCGCAGGGACTCACCCGTGAAGACGGCGAGCACCTGTCGGCCCTGGCGGCGGGCGTGCAGAGCCTGGCCCGCGGGGCGGGACGGCACTTTCGCGCCGGCGAGGTCAGGCAGACCATCATTGAGATGGAAGAAGCCTTCCTCTTCGTCATCGCGGCGGGAAAGGGCACCTGCCTGGCGGTACTCACCTCCGCCGAGCCGAACGTGGGGCTCATCGCCTACGAGATGGCAATGCTCGTGCGCCGCATGGGCAAGTACCTGGCCGCCGAGCCTAGATTTCCTGAGCATGAGATAGCGGCAGAATGATCCCGCACGACGGTCACGGGGAGCGCTGGCTCGACCAGGAAGCCGGTCCAGTGGTCCGTCCCTACGCGATGGTGAAGGGGCGGACCCTGCCGAACGGCGGCGCGTCGTTCGGCCTCATCGATGTGGTCGTCGCCACCGGGGAATGGCCGTCCGAGCACTTCCGGCCGGGGCCAGAGCACCGGCGGAT
>Ga0070714_100003602_pt1 | contig 11589 bp, 8 predicted proteins | sample LARL83metaG_FD_65450 | JGI IMG/M metagenome (GOLD analysis project Ga0070714, IMG submission 65450) | Corn, switchgrass and miscanthus rhizosphere microbial communities from Kellogg Biological Station, Michigan, USA - LAR L8-3 metaG | ecosystem: Host-associated > Plants > Roots > Rhizosphere ... | reverse complement strand
AAGCCGGGCCTGCGCCCGGCCAGAATCGTCCCCACCTGCATGAGATCTCCGCTCGACTCTTTAACGCCGCGAATGTTTTCGTGCGCGTCCGCGAGTTCCAGCAGCGTCGACGGCAGCATATTCGCGCCGGTGCGGCTCGGAATGTTGTACACCACCACCGGCAGCGGCGCGGCTTGCGCAATCGCAGAGAAGTGCGCGAACATGCCGCGCTGCGTCGGCTTATTGTAGTACGGCACGACGGCGAGAATTGCATCCGCGCCTGCGCGCGCGGCCTCTTCGACGGATGCTACAGACTCGCGCGTGTCGTTGCTGCCGGCGTTTGCGATAACGCAAGCACGTCCCGCTACGGCTTCCTTCACGGCCGCTACGAGCGCGCTGCGCTCCGCACGCGAGAGCGTTTGTCCTTCTCCGGTCGAGCCGGCGACGACCAGCCCGTCGTTGCCGCGATCGACCAGCCAGCGCGCGATGCGCGCCGCTTCGCGCGTATCCAAAACGCCGCTCTCGTCGAACGGCGTAATCATTGCGGTGAGGATGCTGCCCAGATTCATACGCTCACTCTGGCTTCTTCCAAGTGGAATTTGTCGTGGACGGCTTGCTCGGCGCGGTGTGCGTCGGCAGACGGCACGAGCACCGAGACGGTGATGTTGCTGTCCGTGCAGTGAATGATCTCGACGTTTGCGTGGGAAAGCGCCTGCACGATGCCGTTAATGACGCCCGGCGCGTAGCGCATTCCGGCGCCGACGACCGAAAGCTTCGAGCAGCCCTCGCGCACTCGCACGGCGAGGTTCAGGTCCCCGAGCAGTTGGCGAATCTCACTTCCGCGATCGCCCTCCACAACGAACATGACGCCGGCTTGATTGATCGTCACCTGATCGATGGAGATGCCGGCATCGGCTATTCGCTGGAACATCTGCAGTTCGACCGCCATGCGGCGCTGCTGATCTTCGATGTCGCCGCGGATGACTCGAATCCACGTAACGCGTCCCGAGGCGGTCACGCCCGTTACCGGCTTCTGATGTTCGATCCCCTCGTCAACCAGCGTTCCGGTTCCGGTGCGCAGTCCTTTGATCGCGTACGGCGTATTCGTGCGCTGCGCGAGATCGGCGGCCTTGTGGTGCATCACCTTCGCGCCGTGCTGGGCCAGTTCGGTCATCTCTTCCAAACTCGCACGATCGATCGTGTGCGCGCCCGCGATGCGCCGCGGATCGCCGGTCATGGCGCCGCTCACGTCCGTGTAGATGTCGACGCGCTCCGCGTCGAGCGCGTGGCCGAGTGCGATCGCGGTGAGATCGCTTCCGCCGCGGCCCAGGGTCGTCACGTCGCCGTCTTCCGTAATGCCTTGAAATCCCGCGACGACCGGTATTGCGCCCGCCTCGAGAATCTCGCGCACGCGTCCGGCCTCGACGCGAACGATCTTCGCATCGCCGTGTTTTCCGCCGGTGATGATGCCGGCCTGGGCGCCGCTGAGCGCGAGCGCCCGCATTCCGCGTTCTTCCAGCGTATCCGCGAACAACGCGGCGGAGATGAGCTCCGCGCATGCGAGCAGCACGTCGCTGTTGCGCGTTCCGCTGCGCCCGCCGACGAGCGAGAGCAGCGTATCGGTAGCGTATGGCTCGGGCGCGCGGCCCATCGCGGAGACGACCGCGACCGGTGCAAAGCCCCGATCGATCTCCTCACGCAACCGCAGAATTGCCAGATCGCGCAATTCGGGCGTCGCGACCGACGTGCCCCCGAACTTCAGAACGACCGGCTTGGTCATGCACCACCACGCGCGATGAGCAGCTCGAGAATCTGCACGCCGTTCGTCGCCGCGCCTTTGCGCAGCTGATCGCCGACGATCCACATCTGAAAGTTTCGCGGCGAACCGTCCTCGGCGCGCAAGCGGGCAACGTGGACCAGGTCCGTGCCCTCCACTTCGCGCGGCGTAACGATGCCTTCGCGATGAAACACCACGCCGGGTGCGCGTTCGAATGCCGCCGCCAATTCGTCGACGCTCGTATCGCGCTGCGTTTGAAAGAAGACCGCTTCGGAGTGCGCCGTGCGCACCGGCACTCGAACCGCCGTCGCAAAAACCGGGAGATCGGGCATCTCCAGCACCTTACGCGTCTCCGCCGCGATCTTGAGTTCTTCGCCGGTATAGCCGTCCTCGCGGAAGCCGCCGATCTGCGGAACCACGTTGCGCACCACGTTGCCCTCGCCGCGGTCGAACTCTTCGAGCGCAGCGCGCCCTGCGCCGCTGATCGCCTGATACGTGGCAACGTGCACCGATGCAAGCCCGGCCGCGTCGCGAACCGGGGCGAGCGCTACGCACAGAATAATGGCGGTGCAGTTGCCGACCGGAAAAAGCCGGTGCTCCGCGCGCAGCGCGTGCGCGTTGACTTCCGGAACGATGAGCGGCACGTCTTCGCGCATGCGGTACGTCGAACTGTTGTCGATGACCACCGCGCCCCGTTCGAGCAGCGGCGGCGCGTACTTCTCGCTCGCGTCCTCGGAACTCGCGAAGAAGACGGCATCGAAGTTCGCGAGCGCCTCGTGCGTGGTCTCTCGAATCTCGCCGCGCGTGCGCGACGCAAAAAGACCCACGCCGTCAACCGGCACCCGCCGCTCTTCGAGCACGCGTAAAATAGTCTCCCCGACGACGCCGGTAGCTCCAACCACCGCGACTTTCATTTTAAAAGGCGCTCCGGCCTAGCCTGCGCGCCCCCCACTTCGTGGGGCCCCCAATACCTCATGGCGCCTACATGTACTGCCGGCATTAAAGCTCCCCGTGGGCGCCGCCAAGGATGGAATCAAGTCCAAAATGCAAGCCTTTCAATCCGCGTACGTTGCGGATTGCAAACAGTATACCGGCCGCGAAGGATTCGCGCGAGAGCGAATCGTGGCGAATCGTCAGCAGCTCGCCCGCACTGCCGCAGAGCACTTCCTGGTGCGCGAGCAGCCCTTGGAGGCGCACGCTGTGAATCGGAACCTCGGATGGCCCGCCGGACGCCTTGATGCGCGCGGCAGTGGCGGCCGCGGTGCCGCTCGGCTTGTCGCGCTTGTCGGCGCGATGCATCTCGACGATCTCGATGGTGGGGAAAAAGCGCGCGGCCTGCTGCGCGAAGCGCATCATGAGCACCGCGCCGATCGCGAAATTCGGAACCAGCAGCGCACCCATCGAGAGCGCGTCGCACAGCGCGCCGAGCTCGTCGCGCTCGACCTGGTTCCATTCGCTCGAACCGATGACTGGAAAGACGCCGTGCTGCAGCGCTGTGCGCGCCGCTTCTTGCGTCGCCGGACGCGCCGTAAAGTCAACGAGAACCTCGGGCTTGCGCTCTGCGAGCAGCCGCTCGAGGTCGTCGTCAATCTGTTCTTCGGGAACACGCGATCTGGCAAAGCCGCCGGCGTACTCGAGATCCGGTGAGGATTTCACCGTTTCCGACGCCAGCCGCCCCATGCGACCAAGCGCTCCGGAAACGGCTACTCGTATGCTCACACTTTTTCGAGCGGTGCGTATTTGAGCATGACCATCTTCTGACCTACGTTCGGAAAGTCGATGGTGACTAGACCGTCGCCCCCGGCGCCGACGACGTCGCCGATGGTGCCCTCGCCCCACTTGGGATGGCGCACGCGATCGCCTTTTTTGAGGTTCATCGACATGCCGGCACCGGCCGTCTCGTGAATGGAGACTTCGCGCCAGCGGCCGCCCGCGGGGCGCGGCAGCACGACGCCGCCCAGCATCTCGACGTCGGGCATCTCTTCCAAGAAGCGCGACTTCGGATGCGCGAAGGTGTTGCCGAAGAGCGTGCGCCGCTCGGCATACGAGAGATACAAGCGATCCATGGCGCGGGTGACGCCGACGTACGCCAGACGGCGCTCCTCTTCGAGCTCCGTCATATCGACGAGCGCGCGCGAGTGCGGGAAGACGCCCTCTTCCAGGCCGGTGAGGAAGACGTTCGAGAACTCGAGCCCCTTGGCGCCGTGCAGCGTCATCAGGGTCACGTACGACGCGTCGGGATCGAGCGAGTCGAGATCGCTGATGAGGGCGATATTGGCCAAGAACGAGGAGAGCGTCGCGTCGGGCTCGTTCTCCTGATACTCGCGCGCCACGCCGACGAGTTCTTGCAGATTCTCAAGACGCGTGCGCGAATCGGCGGTGTCTTCGTTGCGCAGCTCGCGAACGTATCCGGATTCTTCCATAACGGCCACGAGCAGATCCGCGATCGAGTAGCCTTTTGCGCGCTCGCGCAGCGTCTCGATGAGTTCGGCGAAGCGTTCCAGTTCTTTGGTCTTCTTCGGAACCGCGCGTTTGAGCAGTTCTTTGTCGAAGATCGCCTCGCCGACGGACATACGCGCTTGATTGGCCGCGCCCACAAGGCTCGCGAGCGTCTGCTGGCCGATGCTGCGGCGCGGAACGTTCACGATGCGCTTGAACGCGATCGCGTCGGACGGGTTCTCGATGTAGCGCAGGTACGCGATGATGTCTTTGATCTCGGCGCGCGCGTAAAAGCCGACACCGCCGACCACGCGATACGGAATGCCTTCGGCGATGAGCGCTTCTTCGAAGACGCGCGACTGCGCGTTCGTGCGGTAGAGCACCAGGAAGTCGCGGTACGCCGAGCCTTCACGGACCAGTTCCTTGATCTTCTCGACGACGTAGCGCGCTTCCGAACGCTCCGTGTCCGCGCCGAACGCGGTAATCTTCTCGCCTTCCGCGCGGCTGGTGAAGAGTTTTTTGGTCTGGCGGTGCTTGTTGTTCGAAACCAGCGCGTTGGCCGCATCTAGAATCGTCTGCGTGCTGCGGTAGTTCTCTTCCAGCGTAAAGACCTTCGCGCCCTGGAAGTCTTGCTCGAAGCGCAGGATCATGCGGTAGTCGCTGCCGCGCCACGAATAGATCGACTGATCGTCGTCGCCGACGACCGTGACGTTCTTGTGTTTGTCGCCCAGGACTGCGATGAGCCGGTACTGCGCGAAGTTGACGTCCTGATACTCGTCCACCAGGATGTACTGGAACTTCTTTTGCCACTTCGTGCGCGTGGCTTCGTCTTTCTCGAAAAGATCGATCGTGCGCACGATCAGATCGTCGAAGTCCAAGCTGTTGGACTCCGAGAGGCGCCGTTGGTATTCGGCATAGACGTTGCCGAAGCGTTCACCCAAGAACGACGTGTTCTTCTCGTGGTACTGCTCGGGCCAGATCAGTGAGTTCTTTGCTTTGCTGATCTCCGCAAGGCACGCGCCGGGCGTGAGCTGACGCTCGTCATAGTCGAGATCGGCGAGAATCTCTTTGACCAGCGTGCGCTGGTCGGCATCGTCGATAATGGCGAAATTCGAAGAGATGCCGGCGCGGCCGCCGTCGCGGCGCAGCATGCGCACGCACATCGAATGGAACGTGCCGACCCACAGATCACGCGCCTGCGATCCCACCATGCGCTCGAGACGCGATTTCATTTCACCCGCGGCTTTATTCGTGAACGTCACCGCCAGAATACGATCCGGCGCGACGTCGAGCTCGCCGAGCAAATACGCGATGCGGTGCGTGAGCACGCGCGTCTTGCCGCTCCCGGCGCCCGCAAAAATCAGGCAGGGACCGTTCGCATGGCGAACGGCTGCGGCTTGTACGTCGTTGAGGGCTTCGGTCTCCAAGATCATCTCGCGTATCTTCGCCGTGAACACAAAAATCGCCCCCTGGCGACGCAGGGAGCGATAAATGTCGTAATTTCAGGTGCTATCGCGCAATCGTCAGGGCTTTCGCCGGGCGCGCCGCCAGCGCGTATGCACTAGCCAAATATGCAAGCGTCGATTCCGCGCCCATGTTCATGTTCACCGACGTTTCATTAAGCCCGTCCAGGCAACCGCCGTTGCGGGCCATCACGATGCCGCGCGAATTGCGGCCGTGGTACCAATCCAGGCCGATCTGCGCGACCGCGCGATATGCCGGATCGCCCGTTGCATCATGTGCCACGAGGGCGGCATCAACCAGCGAAACCGCTTCGAGGGGCTGCTGGCAATAGCGCGGACGCGGGCCGCCGCGATGGTACCAGCCCTCGTTGCCAATTGGCACGAAGACGCCGTTCTCAACGGTCACCTTCTTGTAGAACTCGAAGGTGCGAAGCCCGATAGCAACCAGCTCGTCGTCCTGCAGCGTTAGGCCGGCGCGCAGCAGCGCCTCCGGCAAACGCGCGTTGTCGTACGTCATCAAATTCTCGAACCAGTGCCAGTCGGCGTTACGGACCTCCAGATAACGCTCTTTGAGCTGATCCGCGAGTTTGCGCAGCGTCGCGCGGTACTGGGGAATCTCGCCGTCCGCAATCGAGGACTCGCATGCATGCGAGAGGCCGATTGCCGCGTACGCTTGCGCGCGCGGCCATTGCAGCCAATCCACGGCCTGCAACCCTCTACCGAACAGCTTCTTCGATACGCGCCGCCACGAGCCGCGCTGCGCGTAGCGCATGCCGTAGCCGAGCGACCAAAGCGCGCGCCCCACCGAGTCGTGCGTTCCCACCGCGTCGAGCCACGTGCGTTCGTAGCTCATGAAGTTGTGGAAGCGGCCGTCGTCGAGCTGCGCGTCGTGCATGAACGCCAAATAGACGCCCGCCATGCGCTGCGCCATCGCGTCGTTCTCGTCGATCTCGAGCTTCGCGAGAACGACCATGTACGCGCGCGAGACGTCGTCGGTGCAGTAGCCCGTCGAGCGGTTCGGCACGTCTTCGACCGCGTGCTGGATCACGCCGACGTCGTCGGTCAGCGCGATCAAGTGATCGAGATCGGGCAGCGGCGCGCCGGCGGCTGCGTCGGGACCAACTCTATGCAGAATGAATGAGCTCCAATTCCTGCGGCGCCAGTTCCGCAAACAACTTGCCGTATTCCGCAGCCACGTGCGGCCATGTCATCTGGCGTCCGAAACGGTACGCGCGGCGCTCGGTGGCGCGGCGTAAAGCCCGATCGTCGAGCAGGCCGTTGACGAGCTGCGCGATCGATTTGGCGTCGCGGAAGTTGCACAAGAACCCGCGATGGTTCGCGAGCACTTCCTGCGCGTACAGATACGGCGTCGACACGATCGCCTTGCCGCAGCCCACCGCGTAGGCGAGCGTGCCGCTGACGATCTGCGTCGGGTTCAAGTACGGCGTGAGATAAATGTCCGTTGCTTCGAGGTAGCTGACCAACTCGTCGAAATCGAGGTACTTGTCGATCAGCTGCACGTTGTGCTGGAGGCCGAAATCGCGAACCATCTGCTGCAGCGATTCGCGGTACGACTCGCCTTCCTGGCGGCGCACGACCGGATGCGTCTCGCCTAAAATCAGATAGAGCGTTTCGGGATGGCGTTTGACGACGTCGCGCATCGCTTCGATCGCGAATTCCAAGCCTTTACCGCGATTGATCAGACCGAACGTCGAGATCACCATGCGTTCGCCGATGCCGAACGAAGCTTTGAACGGACCGGTATCGCGGAACGAGACGTCCGGAACGCCGTGGTGAATGACGCGCACGCGCGACGGATCCACGCGATAGACGCGGCTCAGCAGATCGCGCCCCGTTTCGGAGAGCACGATGACGTGGTTCGCGTACCGGCACAAATCGCGCGTGACGCGCAGCATGACCTCGTCGGGTTCGGGCAGCACGGTGTGCAGCGTGAGCACAACCGGTTTCTCGACCGCTTGCAGCAGATCGATGAGCCATTCGCCGCGCTCGCCGCCGAAGAGTCCGTACTCGTGCTGAATGTTCAGCACTTGCGCGGGATGCGCGTTGACGATGGCCGCAACATCGGCATAGGATTCGCGTGAATTTTGCCTCAGGCGCGCCACAACTTCGGGCCCGTACGTGCGAACTTCGCCGCCGGGTTCGTCGATTGCAATAATCTCGCTGCTCGTGGCAAAGGCGCGATCGAACGAGTCGACCACGTCCTTGGTGAACGTCGCAATTCCGCATTCCCGCGGCGGGAACGAGCCCATGAAGAGGGTGCGCGGAACAGAGACCACGGCGAGCGTGTCTGAGGGTCTGCCTATCACCAAGATCTCCAAACGCCAGCTGGGAGAAAAACTCGCTACAGCAGGTGGGCAAAGCTGGCGGCTACCCCCCTGCAGCGGACGGGGAGTTTATACCCGCTCGTCCTTAAAGGATAAACCTTCGCAAGGCGCTAGGGTTGCGCCCGCTCGCTTGCTTTTAGCGGGCCGCGATTGGCGCCGTGGGCCCCACCCGGGCGCCTTCGGGCAGCACGGTTCCCGGGTCGATCACGGCATCGTGGCCGATGACGCTGCCGCGGCTTACCACCGCTCCGGTGCCGATATGGGCGCCGCTGGCGATGATCGACTCGTCGACCACGCCGCCTTCGTCCACAATCACCGCATCCCAGAGCACGCAGTCGGTCAGGCGCGCTTTCGGCCCGATGCTGCAGCCGTCGCCGAGAACGACGTTGGGGCCGACTTTCGCCGAAGGATCGATGCGGACGCCGCCGCCGACGTGCACCGGCGGAATGATGTTCTCCGGGTGCACGTTCTTCGAGCCCGTGCCGTTGATGCCGGGCTCCAATTTGAGCGGCATGGCGCCGGAGAGAATGTCGCGATGCGCGTTCAGATAGTGCTCCGGGCGTCCGAGATCGATCCAGTAGTCCGAGGTCGTATAGGCGTAGAGCGCGTGCCTGTCCGAGAGAATCTTCGGAAACGTCTCGCGCTCGATGGAGACGTTGCGCCCCGGCGGAATGAGATCGAGCACGGCCTTCTCCAGCAGGTACGTGCCGGCGTTCACCTCGTTCGTCGGCTCCGTGCCCTTCGGCGGCTTCTCGACGAACTGCGAGATGCGGCCGTTCTCGTCGTGCACGACGCAGCCGAATGCCGACGGATCTTCTACTTTAATGAGGTGCAGCACGCCCAATCCGCCCTTGGCCTCGTGAAAGGCAATCATCGCCTGAAGATCGAGACTGGTGAGCACGTCGCCGTTGAGCACGAAGAACGGTCCGTGAATGTGCTGCTCGACGTTCTTGATGGCGCCGGCGGTGCCGAGCGGCTCGTCCTCGATGACGTAGGTGATCTTCATGCCAAAGTCCGAGCCGTCGCCGAAGTACTCGGTGATCGCCTGCGGCATGTAGCCGGCCGGGAGAATGACATCGCGGATGCCCGCATCGTACAGTCGCTCGAGCGTGCGCGCCAAGAACGGCACGTTCATGATCGGCACCATCGGTTTGGGCGTTCCGAACGTGAGCGGGCGAAGCCGCGTTCCCTCACCGCCGACCAACACGATTGCCTGCACGATCGTCTCCTCTGGAAGTAAAAGTAAAGCAAGGAAGCGTCTTGCGCCTCACACCCTGGGTATTCCCTCTCAACGTATAGGGCGAAACGCCCGCTTCGCGCTTAACGCCGCCGGTGAGAGACGCCGATTCGCGGCATCTGGAAGAATTGCGCGTTCGTCGGACCGCTCAATGTCGTTGACGGGCCCGAGACAATTGCGGACGGCGTCAGCGCGCCGCCCGCGCGAACGCCGGTGGCGGAAAATTCGAAGAGCATGCTCGCGAACTGGTCGGCGACCCAGAGGTTGCCGCTCGAGTCGAAGTCGATGCCGTACGGATTGAACATCATCGCGCTGGTGATCGTCTTGTCGGGGGTGAGCGAACCGGACGACGCGTTCGGTAGCGACGAGGCATTGAATTCCGTGATTTGGCCTATCGGCGATCCAAGCGAGGTCCACAAGTTTCCGCCGGAATCGAATCTGAGCGACGACACGCCGGCAGCCTGTCCGAACGAAGCGACTGGGAACGGGCTGCCGCTGCTTTGTATCGACGCGGCGGAGAACTCCGCGGTCGGCGCGCACAGGCTGCCGGTCCACAAATTGCCGCTCGGATCGAACGTCATGCTGACGGTATTGCAGAGCGAGCTGTTTCCGCAGCACGTCACGGGCTGAATGACGCGCGCCGGCGCGACGTTGCCGCCCGAGGAGAGCTGCGCGCTAGAGAACATGACGACGCTGTAGCTGAAGTTGTCGTCGTTGGCGATCCAGAGGTTACCCGACGCGTCGAACGCGCATCCGACCGGGTTGACGAGCTGCGTGTTGCTTCCGGTGATGACGGCATTCGGCGTAAGATTGCCCCCCGGTGCGAAGCCGCCGCTCGTGAAGTACAGAACCGCACCGGCTTGACGGCTGCCGGGACTGCCGACGACCGTTACGTCGCCGAAGGAGTCTTCTTGCACGCACTGCGGCGCGTACGTTGAGAACTGCGTGTTGCTTCCGCTGATCGCGATGGCGGGAGTCGCGCCGCTGCCTTGCAGTATCGACGTCAGGTCGAACGCGAGCGCGCTATAACCGCCCGTGTTCGAAACCCACAGCAGTTCGCTTGCGGCGGCCGGCGTTGGAGTGGGAGTCGGCGTCGGCGTTGGGGTGGGCGTGGGCGTCGGCGTGGGCGTGGGCGTTGGAGTTGGAGTCGGCGTCGCAGTCGGTGTTGCAGTCGGCGTGGGGGTTGGTGATGCGGCCGGCGTCGCGCTCGGCGTTGCGGTCGGCGTCGCGCTCGGCGTTGCCGTCGGCGAGGGCGTCGGCGTGGGAGCCGGCACGGACTGCAGCGCTGCGGATCCCGACGTCGCGTTGGTTGCCGTTGCGGTGAAATGCGCGGCGACGTGCGCACCGGTATAGTGCACGCTCACCGTGCTTGCCCCCGGCGAGGTTACTTGCGTTGCGCTGAGCGTCGTTGCACCGCTCGTATCGTCGTCGGCGATTGTAATCGGCGCGGCGTACGAGCCGGGTCCGACGATCGTTGCGCCGGAACTGTCTTTCGCGGTGACGGTGAGGGTGATGTCGGACGCCGTGCCTTCCGTCGGCGATCCGTTCGAGAGCGAGACGGCAAGCGACGCCGGCACGCCGTTCAGCGTAACGTCGAGCGGAGTCGCGTCATTCTGCGAGACCGTTGCGCTCATCGACTGCGTCGAGAGCGGCGTTCCGGTGCCGTCGGTGCTTGCGAACAGCGAGATCGTGAACGTGTCGCTGCCGACCGGAGCCGTAACGTTGATGCTGCATTGCAGGCCGGTTGCGCCGCTCGTGCAGCTGGGCGAGCTCGTGGTGAGCGCGATGACGGTGGGCGCGCCCCCGTTCACGGCGATGCTTGCGGACTTCGTGTTCGCGGAGACGTACTTCGGGCGTTTCGCGGAGCTGCTCTGCTGCGGAACGGTGATCGTTAATCGCGCGGTGCCGTTCTTTTGCTGTGTTGGCTTTGGCACGCTGGGCGTGATGCTGGAACCGTTGCCGCCGCCGCACGCGGCGAGCAGCGACGACGCGGCAAAAAGGACGACAAACCAGCGATAAAACTTCACGCGGTTCACTCCACGAGCGCAAGCAAACAAGTGCTGGTTGTTTTCGCGCGGCGCACGCCCGCCCGCCTCTCTATGTAAGCAGGGAATTGCTTCCCACTATCGAACATATGTTCGTATGGGAAAACGGGTGTGGGATTGGAGCGCGATACAGCGCTATCACGACGAAGGCCACGGCTTCGTGGAGTGCCAGCATCACTTCGGATTTACGCATGGAGCCTGGAACAAGGCGATCAAGCGAGGTGACCTGCGGGCGAAAGAGACGCGCTTCGCGGACCGGCGTCGACGCTACGATTGGGCTGAAGTGCAGGCGTATTACGATGAG
>Ga0070714_100003601_pt1 | contig 11592 bp, 10 predicted proteins | sample LARL83metaG_FD_65450 | JGI IMG/M metagenome (GOLD analysis project Ga0070714, IMG submission 65450) | Corn, switchgrass and miscanthus rhizosphere microbial communities from Kellogg Biological Station, Michigan, USA - LAR L8-3 metaG | ecosystem: Host-associated > Plants > Roots > Rhizosphere ... | reverse complement strand
CCTCGACCGCCCCACCCCTGGCCTATGCTTCGCCGCCGCCGGCTCCGGTCGCCTACGCGAGCCCTTACTACGCGCCGAGTGCCGCGTTCCCCCAGGCGCCCGTCCACCGCACGCCATGGGTTCTCATCCTCGCCGCGATATTCGCCTTGATCGTGCTCATGGCCGGATGCGGCACGGCGATCGCCCTGCTCAACAGCGGCAAGGCGAGTGTCAGCGGAAGCATCACAGCCGACGTGCCGAGCCCGACTCCGGCCGGCTCGCCAAGCCCGGTCCCCTCACCGAGTGAGCTCACCGGGCCCACCGCGTCGAACAACGGGCTCAGCCTCCCGGTGCCGGCGGGATGGGTGGTGGACTCCAAGGACGGCGAGCAGATCACGCTGGCCGACCCGAGTGGCGCCGGAGTGATGACGGTCGCCAGCGCCGAGACCAATCCGACGGCGACCGCCGAGCAGCAGAAGAACTCAGTCGACCAGGAGCTGACGAGCAAGTACCCAGACACCAAACCTTGTCCGAACAGCAAGACGACGACTGGGTCCCTCAACGGCCCTCAAGGGCTTTTCTGGACACTTTGCTTCACGCTGGTCTCGGGTTCGCAATCCGTTCCCGCCGCAGCGTCGATGTTCGTGGGCACCAACTCAGACGGCAGCGTGTTCTACGGCGTGATCATGCTGGCAAGGCAGGACAACCTGCAGAATTTCGTGAACGAGGCGGCGCCCGTGCTGAAGGGCATTCAATGGAAACTGAAATGAGAAGGAACCTGGGCGGTTCCTTCTGCGCGCAAGCGGCGATGAGGATGGGACTTACTGATTGCATCGCCCGGTCGGCTTCGCCGACGGGGCTGCTCATCTTCCCCGGGATTGGATTTACTGAATGGATACGCCGAGCCAGGCTGGCAGGCCACTACGACGTCCGGGGACGGCCGGAGTAAATCCGGCCTACGTGCCACGCGTGAAGTAACCGTAGCCTGACGGAAGAAGCCGTTACTCCACCCGGTATCTTGAGTGGCCATGTTTGCCCGCTGGGGCCGTTTTGTGTATCGCTTCCGTTGGGCCACGCTCATCGCCTCGGTGGTGCTGCTTGGTCTATCGGTCGCCGCCTTCCTCACCGGCGCCCCGCTGGCGGGCAACGGCGGGTTTGGAGCGAACCTGGCCGCCGGGACGGCGGCGAAGCTGGTCACGTCCGAGATCAAGGCCCAGGGTACTTCCACCGGCTCGAGCTTCGAGCTGATCTACAGCAGCCCCACCCTCACGGCGTCCGATCCCGCGTTTCAGACCGCCGTGGAGGATTCGGTTGCCTCCCTTCCATTTGATTCGAGGGTGACCGCGGTCCGCACCCCCTACAACGTGCCCGCCATTCAGAGCTCCGCTTTCATCTCGCGAGACGCCCACGAAGCGCTCGTCGTGGTGGAGCTGAGAGACGGCTCGGTGAAGGCGCAGGACTACATCGACCAGGTCGTCGGTGAGGTCCACCCGGGACCGCTGCATATGGTCGCGACCGGCCAGGTCCCGATCAACCTCGCTTTCAACAAGACGCTCGAGAGCGACCTCCAGCAGGCCGAGGTCGTCGCGCTCCCCATCACGCTCATCCTGCTCGTGCTGATCTTTGCCGCGTTCATCGCCGCCTTGCTGCCGCTCAGCGTCGGCGTGCTCGCCATCGTGGGCGGCCTCGGCGGCACCGTGTTCCTGGCGCACTTCACCGACGTCTCCCAGTACGCGATCAACATCGTGACGCTGATCGGCCTGGGGGTCGCGATCGATTACTCCCTTTTCATCGTCAACCGCTTCCGCGACGAGCTCTCGGCCGGCGCCACGCGCCAGGAGGCCGTCGCGATCGCGATGTCGACGGCAGGCCGGGCGATCACCTTTTCGGGTGTGACCGTCGCGATCGGGCTGTCGGCCATGCTCTTCTTCCAGGGCACCTTCCTCGCTTCGATGGGCGCCGCCGGCGCGATCGTGGTCGGGATCGCGGTCCTTTATGGGCTCACCTTCTTGCCGGCATTGCTCTCCGTCATGGGCGGAGCCGTGAACTTCCGGATCTTCGCGTGGCTGCTCGGAGCTCTTCACGTGCGCCCCGCGTGGTGGCCGTCGCACCAGCGCAAGGAAGGCGGGGGAGTGTGGCATTCGATGGCTGTGTGGGTCATGCGGAGGCCGTTCTTCGTGCTCGTTCCGGCTCTCGCGGTCCTGGTGATCGCGGGCACGCCGTTCCTGCAGCTGCGGCTGGCCAACGGCGACGTGGACCAGCTGCCGCCTTCGAACCTCGCACGCCAGGGTTACGACACGCTGATCAAGGACTTCCCGGGCCAGGACCAGACCTCGATCGAAGCGGTCGTCTATTACCCGGACTCCAGTCCCCTGACCGCAGCGCATGTCGGTGATGTCTACGACCTGAGTCGCCGCTTCGCGTCGCTGCCAAATGTTCTGCGCGTGGAGAGCATCGTCGACATCGAGCCCGGCCTCACCAAGGCGGACTACCAACGGCTGCTGTCGGGACCGCAGTCTTTGCTCCCGCCGTCACTGCAGCAGGCTGTGACGATTGGAAGCGGCAGCCACATCGTGCTGTTGAACGTCGTCACCAACAAGCAGTACACGAGCGACGACGCGCGGAACATCCTCAGGGCGGTGAGGGCGGAACACGTGCCCGATGGTCAGGTCCTCGCGACGGGCGGCACCGCCTTCGACCTGGACATCGTCAACTTCATCCTCGACAGGACGCCGGTCGCGGTCGCGTCCGTGATTCTCGTGACCTATCTCGTCCTATTCCTTCTCACGGGGTCGGTGGTGCTGCCGCTCAAAGCCGTGATCACCAACCTTTTCTCGATCTCCGCCTCGTTCGGGGCGATGGTGTGGATCTTCCAGGAGGGTCATCTCAGCCAGCTGCTGGGCTTCACGGCCCAGTCGATCGACCCGAGCATCCCGGTGATCCTGTTCAGCATCGTGTTCGGCATGTCGATGGACTACGAGGTTCTCCTGATCAGCCGGATCCAGGAGGAGTACCGGCGCACTGGCGACAACCAGGCCGGCGTGGCGATGGGCCTGGAGAAGAGCGGCCGCCTCATCACGGGCGCGGCGGCGATCATGTGCGTCGTCTTCCTTGCCTTTGGCCTCGCCAGCGTGGTGATCATCAAAGCGATCGGCATCGGCCTCGCGATCGCGATCGCGATCGACGCCACGATCGTGCGCATCCTCATCGTGCCGTCGGTGATGCGCATCCTTGGGCGGGCCAACTGGTGGGCGCCCCGGCCACTGACCTGGCTTCACCGCCGGATCGGCGCCGGGGAATCGAAGGCCGTCGTTCCGATTCCTGCGAGGTAGCTCCCCCCGCAAGTAAGGGGCGCGATGCGCCCCCTACCTACTAGGGGGAAGCGGGAGAGGTCAATCTGTTGAGTCCCAGCTTGCGGTTCTCCTCTTAAGGCTGACCGTGGGAACCCTTAGAAGATGGTGGGAGTGAGACTCGCACCGCTGGTCGTGTGCCTCGCCCTGCTGGCCGCCTCCTGCGGCCAGCCCGCTGCACGAACAAGCATCCCGACGGTCGGTGGCGACTGGCCGATGTATCGAGGCGATCTTGCTCGTGACGGCCATCCGCCGTCCGCGACCCTCGACGCCGCGGGCGCGGCGCGGCTGCAGCTCGCATGGCACGCTCATCTCGCCGGCGCGATAGACGGTTCGCCGGTCGTAGAGAGCGGCAAGGTTGTCGCCGGGAGTGCGAACGGCGAGCTCGCCGCCTTCGATGAAAAGACCGGGGCTAGGTTGTGGATTCGGTCCGGCCTTGGTCCGATCTCCGGCTCGCCCGCGACAGCCGGCAATCGAGTGTTTGCCGCCACTCTGACCGGCCACGTGCGAGCCTTCGACCTTACCGTCGGAAGCGATGTTTGGGACTGGAAGGCGGAGGGAGTTCAGCCGGCCCTATGGTCGTCGCCGACGATCTTCGGCGGGCTGCTGCTGATCGGCGTCGGTTCACAGGCGAGTGACACACCTCTGGAAACAGGAAGGATCGTCGCCCTCGACGCCGGCAGCGGGCATGAGCTGTGGACGACCTGCGCCATCGCCGGATGCCTTCCGGGAGGGGGCATCTGGTCGACGCCATCCATCGATTCCGGCGGGCGCGCCTATGTCGGCGTGGGGAACCCGGTCGACGGGGTGCTCGCATTCGACGCACGCACCGGCGTCCGATTTTGGGAGACGAGCTTCTACTCCGACGCCTCGCGCGACCTCGACGTGGGCGCCAGCCCGGTGCTGGTGGATCTGCACGGCCGGGAAGCCCTGGCGGTCGGCTCAGCCGGAGGAGTCTTCGAGATGCTGGACGCCGTCAGCGGGTCGGTCATCTGGTCGCAAGACCTCGTACAGGGCAGCGCGGTGCATGGGCTCATCGCGACCGCGGCCTACGATGGCGTCAATCTCTACGTTGCGTCCGCGAGCCCGCCCACCGGCGTGTACGCCCGAAAGCTCGACGGCTCCGACGCGTGGACGTTGGGGACCTTCCAGCCGGTGTACTCCGCGCCGTCGGCGGGCAACGGATTTGTCTTGTTCGGAACCGGCGCGGTGTTCGGAGACCTCAAGACCGGTTTGATCCTTGCGCTGTCGAGCCGGGACGGCAGGGTCATCTGGAGCTATGACGCTCGATCGGCAGTGCGAAGCTCGCCCGCCATTGCCGGAAACGTGGTCATGGTCGGCGACGCCGCGGGCGACCTCTTTGCCTTCCAACCGAGTTCGTAGTGGCGTGGCCGCCCGCTCAGTGGTTACATTCTTGGCCTCTGGCCGGGCTGCCCGGCCGTAAGCGTGGGGAGGAAGTCTTTATGAAGGCTCGTCTGTTCGCGGTGCTTTCGGCGGCAGTCCTGTTCGTGATCGCCGCGATCCCTGCCTCGGCCGCAAGCGAGGGCCATTCCTACCTCGCGCTCGGCGACTCGGTGCCGTTCGGGTTCAACCCGCTGGCCGATGCCTCCAACGCCTCCAACTTCATCGGATACCCGGAGATCGTCGCGCAGCGGCTGAATATCGAGGACGTGAACGCGACCTGTCCGGGTGAGGCCACTGGCGGTTTCCTGTCGCTGACCGGGACCGACAACGTGTGCCGGCCCTACCGCTCTGTTTTCCCGCTTCACGCGGCTTACTCGGGAACCCAGATGGATTTCGCGACAGCTTATCTGCGTGCTCACCCCGAGACCCGCCTGGTGACCCTGACGCTCGGAGCGAACGACATCTTCCGGTTCCAGAAAGACTGCGCCAAGGGCCTGACGTTTGGAACGTGTGCGCTCGGCATCGCCGGCGTCTTTGGCGTGATGTTCCAAAACCTGAACACGATCTTCGCGAATCTCCGAGCGACCGGTTACACCGGCCTGATCGTGGCGGTCACTTACTACTCCCTCGACTACAGCGATACGTCTGGCGCCGTCGCCCTCAACAGCCCGATGATCGCCGCGGCGACCGGCCACGGAGCGTTGGTCGCTTCGGGCCTGGACGCATGGGCCTCCACCGCCAACGGCGGCAGCTCATGCACGGCGGGGCTCCTGATCTCCTTGGGAGGCGGTACATGCGACGTGCATCCCACACCTAAAGGGCGAGACCTGCTGGCCGGAGCGGTGATCAACGCAATCGCCGCGAGCTGTCCCGCCGCAAGCCCGATCGGCTGCCTCGACCGGAATCGCGCTTAGCCTGCTGAAGAAGAGGCCAGCGGCAGCTCGACCTCGAAGGTCACACCGCCGCCGCTGGTCTCCTTCACATTCACCTTTCCGCCATGTGCGCTGACGACCGCGCTGACGATCGAAAGTCCGAGGCCCGCACCGCCACTGTCGCGGCTGCGGCTGGGGTCGGAGCGGTAGAACGGCTCGAAGATGCGCTCCATCTCTTTGGCCTGGAGACCCGGCCCGTGATCGACCACTGACATCAGGCCCGTCCCATTCTGAGTCGATACGCCGATCTCTACCGCTGATTGCTGCGGCGTGTGAACGAGCGCATTGCGAACCAGGTTGCCGACTACCTGGCGCAGGCGAAGGTCGTCGCCTTCAACCACGACCGGACCTGGCGCGGTCAACGTGATCTGTCGTTGAGGTGCGACCGCTCTCGCGTCGTCGGCCGCGTCGGCCGCGATCGCCTGCAGGTCGACAGGCTTCCTCTCGAGCGGGCGCCCCTGGTCGAGGCGCGCGATCAGCAGCATGTCATCGACCAGGGTCGACATGCGGACGGACTCTTCCTCGATGCGTCTCCGGGCCAGCTCGGCGTCGCTCGGTGAATCGTTGGCGCCGCGGCGAAGCATCTCGGAATATCCGCGGATCGATGTCAGTGGAGTGCGCAGCTCGTGCGAAGCGTCAGCGATAAAGCGCCTCAGCCGGTTGTTGGATTCCGTGCGTTCGGCGAACGCCGCTTCGATCTGGCTCAGCATTCCGTTGAGCGCGAGACCGAGCCGGCCGATCTCTGTTTTAGGAGTTGCCGGCTCGACGCGCTTGGCGAGATCGCCGGCGGCAATGTCCTGCGCCGTCGCCCCCATCTTCTGCAGCGGCCTCAACCCGATCCGGATGATGAACAGGGCGAGAATTGCCGTGGCCGCCAAGACGCTGAGGCTGATCAAGATCTCCTGCAGAAGGAGCTGCCTCAGGGTGGACTGCACGTCGTCGATCGGGATGGCAAAAACGACGAAGTCACCGGAGAAAGAGTCTTCCGGCCAATCGATGACCCTGAAGGTGGACACGCCGCCGGTGCCCGGGACGTTGTAGGCGGCGCCGGCTTTGTCCATTCCCGCGTTCGGGAGGTTCTTTTGCAGCACCGGTCGTCCAGTCGAGAGGGCCGCGAACGCCGGCCCCGACACCCGCGTGGTCAGAACGGTTCCGTCTGGATCGACAAGCTCGATCACGGTCCCTGTTGGAAACTGTGCCGCGGACGCTGACCCCGGGCCTTCATCCGGGCCGCCGAGCGCGCGAACGGCAACCGCGCGGCCGAGTGTGAGCTGGCTGTCGACGCGACTCAGCAGAAACGACTGCATCGTGGTGTAGGTGGCGATATCGACGATGAGAAGACCCAGCACAACCAGCGACATGACTCCGATGAGCAGCCGCCCCCGGAGGGACAGGGTCATTTCCGCGGCGTTCTGAGGACGTAACCCACGCCGCGCACGGTCTGGATCAGGGGTGGGTCGTAGCGGTCGACCTTGCGGCGCAGGTAGCTGACGTAGGTCTCGAGCACGCTGGCGTCTCCGCCGAAGTCGTAGTGCCATACGTGGTCCAGGATCTGGCTGCGCGTGAGCACGCGGCCGGCGTTGATCAGCAGGTAGCGCAGCAGCCGGTACTCCGTGTTGGTCAGCTCGACCACGTGGCCGTGGCGGCGGACCTCGTGCGCCTCATCGTCAAGCTCCAGGTCGGCAAGCGCCAGCTTTCCGCTGTCGGAGTCGCTGCCGTGCCGTCGCAGGACGACGCGGACCCGCGCCATCAGCTCTTCGATGCTGAACGGCTTGGTGACGTAGTCGTCGCCGCCGATGGTCAGGCCGTGCACCTTGTCGTCGGTCGCGTCTTTGGCGGTCAGGAAGATGATGGGCACCTTGGTGCCGGCGCTGTTCAGCCTTCGCAGGACCTCTATGCCGTCGATGTCGGGGAGCATCACGTCCAGGATCACAAGCGCGGGCGAGAACTGGGTGACCGCGGTGATGGCGCCACGTCCGGTGGCCGCCGTCTTGACCGAGAAACCTTCGTAGCGAAGCGCCATCGCGACCAGCTCGGTGATGTTGGGCTCATCGTCGACCACGAGGACTCGAGCTCCGTCTTTGTTCACGAGCCCATGTTGACCCGGTTTTCTGGGAGTTTGCTCAGAGATCATTGGGGAACCGGTCCGAAATTCGCCGTGGGCTCGGGCCACCCGGCGACCCTGCGGATCCTGCCCGAGAGGTCGACGAGCCGCGCCGGAAGGCGTCCTGCCTCGAGCCACGTGATCGCCCCTCGGCTCATCACGATGGCGGCCGTCGACGCGATGTTGGCGTCGACACAGGTGGCCGCGACGACGCTCGCAGTGCGCCAGCAGGTGTCGGCGGGAAGGCCCGTCGCCGGGTCGATGATGTGGTGCAAGACGACGCCGCCTCGAGTCCAGCGTCTTACGGTGGTGCTGGACGTGGCGATCCCGCCCGATCTGATGCTGATCGCCTCCTCAGCGTCATCGATCGCGGCGGCGCTGTCCTCGCTCGCCTGGATCGACCAGCCCCCGGCCGGCGCTTCCCCCGCAACCGCAATGTCACCTCCAAGGCTCACCAGCACGCCGGCACCGGCGATCGCCTTGCTCGCGGCTGCGGCGGCCAGGTCCGAGGTCAGCGCCTTGGCGGTGGCTCCGAGGTCGATCTCTACTCCCCGCGGCAAGCGCACCGTCCGGGAGTGGCGGTCGAGGTGGACCGCTCGCCAACCAGGGACGCGTTCCGCGTAGAGGCGGATCCGGTCGCCGTCCACCGGCACCTGGGCGAAGTCGGTGTCGTACCCGGCGAGCCTGACCGCCGAGCCCACGGTAGGGTCGACCGCCCCGCCGCTTAGCTCGGCGCCCCGCAACGCGGCGGCGATCGCCTGTGCAAGGAGTGGGCTGACGGTGACGTCACGCTCCGGCGAGGCGTTGAGATGGGTCAGCTCGCTGTCATCTCGAAAGCGGCTCGCGGCGCTGTCCATCGCAGCGACGACCTCGTCCACCGCGGCCTTGGCCGCCCGAAGCGAGCCGGGCCTGGTGACGATCACGCGGAGGGAGCCACCGAGCGCCCGGTCATCGGCGATTCCAAGGACGGAGCTGCTCACTTTGCCCGCCGCCTCTGGATTTCCTGTCTTCGCAAAGCGAGCGCCAGGACGGGGCAGTCGTCGACTGCGCGCTGGGCCAGGCTCGTGAGGTGCTCGGGTATCGCGCCTGGCGTGACGATCGGGTAGCCCCAGGAATCGAGGTGGACCCTCTCGGGCAGGATCTCCGCACACAGGCCGCGGCCGTCGCACTTGATGCGGTCGACGACGAGCTCCAGCTGCCTCGTCATGCCGATCGCCGCAGGTGCGCCGGGTGATGGGCGAAGTCGTCTCCGAAAGTCTTCATGGCCGACTGCAAGAACATGACCACCCCGTCAGGGTGCTTGCAGGCCCCGCGACCCTGCACCTCGCCCGACCACCGGTTCAGACGCTGCAGGTCGCCAGGGTCCGTGCCGCGCTCGGCGATCCTGGTGCAGGCGTCGGCCAGGGCGCGCAGGCCGAAGAAGCAAGGGCCGCACTGGGCCGAGCTCTCGCTCGCGAGGTACCGCATGATGCCCGCGACCTCGCAGACCGGGCACTGGCGCGCCGGCAGGATGCCGATGACGCCACAGCCCAGCGACAACCCGCGCTCACGGAGACCGTGAGGGTCGACGGGCAGCGGCCAGGCGTCCGCGATATCGAGCCACCGGCCGAAATAGCCGCCGAGCAGCACCGCTCGCGCTGCCTCGGACGGCCCGCCCGCCAGCTGCACCGCCTCACCCAGCGGGGTGCCGAGATTTACCTCGAAAACACCCGGCGTCAGCACGGCGCCCGCAACCGTCACCAGGAGGCTTTCGGTTGCTGCTCCAGTTCGGGCGATCAGGGCGATATGCGCGAGGGTCTCGACGTTTTGCACCAGCGTGGCCGCCCCGCCCACCCCGCGCTGGTGAGGCTCGGGTGGGGTGGTGGTTGGGGTGGCGATGCCGGCGTCGACGAGATGGACGGTGGCGCTCGAATCACCCGCGACGTAGCGGGCGGGAGCGGTCACGATGCGCATGAGCCGGCGATCGTGCTCGGACCGCTCCGACATCGCCTCGGTCATCGAACGCAGCGCGGCGTGGTGGCCTTCCCCTACCGATATGACGACCTGCTTCGCGCGCACCGAAGTCGCCGCGAGCATCGCGCCGTCGAGGATCAGGTGGGGGCGTGAGGTCATCAGGTGGCGGTCCTTCTTGCTGTGAGGCTCGCCTTCGGCTCCGTTGACGATGACTACAGCAGCTCCGTGCGACGCCGCAGCGACCGCCTTCCATTTGAGGCCGACCGGGAAGCCGGCGCCGCCTCGCCCGGTGAGGCCCGTGTGACCGAGCAGGTCGATGAGTCCGTGGCCGCCTTTCGGCAGGGGGCCGAGACGGCGAGCATGTGCCGCAAATCGTTCGGGTCCCATCGACGGGTTGGGCCCATCGAGCAGGCGCGGCGTGCTCACCGCTGCTCCCTCCGATCGACGGCTGCGAGGAAAGAGGATCGCTCGCGAGCGAGCGGATCGCGCGAGCCGGCCAGCAATCGATAGCCGGTGGCCGCCAGAACGGCGACCACGCAGATTGCCTGCAGGGTGAACAGCCAGGCCGACCAGGCGTCGGTCCCCGTGCCGACCCCGTGCAGCACCGCGAACGGCCAGCAGGCGTACGTAAGCCAGTGCACGAGGCGCCAGGCGACCTGGCCGATCAATCCTCGCACCAGGCTGGTCAGCACGACAGCGAGGAGCAGCTCGAAGGCGATCGTCCCAAGGCCGAGCCAGAAGGTCCGGTAGTAGGACGAGAAGGGAATCACGGCGGCGAGCCATCCGAGATGGGTGAACGGATCGACGACGGCAGTCACGATGTGCAGCGCGAGGAAGACGAGGGTCATCAGCGCGAGGTTTCTGTGCAGGCCGACCGTGAGAAATCGAGGCCAGCTCGGGCTCTGGACCCGGAGAACGGAAAGGATGCCGAGCACGACGACGGCGCTGAGGAGGACGAGGCTCACCGCTCCGGCGCCTCGTGTCGTGTACCAGAGAAGCGTGTCGTTCACCAGATCAGGATCCGCCCGAGACCGCCACTCCGGAGCTGGACGAGCTGCTGACGGGGGAGCTCGACGCCTGCAGCCCGGACGAGCTGCTGCTCGATGTCGATGACGTGGCGGTCGAGGTTGTGGTGGCGGCGGTGCTCGGGGTGCCAGGGATGGTCAGCGCGCCGATCGCGCCGAGCAAGCCCACCCCGACGACTGCGCTGACAGCGGCTCCGGCGGTCAGCCGGTTGAGCAGGCGCATCGCGGCGTCGCGGGCGCGCACCCTGTCCTGGATCGTGTCTTTTGGTTCCATGGTGTAAGTGTCGTCACCACCTCTGAACGCCAAATGTGAGCTTCCTGGGAAACGTCTGAGAGGCTCGAATGGTTCTGATTCCTCCAATCGGGGCCGGTGCGGGCTGCGCCGGACTCAATAGACTTCCAGCAGTGCCGCCCCCATAGCTCAGGGGCGCCGCGCGCAGCGCAACTCTAGACTTCCAGGCGTGCCGCCCCCTAGCTCAGGGGCGCCGCGCGCAGCGCAACTCTAGACTTCCAGGCGTGCCGCCCCCGTAGCTCAGGGGCGCCGCGCGCAGCGCAACTCTAGACTTCCAGGCGTGCCGCCCCCGTAGCTCAGGGGATAGAGCAGGACGGTCCTAACGTCAAGGTCGGGGGTTCGATTCCCTCCGGGGGCACCAACCACGCATCCAGGTTCGGCCGGCCGCGGCGGTCAGGGGAACATGCTCCTCACACCCGACGCAGGTTGGACCGACAGCTCAATCTTGATGCCCGTGCTCACGATGCGGACTGAATAGATCGGTGGGTCGCCCACTACGTAGCAATCGAGCTCTGCCACGTCCTTGGTCTCCAGCGGCGGGAACGGCCAATCA
>Ga0070714_100003600_pt1 | contig 11593 bp, 7 predicted proteins | sample LARL83metaG_FD_65450 | JGI IMG/M metagenome (GOLD analysis project Ga0070714, IMG submission 65450) | Corn, switchgrass and miscanthus rhizosphere microbial communities from Kellogg Biological Station, Michigan, USA - LAR L8-3 metaG | ecosystem: Host-associated > Plants > Roots > Rhizosphere ... | reverse complement strand
TTTCTTAGTTCTTACTTTCTTCCCATGCATCCCTGGCACGATCTCGACGTCGACGAGACCTCGATTGGCGATCGCTTTCCGGTCGTCATCGAAGTCCCCATGGGCAGCAAGAACAAGTACGAGTTGGACAAGCGGTCGGGCATGCTGCGCCTCGATCGCGTTCTTCACAGCGCCGTCGTCTACCCGGCGAACTACGGGTTCATCCCGCGCACGTACTGCGACGACGGCGATCCGCTCGACGTGCTCGTGTTCGGACAGGAACCGGTGGCGCCGCTGACGATCGTCGAGGTTCGCGCCATCGGCGTGATGGAGATGCGCGACGAGAAGGGCGTGGACGACAAGCTGCTCGCCGTGTGCATCGGCGATCCCGCGTTTTCCGACTATCACCATTTTCGCGAGCTGCCGAAGCACGTCATCCGCGAGATGCAGCGGTTCTTTCAGGACTACAAAGTGCTCGAAGGCAAGAACGTCGAGGTCGGAGAGGCCGAGGGTCCGGAAGAGGCGCTAAGGATCCTGCGGCGCAGCTTCGACGACTACCGTCGGCACTTGCGCGACGCGCCGCGTTAGTCGCAGCGGAGCGCCTCGGCCGGATCGGTGGAGGCGGCGCGCAGCGCCGGAATCAGGCAAGCCGCGGCGGCGATTGGCAGCAGGACGATGGGCGCGCCGGCAAACGACGCGGCGTCGAGCGGCGTCACGCCGAAGAGGGCGCCTTGCATGAGCCGGGTGAGCATCGCGGCCGCCGCGAGGCCGACTCCGACGCCGATGCCCGCCAGCACGAGGCCCTCGCGTACGACCAGCCCAACGAGTTGAGGCCGGCCGGCGCCGAGCGCCGCGCGAACGCCTAGCTCCCGGCGCCGCTGCGACACCGCGTACGACAGCACGCCGTAGAGACCTATCGCGGCAAGCGCCAGCGCGATCGCCGCGAAGCTCACCAGGACCGTCATCGCGAACCGCGGCTGATCGACCGACTGCTCGAGCCGGCGCGACAGCGTCGTCGTTTCGATGGACGCGGTCGGCGCCAGCGCGTGAAGCGCGTCCCGCAAGGCCGGCGCCAGCGCCGCGGGATTGCCGCTCGCGCGCAGCGCAATCTCGAAGTGACTCGAGAACTGAGCCTTGTCGCGCAAGAGCGTGTACAGCTCCGACTGGGCTTTCGCATCATTGCCGTCCTTCAGCACGTCTGCGACGACGCCAAGAATCTCGATCGTGTACTTCGTGTCGCCCGCAGTCCGCGAGAACTGAAATCCGACAGGGTGCGGTGGAAGATATTGCCGCGCGAACGTCTCGTTGACGACCCAGTAGCGAGTGGCGCTCGTCAGATCGGAGGACGTGAACACGCGTCCGGCGCGAAGCCGGAGCCCGAGCGCCTCGGCATATCCGGGCGTCACCCAGTACGAGAGGGCGCGGGCCGTCGACCTCGCCGAACCAGGCGGCGTCCAGGGCGCCGGGAAGCCGACGATGTCGAGAGACCGGTCGAGCGGCATCATGTTGGTCGCGCCGGCAGCCACCACGCCGGGGAGGGCGCGAACGCGCTCGACGGCTTCCGCAGCGAGGGCGCTCATCGCTCCGCTTTGCGCGCGCGCATCGCCGCCAGGGACGAACACCATCGCCGTCAGCACACCCGATGGCGAGTAACCGGCATCGACGTGCGTGAGCCGGACGAAGCTCCGCGACAGCAGCAGCGCGCCGACGAGAAGGATCACGGCGAATGCGGCCTCGGCGCCGAGGATCAGGTCGCGCGTCCGCTGCGCCCGTGGACCGCGAAATCCGCCGCTCGAGGCGCCGTCGCCGCCGTGCAGCGAATCGACCAGCCGGATTCGCGAGACCCGGAGCGCCGGCGCGAGTCCGGAAAGGATCGCCGTCACCACCGCGGCCGCCGCCGCGAAGGCGACCGTCCGCCCGTCCATCCGCACCGCATCGAGCCTCGGGAAGCTGCGCGGCGCGACCGATGGCATCAGCCGGACGACGGCCCACGCGCCGAACAGTCCGGCGCCGCCGCCGATGGCGGCCAGGACGGCGCTTTCCGTCACGAGCTGCCGCGCGATTCGCGCCCGGCTCGCCCCGATCGCCGCGCGCACCGTCAGCTCGCGCTGGCGCGCCACGCCGCGCGACAGAAACAGGTTCGCAACGTTCGCGCAGGCAATCAGCAACACGCACACGACACCCGCCGCCAGCACGAGCAGAGCGGGCCGGATCTTCGCCGTCATCTCGTCGACGACGCCCCGAACGTGGACGACGAGCGGTCCGCCGACGCCGAACAGCAGGCTGTCGGCCAGCGGACGAATCGTCCGGCGCGCGGCCGCCGTGCCTTCGGCCTCGGCCTGCGGCGCGGTGACGCCCGGCTTGAGGCGGGCGAAGGCAGTCAGGACGGCGATGTTGCCGCGCTTCCCGGCGACGGCATCCGGCGAGGGCGGACGCACCGTCAGCGGTTTCCACAACAACGTCTCGCGATCGGGAAAGTAGAAGCCCGGCCTGCCGACGCCGACGATCGTGCACGCGGTGTCGTCCACCATGATGCCGCGTCCGACGACGGCGGGATCGGCGTGAAAGCGCTCGCGCCACGCGCGATCGCTCAGCACCACGACCTGGTTTGCACCGGTCTTGCCTTCCTCGGGAGCGAAGAAGCGGCCGAGCGCCGGCGCCTCGCCGAGGAGACCGAACAGCGACGGCGTCACCGCTGCCGCGTGAATCGTTGCGGTCCCGTCCGGCAGCGCCACCGTGTAGTCCTCGCCGCTCGACGCGGCCAGCGCCTCGATCGTGCGTGCGTCTTCGCCCCAGGCGTAGTACGTGAGGTTGCTGAGCACCGGCTGCGACAACGGCGACACCGCGCCGGGGTGCTCTTCAGACAGCTGCACGAGCCGATCGGCGTTCGCATACGGCAGCGGCCGCAAGAGGACGCCATACACGACGGAGAACATCGTCGTCGTCGCCCCGATGCCGAGGGCGAGCGTCAGGACGGCCGCCAGCGCGAACGCCTTGTTTCGTCCCGCGCTGACGACCGCATAGCGGACGTCCTGCAGCAAAGTCTCCATGCGTCAGCTATTTAGCACAAAACGCTATACTCGGACCATGGCCAGACGTGGATTCGCCATTCTGTTCACCTTTCTCGGCGTCGCTTTCTTCATCTCGATCGTCGGCTTCACGGCGATCTATTTCCTGTTCGGCCGCGAGCCGGCAGTGCCTGGCAACGCGACGCTCGTGGTGCACATCGGCGGCGATCTGAACGAGATCGCGCCCGCCGACGTCGTCGGCTACCTGCGGGGCGTGAGAACGCCGACGGTTCGCTCGATCGTCGACGATCTGCGGAAGGCGAAGTCCGATTCGAGGATCCATGCGGTCCTCTTGAAGCCGAGCGGATTCTCATCGCCCTTCTGGGGCAAGGTGCAGGAGATTCGCGAAGCGATTCTGGATTTCAAGAAGTCGGGCAAGCCGATCTACGCCTATCTCGAATACGGCGGAGACCGCGAGTACTATCTCGCCACCGCCGCCGACAAGGTGTTCCTCATGCCGTCGGCGTCGCTCGACCTCGAGGGCGTCGCCACCTACGAGCTGTTCCTGCGCGGCACGCTCGACAAGATCGGCGCGTACCCCGATCTGCACCATATCGGCGACTACAAGACGGCGACCAACACGTTCACCGAAAAGGGCTACACCGCCGCCCACAAGGAGATGGACGAGTCGATGAACCGCGATCTGTACGAGCAGATCGTCCGGGACATCGCCGACGGCCGGAAGAAGAACGAGACCGAGGTCCGCGCGCTCATCGATCAGGGCCCGTTCCTGCCCGAAGACGCGCTGCACGCGGGGCTCGTCGACGACGTGGAGTACGAAGACCAGGTGGACGCCAAGCTGCGCGCCGGCGACCAGCCGCGCCATATCGACAGCGACGACTACGCGCGCGTGAGCCTTTCTTCGCTCGGCTTGAATCGCGGCCCGCGCATCGCCGTGATCTACGCGGCCGGAGAGATTACGGGCGGCAAGAGCGGCTTCGATCCGGTCAACGGGCCGGTCGTGGGCTCCGACACGCTCATCGACTACATCCGTCAGGCGCGGCACGACAGCTCCGTTCGCGCGATCGTGCTGCGCATCGACAGTCCGGGCGGCTCGTCGATCGCGTCCGATGCCATCTGGCGCGAGCTGATGATTGCGAAGCGCGAGCGCGCCGATCGGCCGATCGTCGCCTCCATGTCCGATCTCGCCGCCTCCGGCGGCTACTACATCGCCATTCCGGCGCAGGCGATCGTGGCCCAGCCGTCGACGCTCACCGGCTCGATCGGCATTTTCGGCGGCAAGATCGTCACCGGCGGCGTCTACGAGAAGCTGGGCGCGCACATCGAGTCCACGAGCATCGGCAAGCGCGCGGAGATCAACTCGCCGGCGCGGAAGTACAACCCCGACGAGTTGAACAAGCTCCAGGAGCAGCTGCAGGCGTTCTACGACCAGTTCGTGGAAAAGGTGGCGGACTCGCGCCATACGACGCCTGAGAAGATCGACGCCATCGCGCAGGGGCGCGTCTGGACCGGCCGCCAGGCGAAGCAGAACGGCCTCGTCGATCAGCTCGGCGGGCTCGACACGGCCATCGCGATCGCGAAGCAGCGCGCCAAGATCGCCGCCGGCACCGACGTCGAGCTCGTCGTCTATCCACCGAAAAAGAGCTTCTACGAGATCCTGTCGGACGAGTTCAGCGGCGGCGGCGACTCCACGGCCGTGAGTGCGTGGCTGTCGGCGAATCTGTCGGCGGGGGAGATCGAAGCGCTGCGGACGATGCGCGGTCCGTTTGCGATGTTCAGAAGGGGCGAGCCGCTCGCGCTGATGCCTTTTACATACTTACGCTAGGCATGCAGGAATGCAGGAATGCACGAATGCACAAATGCAAAAATGCATGCGTTCATTCCTGGCATTCGTGCATTCGTGCATTCGTGCATTCGTGCATTCGTGCATTTTGATTAACTCGACGCCCTCTGGAGCGCTTCGCGGTTGACGGCGATCTTCATCTTCTGCTTCGCCTTCACCATGTAGGCGCTGAAGAAGCGGTTCCGCCGATCGTTCAGGAACTCGTCGCGGAACTTGTCCTTGTTGCTGGCCCAGTCCGCGTCGGTCACTTCCTTCTTGTCCAGCACCTTGAAGACGGCGGTCCCGGTGTCGGTCGCGATCGGATCGCTGACGGCGCCGACCGGCATCTTGAACGCCGCGTCCTCGACGGCCGCGGCCGCGCCGAGATCGGGAATCGGGGAGTCGCGCGTCAGCAGCTCGGTCGTTTTGGCCTCGACCCCCGCCGCCTTGGCGGCCTTCTCGAAGTCCGACGCGGTCTTCAGCTTCGCCGAAATCTCGGCCGCCTTCTGCTTGCTCAACTCGCGCGCCTTCTGTTTGATCACCTCGTCGCGCACGCGGTCCTTCACTTCGTCCACCTTCGGCAGGTATGGATCCTGTTTGGCCACGAGCGTCTCGAACGCGAAGCCACGCGACGTGCGCACGGGGCCGGCCACTTCGCCCTGCTTCATCTCGAACGCGCGCGACGCGGCGTCGGGCGACTGGCCCAGTCCGAGAATCGGTTCGTCGCGAGCGAAGAACCCGGACTCCTGAACCGCGAGCCCTTGGGCCTTCGCGACTTTGTCGAGATCCGACGGTTTGGTGATGTCCTTCTCGAGCTTCTGCGCAAGATCGGCGGCCTGTCCCTGCGCGCGCTCGAACGACAGCTGATCGATGATCTGCTGGCGGACGTCGGCGAGCGATCGTGTCGTCGCCGCTTTTTTGTCGACCAGCTTGATGATGTGGTAGCCGTACTGCGTCTTCACCAGATCGCTGATCTGGCCCGGCTCCATCGCGAACACCGCCTGATCGAACTCCGGCACCATCCGTCCGCGGCCGAAGTAATCGAGATCGCCGCCGTTCTTCGCGCTGTCGGTATCTTCGGAGTACTTCTTCGCCAGCTCGGCGAAGTCGGCGCCGGCCTTCGCCTGCTTCAACACCTCTTCCGCCTTGGCCTTCACCGCGGCGTCGTCTTTGCCTTCGGTCTTGAACAGGATGTGGCTGGCCCGCACCTGCTCGGGCGTCGTGTACTGCTCGATGTTGTTGTTGTAGGTCCGCTCGACGTCGGCCGGCGGGATGACCACTTTCGCCTTGAGCGCGTCGATGTCGATCAGCAGGTAGCGGATCTTGCGCTTCTCGGGAATCTTGAAGTCGGCCTTGTGCGCGTCGAAATACGACGCGATGTCGGCATCGGTCGGCTTCACCTGCGCGCGGAAGCTGTCCGCCGTGAAGCTCACGACCGCGAGCTTCACTTTGTCGTTGCGTCGCCGGTACTCGTGCTCCAGCTCCTGATCTGATACAGAGAGCCAGTCGGTGAGCGAGACGCGCAGCTTGTCGATCGTCAGCTGACGGCGGACGTTGTCCTCGAATTCCGCGGCCGACATCGGCGGCCGCTGCAGGCGCAGGAGCTGCTGGTAGCGCTGTTCGCCGATGAAGGCGCCGTTCTCCTGGAACGCGGGCATCGCAAAGATCCGATGACGCACTTCTTCGTCGCTCGCGACGATTCCGAGACGGTCCGCTTCGGCAAGCGCCGCGCGTTCGTCGACCATCTGCTGCAGGATCTGCTGATCGATGCCGAGCTGCTTCAGCAGCTGCTCGCTCATGTTCCCGCCGTACGACGACCGGTAGGCTTGCAGCTGCGCCTGATACGTCCGGCGGAACTCCGCGGTCGTGATTTCGTGCCCTTCGACGCTGGCGACCGTATCGCCCGCCGCGGCATCGGCGCCGCTGCTCCGGAGGAAATCTGGAATGTAAAAGATGACAAACGCGAGACACACCAGCCCGAGGCTCCACTTCAGCCAGTTACGGTGCCGGCGCATCCGGTCGAGCATGGTCATGTGCGCACCTTTGGAAACTCCCATCGTATGCCATGAACTTACGGCGTGGCAAGCAGTTACCGGCGTCCGTGTGGTATATTTGCAGGGTATAGAAGAACTTAGCGTCATGCCATCAACCAGTCGCGCGGCCAGCGTGCGGCGATCGGGCTCCGATCGCCGGCGGACGGTGGCCTTGTATCAAGCGGTGGGATCGCCCGGGAAGAGCGGGTCGAAGCTCCGTCGAGCGACGGAGATCTCGCTCAATACCCCGGGACTCGATCTGGCGACGAAGCTGCGCGTCTTCCAGCGCGCGCTGCGCGGACGCGTCGAGCGGCGCGACGCCTTGCTCGATATCGTCCGCGCGATCAGCACGACGCTCGAGCCGCCAAAAGTCGGCGACTTGCTCGTCGAGCGCGCCGCGACGTGGATTCCGGCGCCGTGCTGGGCGGTGGTTTCGTCGGACCTTTCCGGGCAGCTCTCCGTGCTGGCCGATCGCGGGTTGATGCCCGACATGGGCCCGGCCGTGTACGCGATTGCCGACTGGGTGATGCACAAAGGACAGGAGTTCGTCTCGGCGGACCTCAGGCACGACGACCGGCTGCAGCACGATGCGGTGGGCGCGGTGATGGCGTTTCCGTTGAGCTGCCGCGGCCGTCGCGTCGGCGCGCTCATCGGCCTCGACCGCGCGCTGTCGGCCCGCGAGCCGCGGCTCGCGCCGAGCATGCTGCGCGCCGTCCGGGTGCTCCTCGAGCCCGCGTCGGTGGCGCTCGACAACGCGCTGCTCCTGAAGCGCGCCGAGGCGCTGTCGGTCACCGACGACCTCACGCACCTGTACAACTCGCGCTACTTGAACCTGGTGCTCAGGCGCGAGACCAAGCGGGCATCGCGCAGCGGTCGGCCGCTCTCGCTGTTGTTCATCGATCTGGACGGATTCAAGGGCGTCAACGACGTGCACGGCCACCTGTGCGGCAGCCGTGCCCTCGTCGAAGCGGCGGCGGTCATCCGGGGGAGCGCCCGAGAAACCGACGTCGTCGCGCGTTTCGGCGGCGACGAGTTTGCGCTGATTCTGCCGGACACCGGCGGGGAAGGCGCGTTCGCGGTCGGCGAGCGCATCCGCGAGCGGATTGCCTCCCACCGGTTCCTCACCGGCGACAAGCTGGACGTGCACCTCACCGCGTCGGTGGGCGTCGCCACGCTGCCGGACGTGGCGGCTTCCGCGGAAGAGCTGATCCACGCCGCCGACAAGGCGATGTATCAGGTGAAGGACTCCGGGAAGAACGGTATTCAGGCCGCCGTGGCTCCAGCCGATAACTGACCGACGGCAGTTGACAGTTCGCAGGCGACAGTTCACAGAGTTGCACGACACTGCGCACAATCCCTTCGCACCTCCGGCTGTCAACCGGACACCGTCATCTGTGAACTGCCTCGCAAGGAGCCTTCGTTGAGCCTTCGGTCAATGCTGTCGTTGTTCTCGAGTGACCTCGCGATCGATCTCGGCACGGCCAATACGTGCGTCTACGCCCGGGGAAAGGGCATCGTCGTCAACGAGCCCTCGATCGTCGCCATCAACAAAGTGAACGGCCGCGTCGAAGCGGTCGGCAAGGATGCCAAGGACATGCTCGGCCGGACGCCGGGCAACATCGTCGCCATCAAGCCGATGAAGGACGGCGTCATCGCCGACTTCGAGGTCACCGAGAAGATGCTGACCTACTTCATCAAGAAGGCGCACAACCGCAACGTGTGGGTCCGGCCGCGCATCGTCATCGGCGTGCCGTCGGAGATTACCCAGGTCGAAAAGCGGGCGGTGAAGGACAGCGCGTACCGCGCCAAGGCGAGCGAGGTCCACCTGGTCGAGGAAGCGATGGCCGCGGCCATCGGCGCCGGCATGCCCATTACCGAGCCCTCGGGCAACATGATCGTCGACATCGGCGGGGGCACCACCGACATCGCCGTCATCTCGCTCGCGGGCATCGTCTACAGCAAAGCCGTGAGGGTCGCCGGGAACGAGATGGATGAGGCGATCATCCAATACATCAAGAAGCAGTACAACCTCCTCATCGGCGAGCGGACCGCGGAAGCGATCAAGATGGAAGTCGGCTCGGCTTTTCCGCTCGACGATCGGATGACGATGGAGATCAAGGGGCGGCACCTGATCGAAGGCGTGCCGAAGACGATCACGATCTCCGACGAAGAGATCCGCGAGGCGCTCGCCGAGACGGTGAACGTCATCGTCGACGCGGTGCGCGTGGCGCTCGAACGGACGCCGCCCGAACTGTCGGCCGACATCGTCGACCGCGGCATCGTGCTCACCGGCGGCGGATCGCTCCTCAAGAACCTCGACAAGCGCCTGCGCGAAGAAACCGGCCTCCCGCTCGCGATGGCGGAGGATCCGCTGTCGTCGGTCGTGCTGGGCGCCGGCAAGATGCTGTCGGACTTCAACCTGCTGCGGAAGATCTCGATTGACTAGCCCGGGGATGGCCCTTCTGGACGTTCGACAACGAGCCGGCTCCCTTTTCCTCGCGGTGATCGTGGGGCACATCCTGCTCATTTCCGCGCAGGTGAGCTCGAAGAGCGGCGTGCCCGTGCTCGAAGCGGTCACCTTCGGGCTCTTCGCGGAAGTCCAACGCGGTTCGTCGGCAGTGGTCAACGGGGTGCGGCACGTCTGGAGCGGCTACATCGGCCTCCGCAACGTGAAGGCCGAGAACGACGATCTCAAGCAGCGGCTCGCGGCGGTCGAAGTCGAGCTGCAGCAGCAGCGCGCGCTCGCCGACCAGACCCGGACGCTCGAGCAGCTGCTCGACTTGCGCGACCATTCGGACATGCGCACGACGGGGGCCCGGATCATCGGCGCCGCCGCGACGCCCGACTTCCGGACGTTCACGATCGACAAGGGCACGCGGGACGGTCTGCGGCCCGACATGGCGGTGATCGCGCCGGCGGGCGTGGTCGGCCGCGTCGTCGTGCCGAGCGCGCGCGCGGCGAAGGTGCAGCTGCTCGTGGATCGCAACGCGGCGGCCGGCGTGCTCATCGAGCGATCGCGCGCGCAGGGCGTGGTGCTGGGCGGCGGCGACAACCTGCTGCGGATGGATTATGTAGCGGAAGCCGAGGACGTGGTCGTCGGCGACGTAGTCGTCACCTCCGGCATCGACGGCATTTATCCGAAGGGCTTCGTCGTCGGTCAGATCGAGACGGTCGAAAAGAGCGGGCCCGCGTACAAGCGGATCATGGTGAAGCCGGCGGTTGATTTCAGAAGGCTCGAGGACGTGCTGATTGTCATGACCCCGGCGCCGGCCCGCGACGCCCGTGCGGGGGGCACGGAGTGAAGGCGGCAGGGGTCGTTCTTGCGATTGCCGTTGCCCTCGCGCTGCAAACGACCCTCGCCCGGTACGTCATTCGCGGACCCGTCGCCGTCGATCTCGTGCTCGTGGCGGTCGTCTACGTGGCGCTGTCGGCGGGGCCGGTCACGGGGCTGTTCTGCGGCACCATCGCCGGCCTGATCCAGGATGCGCTGGTGGCGAGCCCGGTCATCGGCATCGGCGGCCTCGCGAAGACCATCGTGGGGTTCCTGGCCGGGATCGTCGGAACGCAGTTCATCGTGGCGCAGCCGCTGCCGCGGTTCGTCGTGTTCTTCGGCGCCACCGTGGTCCACGCGGTCGTGTTCATGGGGCTCTACGTGCTGCTGGAAATGCGGTATTTCGGCGCCCCGTATGAAGTGGCGCGCGTCGTGGCATGGCAGGCCACGGGCAACGCCGTCGTCGGGGTCGTCGCGTTTCAACTGGCTGAGCTGCTGCCGGGCGCCGTCGATCGCCGCGGCGCCGCGCGGAATAGGATAAGAAGGTAATGTCGAACGTGCAGCACGAGGAACGTCGGCGCATCGGCACCCGCCTGTCCGTGCTCCAGTACGTCGTCATCGTGGCCTTCTCGATCCTCGCGGTCACCTTCTGGGTGCTGCAGGTCGTGCAGAACGCGAAGTTCGAGGAGCTCGCCGAAAACAATCATCAACGGACGCTGGCGCTCCGCGCGCCGCGCGGCATCATCTTCGATCGCAACGGGCAGGTGCTCGTCGAGAACCGCAATTCGTACAACATTTCGATCGTGCGCGAGCACACCAGCGACCTCAACCGCACCGTGCGCCTGGTGTCCGCGGTCCTCGGGCTGGACGAGTCCGCCGTGCGACAGATCGTCGATCGGCATCGTCGCGAGCCGACGTACCGCCCGATTACGATCGTGGCCGACGCGTCGCTTGCGCAGGTGTCCGCGGTCACCGCCCGGCGCCTCGAGCTGCCGGACGTCTACGTCGAGCCGGTGCCCACACGCCGGTATCCCGAGACGATGGCGGCGCATCTGTTCGGGTACGTCGGCGAAGTGAGCGATTCGCAGGTGGCCGACGATCAGCTGAAGAGCGGCGACATCGTCGGACAAGCGGGGATCGAGAAGGTCTACAACGCGATGCTGATGGGCGAGGACGGCGCCAAGCGCGTCGTCGTCAACAGCGTGGGGCGCGAGATCCGCACACTCGAAGAAGATCCTCCGACCGAAGGCAAGCGCCTGCAGCTGACGATCGACGCCGACCTTCAGAAGTCCGTCGAGGATGGATTTACGGCCGCCGGCTTCAACGGCGCGTCGGTCGTCCTCGATCCCAGCAACGGCGAGGTGCTCGCGTTCACCAGCGTGCCCGCCTACGATCCGAACGCGTTCGCCTCGGGCATCGACCGCGTCAAGTGGGCGTCGCTCAACACGGACGACCTGAG
>Ga0070714_100003597_pt1 | contig 11597 bp, 10 predicted proteins | sample LARL83metaG_FD_65450 | JGI IMG/M metagenome (GOLD analysis project Ga0070714, IMG submission 65450) | Corn, switchgrass and miscanthus rhizosphere microbial communities from Kellogg Biological Station, Michigan, USA - LAR L8-3 metaG | ecosystem: Host-associated > Plants > Roots > Rhizosphere ... | reverse complement strand
AAAGCAGACATCGGACGAAGCTGCTGCCTGGTTTGATCCGACGCTATTGACCCAAAGCGGACGTTTCGTCTTTACGACCTTCCTCTATTCGCGCCTAGTTTCATCGCTACCGGACCGTTTGCGCGGCAGCTTACGAAGCTTAGCAGGGTTATCATGTTCGATGCTTCGATCTTGGTCTCGAACGAGCCAGTAGACTGCACCAAGCGCCAAGATGGCTGCCGCAAGCGCGAAAAGCTGAGATGACTCGGTTGAAGCCAGATCGAGGATCATCAATTTGCGAACGATGGCGAGAAGCGCAATCAGGATCACCGTGCGCACCTGCACGATGCTTTCCTGTCGATGGGCGACGACAAGGAGAGACCGCTTGAACTCGAGCGCGATGATGACCGTGAAGATTGCGCCGAACACGGCCTGGAACACTGAGTACTCGGTCGGATCGAACGTTTGTGGAGCGATGACCGCATGGAAGATCTTGAGCGCGAGGTTCCACACGGCGAAGACGACGACGATGGCGATCAGGCCTGTAAGAATGAGAATGACGACCTGCTCGAACCGTTCGTAGAACGTGAGGAGCATCCACTCCGCGCGCGCTCGCCGGAATCTGTCCTGCCACTGCATCGTCGTACCCTCCCACGCAAGCCAGATAACGAGCGACTAACCCGCGGCCAGATACCGATGGACAAACGCAACGACCATGGCGCCTTCACCCACCGCCGACGCCAAGCGCTTGATCGACGAATGGCGCACGTCGCCGGCAGCGAACACGCCCGGCATGCTTGTCTCGAGGTAATAGGGCTCCCGGTTGAGAGTCCAGTTGGCAGGCAGCGTACCGCCGCGCCCGAGATCGGGACCGGTCACGAGATACCCCTCCTCGTCGCGAACGATGCCGACCTCCGCCGCCCATTGCGTATTGGGCACGCCGCCGAGGCAGAGAAAGAGCGAGGTCGCCTCGACGATCCGCTCCTCGCCGGTCTTGCGGTTCCTGAGCGTGACCGCGTGCAACCGCTCATCGCCGTGTAGAGCGGCGACCTCGGTGTTGGGGAGCACCTCGATGTTGGGCGTGGTTTGGATCCGATGGACGAGATATTCGGACACGTTTGCCTTGAGGCAATCGCCTCGCATGACGATGGTCACCTTCGCGGCGTAGCGGGCAAGATGCAGCGAGGCTTGGGCGGAAGAGTTGCCGGCGCCCACCAGGATCACATGCTCGTTGCTGCAAAGCGAGGCCTCGCTTGCCCCTGCGCCGTAGTAGACGCCGGCGCCAAGCAGCCGATCCTCGTTCGGCAGGTTCAGCCGCCGATATTCGACGCCGGTCGCGCAGACCGAGGCCCGCGCGATGATCTTGGTGCCGTCGTCGAGATAACCGATGCCTCGTCCGGCGAGGAACTCGCCGCGGACACCCGTCCGGTGCAGCAGGATTTCCGCACCGAAGCGGAAGGCCTGCTCGCGCGCCCGCTCGGCGAGCTCCGCTCCGCTGATGCCTTGCGGGAAGCCGAGATAATTCTCGATCTTCGGGCTCGTGCCTGCTTGGCCGCCGACAGCGAAGCGTTCGATCACGGCTGTCTTCAGCCCTTCGGAGGCGGCATAGACGGCGGCGCTTAAGCCTGCCGGACCGGCCCCATAGATCGCGAGGTCGTATTCCGAACGAGACGGATTGCGAAACCAACCGAGCTTTTCGGTGACTTGACGCACGGTCGGTCGCTCCATGCGCGTGCCATCGGGGAAGATGCAAATCGGCAGCCGCGCGTCATCGACGCTCTCCAGCCCCAATTCGGCGCGAGCCTGCTCATTGTCCTTGAGTTCGACCCACTCGAAGGGAACGTCGCTGCGTTGCAGGTAATCGCGGATGGCATAGGCCTGAGGCGACTCGCGCTTTCCGTAGAGGCGTACGACGACATCATCCATCAGGAGAGCCCCCGACACGGCGAGCCTGGTCCAGCCTCCGTATTGTAAGCCCTAGTTCACGTCGATTGAAGGACGGGCCATATGTCCGCAATGTCCGCTCTTGGCACTTCGCGTCATTTCGCTGCGAGGCAGCAATTCGGTCGTTTTCGGAGCGAAGCGGACATCGCGTCGGGTTAATGAGTCCACGGCTTAGTCGGCAAGGTGCTGCGAAGGACATGCGGCAAAAGCTTGCGCCAGCCGATAATAAGGTCTTCTGGTCGGAGGCCACGAGCATACACTTGGAACTGCGGCATCCGGTTCGACGGGGCGCGCGAAGCTTTCAGCTTGCTCGACGGCATCGCGATGGATTTGCGACCGGGCGAATACCGGGCGCGACAGCGAAGCGCAGCAGGACGGGAGGCGGGCGATGATCGCGCCATCCGGCGAGCAGATCGAGATCGCGATCGGCGATCAGCGCGCCGTGGTCGTCGAGGTTGGCGGTGGACTGCGCGCATACTCCGCCGCCGGCCGGCCGCTCGTCGACGGATATGGGGCGCAGGAGATGGGCTCCTCGGGCCGAGGCCAGGTCCTGATGCCGTGGCCGAACCGGCTTGAAGATGGCAGCTATGAGTTCGACGGCCGCCGCCACCAGCTTGCGCTGAACGAGCCGGAGCACCGCAATGCAATCCACGGCCTCGTGCGCTGGGCCAACTGGACCGCCGCCGAGCGCGAGCCGCACCGGGCGGTGATGGAGCACGTCCTCCATCCGCAACCGGGCTATCCGTTCTCGCTGAGACTTAGCGTCGAATATGCGCTGACGGAGGGCGGACTGCGGGTGCGGACAACGGCCACGAACCTCGGCACGGACCCCTGCCCGTTCGGAAGCGGCGCGCATCCGTACCTGACGCTCGGCACCGCCACGATCGATGGTCTGATATTGCGCGCACCCGGGCGAACCGTCCTGCGGTCCGACGAGCGCGGCCTTCCGACCGGCAGGCAAGCCGTGGAGCACACGCAATACGATTTTCGCACGCCGCGACCGATCGGCGCGACGCGGCTCGACCATGCGTTCACCGATCTCGAACGGGACGCGGAGGGCCTCGCGCGCGTGGAGTTGCGCGATCCGGACCACGGAACCGAAGTCTCGCTCTGGGTCGACGCGAGCTACCGCTACGTGATGCTCTTTAGCGGCGACACGATTGCCGATGTCCGCCGTCGCCGTCGCAGCCTTGCCGTCGAGCCGATGACCTGCCCGCCGAACGCATTCCGAACCGGGGAGGCGCTGATCAGGCTCGCGCCCGGCGCCTCGTTCACGGGCACGTGGGGAATCGCTCGCGGGAAGTGAAGCTGGGGAACATAAGCAAGTGGTCGTGAACTGACGACATTTTCCCGAAAACGCGTGCCGCCCGTTAGGCCCGGGCGTGCTGAAAGTCTCCTTGACTGTGCCGCGGTCGCTTTCCGCCTGACAGCGCGACCGGCTTTCATTTCGCCGGGCACGCGGAACGTCCGCAGGTGACGGCCGCCGTGGCAGCTGTTCTTGTCGTGATGCGCGGCTGACTGCCGGTCGGCAACGCGTCAAAGCGTCTTCAGTGTCGGGTCTCACGGGCAAACGCGGTGTCGCTGCGCCTGCCCGACCCCACTGTTAGTCTTTGGCGAGATTAAAACTAGGTGTAGGATCAATTACGCACGGCGACTTTTTCGCGCAACGTCGACAGATTAAGCTTGGCTTGTGGTCTCGGCCGAGCGGCAGGCGCTCGCGGGAGGCGATAATGACCTCATTCGGCATAAGGGTAAAGTTCAGCGACAGCGAGATGGAGGTGATGCAAAAGGCTCTCGATCACTATTTGAACGTATGGCGCCGAGAGGGCAGGAAGGGCAATGGCGCGCCCTACTCTGTAAGCATCAAGCGGTTTCGGATGACTTCAAAGACAGACCTCAAACACGGTCGGGCTATCTCGATGGATGAAGAGCAGATTGCCGAGATCAAACGCGTGCTACAGACCTATTTGGAGGCGCGCCAAGATCCAGGCTGGCCGGGTGTGACGGTCCGCGAGAGAAGACTAGTCAAAAAGATCTGTGCGATATTAGATCGCGAGCTTAACCGCGTGATCATAAACTGGTCACTCCGGTCGGCAGCGCGAGGGGTGCTCTGGGATTAGTCCAACCAAACCACATGAGGCCGCAACCTCAGCAAGTTGTCTGTTCCGCTCCCGTCACCGGCGCGCCATCATTTGCAACGGACAACATGCTGCAGCTTTGCACTCCACCGCCTTGCTCGTCGCACCGTGACTGCTTTCATAACTAGTGATTTCCAAGCGCGAGGTGAGCCAATACATACCGGAAATCGATGTAGACAAGACTGACTAGTGGTCCTTGGGCCAGAACTGGATGATTTGTTGATGGCGCGGCACCGGATTCTCGAGTTCGAGTTCGGTCCGCAGAGGTGATCTACGCTGCCGCTGCTGTTCGGTAAGGTAAAGCCGCGAAACGGCGTTGCGAGCTTCAACTTCGCCGGCCAGCCTGAGATAAAGCTTGTATGCTTCCCAGCGAGTATGATCTCTTATGAATTGCCAGAGACTGCCACCGCGCGCCCAGCCCTCACGATTACCGATCATATGCTGCATCTCGTGGGTGCTTAGAGCTTTGACGACTGATCGAACTGGCGTTTGAACTTTGATGTTTCCGGGCGAAAATTCGCCACGTTCTGTTTCACTGTGATGGATGCGGATTTTTGATTTGGCTTCGGCCAAGTCTGGATACGCCGCCTGCATACCTGGATGGACTTGGTGTTCATAGAGCGGGGCTTCTCGAAACCCTTCTTTGTCCACAACCCCCACATTCGGTTTCACGCGATAGCCGCGATCGGATATCTCGAAACGCCAGAAGTTGTCCGCTCCACGCGCGAGCCCAGTCGCACGCCAGATTTCCTCAACAGATTTTCCGGCTTTCTCCATGGCTTCTGCGATTTTGAGCTTCGCCCAGAGAAAGGTTTTCGCTGCCATCCCACCGAGGATGGCCAGTTGCTTTCCTAACGGCAACCAATCGAGGCCTAAATTGGCGACGCCCGCGCCCAGGTGGGCTGCTGCACGGCCGTAATTTCCACCCTCAAAATCTTTTCCAGCCTGCGCGCTGTCCTGTATCGATTGCACCGTACCGGAGCCAGGCAGAAGCGGCGCGAGCGCAGCCAATTTGTCGATAAATTCAGAAAATCCGGGACCTGCGTAATAGCGGAGATTCTTATCCGATAGTGCTTCGAGCAGGCGCGTGCGAAAATCGTTCGGTGGAGCAGGCGGTGCGGCGTGAGTCGCAGCGCTTGGGAGAGCCCGATTTGGCTCATCTACATCGCGCGATGCCGGCGACCGAACAGACTCGTCCTCGAGGTTTTGAGATGGTGGATTCATAACGGGCTTCGCCGACTCCGCGGTGACTTGCGCATTCGTGTCAGACGGCGTCTGCCCGTTCTGGATATCACCGCTAGCCTGCGCCATTGATGGGAGCATAGTCGGCACTACGGGCGTGAATGCACCCGCGTTCGGTAGCTGTTGAAGCCGAAGCACGTTGCCTGCCGGCTCGATGGAGCGCGCAAGCGAGGCCAGAATGCCTGCATTTTCTACGGGCGTTAGCGGTGACTGCGGCCAACCTACCGGTTTCGGGCTTAAAGGATCACTTGGCCGTGCGAGCGAACCAAGAATTTCGCCATTGCCGCGGGGTGGTATAGAAGAGCGGAGCCAATAGGGATTGGTTGCCCATGGCGGGGACGAGGGCAAATCAAACATCGCGTCTCGCATCAGTTCAAACTGCGACACGCTCTCCGGCCAGATGGACGAGTACCCAGACGCGCCTTGCTTGTTCATGATGTCTCCCAGAGTGATCCAACCTCGCGCGGGCAAAGCGAACCGCTCGCCTAAGCGAGAATGCGGTGAACTGAGTAGTTCAAATGCGGCGGCGCAGAGTCCCCAACCAGGTGATCGAATGCGCTGCGCGTCATCTACCTCGCGATTTATTCTCCAGCAGTGCCTAGGATTTCGCCGACAGCATGCTCTCAACGTGCTATGTCATGCCGGATTGTTTTCGGCGGGACATGGCTCTTCGTTCGGCGTACGTCGCCTCGCGAGACGCACATGATGAGCGATCGCTCGCCGCGCCTGTGGCGGCTGACGGAGCTGGTCTCTAGCGCGTGAGGAGCGCGGGCGCGCGCGCCGCCGTACCTAACCTCGTAGCGCGTTCTAGGTTAAACGGCCCACAGCCCGAATACATGACATCGCCGAATTTCGATCCCTGTGGGCGGCTTCCCTCATATTCGAGCATCTTGAACTCCTCGGGAAGATCTCTCGGTGCAAGCCGTCCATGATCTCGTCATTGCGGAGGACTAGCCCGCCAAATTCTCTGCCGAGGGCTACCACGATCTCCCAGTTCGGATATCCGGATGAGCAACTTCTGCAATGACTTGACCACGATGGGCTGCACGAATTGCAATTTGTTCGTTTCAATCTTTTGCCGATACAAACCCAAGTTGTCACCCACCAGCTCCGTGCCGCCGCTTCGCGAAGTTCTTTGTGCGGAACTATCACTCAACTCGGCACTCGAGCACAAAGCCGAACATCAGAATAGATCGGTCTCGCCACTGCCCATGCTTCGCTCTATGGCCGATTGTGACGTCATTCTCCGACATCAAGATGCGCCGATGGATCAGGAAATGCATCAGCTGGAAGATCGTCACCGGCAATCCAGGTGATACTCTGGGGAAGCGCGCCATCGGTTTGAAGGAATTCCTTGACGGCCAGCCAAGCGCGTTCAAAAGGAATGAATAGTCCAATGGGCATGAGACTGCCATGCCGTGACCACATCCATTCCCGCAGTCGCCGCAGGTCGCCCTGAGAATAATAGTCTTCCAAGCGTCCGCCACCCCTCCTAGCGTAGTTCAGAAGCACGCCATGATCGGCATTACCTGTGGAGGTCGATGCGTCCTTGGTGTCGTGGCAGATGTTCAGTCCCCTCGACCCCCTCCACTGACAAACCCCAGCAATCGTTGCGGGTCCGGAAGAAGGTCCATCGCTGACCTATAGGTCCCAAGAAATAGCGCTCCAGCTCGCTGGGGTCGGGCCAACCAGGTCCGACAAAAACATCGAAATAGGCGTGCTTTCTCATTTTGCAATCTCTGACTTCAGCCAAGTGCCGTCGCGCATCGTGTTCGTTGCCCCGGCGGAGTCAACAAACGTGACGGTGGGATTGCCCAGTTCCAATCCCACATAGGGCAGCGCGGACCAGCAATTGTTGCACAAACTCTCATCGACATGTACTGTGAGCGTTCGTTCCGCCAAAGTACCGCCGTTTTGTCGGGCTGCTCTTAACAAGACCGTTGTTTCGGCGTGGAAAAGCGCATCATTTGGCATCCGGCCAACACGCTCCGCAGAGAATACCTCCGGATATTTCTTCACAACGATAGTGCGCATGCTTATCGCTGCAGCCCTATCAGCGGAAGTGTAGGTAGGCGATCCGGAATTCGATCAGAAAATGTCGGTCCCATCGATCGTCGTGAATGCGACAGTGCCATGCTTATGTCCAAACAGATCCCACAGCCCGTTTTCTGAACGATTTCGCTCGATCACTTGCTTGGGTATCTCTAAGATGATCGCAAGCGCCGCGCCCCCGCCAAACCGAGGCTTGTCCGCGGCTGCAAGCCGGGCTCCAGTTCCTCCACCGCTGCTTGTCCATTGCCCGCCGTCGGGATTGCCGGCCGGCACGCGAGGCTGATTGGGATTGAAATGTGACCGATTGCCCGCAATATGTTGAGCTGCGATATTCATCAGTGCGAGTTTGTGACGCAGCTGCGCAGCGCTCTCCGCGTCGAGTAGCAGCCGTTCGGTTCGCGCTTGGGACGCGGCGCGGAGCATTCGGTTGGGCTTTGCCCTGCCTGAGACTAAACGGATCATTGTCGATTGCTTTCGTCGAGTTTGACTTGTCCGCATCACGCGCGAGGCGTCGCCGTTGTGGTGCTGGCATTGACTGAGGCGATGGCGCGGGGCTCGGGCCGGCCGCAGTGGCGCGGCTGTCACAGCCGCAGGCGTTCACATGCGCAGCGATAATGAGGTTTCGCTTCGCTCAACCATTGGAACGATGTCCACCGACCACGAGCGTCACGCTGACGAATGCTCACTCGTGGTGAACTCGGTTCTCCCGAGCGCCTCCGCCTTGCTCGCCACGGTCGTCGCGCCGGGTGCGGAATTCGGACCGGCCGTTGACGAGCCGGAAGTCGAGCCGGTGGATGCGGCCCCAGTCGCAGCACTGCTCGCGGAAATTCCGCACGCACGGCCGCGTCCATTCGCCATGGCTATGACGCGATAGCCAACGGGCGCGGCGACGAGCCGTGCGACGGCCGGCGCGGCGCGATCGCCGCAGCGAGACATTTCAAAACAAGGCGGAGACTCGCGACGCCGAGAGCCGGGGCGTTGCGCCGTCAATGATTACGCGCAAGAATAGCTACGTTGTCTCGGGCGCGCGGAGTGCCGAGCATGACATTCGTCACAGCTATGCGACTGATCGTCCTTGCGGCGATTGCCGCATTCGGCGGCGGCTTTGCCTGGGGCGTGGCCGATCATCGCGGGATCGCGGCCGTGGCGGATTTCGCCGACCAGCACATCGTCTTCCCGAAGCCCGACCGCGAAGCACTGCTCGTGTTCGGCTGCGACAGCTCCCAGCCGCTCGTGGCTTACAATCTGTTGAACGACGAAGTGCTGACGAAGCAGCAAGAGATCAAAGCCAGGCTCGCGAGTCCGGTCAATCTCGTGTTTCAGAACAACCTGTTTTCACATTACACCGCATTCGGCGCCGGCGTGTTCGGGACCATGTTCAGCCTGACGGACGAATTGAGGCGCTGGAAAGCACGCGAGTCCACCAAGTGGACGATCGCGCTGCTCGGCGCCGTCGTCATTCCGACGTCCTATTTGGGATATCTCGCATCGGGCTGGTTCCGGCTCGAATGCGGCAGCAAGAGCATCTACGAGCGATTGGCGGACAAGCGGCTCTGGGGTCCTCGCCGGCTCGACGCAGCAAGAGCCATGTTCGATCAGCTCGCGTATTGCATCGATCGACGCGTCACCTTGCCGGCCGAGCAGGAGAGCTCGGCGTCCTCTGCACCCGACGCGCCCGGCGGCAGCGAGAGCCCGCAACGCGGCCGTGCGAGCGGGAGCCCGCAGGAGCGGCAAAAGGCGATCGATGACTGGCGAGCGTACATTTCCGCGGCGAACACGGACCTGCCGCAGCAATCGGCCGTCGAGAGCCGCTATCGCGAGCGGGAGGTTGTGCCCGGCAGGGAGAAACCGAAAGCGCAACCGACGTGGGGCGACAGCTTCTATCAGCGCATCTACGGCGACGAGGGCTTCGTCGCCGCCGATGCGGATTTCGACAAGGACGATTTTCAATTGATATTCGCGCTCGAGCGCCGGTGCGGTCAGCTCGACCGGGAGACGGCCAAGACACTTTATGCAAAGGTTCACGAGTCCAGCGAGCCAGCGGCAACATCCGTTGCGACGAAAGACCAGGAAGATTTTTTCACGCGGAGAGCCGAGGTGCTGCGCGCGATGCTCAAGAGCATGTAGCGCTCAATGACGCGATGCCCAATTGCTGCCTCGAAACCGAGGGCGCAAATGGGATAAGTCAATCCTTCTCCTTCGCTTTGCATGACACTAGCATCGTGTAGGCCCTGGCGTTACGTGCGATGTCTGCGGTCTTGAGGTCAGCTTTGGACTCTGCAGTCTTGTAGGCCACGACACTGTTGTCGAGAAAATCGCGTACCGCTCCTGTCTTGATGGCAAAGTTTATGTTTTCGGGTATTTCGCCCGTGGCCTTCGCAAACTTCAACGCATTGAGCTTTCCGGTTACCACGCCAACGACGTTGCCGCTCGTGTCGAGCAGCGGGCCGCCGCTATTCCCGGACTGAACGCCTGCACTGATCTGCAGAAAGCGCGTATCATTGAGCAGCCCGCTCAACGAGCTTACAATTCCCGTCGTCGCGGTAAACTCCGATGTCAACAAGCCGTGGAACGGAAAGCCTATCGCAATAACCGAATCGCCGGGATGAATCGACGTCTCTCGGATGAATGCGAATTCCTTGAAAGTTCCCGGAGCCTGAAGTACGGCGAGATCATTGGTCTCGTCTTTGGACACGATCCGCAAGGTGACGGCGCTCTCGCCAGTGAGATTGCCGTGAATATCTCCGACGCAGCTGCCGACCACGTGATTGTTCGTCACTACGTGTCCGTTCGTGCTGATGACGAATGCCGTGCCCGACAGGTCGACCGTTCTGGCAGACTTGGGCGAGGACGATGATGGAGAGGCGGTCGACTGCGTTACCGGTTTTTGCAACGAAATCGAAAAATCTCCAGCGTTGGCGATACCACCGGACTTCGTCTTGGCCACGCAATTGGCGATTGTCGGCAAAAGTTGACCTGTCGAGTTCAAAGCAAACTGGAGCGTTGCTCCCTTGGCAACAGCAACCATCAAACTCGATTTCCGAAACTGGTCTATGGCCGCATTGTTAGGAAGGATGGCAATGACGAGGCTCTGCGCCAAAGCGGTTCCGAACAGATGGAACTGCGCTTGACCATCTAAGGTCACGTCGATCGGAAACGTCTCTTGGGGCGTCAACGAAAGTTCGGGCTTGCAAACCCCAGCAACCAGGCACCGCTGGCGTTTTGTCCCACAATCAAACTCACGCCGCTGCCATACGAGGTCATGGCCGAGCAGTGAGTGAACGCTCCGGTCTTGTTGTCGGTGAACGCCCTTGCATGACAGCGGCTTCCTCCGCGACGCCAACGGCACCTACACCACGTTCAGCGATTCGTTAGGCACCGACACCGACCCTGCCGGCATCAACGCCTCGGGCCAGATCGTTGGGACTTACTTCAACAATACCGGCAATCACGGTTTCTCGCTCAGCGGCGGCAACTACACCACGCTCGAGGATCCCCTCGGCACCCGCGGCACTATTGTATCGGGCATCAACGCCACGGGTTTCATCGTCGGGTATTACAGCGACGCCACGGGCAACCACGGCTTCCTCTACAATCCCAGCGGCGCCGGCACCTACACCACCCTCGACGATCCCTTGAGCCCGCGCGACACCATTGCCACCGGAATCAACGATGCGGGTCAGATCGTCGGGTATTACTTTGATGCCGGCAATCATCAACACGGCTTTCTCTATAGCGGCGGGATCTACATCACCCTCGACGATCCCTCGGCCACCAACGGTACGTTTGCGCAGGGCATCAACAACGCAGGCCAGATCGTCGGGTATTACCAGACCGGCACCGCCACCCACGGCTTCCTGCTCACGATCTCGCCCAACCCGCCGGCGCCGGCGGGCACGACCGCCGACTTGATCCTGCGGGGATCGAACTCGTCTCCCTACGCGATGGGGCAGTACGAGATCTACGACATCGGCAGCAATTCGCTGCTGGCGGCCTATCAGTTGGGGACGGTTGGAACCGACTGGCAGTTCGTCGGCCGCCGACCTTATTACGGCGGCAGCGTCCCCAGCGACATGGTGCTGCGCAGCGCCACGACCGGCGGCTTCGAGCTTTACGACATCAGCAACAATCTCATCACCGGGGCCGCCTTCCTCGGGGCGGTCGGCATGGATTGGCAGGTCATGGGCTTCGGCAATTTCAGCAGCCTTTCCGAAGCCGACATGATCCTGCGCAACGTGAACA
>Ga0070714_100003596_pt1 | contig 11598 bp, 9 predicted proteins | sample LARL83metaG_FD_65450 | JGI IMG/M metagenome (GOLD analysis project Ga0070714, IMG submission 65450) | Corn, switchgrass and miscanthus rhizosphere microbial communities from Kellogg Biological Station, Michigan, USA - LAR L8-3 metaG | ecosystem: Host-associated > Plants > Roots > Rhizosphere ... | reverse complement strand
CCATTGCATCTGCTTCTGCAGCGCGGGATCGTCCTCGACGATCAAAAGCGGCTTTCGCACTCCGGTCATGCGACTTGTTCCTTGTGCGGCGCGATCCCTGCCGCCGAAATCGGTTTGGCGACGCACAATTTCACCTCGACGCGCGTCCCTGACTCAGGCGCGCTCTGGATGCGGATCTCGCCTCCTATGCTCGCGACGTACTGCTGGCTCTCGTACACGCCGATCCCCATGCCTGCGGGCTTGGTGCTCTGAAACGGCTTGAACAGCCGCTCGCGGACGAATTCCGGCCGCATGCCGACGCCATGGTCGATGACCACGAGGTTGGCGAACGGACCATCGGCCTCGACGCGCACGTCGATGCGCGCTCCCTGGGGGCTTGCATCGATCGCGTTCTGCACCAGGTGCCCGATCACGTGCTCGAGGCGATCCTCATGCCCGAGGATGTCGAGCGGTCCGGAGGATCGCAGATCGATGGGTATGCGGGGGTCCGCTTTCGTAGCGCACACCCGGCGTAATACGGCGTCGAGGTCGACATGGCGCGGACTTTCGACCGGCTCGGTTCCAACGCGCAGTTGCAGCATCAACGCATTCATTCGTTCGACGACATGCGCGACGGTGGACAGCATGTCGGACTGGAAGGCAGGATTATCGCGGTGCCGCTGCGCGTTCTTCTGCATCAGCGACAATTGCGATACCAGATTCTTGAGGTCGTGGACGACGAACGCCGACATCCGGTTGAAGGCCTCGAATTTGCGGGCTTCGAGCAGGGCCTCCGTCGCTCGCACCTGTCCGAGGTAGCTCGCCGCCTGGCGGCTGGCGGTCTTCAGCAGATCGCGCACCTCCCAGTCGATCTCGACCGATGCGCGGGGCGCCGACAACGCAACGAAGCCCAGGAGCTCCGTGCCGGAGATCAACGGGACGAGCAACCACGGCGAAGCAAGTGATCCGATCCAGTCGGGAAGCAGCAGATCGGCGTAGCGGGAAGGCTGCGCGCGGTACTCCGCGACACTGACGATCCATCCGGTGCGTCGGAGAAATGCCGGCAGCACGCCATCGCTCGGCTCAACGATGTCGCATGCGGGAACGTTCCAGCGTGCCGACGGGACGAACCCGCGCGACTCCTCGTGAAGGAACAACAGTCCGCCCGGACTCTCGACGAGATCGGCGAGCGCGACGATGGTCCGCACCGCAAGCGTCTGCGTGGCGCTTTCGATCGAAAGTGTGCGCGTGAACCGCAGCCACTCCTCACGGTAATCGAATCGGTATGAAAAAAAGTGCTTGCTGACGTATACCTTGAGCCAAGCGCGGAAACGACCCGAGGAAATTACGAGCACGACCACGAGCGCCGCTGTGAACAGCAACTCGATCTGAAGCGCTCGCGCCCAATCGCCGCCGAAGTAGCGGACGAAGTAGCCCGCGCCGGCGACGGCAAGGAGAAAAACGCCTGAAAGGAGCAATGCAGACGACTGGAACACCACGCGGCGTGACACATGCAAGTCGATCGTCCATCCGGTACTGCGAGCGGTCGCCATCGCGATCAGCGGAATTACGACCACATTCGCGACGGCGCGCGCAACCCAGATGTCCTGGTCGAGGCCGCCGAAAAGCATTGCATCAGCGTAGAAGAAGAGGTCGAATCCGAAGATGCCGACGAGCGCTACAGCCAGCGGCTTGATGCCCCAGCGCATCTGCGGATGCACGCGTCGCAGGACCTGCTCTACTTGCATGAGGCCGAACACGGCGAGGGCAAGGGACAGCAGATATTGCAGCCGGTAGCCCGCTGAATCGACGAACTGGCCGCCGTTGGGAGCTTCACCCAGTAGCGCACGTCCAACGAGCACCGCGGTGACAACACCGAATGCCGCCCAGGGAATGCGCGCCGGGCGCGCCGAAACGTCTGAACGCGCGAGGAGATGCCACAAGAAAAGATACCAGGCGCCATAGCGCAATGCCTCGGCGATCCGGTCCGCAGCGAACACCGCCGGCGAAGGCGCAATGGCGATGGCCATGCCCAGCGCCGCCCAGACCGCCGTCAGTACGAGCATGAGCAGCAACAGCCTTGCCCGCAGGCTCGCGCGCGAGCCCACCCCGGCCCAGAAGGCGAATCCGACATAGCCGACGAGGGCGACCCCGTAGCTCCAGACAGAGGCGGTAACGAACGCGCTTTGGGTCACGGAATTTGTCGGGGAAGCAAGCAGTACAGCACGGCTCGGCACCGCCGGTACCGGAAAGTTTCCATCGCGAACTCCGGGCCACTCGCGCGCGTGGTCCCTGATGATGGATTGCGGCCCGGCGCCCGCCGGCGCCGGCAGTATCGCGAACGAAGATCCACCCGACTACCGCGCGCCCTCACCGAGGAGGACGACCCGCACCGTTTCGAGCAGGATGAGGAGGTCCAGCAGCAACGTGTGATTCTTCACATAGTAGAGGTCGTATTCCAGCTTTCGCACCGACTGCTCCACGGAAGCGCCATAAGAGTACCGCACTTGGGCCCAACCGGTAAGCCCGGGCCTTACGCTGTGCCGAGCCGCGTAGAACGGAATCTGGTCGGTCAGCATGGCGACGAATTCAGGGCGCTCGGGCCTCGGTCCGACAAAGCTCATTTCGCCTCTGAAGACATTCAGCAGCTGCGGCAGCTCGTCGACACGCGTTCGCCGGATAATCTTGCCGATCCGCGTCACCCGGGCATCGTTCACCGTCGCCCATGTCGGCCTGCCATCCTTCTCCGCATCCGGCGCCATGCTGCGCAGTTTGTACGCGGTGAACGTGCGGCCTCGGTAGCCCACGCGCTCCTGCCGATAGATCACCGGACCGGAACCTTCGAGCGCGATCAACGATGCCACCACGAGAATGATCGGTGCCGCGACGACCATCAGCAATGTCGAAAGCACCAGGTCGAGCACGCGCTTCGCGCCGTTGCGAACGCCGTTCTGACGGAAGCCCTCGCCGTAGATCAGCCAACTCACCTTCAGCGATTCGATCGGAACCTGGCCATGAACGCGCTCGAAATAGCGCGCAAGGTCTGTGACGAGAACGCCGCTCAAGCGGCAATCGAGCAGCTCGCGCAACGGAAGCACGCCGCCACGCTGCTGTCGCACAGCGACGATGATTTCATCGATGCCGAGCTGACGAACCGTTTCATCCAGCGACGATGTCCTGGCAATCACGCGACCGGGGGAAACAGTGGCTTCCTGCGTCGTTTCGAGACCGTAAAAGCCGACGAGGCGCATCCCGAGCGGGTTCGTCGACGTCAGTGACGCCTCGATGAGCCGCGCTTCGGGTCCGGTGCCCAGGACGAGCACACGATGAGGAAGCAGGACGCCGACAAGCGGCAGGACAACCGCGTGCCGGATAAGGAGTAGTCCGATGAGCGCGAGCGCCGCCGGCCACCACCAGTTATCGAACAGAATGTCGGTGCCAGGAAGAAGTTGCGCCGCAACGAAGGCAAGCGGGATACCTATGGCTGGCGCAAGGACAACTCGCAGCAGATATGCGCTGGCGGAAAGCGAGTGCCCGCGCCGGTACAGCCCGAAGGCGCCGTTCAGGCAAATGATCGTCGCGGCGAAAAGCAGCGCGATCAATGCGACTTCGCTACGGTCGCCCGTCGATTGGCCGCCGAACTCAACGGCAAGCACGAACGCGGCGAACAGCCACGACAACTCGGCGACAAGCTGGAACAGCGTCGCGCCGGATATATTCTGTCGAAAAAATACGCTGAACAAATTTGCTCCACAACCTTCTGCAAGTGGTTATCGGTTCTGCCGCCATATGCCGGACAAGGAATCAGCGAGATGACAATTTTCGGGCAACCAGAAATCGCCGTTGCCGGCAACGGTTCGCAATTAACATGCCATATGCCGCATCTCGCAGTTGGGTATCGGAGGCGATGAACATCGTGAATGCGGCGGGGGCTGGCCAGCAATGGAATATTCCGTAAGATGGAGCGATGGTAAATGCCGAACCGCTAATCGGCATTTGCGCTGCATACCTGTGTGTTACAGCTTGATAGGCAACGGCGAATGCTGACCGTCCGTGCAGGGAGCCTATTTTTGAAATTGCAATAACTACAAATGCTGACACATTGATTTCCTTGAGTTCTTGAAGCGACGCACCTTTCCGGCATGCCCGATGCGGGAAAAAACGCTTGCGAAGATTCGCTATGGCGCATCCGATTGCATGATCCGGGACCTCGCGTTCGCGGGAGCGACGCCCATCGGACGAACGCGCGATCCGACGAACGCACCTTGCAATTCGCGAATCCACCGTGTGCCGCTCCGCTGGCGCTTAAGCACCAGCGCTTGTGCGCTCCAGGAATTCCGCCAGATCCTGGGTGCGAGCGCGCCGCGACGCACGCGCGACGTGCTCGCGCGACGCTATCGGCAGTGAGTCGCGCTGCTGCAGGAAGCGCCCGAGCAACGCGCCGATATCGCGCGCCGAATCGAGCGGCGCAATCATATCGAGGCCAGCATCCCGCATCACACCGGCGGTGTCGCCACGCGGGTCCGTCAACGCCAAAATCGGGCGCTCAGCCCGCAGGTATTCGTAGAGCTTGGCCGGTATTTGCTCGTTGCAGTTGGCAGCCTGAAGAACGAGCAGGCCATCCGCCCTCACCATCTCCTCGAGTGCTGCGCGATATCCGATCGGCGGCAATAGTTCGAGCATCTCGAGGACACCGTTCTGCTTCGCCAACCGCGTCAACATCGCCTCGTGGCCTGCGGCGCGAAAGCGAAGGCGTAATTGATCACGATGCAAGCGTTCGTTGGCGACGAGCTGTGCGAGCGCCACGAGCAACTGCGACGGGTCCCGCTCGGACGGATAAACGACACCGCTGTGCAGAAGCGTCACGCAGCCCGGGTTGAGCGGTTCGCGGGTCGCGCCGTTCATGATTTCCTCGAAGCTTTCCTCGTCGAATCCGTTTTCGACGACGGCAATCCGTGTGTCGGATTGGGGGTAGCGCTCGCCGTAAACGCGAGCAGCACCCGGCGTCGTGAAGATGCTGTATCGCGCCTCGCGCAGCGCCCGCTCCTCGATCCGTTTGAAGTCCTCCCAGACACGGGGGTCCGCCGGGTAGCCTTCCTGCGCCATCGGATCACGGAAATCGGCGACCCACGGCAAACCTGAACGGCGGTGCAATGCCGCCCCGATCAGATGCGCTGTCGCGATCGGGTAAGTGGACCAGATCACGTCGGGGCGCCATTCGCGAATGAGCCGCATGCCGACGCGCGCAGCGTCGTATTGCCACGTCATCCACCGGTCCGGTCGGGCAACGAATCCCGGGTAGCGGCCGGCGAGCGAAAGGTGGCGCGCCGCATCGAAGGCGAACGCCCGCTTCAGCAGCACGCCTTCGGGCACGTCGGCGGCGAGGTCCCCGCTCGTGCGTTCGTACGCCCGCACATTGGCCGTGAGCACCGCGGGCTGCCACCCGAATGCTGGCAGATGCTGGACGAAGCGCAGCGTGCGCTGAATGCCGCTGCTTCCGGCGAGCGGCGGAAAGTGATAGGCGATCATCAGCACGCGCTTCATCACACGGCACCGGCAACGCGTCGTTCGAGCCACTCCATCGTCGCCGTTTCGACCCGATCGCGCGAAGCGTCGCTCGAAAATGTGTGGTCGGAATCCTCGATGTCGCAGCGGTCGATGGTCTTTCGCGCGAGCAGAGCGCGCCATGCCGGATCGGCACGGGAATAGTCGTCGAACTCGCGCGCCGTGAGGTCGCGGCCGCTCGAGACGATGAGTACCTGGCCGTGAAATGCCGACAGTCCCGATGCCATCCTTTCCTGGAAAGAGCGTGGCGCGCCGCGGTCGGACGCGCGGGTTGCGTTTTGCGCCGCACTCACGAAACCGCGCAATGCACGGCGCATGCCGACTTCGCCGCGGACGAGCTTCGCCCAGAACGTCCGCTCGAAAATGCGCGCTGCGTAGTAATGCCTGATCTGGGCCTTCGCGATCGTAACGCCGGAGCGAACCCACGGATTGGCAAGGACCATTCCGGCGACCGGCGCGCTTCGCCTGGCATCGACATAGATGAGCGCCGCGGAAGCAGCATCGCAAAGACCCCAGAGAACGACCGCCGCGACAGCGGGACACGCTCGCCGGAACGCGGCAATCGCCGCATCGATATCGTCCGAAACCTGGTCGAACGGTCGTGGAGTACCGCTGCTGTCGCCCATGCCGCGGTAATCGAAGCGCATCGTCGCAAAGCCTTGTCGGGCGAGCCGGCGCGCGAGTAAAACGAACTGGCGGTGACTTCCGACGCGATACTGCGGTCCGCCGACGATGACCAACACGCCTATGTCACGAGTCCGCTCCGGGATCGAGACGATGCCGATCAGCACATCGCCCGCGCATTCGAAGGACAGCGCCTGCTCGATCATTGTCAATGCGCAGCGGTCGCCACAGCGAGCGTTGCGTCGATCAGCGCATGACACTCGGCGATCTCCTGCGTCTGCCAGAAAGGCTGTCCGGCAACAGCGCGCGTCTCTACCTGATGTCCGGCGCGGCGCCATGCGTCGGCGCGAATCGACGCGGCCGGGGAAAGCGCGGGCTCGTCGGTCGCGGCGACTTCGATCCATGCCACTCGAACCGACCCCGGTATCGGCGCAAGCTCGGCTGCGTCGAGGCCGAGCGCAAGCGCGGGCGAGATCTGGTACCCGGCGATTTCGACCGCATGACCTTGCGCGAAGCGCGCCCGCAGCTCGCGCGTGTCGATGCGCTTCGCATCGGCTGAGCCCATCAATTGCGCCGCTACGCGAAGCCGCAAAAGGTGCTGAAGGTGCTGGCTCCCCGATAGGACCGGCTGCCACAACAACAGGTCGGGCGCCGGCAGCATTGTCCGCGCCGCGTCGGCCGCAACGAGACAGCCTGCACGCAAACCCCACAGCCAAGCCGTGCTGCCGAAACGTTCGCGCAACCAGGCCGCGGCAGCCGATACGTCGTCCACCCAGCAGGTCCACGATGCGTCGCCGAACTCACCCTCGCTGTCGCCGCAGCCCAGGAGATCGACCTGCAATACCGTCCAACCGGCGTGCGCCAATGCCCGCGCCTGCAGCGCGGCCATCCGGCGCGACTTGTTCATCTCCTCGCCGAACGGATGGACGTAAACAACCGTCCTGTCTTCGGATTCTCGTTGGCGTGGCAGGTGAAGGAGGCAGAATCGCGCGCGGCCGTCGATCGGCAGATGGAATGCTTCGAGTTGGATTTGCTCGAAGCGTTCGTCACGCATCGAGCTTGTTTCGAACGAATTCGGTCAGCGCGCCTACGGTGGCAAAGGCCGAACCGTCGATCTCGTCGTCGGCAACGCTGATGCCGAAGCGCTCCTCGAGGGTCGTGATGAGCGTCGCCACGGCCATCGAATCGAGTTCCGGCACGGCACCAAGCAACGGCGATCGGGCATCCCATGTGCGCGCAGCACCGTTGAGACCGAGGACTTCGTCGACAACGTTCAGTACCTGCTGTTGTACGTCCAACTGTGATCTCCGATGGCCGCGGAACGGCGAGCTCGCCGATCCGGTTGTGGAGGCGAGTGCAGGCGCGCAGCACACGCTCGACTCGCAAGTATAGCGATCGCGGCTTCGCCTTTCGCTTCGCGCCGACAGGTTGCGTTGCCTTCGCCGATGAATTACGCGATCCTTGGTCGATGGATTCCAAATTCGCCGACGCTTCCATGATGTCGATCGAGGAGCCGCTCGTCCTGCCGCGGCTTCCGGCGCTCGGCTGGGCGACCTTCGCCGGCCCCAAGCGCTCGCCGGTGCCGAGCGTGCTCGATGCCCGCGACATCCGCTTCACGGCGAGCGGCCGCGCCGCCATTGCCTTGGCGCTGCGTGCGCTCGGCGTGGGTCCGGACGACCGCGTTCTCGTTCCCACGTACCACTGTCCGACGATGATCTCGCCAATCGTCGCGTTGGGCGCGCAGCCCGTATTCTTCGCGATCGACGCGACCGGCGCTCCGCGCCTCGACGCATGGACAGCACGCGATCTGCAGGGCGTGCGCGCGATGATCGCCGCGCACTACTTCGGCCTCCCGCAGCCGATGGCGAAGCTGCGCGCGTTTTGCGACGAACACCGCATCGCGCTGATCGAGGACTGCGCACATGCGCTGTTCGGAGTATCGGATGGTCGTCCCGTCGGTCAATGGGGCGACTTTGCAATCGCGAGCCTAACCAAATTCCTGCCGGTGGTAGATGGCGGCTGCCTCGTTGCGGCGCACGGCCTCGCCGATGTTCCATCCCTTGCGCCGCTATCGCTTGGTGCGGAACTGAAGAGCTTTGCCAACGCTGCGGAGATCGGCGCCCGCTACGGCCGCGTCATTGGCGTCAACCGCCTGCTGTCCGGCCTGTTCGAACTGACGACGAAGCTGCGCGCACAACGTCGTGCCTCCGATTTCCCGAATGGTCTCTCGTCAGGCGCCGGCGACGTCGGCCAATGGCTCGCGGATTTCGAACCGCCGGTGGCGGTGCAGCGCACCGCATCACGGTGGACGCGATGGACAGTGCGCCACGCGCATCGCGCCCGCATCGTGGCCATGCGAAGGTGCAACTATGCATTGTTGACGCGACTCGTCGCCGATATCCCCGGCGTTCGCGCATTGGAACCCATATTGCCCGAATCGGCGGCGCCTTACGTATTTCCGCTCTGGGTCGACCGGCCGGAAGCTGTCTACCAGGATGTGCGCGCCGCCGGCATTCCCGTGTTCCGATGGGATGAGGTATGGCCAGGCCGTCCGGTGAGTGCAGGCGATTGCGGCATCGCGTGGTCAACGCACGTGTTCCAGATAGGGTGCCATCAAGATCTCAAAGCCGACGATCTGGTCGCGATGGTCAGAGCGTTCGCCGGTATCATTGGCGGACGTTCGGCCGCGACCAACGAATACAGGGAAGAGTCGCTGACAGCGCGATAGGGCGACGCAAGGATTGCGCCGAGCGTCGCATGCGGCATCCGGGGATCTGCTCCGAGGGACGCAAACCGAATGAAAATAAGCGGGCCCCATGGGGGCCGGGCAAGCGCGGGGATACTGTGAGCGCCCGCCGACTTAAGGTATTCCTGACCGCCGATTCGGAGGTCTGGCCGACTGGGATCGCCAACGATCGCTTCGGCGCGGCCGATATTCGCCGCGAATTTGCCGACCAGTTTGCGTACTACATCCTTGGAGAGACCGCAGAGGGCGAATTCGGAATTCGCCACCAGATGCGGATGCTGGACACTTATGGATTGAAGGCGACGTTCTTCCAGGAAGTGCTCTTCAGCGATATCGCCGGCCGCCAGTGGCTGGCCGACATTGTGTCGATGATCGGGGGCCGTGGTCATGACATCCAGTTGCACGTCCACACCGAATGGCTGGGAAGGCCGGAGATGTCCCTCGCGCTCCCGCGCCGCGTCAACATCCGCGGGTATCCATTCCATGACCAGGTAAGCATTCTGGCACGGGCAGCGAGCATGCTCGTGGAAGCAGGCGCACCCGCGCCGCGCGCGTTTCGCGCCGGCAATTTCGGCGCCAACCACGAAACGCTGACCGCTCTGGCGGGGGTCGGCATCGCGATTGACTCAAGCTACAACCTCCCCTACGTGAACAAGGCGTGCGCGCTATCGTCGGCCCAGCGACTAACCGTGCCCACGAGGATCGGAGCCATCATGGAGTACCCGGTGAGCTTTTACTTCGACTATCTTAGCCACGCGCGCCCCGCGCACCTCATTGCGTGCTCGCTGCGCGAGCTCGAGTGGGCGCTCTGCGCCGCATGGCGCGCAGCGTGGCCGGCGTTCGTCATTGTGTGGCACAGCAACGAGCTGCTGCGCCGTCGCCGGCACGTCGCGGATACCGTGCAGCCAAACCATAGGATCGTCGATCGCTTCGAGGGGCTGTTGCACTTCCTCGCCGCGAATCAGGGCCGGTTCGAATGCAGTGTGTTTCGAGACTGCGACACGCAGCATGCGGGCGATTCCATCGCGCCGCCGCCAATTCGCGGAAACCCGGGTTTGACAGCGCGACGCATGTTTGAGGGCATCTTTTCGCAGCTGCCCGAACGCCGAGCATGAACAGCGGCGTCACTCAGCCGGTGCCGCGTCCGTCGACTTGCGCTTCAGCAGTTCGTGCGCAGCCCGGAGCCACGGCGACCGGTAGCGATTGACGTGATAGATCGTGCGCACGTCGTCGGTCCAGCGCTTGTGCCATTCCATCACCTTGCCGTAGAACTCGATGCGCTTCACCGATCCGGTGTCGAATATCTGCCGAAAGTAGTCGTGCCGCATCAGGGACGCGGGAGATACATTCCTGAGCGTCTCGTCGTACGCGGTCTTCAGGACGACCAGCACACCGGGGTCCTCGATGCACAAGTCCATCGCGACCACTTTGTCGGCGAACAGGTAGCGATAGATCCGCCCCGCGCCGACGGCGCAAAACGCCTCGAAGACCGCGGTATAGAAACGGCCCTGCGCGTTGCCGGGCGCAACCGCGGTACCCGCGCCTGCCTTCCAGCCGGCACTCTCGAGACGGCCATAGTCGGCGATCGCCTGCGCTACCAGACCCGGAGCCTGAACGACATCGAGGCGCACGGGTACCCTGTCTTCGTCCAGCTTCGCGCGCTGGCGCTTGACGTTGTGGCGCAGGTTCTTGCCGCGTGCTGCCCAGTATTCATCGAAACCGCGCGCGACGATCACCCGCGCCGTGTCGACGTAGTCGAGCGTGCGCAGCCGCAAAGAATTGGCCGGACGCCGGACAATGGCCGGGTCTTGCTGGGTAATCGCGACGACGCCGGCGACGCCCGGGAGCGCAGGCAGCAAGTGCTCGAGGTTCTGGTCGAGCGACGCAACCCCATCATGAACGAATGCGCCCAGCGGCATTTGCGACGGCTGAAACGTTTCCCAGACGCCAGGCATCCTGCTCGCGAAAATGCCCATCGCCGCCACGTGGTTGGCGCTGCCGCAGACGGCGAGTATCTCGCGCCCGGTTCCGAACTCGCGCAATGCCGGTGAGAGAAATCCGGAGCGCAGGAACGGCGGGTATCCGGCAGCGGAGACGAGCGTGTTCCAATCGGCAGCGCGCCGCTCGAATTCGGAAACGGGAAACGCCTTCCAGCGAGGGCCGGTTGCCGAACTCATGGGATCGCGTCGGTAGACTTTCGGGGCTCGAGCAGTCAGCGTTGATCGCAGATCCGATGCGGGCGCGGATCGAGGTTGCCGTCGGCGTGCATTATGTCATTCCTGATCGGACCTCCTGTCACAATCCGGATCTGGATTGCGAGGCTTGGAATTTGCTTCGGCGATCGTTCCCCATACAAGAATATCTGCGATGTCTATCATGAACGAAGCCACACTGCTGGCCGAGCTCGCAAACATTTCCGCCGCGCGTACACCGCAGGCAACCGCGCTCGTTTCCGAAACAGAGTCGCTTGATTACGCGATCCTCGCGGAACGGATCTCGAAGTTCGCGTCGGGTATCGCTGAAATAGGCCTGGCCCGTTCAGAACGCGCTGCCATCTATATCGAGAAGCGCCCCGAAACGGTGATCGCGGCATTCGGCGCCGCAGCCGCGGGGTGCGTGTTCGTTCCGCTCAATCCCGTGCTGAAACCCGAACAGGTCGCGTACATCCTGCGTGACTGCAACGT
>Ga0070714_100003595_pt1 | contig 11600 bp, 9 predicted proteins | sample LARL83metaG_FD_65450 | JGI IMG/M metagenome (GOLD analysis project Ga0070714, IMG submission 65450) | Corn, switchgrass and miscanthus rhizosphere microbial communities from Kellogg Biological Station, Michigan, USA - LAR L8-3 metaG | ecosystem: Host-associated > Plants > Roots > Rhizosphere ... | reverse complement strand
GAGCCAGACGATCCTGCCGCACAGCTGACCGGTGCATTCGAAGACCTGTACCGCCACTCGGTTGGCGAGCAACCACGTCCCTTCCGGCACCTCGGATGAAGCCGGTCGGCTACCGATGACGACCAACAGCAGAACCGCGCAAACCGCACGCAGCCACATCGGCAGCACCTTACCCTCCTTCGACGGGATATGCCGCCGGTGATGCTCAGCTCGGGAGACGCCTGGATTGAGCTAAGACCCGGCAAATTACCGGCATTACCGAAATGAGGGCGCCAAGTCAGTCGCATGCGGCTAGTTGTGATTGACAAACTACAAATCAACGGTTATTGCTTTTTTAGCATTAGTGTGATATATTCATCGGCATGAACATATTGCGATCGGTGAGGCGAAAGGAGCGAGGTTCCAAACAGCGGGGATCAGCGGCCATTACGCTGCTTTTTCCGCATCGTGCGGCCGGGACTCCAGAATTTCTGCGGGGCGTATGAGATCGATGGCTGATGCTTCCTTGGAAAAACAGCAGAAACAGCGAGGGCGCCCCTTCGTGAAGGGCCAATCCGGTAATCCGGCCGGGCGCCCGCGCGGGGCGCGGAACGGCGCCACGCGGGCCATGCAGCTGTTGCTCGACGGTGAGGCGCAAGCCTTGACGCGCAAGGCCGTCGAACTCGCGCTCGACGGCGACACGACGGCGTTGCGGATGTGCCTCGACCGCATCGCGCCGCCGCGGCGCGAGCGCGGCGCGCCGTTCAAGCTGCCGCCGGTGCGCGATGCCGCGGATCTCGCGGGCGCGATGACGGCGATCATCGCCGCAACCGGCAACGGTGCAATCTCGGCGGACGAAGCGGGCCGCCTCGCAAGGCTGATCGAGATCTTCCTCAGGGCGGTCGATACGCGCGACTTCGAGCGGCGCCTGCAGGGACTGGAGAATCACCTTCTAGGCGCCCCTAACTGAAGTCGCCCAGAGCCATGTCCGGCGGCCCTCCGAGGGTCGTACGTGAGGTTACGGGACCAATACGGCGGCGCCTTGCAGCCTGCCGTGGCGCAGATCGCCGAGCGCGTCGTTCGCACGATCCAGCGGATAGGTGACCGTCGCGGTCTTGATGCTCGCTTTTGGCGCCAGCGCCAGGAATTCCTCAGCGTCGCGCCGGGTCAGATTGGCGACCGAGCGCAGCACCCGTTCCTCCCACAGGATGCGGTACGGGAAGGACGGGATGTCGCTCATGTGAATGCCGCCCGACACGACCGTACCGCCCTTTTTCGTGGCGGTGAGCGCTGTCGGCACCAGCGCTCCGACTGGCGCAAAGATCAATGCGGCGTCGAGCGGCTCGGGCGGCTGTTGGTCCGAGCCCCCGGCCCATTCCGCGCCTAATGAGCGGGCGAAGTCCTGGGCCTGCAGATCACGTGGGCGGGTAAAGGCGAACAGCCGGCGCCCCTGGTGGCGCGCTAGTTGCGCCACGATATGGGCGGCGGCGCCGAAGCCGTAGATCCCGATCAGGCGCGCGTCCCCGGCCATGCGCAGGGTCCGGTAGCCGATCAGCCCGGCGCACATCAGCGGCGCTGCCTCGACATCGCCATAGCGGGGGTCGATCGCAAAGCAATAGCGCTGATCGGCGACGGTCAGCTCGGCATAACCGCCGTCGATCTGGTACCCGGTAAAACGGGCGCGGTCACAGAGATTTTCGCGGCCGCTGCGGCAATACTCGCAAACCCCGCAGGTCCAGCCGAGCCACGGCACGCCGACCCGGTCGCCTATCGCGAACCGGTCAACCAGTTCCCCCTTTTCGACGACAGTGCCGATGATCTCGTGCCCGGGCACCAGCGGGAGTTTCGGATTGGGAAGCTCGCCGTCGACGACGTGGAGATCGGTCCGGCATACCGCGCAGGCTCGCACCGCGATCAAAAGCTGCTGCGGACCGGGGCGCGGCGGCGGCAGATCGGCGGCGGCAAGCGGCCGCCTCGCGGCGGTCAGCACTTGTGCGCGCATCAGCCTCTCCGTTAGTAGTGCTCGGCGTGAAGCGACAAGATGATAACGCCTACGCGGAGGCGGCGCTTTATTTGCCTGTGAAGGCGTACCTCGAACGGCAGGGATATGAGGTCAAGGGCGAGGTCAGGGGTTGCGATCTGGTCGCTTGCCGCGGTGAAGAGCCGCCGGTCATTGTCGAACTCAAACTCCGCTTCAACCTGCCGCTGGTGTTGCAAGGGATCGACCGATTGGCGCTGACGGAGCGGGTCTATCTCGCAGTCCCGCGACCCGCCTCCCGAGCCCGCAGAGGTGCTCTTGCCCCGGAGAAGCCCGAGATCCGCAAGCTGTGCCGTCGGCTCGGACTGGGGCTGATCCTGGTCGGCCTCGTCCGAAAGACGGTCGAGATCTTGGAGGAGCCGGTGCCTTACCGGCCGCGTCAGGCGAAGTCGCGGGTCCTGCGCTTGGTGGACGAGTTCTCCCGCCGCATCGGCGATGCCAATGTCGGCGGTGCGGTCGGCGTGCCGCTCGTCACCGCCTACCGCCAGGACGCGCTGCGCTGTGCCCGGGCTCTCGCTCTCAGCGGGCCGATGCAAGTCGCCGCTCTGCGCACTGCGGCAGGTGTGCCGAGGGCCGCGCGCATCCTGCAACGCGACGTATACGGCTGGTTCGATCGGATCGATCGGGGCATTTACGGCCTGACCCCCGCAGGCGATCAGGCACTGAGCCGCTTTGCCGATGCAATCCCGGCGTTCTCGCCATGATTACCGATTATGGTGAAGAGCGGCAGCGCAGCCTGATCCTCGACTATTTCGGGAGCGACGCGCGGATACGGGTCCTGCGCCGCGCCGAGATCTTCGGCGCGGCAGTGTTCGTCGTCGATTTCGACCGGGGGCCGCGAAATTTCCGGACCCTGGGGTCGTTCGGGGCCGGAGCGCAAGTGACCGAGCAATCGAGCATGGACCTGCTCTATCCGGCCCGCCTGGTTTTTCACTACGAGCGGCTGATGTCGCTGTCCTTCGCGATGAGCCCGCGTTCGATCAATGCGCTGCTGCTCGGAGTGGGCGGCGCGGCGATGTGGCGGTTTATGCGCGCCTATCTGCCGGATTGTGCGCCGACCCTTGTCGATTCCGACGAGACCATTGTCGCGACTGCCCGCCGGTGGTTCCACCTGAAGCAGTCGGTCGTGGTCGATAAGGCGCAGCGGTTTCTCGCCGGCTCGAGCACGCGGTATGATGTGATCCTCGTCGATCTTTACGGGCCCGGCGGGCCCGCCGAAAGCGACGAGGCTTTTTGGACCCGATGCCTCGACGCGCTCGCGCCCGGCGGATGTCTCGCCAACAACTGGGCCGATTTCGCCGTCAACCCAGCGGTCAGGCCGATGGCCGACTCGCTCTCCGCCGTTGCGCGGTCTCGCGGTCTCGAGCCGATCTTTGTGACCCGCCGCGGCTTCCGCGACAACCTCGTCCAGTACGTGCCCACAGTGCCGGAGATCGGTGCCGAGGCGGTGACCGACGTTCTGGAACGGTTTGTCAGAGAGCGCCACATTCCGGACCGAGGCCGTGGCATCCTCGAAAACTGTATCGTGGGTACCAGCTTCCCAATTGCGTGAGCACCGCGAGGGGCGCTTGTCGCTTTGCCGCCCTCCCCGTCCGCAAGGTTCGCGGACCGGCGGGTCACCTCACCGAGAAGGGCAGATTATAGGGTCGGCCGAACGGAACGCCCGCGGTTACCGTCTGAACGGGTTTCAGATAGGCCTTGCCACTGCGCGTATTGTTACGAGTATCGACGAAAGTCACCGGACCGTCGACTAGCTCCATGATCGCCACATCAGCGGGTGCGCCGATTTGGAGGGTGCCGAGCTTTGGCAGGCGGTTGATGATTTTCGCGGGATTGATGGTCGCCATACCAACGACCTGATCGAGCGTAAACCCTAGGCCGAGGAACTTGCTCATCACCCAAGTCAGATAGGGCATGCCCGGCGTGTTGCCGGAGAACACATGGATGTCCGACGAGATCGTGTCCGGCGGACATCGGTGCGCGAGGGCAACCTCCGCAACGGTATAATCGAAGCTGCCGCCGCCGTGGCCGACATCGAAGACGACGCCACGCTGTTTGGCCGCCAGCGCCGCGGGCAACAAGCTGCCATCCTGAACAATGTTGGTGAAATCGCCGGATAGATTGGGCGCGCCGGAGTAAGCATGGGTCAAAATATCGCCGGGACGCATCAAATCGAGAATCTGCGACATCAGCGCACGGGTCTCGACGCCGCCGATGTGAACCATGACGCGGCCGCCCGTTCCCGCCTGCTCGCAGGCCGCGATCGCTCGCTTCAACGGCTCGACGCCGTTCTTGGCGATCACGTTCTCCGACATGCGTACCTTCGCGCCGATCACGATGTCGGCATTCTCGGCGATGGCTTTCGCTGCCGCGCCCACATCTGCGATGTTGATGTTCGTGAGCTCCGCGATCGGGAACGACGCCAGCCCGGTATTGGCGATGTGTATAAAGGCGCAGAGACGCGTGCGCGTTTGCGCCACGATAAAGCGTCGGAAGGCTGCAAAATTGTTGGCGCCGGCGTCACCGGCCGATACGCAGGTCGTCGTGCACTGATGGACGACGAGTTCGTCAGCCGGAATCCCGATCGCCGAGCCGTAAGGGTAGACGTGGGTGTGGAGATCGACGAGGCCCGGCGTCACGAGCTTCCCTGAGGCGTCGAGCACGCGCAATGCGCGGGCCGCGGGGATTTCCGGCTCAAGCGCCTCGACTATCCCATAGCGGATCCCGATGTCTCGCTTGGCCCGGAGCGACTGACTTGGATCGAGTACATCGCCCCCCTTGACCACCAGATCGAACTTGTCGTCGGGTCCCATGACGGCGCGCGCCGGAGCGGCAAAAGCGGTAGCCGCAGCAATCGAACCGGCGGAGACGAGAAAATCCCGTCGGGTGGCTCGCTCTGCCTGTTCGCGGGGAGGGGACTGGGAGGAAGTGGTTTCCTCAACAGCCCCTTCAAACGCGGTCAGAGTGGCTTCGATCGCCTCGCGCGACATGTCGCGGGTGATGAAGACCATGCGCGTGCGCCGGTCCTCGCTCGGCCATTCGGGCAGCAGCACGGGCGGGTGAAAGAGATGCTGCACGCCGTGCAGCACGACGGGCTGATCGGGACGGTCGGACACCGCCGCGATCGCCTTAAACCGCAAGAGATCGTCGCCCCGCATCGTCGCCAGCCCGTCGAGCCAGGCTGACAAAGCGGCCCACGACATCGGCCGCTCGCGGATGATGCAGAAGGCGCGGATGCGGTCGTCGTGCCGATTGACGTCGAGATGCTCGTGTTCGTGGGCATGGTTGCTGGCAAAAGCCTCGTCACGCAACCAGCGCTGCACGTCCGCGCTCTTGGCCACTGGATCGTAAAATCCGATGTTGAACAGCACGGCCGGATCGACCATCCCTCGAGTGACCGGGACGAGCACGGCGCCCGGGTTCAACGTCTTCAGCCGCACCTCGATCGCTTGGCGCGCCGCCGGATCGGCGAGATCGGCCTTGGTCAACAGCAGACGGTCGGCGACCGCCACCTGCTTCACCGCTTCGGGCTGTCGGTCGAGGGTACCCGCGCCGTTGACAGCATCGACTGTTGTCACGACACCATCCAGCATGTACCGCGCCGCGACGATCGGGTCGGTCATCAAGGTGTGCAGGATCGGCGCCGGGTCCGCGAGGCCGGTGGTCTCGATCGCAACGCGGGTGAAGAACGGCACCTTGCCCTTGACGCGATCGACAAAGAGGTTCGTCAACGTGTCGACGATGTCGCCGCGCACTGTGCAGCACAGGCAGCCGCTGTTGAGCAATACGACATCCTCGCTCGACCGCTCGACCAGCAGATGGTCGATGCCGATCTCGCCGAACTCGTTGACGATGACCGCCGTCGCCGCCATGTCGGGCTGCTTCAGCACATGGTTGAGCACCGTCGTCTTGCCGCTGCCGAGAAACCCGGTCAGCAAGGTGACCGGGATCAGTGAAGATTGTTCGGATGCGGTCATCAGGCTGCTCACTCGCAGTGGCCGAAGGGTGATATGACATAACATGCTCTGCCGCGGTAGCCGCTGCCTTGCGGCAGTTTGCTTGATGCTCGCCTGGTCCGGCCAGTCTATCGCAGCGGCGGGTGCCCCGGTTCGGGTCGTCGTCTCGTTCAGCATCCTCGATGACATCGTACGCCGGATCGGCGGCGACGACGTCGCGGTAACGAGCCTGATCGGACCGGACTCCGACGCGCATGCCTTCGACCCGACCCCAGACCAGGCCCGGCTCCTTGCAGGGGCGCAGCTGCTGGTCGTCAATGGCCTGGGGTTCGAGGCCTGGCTCACCCGGCTGACCCGCTCTGCGCAGTTCGGGGGCGTTGTCACGACCGCCACAGAAGGTGTTCTGCCGATCACGACGACGGAGCCCGGTGAAAAATCACCGTTACCCGATCCGCATGCCTGGCAGGACCCGCGCAATGTTGTGATCTATGCCGACAATATTACGCGGGCCTTGGCCCGCATCGATCCGGACCATGCCGAAGCGTATCGCCAACGCTTCCGCGGCTACAAAGCCGAGCTCGAAGCGCTAGACGCCCAAGTGCGCGGCCAGTTGCAGGAGATCGCGGCCGAAAAGCGCCGCATAATCACCAGTCATGACGCCTTCGCTTATTACGGAAAGGCGTACGGCGTCACCTTTCTGGCGGCGGAAGGGATCAACACGGAAAGCGAGCCCTCGGCGAAAGTGGTAGCGGGATTGATCCGGCAGATCCGCCGCGAAGGCATCAAGGCTCTGTTCCTCGAAAACATCGCCGACCCGCGGCTCGTCGAGGAACTCGCGCGGGACACCGGCACGACACCAGGCCCGCCGCTCTATTCCGATGCTTTGTCCCGGGCCAACGGGCCGGCCCCGACTTACATCCGGATGATCGGGTACAACACGGCCGCCTTGAAGCAAGGCATGCTCAAGAATTGACCCTGTCGTCCCGCGTGCGGACGGAAATGCGGTCGAAATCGGCAACCACCCGTGCGTTCGAAAAGTGGCAGGCGGCTTCCGCCAGGATCTCCTGCGGCTGATAGCGCCCCGAGATGTGGGTGAGGAGCAATTCGCCGACCTGCGCGTCGCATGCCAGCCCGCCCGCCGCACCGGCGGTCAAATGTCCGCGGGCGCGGGCGAGCGCCGCGTCGCGCTCGAGAAATGTCGCCTCGATCACCAGCGCGTCGACGCCCCTCGCCGGCTCGACGAGATCTGCGGTCTCCTCGGCGTCGCCGATTACCGCAAGCGCGGCGCCGGCTACAGGGGCGCCGCGGACCATTTCGGGCATGATATGGCGGCCGTCTGCCAACTCGATCGGGCGGCCCTGCGCGAGTTCGGCGCGTTCCGGCCCTGCAGGGATCCCGAGCGCATCGAGACGCTCGGGGATCAGCGGGTGCCGCGTATCGTCGCGAAACAAATACCCGAGGCTCTCGGTCCCGCGATGGGCGACCGGGAAAGCGTCGAGGCGCCAACCTTGCCGCACCAGAACAGGCCCCGGAGAAACCGCTCGCAGCCGATAACCACCTTCGCGTTCCGGCCCGATCGTGGCGGTGAGGTAGCGCCGGACGAAGCTGATCGTCTCGCTGCTGCCGATAATTTCGACCGTTCCGTTCACGCGATAAAGGGCAAAGGTGGCGAGGAGACCCGCCAACCCCAGCACGTGATCGAGATGAGCATGCGTCAACAGTACGTGCTTGACGCCGCCAAACCCCTGCCCGGCGCGCATCAGCTGGCGCTGAGTGCCTTCGCCGCAATCGATCAGAAACCCGTCGCGGCCTCTGGCGACGAGCAATGAGGGCAAGCCCCGTTCGGCGGAAGGAACCGCCGCGGCAGTCCCGAGGAAGACGAGATCGAACATGACGGACGCCGGCCTTACGTAGTTACCCTCAGCGGACAGGGTATGCGTCGACGTATTGATGCCAGATTCGGGGTTTGGCCGAGAGGTCGAGAATGCATTTGCCGACGCGCCGAGACAGCCCGCCGCGGCGAGAGGCGGGGATTCTCGCCTGGCGGCGGTGGCGCGGGGAGGAAACGGGCAGCGACATCGTAAATGCAAGTGGAGTAATAGAGGGGCCAGACTCTCTCGATCGTTCGCGAGGGGTCTCGGGGGGGTGCGATGTATCGCATGGTGTATTGGAGCGGAGTGACGCTCCTCGTGGTGTGGAGCGTCTTCTCTGCCGTCAGCGCACTGACGGGGTATTAGCCTCCACCGGTCGGCCTGTAGTCCTCGGGCGCCGGAAACAGGCGGCGCGTCCAGCCCATCAGCCGGTAACCCAACAGGCCCGCCCATTCCTTACCGGCGAGGGTGCTGGAGCTGAGCCCGTCGACCAGGCTGAAATTCGCGCGCAGACCGGTCTGCGGATCGATTCTGTAATCGACAGGATAGGGGATCACCGGCCAACCGACCGCATCGAATGAGGCGACCGCGCGGGGCATGTGATAGGCCGAAGTGATCAGAATCCAGGTCTCGCCGGGTCCGGGCCGGATCAGCTCTTTGGCAAAGACCGCGTTTTCGTGGGTGCTGCGCGAGCGCTCCTCGATGATCACCCGCCCCGGCGCGATCCCTTGCTCGACGACAAAACCCAACGTGGCGCGCGACTCCGGCAACCCGACCGGGACAAACCCGCCCTCGCCGCCGATCAGTGCGAGCTTCGCCTCGGGATGCCGACGGGCGAGCGCAATCCCGCCGAGCACGCGCGCCACCGCGCTGTTGAACACAGTCTCGCCATAGGACTGCGACAGCGCCGGATCGACGGCGCCTCCAAGTACCAGAATCCCGTCTATCCGTTCGGGCAGCGCGGCCGGCCGCGGCAGCCGCTGCTCCAGCGCCAGCAGCATCGCCGGGCCGATCGGCGCCACGGCGAGCAGCGCAAAGCCCAGCGCGGACAGACCGATCAGCACCTTGCCGCGCCGCCACCGAGAAATCGCCAAGAGGACAAGGCCGGCCAGCAGACACAGCAACAGGATGTTGCCGGGCTGCGCCACCGCCCAAACGAGTTTGCCAAAGAAGAACACCTGTTACGGTACCCGGCGAGTGGTCACCGCGAACATCTCCGACCGAAAACCTCTGCCGCCAAAGACGCCGGGGGCCTATGATGCGGCCCCGACAGACCAGCAAGCGGGAAGCGGCATGAGCGACATCCACCACTATATCGAAGGAAAGCGCGCCGAGGGGGCAAGCGGCCGTTGGGGCAACGTCTACAACCCGGCGACCGGGGAGAAAAGCCGCCGCGTCGCCTTTGCCAGTGCCAGCGAGGTAGACAAGGCGGTTCGAGCCGCGGCGGCGGCCTTTCCCGCCTGGGCAGCGACACCGCCGCTGACCCGCGCTCGCATTCTGTTCAAGTTTCGCGAACTGCTGGATCGCGAGGCCGGCGCTCTGGCGCGCCTCATTACCGACGAGCACGGCAAGGTCTTGTCGGATGCCGCCGGCGAGGTGGTGCGCGGCACCGAGGTCGTGGAATTCGCCTGCGGTATCCCGCATCTCTTGAAGGGCGAGTTCACCGAGCAGGTCGGCCGCGGCATCGACAGCTGGTCGCTGCGCCAGCCGCTTGGTGTCTGCGCCGGGATCACACCGTTCAACTTCCCGGCGATGGTGCCGATGTGGATGTTCCCCGTCGCGCTCGCCTGCGGCAACACCTTTGTGCTGAAGCCGTCGGAGCGCGACCCCTCCCCCGGCTTCCGCATCGCCGAGCTGTTGACCGAGGTGGGGTTGCCCCCCGGCGTCTTCAATGTCGTCAACGGCGATAAGGAGGCGGTCGACGCGTTGTTGCGTCACCCGGATGTCGCGGCGGTCAGCTTTGTCGGCTCGACGGCGATCGCCCAGTACATTTACGCGACCGCCGCGCAGAGCGGCAAGCGCGTGCAGGCGCTGGGCGGCGCCAAGAACCACATGGTGGTAATGCCAGACGCCGATCTCGACCAGGCGACCGACGCGCTGATGGGCGCCGCCTACGGCTCGGCCGGCGAGCGCTGCATGGCGGTCTCGGTCGCCGTCGCGGTCGGCGGCGCCGGCGACAGGCTCATGGACAAGCTGGTGCCCCGGGTGCGTTCGCTCAAAGTCGGGCCAGGCACCGACCCCGAAGCGGAAATGGGTCCGCTCGTCACCGGCCAGCACCTCGACAAGGTGCGCTCCTACGTCGATCTCGGCGTCGAGGAAGGGGCAAAGCTCGTCGTCGACGGGCGCGGCCTCAAATTGCAGGGCTACGAGAACGGGTTTTTCCTCGGGGGCTGCCTGTTCGACGAGGTCAAGCCCGAGATGCGCATCTACAAGGAGGAAATCTTCGGGCCGGTGCTGTCGGTCGTGCGTACACCCGATTTCGACAGCGCGACAAAGCTCGTCAACGATCACGAATACGGCAACGGCGTCGCGATCTTCACCCGCGACGGCGACGCGGCGCGCGAATTCGCCAACCGCAGCCAGATCGGCATGATCGGCGTCAATGTGCCGATCCCGGTGCCGATGGCCTTCCACAGCTTTGGCGGCTGGAAGCGCTCGCTGTTCGGCGACATGGCGGTGCACGGCATGGAAGGCGTGCGCTTCTACACCCGCCTCAAGACCGTCACCGCCCGCTGGCCCACCGGCATCCGCGCCGGCGCCGAATACGTCATGCCGACGATGCGATAGAGGGTGACTGCCGGCAATAACCTTCAGTTGAGCAAACTTACCTGATCGACCTGTTTTTTCACGACGAGACCAAGCCGGGATTCCCCGAAAAGTTGTGGTTAGGCCGAAATGCGCCTCGCCAAAACTTGCAGGCTTCGCCGTCATGTCGCGCTGCACCCCTTTGCCGTTTCGGCTTCACCATGGCATGCGATTGTGGCAATTTTATCGCGGCTGTTTCCCGGACTGTGTTCCGATGGACAGACCGTCACCGCGCACTGGCCCGCCGGCATCCGCGCTGGCGTCGAATACGTCATGCCGGCGATGCAGTAGAGGCTGGAAGTCGGCTAGAGCACAATCGACCGTTGAGCGCTGATTCGCTGATTACTCAATCTGCAGCAAATCAGCCGCGGAACCTAACCCAACGGTTGTGGTAACGACCGACGGCGGGTCGGCGCGCCCAGCCCGCGCGCGACCGCCCCACCCAATTCACCGCAGTTTTCATGTAAATCGCCCCTTGTCACAGTCAAAACCGGCCATGGGCGGGTGCCGAGGTTGCATCATAAGATGCGAAATACAGCAATTTTGGATCCTGACGAAGCAACGCCTTTTATTTGACAACGCTTGTAGGGACCAATTGATTGTGAGATAGTTAGCGCGTCAGAGAGGCAGCTATTTAGCTATCTACCCGATGGCCAAAACGCCCAGATTAAGGGGGCCGACGCGGACGAGGGCCGACGGTCGTAAATCGCTCCTGGTCTATCTCCACCCGGACTTGATCAAGGATTTGAAGAAAGCTGCCTTGGATGAGGATAGGACCGCGTATGAGATCACGGAGGAAGCGGTTGCAGCATGGCTAGCTGCTCGCAAGGTGGGTGGGAAGAGTATAGGGGAGTAAAGGAAAACGGTGACCAAGTTACCACTAACGCCAATGCTCAGGCTACCGTTAGCCGCGGAGACGGCATTGGTCGCTGGTGCCCACGATCCTCAACC
>Ga0070714_100003594_pt1 | contig 11601 bp, 10 predicted proteins | sample LARL83metaG_FD_65450 | JGI IMG/M metagenome (GOLD analysis project Ga0070714, IMG submission 65450) | Corn, switchgrass and miscanthus rhizosphere microbial communities from Kellogg Biological Station, Michigan, USA - LAR L8-3 metaG | ecosystem: Host-associated > Plants > Roots > Rhizosphere ... | reverse complement strand
CATTCGGCGCGCCCCTGCCACCGTACAGGACGCGGCGTGCGGCGGAAAATTGCGCGACCGAGGGTGGAGTCGGATCGACCGCCTAAACCTCTAGACTGTTTGTGCCGACCTGGGTAGGGAATTAGCGCGCGAGCGCGGTCCACGCCGCACCCCAAGAGAACGTCCAGACACCTATGACTTCCGGAGGAGCAGAAGCTCTCAAGGCGGCGATCCGCCGGTCGCTTTCTCTGATCGTCCTCTTGGTGCTTCTCGGGATCTTCTCGGTCAACGTCTTCAAGCAGCTTCGCGGCCCGCAGTACCAGGCGGCGGCGAACGTCCTCATCTCGCCGACGTCGATCATCCAGATCATCACCGGGACGGTGCCGCCGTTCATCGACCCGAACCGCATCCAGGCGACCGCGCGCGCGCTGGCGGAGTCGCCCGAGGTCTACGTGCTCGCGGCGAAGAACAACGGCTACTCGCTGGGCACGGCCGGCGAGATGCAGTCTGCGACGTCGGTCTCGGCCGGCGCGGATGACGACATCCTCACCTTCTCGACGCACGGCTCCGATCCTGACCGCGCGGTCCGCACGGCAAACGCCGTCGCGAACGCGTACATCGCCTGGCGGACCAACCTCAACGTGGGCTCGATCCGCAAGGCCGCGGCCCAGGTGCGGTCGAAGCTCAACGGGCTGGCCCCGAACGACCCGGCGCGGACTGATCTTCGCTCGATGCTGAACAAGCTCGACGCAGTGACCAACGACCAGGACGCACAGGTGATCGCTCCCGCGGAAGGCGCCGCGAAGACGAGCCCGGCACCGGTGAAGGACTCGCTGCTCGGATTCTCGATCGGGCTCGTGATCGCGCTCCTCGTCGTCGGGCTCCGCGAGGCGATCGACACGACGGTCCGGTCCGAGGCGGATGTCGAGGAGCTGCTCTCGGCGCCGGTGCTCGCGACAGTTCGCAGCCTCCCGCGGCGCGCGCGCATCGTCACCTACGGCCGGCACGAGGCGGCCTTCGCCGACACGTACGCGTTGCTGGCGGCCAACCTCGCGCAGTCGCGGGCCCAGCACAAGAAGACGGTGGTCGCCCTGACGAGCGCGGTCTCCCGCGAGGGCAAGACGACGACCGCCGCCAACCTCGCCGTGGCGCTCGCGCGCCGCGGCACGTCGATCGTCCTCGCCGACCTCGACTTTCGCCGTCCGGCGTTGTCGGAGCTCTTCAACATCCCGAAGACAGCCCCCGGCGTCCTGCAGATCCTGGCCGGGAAAGCGTCCGTCGAGGACTGTCTCTGGTCGGTCACGCTGACGGGGACCCGCCCCCGCGTCTCGCAGAACGGCGCGCTCGACGGCGTCTTGCGCACGAACGGGAAGGACTCCACGTCGGGATCGCTCGTGATCCTCCCCGCGGGCGGAGCCGTCGGGACAGAGACGGCACACATCTCGATGCGGCTGGGGCCGCTCATCGAAACCCTGCGTGCGCGGGGCGACTTCGTCATCGCCGACACCCCGCCTGCGCTCCTCACGGTCGAGATGTCCGAGCTCTCGCACCTGATCGACGAGGTCATCGTGGTCGTGCGTCAGGGTCGCGTCACCCAGCGTAGCCTCCGCTCGCTCAGCCGCCAGGCCCGGACGTGGCCGGCCGACGTCGCGGGCGCCGTCCTCACGGACGCTCCTCCGGGCGAAGAGCAGTACACGTACTACGGAAGCCGCTAGGACGTTGCGTGCCCCACGCCTGGCAGTCCCCTCGGCGGATCCCGGTGCGCCGAGCGCGGCGCTCGTAGCGCTCGGCGCGTCCACGATCGTCTTCGTCGCGGCGCTGTCGACGCGCGAGGGAGCGCTCATCAGCCTCGGCCTCTGCGTCGGGCTCCTCGCCTTCATGACGGTCCTGTGGGGCTTCATGGCCGTCCCCCACGTCACGGTGGCGTTCGTGATCCCCTACTTCGCGCTGCTGCCGGCGCTGAAGACGCTGGTCTCGTCCCAGCTCGGTCCGACGAAGGACATCATGATCGGCGCCGCGACGATCGCAGCCGGACTCAGTGTGATCCAGCGACGAGCCGCCGGAAGGACTTGGCGCGGCGACCAACCGCTCCTCATCATCACCCTCCTCTTCATGGCCCTGTACTTCCTCGACGTCGGGGCGGGCCTCTCGGGTGGCTCCCGCTACGGGCTCGGGTGGTTCCACGGCGTCAGGCTCGTGTGGGAGCCGCTGCTCTTGCTCCTGTTCGGCCTCTCCGTCCGGGACCCACGGCGGACGCTGCGCTGGGCTGCCGTCGCCCTGATCGCCGCCGCGTTGGTCGCGGCGACGGTCGGCCTGCTCCAGCAGGTCGTCGGGACTCCCCGCCTGATCTCGCTCGGGTACTCGTACAACGCTCAGGTGCGGACGATCAGCGGGCACCTGCGGAGCTTCGGCACCTTCGACCAGCCGTTCGACTACGCCACCGTGCTGGCCTTCGGGCTGGCAGGCGTGCTCCTTTGGGCACGCCGCGGGGCCGCGACGACGATGGCAGGGGTCGTGATCGTCGCCGGGCTTCTCGTCTCCTACGTTCGCGGCGCCGCTCTGAGCGTGGTCGCGCTCGTGGCGCTGCTGCTGGCACGCAAGGGCTCGCCCGCGACGGCCGTCGCCCTGCTCGCCGCGAGCGCAGCCGCTGCGGTCGTCGTCGTCGTCGTCTCCACCAGGCCCACGCCGGGACCCGTCGTGCAAACCGGCCCGTCGATCTACCTGACGCTGAACGGCCGCACCAGGAGCTGGCGCACTGCGCTCGGAAAGCCCTCCACATGGGCGTTCGGCCGTGGCGTCGGGCTGTACGGGACGGCTGCCCAGCGCGCCGCCCAGTCGCGTCAGCCGGCCGGCACCACGACCCCACCGCCTGCGACCGCCACCGACTCCGGCTATCTCGCGACGCTCTCCGACGTCGGATTCGTCGGGCTCATCGTCCTGCTGACGATGTTCGGACGCATCCTCGTGCTCCTCCGGCGCGCGATCGCGCGGAACGAGCAGCTGGCGTGGTTCGGCCTCGGCGTCGTCATCGTGCTCATTCTCGACGCTGCGCTTCGTTCGTCGCTCACGGGCTTTCCGACGGCCGACATCGCGTTCCTCTTCGCGGGCCTCACCCTGGCCGCGACGCACGGGCAGGACCATCGCGAGGCGCCCGTCCCGGGGAGGGCATGACGATGCGCGTCGCGGCAACGACTCGGGCGTTGAAGGTGCTCGCGCGGGATCCGGCGGAGGCGGTCGACCGGCTGCGCAGCAAGGTGGAGCACCGCGCCGACAGGCGACGGGCAGCGCCTCCCGCCGACGCCTACGCCGCCACGGAGGATTTCGACGCGAAGCTCCACGAGCGGCTCGGCGCGCCTGTTCCGTGCGCGGCCGCAGCCGAGTTCGACGCCGAGTGGCGGGGGTTGGAGGAAGCGTTCGCCGGTAGTAGCTCGTTCGTCGGCGACTGGGATCACGACGCCGACCGGGGGATGGCCCGGATCGTGTGGTGCGTCGTACGGCACCTCCGTCCGCAGCAGGTGATCGAGACCGGAGTCGCCCGCGGGATCACCAGCCGCATGATCCTGAGGGCGCTCGAGCGGAACGGCGACGGTCACCTCTGGAGCATCGACCTCCCCTTCCTGCGGACGAGCTGGTACGACGAGACGGCTGCAGCCGTCCCGCACGCGCTGCACTCGCGCTGGACGTACGTCCGCGGCTCCAGCCGCCGGCGCCTCCCGGGGCTCCTCGCCGACCTCGGACAGATCGACCTCTTCATCCACGACAGCGCCCATACCGAGGCCAACATGCGCTTCGAGTTCACGACGGCGTGGAGCGCCGTTCGGCCCGGCGGCGTCCTGGTCTCGCACGACGTCGAGATGAACTCGGCGTTCGCCGAGTTCGCGGAGTCGGTGGACGAGGAGCCGCTGCTGGCCCGCGAGAACCCCTCCAGCGGCCTCGTGGGCGTCCTCGTGAAGGGCGCCGGGCCCGGCTGAGCGACGACCGCCCCCGGCGACGGATGCGGATCCTCCTGGTGAGCGCGCACGGCGCCGACGAAGCGTTCGGCGGCGCCGAGCGATACGTCCGCGAGCTGGCCACGGGCCTCTCGTCCCGCGGTGCAGAGCCCGTCGTCCTGGCCGCGTTCCCGCCCCGGCGGAACGACGCCGGCCTCGAGACGCTCGTCCTCCACTCGACCGACTGGCGCGAGGATCGGGTGCGGAGGCTGAAGAACCACGTTGCAGACGTCACGTCCTTCGTCGGACGGCGGGTGACGGCTGCAGTGGAGGCCGCGGCGCCCGACCTGGTGCACACGAGCAACCTTCCCGGCTTCAGCACGGCCGTCTGGGAGGCGGCGCGCCGTGCCGGCGTGCCGGTCGTCCACACGCTGCACGACTACCACCTCCTCTGTCCGCGGACGTCTTTGCTCCGTCGGGACGGCAGCCCGTGCCGGCCGCACCCCCTCCTCTGCGGCCTCCGCACACGGCGCCTCGCCCGCTGGGCGCCGGCGGTATCCCAGGTGATCGCCGGCTCGGAGCATCTCCTCCGCCGCCACGCAGGATTCTTCCCCGCCGCCTCGGAGCACGTGATCCGCCTTCCCCTCACGCAAGTGGCGCCCGCGCCGCTCCCGCCGCCCGCCGACCCGCCTCGCTCGGTCGGCTTCATCGGCACCCTCGGGCCGAACAAGGGCGTGCGCGAACTCCTCGCCGCAGCTCCCGCGCTCGCGCGAGAAGCGGCCACAGTGCGAATCGCCGGCGACGGCCCTCTCCGAGCCGAGGTCGAAGCCGCCGCTGCTCGTGGATCGGTCGAGTACGAGGGGTCGGTCAGCGGCGCGTCGAAGCTCCGGTTCCTCGCCGAGTGCGACGTCGGGCTCGTGCCGTCGCTCTGGGACGAGCCCAGCGGGCCGCCCTACGTCGTGTGCGAGTGGATCGCCGCGGGGAGGCCGGTGCTCGCGACCCCGCGCGGCGGCCTCCGCGAGGCGATCGAGACCGTCGGTGGCGTCTGCCCCCTCGAGCCGACGGCCGAGGGCATCGCCGCCGCCGTGGCCGACCTTCGCCAAGAGCATCGGTGGCGCGAGGTGCTCGCGACGCTTCCCCGGATCGAGGACGACCGAGACCTCGACCGCTGGCTCGACGAGCATGAGCGCGTCCACCGAGCGGCACTCGGAGCGCCGGCCGCCTCCGGAGCGCGGGCGTGATCGACACGCACTGCCACCTCCTGCCGCAGCTCGACGACGGGCCGTCGAACGAGGACGAAGCGCTTGCGCTCGCCCGCGGGCTGGCCCGGCTCGGTGTCTTCGCGATCGTCTGCACCCCGCACTACTCGCGGCGGTATCCGACCTCGCACGAGGCCGCGCGTGAGCAGCTCGGCCGGCTCGAGCACCGGCTTCGCGGCGCCGGCGTCTCGATCGCCCTCTCGCTGGCTGCGGAGATCAGCCCCGGGTACGCCGTTTCCCAGCCGGGCGAGGAGCTGAAGCGACGCAGCTTCGGAGGTCGCTTCGTGCTCGTCGAGCTGCTGCCCGACACGCCGGCCGTCTTCCTCGAGACGGCGCTCGAGCACATGCTTCCGCTCGGCCTGAAGCCTGTGTTCGCTCATCCCGAGCGCTGCCCGGCGCTGCAGAATGCTCCGCGACTTCTCAGCGACGCGCGGGAAGGTGGCGCGCTCGTGCAAATCGTCGCGTCGAGCCTGGCCGGACGATGGGGGAGCACCATCGCCATGGCCGCATGGGGCCTGCTCGACGCGGGCGCGATCGACCTCCTCGCAAGCGACTCTCACAGTCCGCGCTCCACGGCGAGCCTCCAGCGGGCCGTCGAGCTCGTTCGGGATCGATACGGCGCCGACGCCCTCGAAGACCTCGTCGAGCGCCGGCCGGCGCAGATGCTCAAGTCGCCACCACAGCACGTGTGAGCGAGCTCGCCGACCTCACCGCCGTGGTGCTGAACTGGCGCACCCCCGACCTGACGGTGCGTGCTGTTCGAGCGCTCCTCGACGACGGCGTTCCGGCCGAGCGGGTGGTCGTCGTCGACAACGGGTCGGACGACGGGAGCGCCGAGCGCTTCCGAACGGAGCTTCCGGAGACGCGGCTGCTCGCGCTGGAGGAGAACGTCGGCTTCGCGCGCGGCAACAACCGCGCCGCCGCCGCCCTTCCGGCCGGCGCCTACCTCTTCGTCAATAGCGACGCCTTCGTCCACGCGCCCGGCACTGTGAGCCGTCTCGCCGCGGCCGTCGCACGCCCGGGAGTCGGGATCACCGTGCCCCGGCTGCTGAACGAGGACGGGACGCTGCAGCCGAACGTCGTGCCGACGAGCTCGCCCTTGCCCGAGCTCGTTCGCGCGTCCGGCCTCTCGCGCTTCGTGCCGAACCGGCTCCAGCCGTCCCTCGGCACGCACTGGGACCACGGCCGGTCCCGCCTCGTGCAGGCGGCGATCGGCGCCGTCATTCTGGTGCGTGCAGAGGCATGGGACGCCCTCGGAGGCTTCGACGAGCGGCGCTTCATGTATGCCGAGGACATGGATCTCTGCTGGCGCGCGAGGGAGCTCGGCTGGCACACGGCCTTCGTCGCCGACGCCGAGTTCGTCCACCTCGGAAACACGTCCGGCGGGCGGCGCTGGAGCAGTCCCGAGCGGGCGGAGCGAATGGCCCGTGCCCAGGCGGAGATGATCCGCGAGCACCTTCCGCACCGCCGCGCGGCGCTGACGCTGGCGCTGATGGCGGCAGGCGTCGGCGGGCGCGCCGTCGTCCGCCGCGTCCTGGGGGACTCGGAGGGCGCCGCGACCATGCGCGGCTGGTGGCGCGGTTACCGAAGCGGCTGAGGGCGCCGACTCGGCGGCGCAGTTATCAGGACGCGCGGTTCATCCGCGCGCCCGTCTGAACCGACCAGTCGACATGCTGGGAGTCATTTCGAGACGCTTCTAAGCGGCTGCGGCACGCGCCAGCACGTCGAGCACGCCGCGCGCGGTCGTCTCCCACGAGTAGCGCGCAACCGTCTCGGCTCCGCGCGCCCGTAAGTCGGCCCGGAGCGCTTCGTCGGCGACGACGCGTCGCATCGCCTCTGCCCAGGCCTCCTCGTCGGCGAGCGGAAGCAGGAGCGCGCCCGAGCCCGAGACCTCGCGCAGCGCGGGGATGTCGCTGGCGAGCACAGGGCAGCCGCGCGCCATGGCCTCGAGCGCGGTGAATCCGAACCCCTCGTAGACCGAGGGCAGGACGAGCGCGGCGGCCGAGCGGTAGAGCCGCTCGAGGTCCGCGTCGGCGACCTCGCTGCGAAGCTCGATCCGCTCCCGGTTCGGCGCCGCGTCGATCGCGTGCCGGAGCTCCTCGACACCGCCGCGGGCGCGGCCCGCGAGGACGAGCCGCGCCGGCGGGTCGGCACGCGCAAACGACCGCACGAGGAACGGGAGGTTCTTGTTCCCGCCGAGGTTGCCGACGTACAGGAGGAACGGACCCTCGTCGCGGGGCCGCGCCGCCGCAGCGCCGTCGCCGGAGAAGAGGCCCGGCCCCGAATGGACGACCTCAATCTTCGCCGGGTCGGCTCCGAAGTAGCGCACAGCCTCGTCCTTCGCGAATTGCGAGACGGCGACGAGCGCGCTCGCCCGTTCGAGGGCCCAGGGATAGAGGCGCCGCTTGTAGGCGCTCGACCGCGGGCCGTAGCCGTGCATGAAGGCGGTATCGTGGACCGTGGCGACGAAGCGCCGCCGCGGTGCGAGCAGGGGCCCGGTGACGTCGAAATAGTGGTAGAGGTCGGCCTTCCGTCCCCGGACGAACACGTGCTCGAGCAGGAGCCGGCCCGGGCCGGCATTCACTCGGCGGCTTTTCCCGGCCACGACGTCGACGGCGATCGTCCGCGCGCCGACGGCCTCCGCGCCGGCGGCGGTCGTCAGCAGCGAGAGCTCGAGCTGCGGGTAGTCCGCAACGAGCTCATCGAGCGCCTTCGCCAACCTGGCCGCGTAGCGCGGAATTCCCGAGTGGCCGCCGGCGATGAGCCCGACGAGGCACACGCGACGTGGAGGGTCGAGGTGCTGGCCCATGGCGTGATTACACCATCGAGTCCAGGACCAGAAGGCTAAAGTGGGTCGCGGCCGCGGCCGACGGGACACACTGAGACGATGAGGAGCGAGGCTGCGGTCATCCACGTCGGCGAGGCGCTTGCGAGCGGGATCCTCCATGTCGTCTCGGCGCTTGCCGACGAGACCGTCGCGGCCGGCCTGCCGACGGTCGTGATCTACGGCCGCAGGCCCGAGACGCCGGCGGACCTGCCGGACTGGTTCGACCCGCGGGTGAGGCTCGTGCCCGTCGACGGCTGGGGCGACCGCTCCCCCGTGGGCAGCCTTCGAGGGACGGCGCGGGCAGCGGTCGTCCTCCAGCGGGAGCTCTCGCGTCTCCAGGGCGGCGTCCTCCACCTCCACTCGACCTACGCCGGTGTCCTCGGCCGGCTCGTGCCCACGCCGGGCTGGCGGCGCTTCTACACGCCGCACGGGTACGCGTTCCTGAATGGGTCGCACTCACCCGCGCTCCGCGGGCTGACGCTCGTCTCCGAGGCGGCGCTCGCCTCCCGCGCGCACACGATCGCCGTCTCACGGGCGGAGGGCGCCGTGGCAGCGCGGTTCGCCCGCGGCCAAACCGTCTCCGTCGTCCAGAACGGTGTCGACTACGACTCCCCGGCCTCTCCCGGCCCGGAGATGGACGAGCGGTTCCTCGTGGCCTCCGTGGGGCGGGCCGCGTACCAGCGCCGCCCGGATCTCTTCGTCGAGATGAAGGCGCTCCTCGGCGACGACGCCGACACGGCGTTCCATTGGTTCGGCGACGGCCCCGACCGCGAGCTCCTCGTCGGGGCCGGGGTCGCGGTGAGCGGCTGGCTCCCGAAGCCCGACGCCGCAGCGGCAATCGCGCGGACGGACATCCTGGTGCACTTCTCGGCGTTCGAGGGGCTTCCGCTCTCGCTGCTCGAGGCAATGGGAGCCGGGCGGCCGGTGGTGGCCAGCGACCTGCCCGTGATCCGCGAGGTCGTCGACGACGCCGGGATCCTTGTCCGAAACCCGCCCGAAGCCGCGGAGGCGGTGCGACGCCTGCGCGCGGACGAGTCGCTCCGGGCCGAGCTCTCCGCCCGCGCGCACGACCGGGCGCGGCGCCTCTTCACGCGGCGCGCGATGGTCGAGCGGACGCTCGCGACGTACGGCCTCTAACGAGGCCGAAGCGCCGGGAAGAGCACGACGTCGCGGATCGTGTCGCGGCCGGTCAGCACCATGACGAGCCGGTCGATCCCGAGACCGAGGCCGCCCGTCGGCGGCATGCCGTAGCGGAGCGCCTCGACGTAGTCCGGGTCGCCGGGCTCGCCGCCCTCCTCGGCCCGCTGCTCCTCGAAGCGCGCCGCCTGCTCGTCCGGGTCGTTGATCTCGCTGAAGGCGTTCCCGAGCTCAGTGCCGCCGACGTAGAACTCGAAGCGCTCGACGAGCTGGGGGTCGTGGTCGGTCGGGCGCGCGAACGGCGAGAGCTCGACCGGGTAGTCGAAGAGGATCGTCGGCTCGGCGAGGCTCGGCTCGACGAACGACGTGAGCGCGTGGTCGACCAGGTCGGCCCAGGAGCGGTCGCGACTCGTGTCGACGTCAAGGTCGGCGAGGCGCCGCCGGAGCTCGTCGGCGTCGGGGGTCCAGAGGCCGTGTTCCTCGAGCGCCTCGACGAGCGGAAGCCGCCGCCACGGGAGGCCGAGGTCGACGTGATGGCCGCGGTACTCGACCTCGGTGCGCCCGAGCGCCTCGCGCGCGACGTGCGCGACGAGCTCCTCCATGCGCACCATCGTGTCCCGGTAGTCCGCATAGGCCTCGTACCACTCGACCATGGTGAACTCGGGCTGGTGCTTGTAGGACATGCCCTCGTTGCGGAAGTCCTTGCCCAGCTCGTAGACCCGCTCCAGGCCGCCGACGATGAGGCGCTTGAGGTAGAGCTCCGTCGCGATGCGCAGGTAGTAGTCGGCGTCGAGCGCGTTGTAGTGCGTGACGAACGGCTCGGCAAAGCCGCCGCCGTAGCGCGGCTGGAGGATCGGCGTCTCGACCTCGAGGAAGCCCTCGCCGTCGAGGTAGCCGCGGATCGCGGTCACGATGCGCGTGCGCAGCTCGAAGTCGGCCCGCGTCTCCTCGTTCATCAGCAGGTCGAGGTAGCGGCGCCGGTAGCGTTGCTCGACGTCGGTCAGGCCGTGGAAGGTGTCGGGGAGCGGCGTGCGGATCTTCCCGAGCAGCTCGAGCTTGTCGGCCGCGAGCGAGGGCTCGCCGCGCCGCGACTGCGCCGGCCGACCCTCCGCGCCGACGACGTCGCCGAGGTCGAGGTCGAGCTCGCCCGTCCGGCTCGTGTCGCAGAGGAGCTGGATGCGGCCGGAGCGGTCGACGAGGTCGAGGAAGACGAGCTTGCCGTGCCCGCGCCGCGCCATGACGCGGCCGGCGATCCGGCGCGCCTCCCCCGCCTCCTGCCCGGGCTCGAGCTGCGCGGCCTCGTCCCGGACCGCTGCGATCTCCTCCCTGTCCGGGAACCGCTTCGGCAGCGCCATGGCAGGCGAGTCTAGTGACCCCAGATCAGCCAGCCGATCAGGACGCCGACCCCCAGGGCGACGGCGAAGCTGCACCAGCCGATGACGAAGTAGACGGTGGCAGTTCCCGCGAAGAGATCACCACGACGCGGTTCGTGCGGCAGCGGCGTAGCCTCCAGGCGCCACTTGACGGCCCGTCCGCCCGCACGCGGCAGCGGACGCGGCGGCCGGACGTCCGCGGCCGGCAGCGGCCGCTGCGCCTCCTCCCAGAAGCCCTCGACGTCTCCGTCACGACCGAGCCGCAGGAGGTTCCGCTCGCGCGTGCGCAGTGACGCCGCCTTCCCGAAGTCCTGGGCCTCGAGCGCCGCCTCCTTCTCCGTCCGGACACGCTCGATCTCGGCCACGAGGTCGGGCGCGAGCGGAGCGACCGACGGCGGAACCCCGGAGGCAGGCCCGGCGAGCATCCTGACGATCTCGTTCCGGATCTTGTCCTCGTCCGCGTCGAGGTCGAGCAGGATCCGCATCCCCACGCCCTCGCCCTCCCGGACGAGGCCGAGCAGGATGTGCTCGGTGCCGATGTAGTTGTGGCCGATGGAAAGCGCCTCGCGGAGCGCGAGCTCGAGCACCTTCTTCCCGCGTGGGGTGAACGGGATCTGTCCGGTCGTGACCTCGTCGCCCAAGCCGATGATGCGCTCCACCTGGAAGCGGACCTCCTCGAGCGAGACGTCGAGCGACTCCAGCACCCGCGCCGCAAGGCCCTCCTCCTCGCGCAGCAGCCCGAGCAGCAGGTGCTCCGTGCCGATGTAGTTGTGCCGCAGCACCCGCGCCTCGTCCTGCGCGAGAACCACGACCTGCCGAGCGCGTTCGGTAAACCGCTCGAACACGCCCTCCAGGCTACGCCACTACCGCCGCAGGCGATGGATCCGAAGGCGACCCCCGAGGGGCCGCGAGTCGATCGTCCACGCTTCCCGCGCGCGCTCGAGGAACGTCGACTCGAACGGCCGGCCGGGCTCGGAGAGCAGCACGTCGTCGCCGAGACGAGGCAGCAGCGCGACGAGCTGCTCCACGTTGCGGCGCTCGTAGAGGAGGTCGGCGCCGAGGACCAGATCCCACGGGGCGGCGTCGACGAGCGCTGA
>Ga0070714_100003593_pt1 | contig 11601 bp, 9 predicted proteins | sample LARL83metaG_FD_65450 | JGI IMG/M metagenome (GOLD analysis project Ga0070714, IMG submission 65450) | Corn, switchgrass and miscanthus rhizosphere microbial communities from Kellogg Biological Station, Michigan, USA - LAR L8-3 metaG | ecosystem: Host-associated > Plants > Roots > Rhizosphere ... | reverse complement strand
GATGAGCCGGCCGTCGGGGGACAGCTCCGGCGTGAGCACGGCGATTCCGCCCTCGTCGCGCACGACGTGCCAGCCCGAAGACGCCACGGCGAGCTGCGGCGACCCGCTCTCCTCGGTGGTGTACAGGATGGTCTGTCCATCGGGCGACCAGCTCGGCGACGACAGCACCGCGGCGGAGCGCGCCACCTCGATGTAACCCGCGTCGTCGGGGGCGATGACCTCGATGGTGAAGGCGCCGCCGTGGCGACGGTGGGCGACGGCGATGCGCTTTCCGTCGGGCGACCAGCGCGGCTCGCTCCACGTCTCGTCGGGACCGGCGGCGCGGAGGGTGCGCAAATGGTTGCCATTGGGGTCGAGCAGCAGCAGGCTCGCGCGCGCCGGCGCGAGCTGCACGGCGACGATCGTGCCGTTGGGGCTGACATCGGGCTGGACGTAGCGACCGCCGGTGGTGAGGCGCGTGACGCCGCCCGTCCGCGAGGCACGGTACAGGTCGGAGCGGAGCTGTTCGGGCGCGGTGAAGTCAAGCTGCGCGAACAGCAGGCCACCGTCGGATTCCGGCGCATTGGCGCCGCTGGCGTCGCGCCGGCCGAGTCGCGTGCGACGGCCGCCAGTGGTGATGGTGTACGCGGCGTTCGTCTCGCGACCGTCGGTGCCCGTGTAGACGACCGTACTGTCGTCGAGCCAGCGCGGGCTGCTGGCGTAGTAGCCGTGCTTCGTGAGGTCCCGCCAGCCGAGCAGCGGAGGCACGATGTCACCAGCGGAGCGCGTCACGGAATCGCTCCACGCGGCGTACGCCGTGGTGAATGGGATGCCGAAGCCGCGTCTCGCTGCGCGATCGATGGTGAATGGGATGAGCTCCGCGCTCTGCGCGTCGATGAAGCGGCGGATGGACGAATCACCGCGCGTGCGCGCGAGGTAGTCCACGAAGAGTGAGCCGTAGGCGTAGGCGCCTTCGCCGCCTGGAAAGCGCGACGTGCCGGCACCGAGCTGGTCGAGCCGCGGCAGCCGGTGCTCGCGCGCGGCGGCGCGGGCGATCATGCCGTGTTCGGCATCACGCAGGCGGCCGCCCGTCGTCAGTCGCGACTCGTAGTACACGGCGATCCCTTCGGTGAGCCACGAGGGGCCGTACTGGTTGGGAAAGAGGTACGGCGCGCGGCCGAACACGTGCTGCGCCACCGACCAGATGCCGCGCGAACGGTCGAGGTGGAAGATGTGGGTGAGCTCGTGCGTGATGACGATTGCCAGCCAGTCGGCGTTGAGGCGCAGGCCACGATTCTCCACCGGCGGCGTGGCGAAGACGACGATGCGGTTGGTGGGGAAGACGCTGGCGAAGCCGTTGGAGTAGTCGGCGTCGTCGGAGACTAGGATGTCGATTGGCCCACGGGGTGGTACCAGCTCGCTCGACAGTTGCGCGTACGCATGCTCGGCCGCGGCGGCGGCGACGCGTCCCTCGCGCTCGAGCCCCGCGGCGACGTGCACGCGGAAGTGCGGCGTTGCCAGCGTGAGGTAGCGGTGATACGGCGCCGGCTGCGCGTGGGCGAGCGCCGGCACGAGGGCCAGGATGCCCAGCGCGAGGAGCGCGAGGCGACGCATGCTCAGCGCTGGGGAAGCGTGCGGAAGAACTCCTCGAGCCCGTCAGCGATGCCGCGCGCGTAGCGGTCCTGGAACTCCTGCGTGCGCATGGCAGCCTCCTGGTCGGGCATCATGATGAACGCACCCTCGCAGAGCACGGCGGGATACCACGTGCCGCGCACGACGGCGAGGTTGTCGTAGTTCACGCCGAGGTCGATGAGCCCGATGTGCGACACCAGGCCGCGCTGGATGTAGCGCGCGAGCGGCTGGCTCTGCTCGCGGAAGAAGTACGCCCCCGTGCCCGGCGCGACGAACGGGTTGGTGCCGTCAGCATACGCGTTGTAGTGGATGGAGACGAACGCGTTGACGTTCGCCTTGCGCGCGATGATGGGACGGTCGCCGAGGGCGACGGCCGAGTCGGTGGTGCGCGTCATGACGACCGTGGCGCCGCGCTCCTCGAGGAGCTGCTTGAGTCGGAAGCCGACCGGGAGCGTGGCCTGCGGCTCCCACAGCCCGGTGGGGCCGGTGGCGCCGATTGGCGGATGTCCCGGATCGACGGCGATGGTGAGGCCGGCGAGCGGATGGCGCTCGTTGATGGCGGGGCGTCCGCGCAGGCGGAGCACCATCGCGTTGTTCTCCCACAGCACGAGGTAGCCGTAGGGTGCCGCACGCAGGTTCACCGTGACGCGCGCGCGCTCGTCGGTCTCCTGCTTCCACTCCACGGTGGTGATGAGGCTGTCGGCGGCGGAGTAGTTGATGATGTCGGTGTTGCCGCGCACGCCGTAGAGCGTGAGGGAGATGGAGCGCGTTCCTTCCTCCACGAAGTATGGCGCCCGCTGCCCCATCGGCATGATGATCTCCTCGCCGAGCGGGGCGCCGCGCACCTTCATGTTGGACATGACGCGGCGCGGCGCGCTCACGGAGTCCGGCAGTACGCGTGCGTCGGTGGAGTCCACGTAGACGTCGAGGTCGCGATCGAGGCGGATGCGGAAGTAGCCGCCCTCGCGCGCGACGAGAGGCACGACGGTGCCGGGCGCGAAGAACCACTTGTAGGTGCCGTCCACGATCGGGCGGGCGATGATGACCTTGTCGGTGTCGGCGGCGGCGGAGGGCTCGCCGAGCTGGACGAGGCCGATGGGACGTCCCGCGGTCATCGCTACGCGCAGCGAGTCCAGGCGGCGATCGAGCACGGCGATGGAGTCGGCCCGCGAGGTGGCGAGCGCCTCGGGCCTGGGGCGCGCGGCGCCGGTGTCAGGCGTCGCGGCGGGAGCGGGCTGCGCGGCGACGCGCGGCGCCGGATAGCGGATGTTGCGCACGGTGCGCGCGGTGTCGGCACCGCGGGTGGCAACGAGCATGTAGCGTGCGGAATCGGCGGGCGGGTTGGCGAGCCAGGCGATGAACGCGCCGTTGGGATAGACGCGGGCGGCAACGCCGTTCACGGTGAGCGCGGCGCGTCCGCTGCCGATGGAGCCGAAGATGAAGTTGGAATCGCGCGACGTGATGACCTGGTTCTCGCGCGGGTAGACGACGTCGATCTTGAGCGGTCCATCCACCGCCGGAACGGGTGGGAGGGGCGGTGCGTGCGCGGCGGTGGCGGGGAGGCGCTCGGGCGCGGGCGAAGGCGCGGGAGTCGGGACGGTGGTGCAGGCGGTGGCGAGGGCCAGGGCGAGCGCCAGCGTGGCGCGTCCGGGGCGTTGCGGTGACATGGCGGGAAGCTAACCCCGGCGCGAGCGCGTGGCACGGGGCTCGTGCCCGGGCTCGCGCCGTAGTTGAACGGGTCTTTTGTTGACGCGTCTCATTCGCTCGTCCTATATTCGCGCTTCACACGCTCGCGCGCCTGCTTCTCCCGCACGCGCCGATCGTGCCGCCCGGCCAAGAATCCGACGGCTGGGCATTTCCGTACAGGGAGCTGATGAGCACACGGCCGCAGAAGAGCGTGATCGTCCACGTATCGGGGCGCACCGACGTGGGCCGCACTCGCGAGCACAACGAGGATGCCTTCATCGTCGCCGACCTCACTCGCGGCGAGGCGTCGCTGTCTCCCGAGGTGCGGACGCACGAGGTGGGCGATCGCGGCACGCTGTTCATGGTGGCAGACGGGATGGGCGGTGCGGCGGCCGGCGAGATCGCCAGCGAGATGGCGGTGGACATCGTGCAGCGCGAGCTGCTGGACACCGTTACGGAGGGCGCGCCGCCGAACGACGAGGAGTTCGCGACGGCGATCAAGCGCGCGACGGCGGCGGCGAACTCGCACATCCACGCCTTTGCCGTTGAGCACCCGGAATATCGCGGCATGGGGACGACGGCGACGGTGGCCGGCCTCATGGGCGACACGCTCTACCTGGCGCAGGTGGGGGACAGCCGCGCCTACCTCGTGCGCGGCGGCGTGGGGCGGCAGATCACGAAGGACCAGTCGCTGATGCAGAAGCTGATCGAGGCCGGCGAGATGACGGAGGAGGAAGCCGAGCAGAGCGAGCGGCGAAACATCATCCTCCAGGCACTCGGCCCCGAAGCCAACATCAAGGTGGACCTCACGCACCAGAAGGTGCGCCGCGGCGACGTGCTGGTGCTGTGCAGCGACGGCCTGAGCGGGCAGGTACGCGTCGACGAGATCGCGCGGGTGGTGTCGGAGGAGCGTGACCTGGCGAGGGCGTGTCAGCGACTGATTGACCGCGCGAACGAGAGCGGCGGACCGGACAACATCACGGTCGTGGTGGCACGCTTCGAGGGCGAGGGGCTGGCGTCGCCGGTGGAGAGCGACGACGTGGGGCACCGCACCTTCCCGCTCTCCACCGATTCGGGTCCGACGCCGGTGGTGGACGGGATCGGCACGGCGACGACGAAGGAGATGCCGGCGGCGAAGCGCATCAACACGCTCCCGCCGGAGGCGTTCGTGTTGACGACGTCGATCCCCGACGACAACGCCGCGCGGCGACGGAGCCGCGGCACGCTGATCGCCATGCTGCTCCTGCTGATGATGCTCGCGGCGGCGATGTGGTGGGTGTATCGCACGGCGCAGCGGGTGATCACGCCGGCTGCACCAGCCTCGACGCCGACTGCGGCACCCGCGTCGCAGTCCACGCCGTCGGCCACGACCCCGCCAGCGACGACCGTGCCAGCGACCAGCGCGCCGACGGCACACTAGGGCCCGTCCCGTCCTCCCGCACGAGCGCACAGCTCGTGTCGCGATCCGCTGTCCTCGTCGCGCGGCTGTCCGTTACGACGAAGGGGAACTGCCATCCGACGGATAGCCGCACGGATGACGCGGAGCGGCGCCGCGCGAGAGCCAGCCTCCGCGCACGGCTGCTATCTCCTACACTCCCAGGGCCGTGAATGATTGGAGCGACCTTGTTGGGAACCTCCAGGGCGCATGGAAAGAAAAAGGGCACGGAGAGATTCGTCTCATCCGTGCTCCTATCCGTAGCATGCGCATCCCCTTCGTGGTGACGGCCAGCCACGGCAGAAGCAAAGTGATCCCGACAGGAGCTTCGCTCTTGCGGGATGACGGCGGAGGAGCGTGGCTCCTGCGCTCGGACGGCGAAGCGCGCCCTACGCCGGCGTGAGCGTCCCCAGCACGCGCGGACCGCGGGCGCCGGTGGCCGTGGGGACGTTCCCGGGGATCCCTTCGAGGTGCAGGTGCGCGAGCAGGGCGAAAGCGACCGCTTCCTTTGCCTCGCCGTCGAAGTAGCGCTCGTCGAACGCCGTCACCTTCAGGGGCGCGACGGCCTGCGCGATCATGCGGCGCAACGTCGTGTTCTTCGCGCCACCGCCGGCGATGAGTGTCTCGGCGACCGGCTCGGGGATGAAGCGATGGTAGGCGTCGCCGATGCTCTGTGCGGTGAGCGCGGTGGCGGTGGCGACGAGGTCCGCGTCTGTGACGTCCGAGCCCTGGGCGCGGCACAGAGCGATGAGCCGCTGCACGTACGCCGGGTCGAACAGCTCGCGCCCCGTGCTCTTGGGCGGCTCGGCGCGGAAGTACGGCTCCGCGAGGAGCTGGTTCACCACGGGCTGCAGCACGCGACCGCGCGCGGCGATGGCGCCGTCGGTGTCGTAGCGGAGCGACGGGTCCACCGTGCGCACCACGGCGTCGAGCACGCCGACGCCGGGGCCGGTGTCGAACGCGCGCACGCTGGCCAGCGTGCCGTCGGGCGGGACGACGGTGACGTTGCCGATGCCGCCGATGTTCTGGAGCGCGCGCCATTCGCTCCCGGCAAAGAGCAACGCGTCCGCAATGGGAACGAGCGGCGCGCCCTGCCCTCCCGCGGCGACGTCACGCGTGCGGAAATCGCTCACCACCGGAAGACCGGTGCGCTCGGCGATCACCGCAGGCGCGTCGAGCTGCCAGGTGGAATGGCCGGGCTCGTGCCAGAGGGTCTGGCCGTGCGAGCCGATGGCGCGCACGTCGGCGCGAGCCACCCCCGCCTCGGCGAGCACGGCGACCGCGGCATCGGAGAGCCAGCGACCGAAGTCCACGGCGAGGCGGCAGTACTCACGCGCCGTGCCCTCGCGCATCGCGGCGAGCATGCGCTCGCGCTGCGCGTGCGTGTACGGATGCACGTGGAAGCCGAGCAGCTCCACCTCGTATCGCGCGCCTTCACTGGGGGTGAAGCGCGCGACCGCGGCGGAGATGCCGTCGAGCGACGTCCCCGACATGAGACCGCAGTACACGCCGCCGCGGCGCGGCGCTTCGCTGCTCATCCCACGACCGGGGGCGGCGCGTCGATGACGCGGCGGATCACACCACCCGCGTCATTCAGGCGCGTCGTGGCCTCCTCGGCGCTGACGCCGAGCGATTGCATGACGATGGCCAGCTTGACGCTGCCGTTGGAGAGCGCGAGCAGCGCGCGTGCCTGCTCGCGCGTCAGTCCGCACACTTCGGCGACGATGCGCTCGCTGCGGTCGGCGAGCTTCACGTTGGTGGCGCGCAGGTCCACCATGAGGTTGCCGAACGTCTTGCCGATCCGGATCATTGCGCCGGTGGTGATCATGTTGAGGATCAGCTTCGTCGCCGTGCCCGCCTTGAGGCGCGTGCTCCCCGTCACCACTTCGGGTCCGGTGATGGCGACGATGGGGATGTCGGTCTGGTCGAGGGTCTCCTGCGGCGGCGGGGAGCAGGCGACGATCGCGGTGCGGGCGCCGACCTCGCGCGCGTAGGTGAGCGCTATCCGTACGTACGGCGTGGTTCCCGACGCGGCGATGCCGACGACGAAGTCGCCGGCGCGCACGCCGCGCGCGGCGAGGTCGCGACGCGGCTGCTCGAGGTCGTCCTCGGCACCTTCCTGCGCGCGGGTCAGCGCGGCGACGCCGCCGGCGATGATCCCCTGCACCATCTCCGGATCGGTGCCGAAGGTGGGCGGACATTCGCTGGCGTCGAGCACGCCGAGGCGGCCCGATGTGCCGGCGCCGACGTAGAAGAGCCGTCCGCCCCCGCGGAAGGTGGACTCGGCGGCGGCAATGGCGTCGGCGATGCGCTCACGCTGGGTGGCCACGGCGTCCGGCACCGTGCGGTCCTCGGCGAGCATGAGGTCAACGATGCCGAGCGGCTCGGCAAGATCGATCTGCTGCGTGCGCGGATTGCGCCGCTCGGTGACGCGTGGGTCGCTGACTCTGGAGGTCACAGGGCGGAGGAGAGAGAACGCTGCGTGGATGGCCGGGTAGATGTCTGTCGTCTCCCATGCGCCCCGGCTAAGTTACCGGACGCCGTTCGTCACCCGCAACCCATCGTGCCCGTGCGCCGACTGCTGTTGCTCGCGCTCGCCAGCCTCGTGACTCCCGCCGCCAACGCGCAGATCATCCGGCGGCCCGGCATGCCCTTCCAGGAGCCCACGACGTTCGTCTCGTTCGGCGTCGGCCTGATGCAGCCATGGACCGTGCACGATGGCAGCACGAACAGCGCGTGGGACTTCAGCGACGCGACGCAGTTCAACGTGACGCTGGAGCGCAACTACGGCGCGGGCGCATCGCTGGGCGTTCGTGGGAGCACGGCGCGCGTGCCGCTCCGCTACACGGGCAACGTGGGCGGTGACGCGCTGTTCGCCCCGGATGCCGACGCGCGGGTGTCGCAGGTCATGGGCACGCTTCACCTGGCGAGCGGCGGACAGTTCCACACCGTGCTCGAGCTCAGCGCGGGCGCCACGATCTACCAGAGCTTCAGCGCCCGTGGCGGCGGTCCGTCCATCGGGCCGACCGGTGCCGATGCCGATTTCGCGTTCGGCTTTGGCTATGGCGTGGGCTACAACCTCTCGCCGCGCTTCGCGATCGACGTCGTTCAGGACCAGAGCACATCGCTGCACCAGAAGACGGGCCTCAGCGCGGGCGAGTCGACCAGCGCGCGGCTCACGTCCACCCGCATCGTGGCGCGCTTCGGGCTCGGCGCGCATTGAGCATTTGATCATCAGTCCCTCCTGCCGGGAGCATCCGTGAAGATCCGTTTCATCGTTGCCGGGCTCGTCGCGCTCGCGGCGTGCCGTCCGCAGTCAAGCCCATCGGTGTCGGCGCCGGTTTCTCCGGTAGCCGCAACGGCCGGCGCAACCGACATCGGCACGCCGAGATCGCGCGCATGCGCCGACTCGAGCACGGGCAGCTCGCGGTTTGCCGCGACGTGGCGCCTTCGTGCGGCGTGCGGCGCGGTGTTCGGTCCGCACGCCATGGTGGCGACTGACGCGCCGCTGGCGAGCCAGGCCGGCGTGGAGATCCTGAAGCAGGGAGGCAACGCGGTGGACGCCGCCGTGGCGGTGGGCTTCGCGCTCGCCGTGGCGTATCCGGAAGCGGGGAACCTCGGCGGCGGCGGTTACATGGTGATCCACATGGCCGACGGACGCGCCGCGGCGCTGGACTATCGCGAGGTGGCCCCGCTGGCTGTGACGCGAAACATGTATGTCGACTCCGCCGGCAAGCTGACGGACAAGTCCATCGTCGGGCCCACGGCGTCCGGCGTGCCGGGAGCCGTTGCCGGCCTGACCGCGGCGCTGGCGAAGTACGGCACGATGTCGCTGGCGCAGGTGATGGCGCCCGCCATCCGCTATGCGGAACAGGGCGTCACGGTGGATACCGCGCTGCACAACTCGCTGCACTCCAACCGTGAGCTGATCGCGGACTTCGGTGGCGACTCGCTGTTCCTGCCGAACGGCGACGCGCCGGCCATCGGCGCCGTGCTGCGGCAGCCAGCCCTGGCGCGCACGCTGCACGCGATCGCCGAGCGTGGGCGGAGCGCGTTCTACGAGGGAGACATCGCCCGCGCGTGGACGAGCGAGCTGCAGAAGCAGGGTGGCATCATCACGATGGAGGATCTCGCGCGCTACCAGGCGGTGTGGCACGAGCCGATCCGCTCCACGTATCGCGGCTACACGCTGCTCACGATGCCGCCCTCGTCGTCGGGCGGAGTGACGATCACCGAGTCAATGAACATCCTCGAGGGATTCTCGCCGATGCCGCCGTTCGGCAGCACGCAGTGGGCACACCTCCTCGGTTCGGCGTACCAGCGCGCATTCATCGACCGCAACGCCAAGCTCGCCGATCCCGCCTTCGTGTCGGTGCCGATCGCGCAGCTCACCGACAAGAGCTACGCGGCGACCCTTCGCGCGACGATCGGCGTCGACCACGCCACGCCGACGTCGACCATCGGCGGCGCGATGCGCGAGGGGATGCAGACGACGCACTACTCCGTGGTGGACGAGAAGGGCAATGCCGTGGCGACGACGACGACGCTCAACAACCTGTACGGCTCGGGCGTCTACCTGAAGTCGGCCGGAATCTTCCTGAACGACGAGATGGACGACTTCGCGGCGCAGCCTGGGACGCCGAACATGTTCGGGCTCGTGCAGGGGGAGGCGAACGCCATCCAGCCGGGCAAGCGGATGTTGAGCGCGATGTCCCCGACGATCGTGCTCGGTCGCGACGGCTCGCTGCTGCTGGTAGTGGGAAGCCGCGGCGGCCCGCGGATCATCACGAGCACGAGCGAGGTGATCCTCAACGTCCTCGATTATGGGATGACGCTCGCCGAGGCGATGAGCGCGCCGCGGGTGCACCACCAGGCGCTCCCCGACTCGCTCTACATCGAGCGGGGCGGCGTGACCCAGGCCGTCGCCGACTCGCTGCAGGCGATGGGATACGGCGTGGCGTGGTCGCGGGGCATCGGCCTGGTGAACGCGGTGATGCGGGTGCGCGGCGGCTTCGAGGGGATGAGCGACCCGCGCTCGAGCGGCCAGCCGGTGGGGTACTGAGGGAGCGCTACTGCGGCAGGTGCCAGGTGCGGGCAGGCTGGCGTGCGGCGAAGATCGCGCGCTGCCCGGAGTCGAGCCGGCTCTCGATCTGCTTGCGCGACTGGTCGAGCACCTTCTGCGCGCGGGGCTGCGTCTCGAGCCGCAGGTCACGGAGCACCGAATCGGTGCGCTGCATGATGGAGTCGATGGCGGCGCGCTGCTCGGGGCGCAGCGACAGCTCCTCGGTGAGGCGCTGCAGCATCTCGGTTCGGCGCGACTCCGCCGCCTTCGCCGTGCCCCCGAAGGGGACCGGGCGGAAGCGACGCGGGTTGTGCAGCACGATGGCATGATCCACCGCGGCGCCGGCAAGCGCGCTCCCGACGACGATGGCGATGATGATGAGAACAGCGCGCGAACGACTGGCCATTACTCGAGCAGATCGGTGGCGTAGACCGCGGCGCTGGTGATGGTGTGCGAGAACGTGGTGGCCGCGTCCTCGGGTGGCGCCCCGGCGACGACGGCAGAGACCATGTCGGGCACGCTGGTGAGCGCCTCGGGATGCGTGATCCACGAATGCACCAGGACAGCCGCCCCGAGGGTTCCGGCGGCGAGCGCGAGGGGGAGGGCGCGTCGCTGCCAGCGCTCCATGTAGCTCCACCACGGCGTCTGGCGCGCGCGGATGGCGGCGCCGATCCGGCTGGCGAGCGAATCCCAGTTCACGTCGTTCATGGGCATGTCCCCCACGAGCTCGCGCAGGAGGGTCCCCAGGCGGGGATCGCGGCGCGGCTCGTCGGGCGGCATGCGTCCGCGAGTGAGATGCAGGGTCATGCGTCGTCCTCGAAGAATCGCTGCAGCGCGGTGCGCAGCACGCGTCGCGCCTCGTGCAGGTGCCAGCGCACGGTGCCCGGCGCGAGCTCCAGCCGCTCGCCGATCTCGGCGCTCGTCAATCCATCCACGTCGAACAGCGTCACGATCACGCGCTGGCGCTCGTTCAGCGTCGCCATCACCTCGTCGAGCTTCTGCCGCGCCTCGGCGCGCGTGGCCTCGTCGAGTGCCGAGGGCGCAGAGCTGACGACGTCGGTCTCCGGCTCCGTGGCCCGGCGCGCGCGGGAGCGACGGAGGTTGGCACCGCGATTGAGCACGATGCGGGTGATCCACGGACCGAACGGGCGCGACTCATCGAACGAATCCAGGTACTGATATGCCGCGATGAAGCAGTCCTGCACGAGGTCCTCGGCGTCCTCCCGATGCCCGACCACGCGATAGGCGACCTGGAACGCCTGCCGCATGTACGCCTTTACCAGCTCGTCGAACGCCGTCGTGTCGCCCTCGCGGGCACGCCGCACGAAGGCCGCGTCTCGCTCCACGAGGGCGCGACGCTCGTCGGCGGGCGACGGATCGATCGGCGCTGGCGAGTCGGGAGCGCTCACCAGGGAGAGATAGGCGGCGGTCGTAGTGGTCAGGCTCCCTGTGCGGTCACCATGCGCTGCCGGCCGCCGCGGCGCCGGTCCCCGTACTCGACCCGATACGGCCGCTCGTCCTCGCCCTGTGCCCGTGCCAGCTCCTGAGCGGCGTGCTCGAGCTGGCCCGTCTTCCCCTGCTGGTCCGGCGTGAGGACCGCCATCACCTTCATGCGCGCATCGGCGTTGATGACGCGAAGGGCTTCCATGGCCGTCTTGACCGCGGCCCGCTGCGCCGCGATGGCATCGCGCTGCTCCTGGCTGACGTCCAGCGGATTCACCGGCCGCGGTCCGTTACGGAGCGAGTCGAGGGTGCGGAGCAAGGGCGCGCTCGCCGAGTCCTGGTACTGGCGGATGGCCTCGATGGC
>Ga0070714_100003591_pt1 | contig 11603 bp, 8 predicted proteins | sample LARL83metaG_FD_65450 | JGI IMG/M metagenome (GOLD analysis project Ga0070714, IMG submission 65450) | Corn, switchgrass and miscanthus rhizosphere microbial communities from Kellogg Biological Station, Michigan, USA - LAR L8-3 metaG | ecosystem: Host-associated > Plants > Roots > Rhizosphere ... | reverse complement strand
CACTCCTGCTCGGCCGGTTCGACAAGCGCGTTCGCCGCCCGGATGACATCGAGGTCTCCGGCGTCCCCGTGGTCGACATCGACTCGGACGTCGATGCCGCCTCGGTGCAACTGCTTCGCTCCGAGCTCGAGCTGGCCGGCATGGGCACCCGCCTCGGCGTCATCGCGGTCACGCGGGCGACCCGAGAGGAGGGGTCGAGCGGCCTCGCCCTCGCGCTCGCGCGCACGTTCGCGAGCGTCGGCACCCCCACCGTCCTCGTCAGCGCCGATCTCCGCGCCCGGAAGGTGCGCGCCGAGGCCGGGCTGTCCGGGCTGCTCGACGGCAGCATCAGCACGCTGCCCCTGATCCCGCTCGAGTCGAACCTCGCCTGGCTGCCCGAGGGCAGCAGCACGGCTCTCCCCGAGACGCTGTTCTCGGCGCCCCGGGTGGAGCGCATCATCCGCGACCTCCGCGACCAGGCGGGCGTCGTGGTGATCGACACCCCGGCGGTGCTCGAGGACCCGGAGGCGCTGTCCCTGCTGGCGTCCTCTGACCTCGTGCTGCTGACCGTGCGGCCCGCCCGCACCCGCTGGAACCCGCTGGGATCGGCCGTTGCGCTGATCCAGCGTGTCGCCAAGCGGCCGCTCCACATCTGCTACGACCGGGCCGAGGAGGCGAGCTCCGTGCCGGCTGCGGGGGTGAAGCGCTCAGAGGTCGCGGAGCGCGTCCATCAGGCCATCGAGGTCCCGGCCGGCTCATGACCCGGCTGCTCGTGGTCGGGCTCGACGGCGGAACGGATTCCGTCATCGGGCTTCCCGACGCCAACCTCCCGAACATCGCGGCGGTTCGCGCCGGTGGTGCATCGGCGACGCTGACGTCGACCGTGCCGCCGATCACCGCGGCCGCGTGGCCGTCGATGATGACCGGCTGGAATCCCGGCCGCCACGGCATGTACGACTTCCGCACGCTCGGCATCGAGCGGTACAGCCGCCTGTGGGGCGCCGGCCACTCCGCGTCCTTCGAGGAGGGCCGCGACTTCGTCACGTCCAGCCGCTGGTCGCACGCGGCGTTCTGGGACCAGCTGGACGGCCCCGCAGCCGTCCTGTCGGTGCCCATGACGTACCCCGCCTGGCCGATCGAGGGCCGGATGGTGGCCGGCTTCCCCCTGCCCGACTACGACCGCAACCACACGCAGCCACCGGAGCTGGCGGGCGAGCTGCCGCCGCTGCTCGACTTCGCCGACCGCATCGGCAAGCTCTCCGACCGCGAGCTGGCTGACCACTGCCGGACGCTCGTCGAGCGGCAGCGGGAGATCGTCCTTCGCTGGCTGCGGGAGGACGAGCACGAGGCGGTCGTCGTCGTCTTTCAGAGCACCGACTTCGCACAGCACCGGCTGTGGAAGTACCTCGACCAGCCGGGCCACCCGCTGCGCGAGGCGCTGCTCGAGATGTACCGCTCGATCGACGGCCTGGTCGGCGAGGCGCGAGAGCTGCTCGGCGCGGACGGCACCGTGGTGGTTGTCTCCGACCACGGCTTCGGCCCGCACCCGCGCACGTTCGTGCGCACCGACCGCCTGCTGGCCGACGCCGGGCTCCTGACCGCCGGGGGTGACGGCGGCGGGGGCGAGAGCATCACCCGCGCGCTGCGGCGCGCTCCGGCAGCCCGCCGCACCCTGCGGAGGCTGCTCGGGCGGCTCCCCGCCGGCGCTCGCGACCGCATCGCCGCCCGCGCGACGGGCACGAGCCGCGTCGACTGGTCGCAGAGCCAGGCGTACCGGATCCCGCTCTACCCGCCGGCCGAGGGGATCGTCGTCAACCTGCGCGGCCGGCAGCAGCAGGGAGCGGTGGAGCCGGGCGAGGACTACGAGCGCGTCCGCGACCGCATCATCGAGACCATGCAGGGCCTGCGCGATCCGAGCACCGGCGAGCCGGTCGTGCAGTGGGCCCGCCGGCGCGAGGAGCTCTTCGCCGGCGATCACCTCGACGAGGCGCCCGACGTGGTCGCGCTGTTCCATCCGGCCTACAAGGGAGCGTCCGGGCTCGACGGGCTGTTCGAGGCCGTGCCCGACCAGATCCTGGACGAGTACTCCGGCGTGCACGCGATGGAGGGCATCTTCGCGGCCTCGGGCCGGGGCATCCGCCGCGGCGTCGACCTCGGCACCCGCAGCATCCTCGACGTCGCACCGACGCTGTTGACCCTGCTCGGCCGCCCCGTGCCGGCGGACGCAGACGGCGAGGTCATGGCGGAGGCGCTGGAGGATCCCGCCGCCGTACGCACCGGGGACGCGACATCGGCGGACCGCGAGCACTCGGACGATGCCGCCCTGACCGCCGAGGAGGAGGCGACGCTCGAGGAGTCGCTGCGCGCCCTCGGGTACCTGGAGTAGCCGGTGGGCGTCTACGTCGCACCGACGGATCTGCGTTCGCTGCGGCCCGCCTCGGCCGGGCCGCGCTCCGGCGGCGACCTCACATGGATCGCCGCCGGCGCCGTCTCCGCCGGCGCGCTGCTGGCCGCCGTCGTACTCGGAAGCGGCACCGAGTTCCTCGCGACCGCCGCGGTGATCCCGTTCGTCGCGCTCTTCGCCATCCGGCCCGCCTGGGGCGTCTACGCGATCATCATCGCCCGCCCGAGCATGGACCTCTGGGCCGACCGGTCGCTGGCATCGGCCGGGAGCGTGTCGGTCAACCCGGCCTCCGCGCTGGCGCTGATGTTCATCGCCGTGGGCGGCGCGTACCTGCTCGAGAACCGGCACCTCGTGCGGCAGGCGCCGAGCACGGTGCCGTATCTCGGGCTGGCCGCCATGGCCGTGCTCAGCATCGCCGTCGCCCCGTCCAAGGGCGGCGCGGTCACCGAGACGCTGCGGCTGGTCTCGGTGGCGGTGCTGTACATGGCGGCATGGGCCCTGATCCGCGACCGGCAGGGCCTGAAGCGGATGGTGATCGCCCTGCTCGCCTCCCTGATCGTGCCCACGGGGCTGGCGTTGTGGCAGTTCGCCCACGGCGGCTCGACCGTGATCGGCGAGGTGGGCCGCTCGGCCGGCACCTTCCTCCAGCCGGACCCGTTCGGGATCTTCATGGGCTTCATGGCCGCGTTCATCGTGCCGCTCGCGCTCTGCAAGCAGCTGCGGCTGCGCTGGGCGGTGCTGCTGGGCACCCCGTTCGTGCTCGGCGCGCTGATCGCGTCCTACACGCGCACCGGATGGGTGGGCTTCGTCTTCGGCCTGTTCGTGCTCGCCGTCGTGCGGTATCGCTGGATGCTCGTGCTCGGGCCGATCCTGCTGATCCTGATGGCGGCGGCGGTGCCGAGCACGGTGCACCGGTTCAGCGACCTGACGTCGGGCCGCACGCACTACGGGCCCGGGAACTCCCTGCGGGCGCGCCTCGACCTGTGGCGGCAGAACCTCCCGCGCGTGGAGCACGACCCGGTGCTGGGCAACGGCTTCAAGGCGATCGTCGAGGACACGACGGGCACGAAGGCGGTGGGGCTGAACGTGCAGGCGGGCGCTCACTCCCACAGCGACTTCGTGCGCGCCATCGTCGAGCTGGGCGTGCCCGGCTTCGTGTTCTTCTGCTGGCTGCTGTTCGGCATGTGGCGAGCCTGCCGGCGGTCATACAGACGGGCGCGGGACGCCGGTGACCAGGTGCTGGCGTCGCTGGCGCTCGCGTCGCTGGTCGCAGCGTCCGCGTACATCCTCATGAGCTTCGACTCCAACCTGATGACGCAGGTTGCCGTGTCGGGCACCTTCTGGACCGTGGCGGCGGTCGGCCATGCCGCGGGACGCGTCGAGCTGGCCTGGCCTGACGATCGGTGACGGCTGAGACCACTGCGGTGCCGGGCCGCGTGCTGATGGTGAACAAGTTTCACTATCCCCGCGGCGGCGCCGAGCACTACATGTTCAGGCTGGCGGGGCTGCTCGAGCAGCGCGGCACGGAGGTCGACTACTTCGCGATGCACGACGCGCGGAACCTGCCGTGCGCCACCGACCGCTACTTCGTCTCGGAGGTGAGCTTCGAGCAGCCGCCGCAGGGCCTGGCCGGGCGCGTGGGCATGGCGGGCCGGATGGTCTACTCCCTCGAGGCGCGGCGGAAGATGGCGCAGCTGCTCGCCGAGCGGCCGGCCGGCCTCGCGCACGTCCACAACATCTACCACCAGCTCTCGCCGTCCCTGCTCGCGCCGCTGCAGCGGCGCGGGATCCCCGTCGTCATGACCGTGCACGACTTCAAGCTGGTGTGCCCGGTCTACAGCCTGATGTCGCACGGGGAGATCTGCGAGCGCTGCGTCGGCCACGGCTTCGGCCCGGCCGTCCGCCGCCGCTGCAACCGCAGCTCGCTCTCCGGCAGCCTGCTGGTCGCCGGCGAGACCTGGGCGCACCGCCGGCTCGGCCTGTACCGGACCGGCGTGGACGTGTTCATCACCCCGTCCGCCTTCGCCCGCGACCGGCTGGTGGCGGGCGGCTACCCCGCAGACCGGATCGTGGTGGTGCCGAACTGCGTCGTCGCAGAGGACTACCAGCCGCTGTACCGGGCCGGCGGTCACGCGCTGTACATCGGCCGCCTGTCGCGGGAGAAGGGCGTGGAGGTGCTGGTGCCGCGGCGCAGTCCGGGGCGCGCGTAAAGATGGTCGGCGACGGGCCGCTGCGCGGAACGCTCGAGCGGATGATCGCCGAGTCCGGCGCCGACGTGGAGCTGCTCGGCTTTCGCAGCGGCGACGAGCTCTCCGCCGCCGTGCAGGATGCCGCCTCGGTCGTGATGCCCTCGATCTGCCACGACAACTGCCCGCTCGCGGTGATCGAGGCGATGGCGTGGGGCAAGCCGGTGATCGGCAGCCGCGTTGGCGGCATCCCCGAGCTGGTCCGCGACGGGGAGGAGGGGCTGCTCGTCCCGCACGGCGACCCCGCCGCGCTGGGCGCCGCGATGCTGCGCCTGCAGGAGGACCCCGCCCTCGCCGAGCGGATGGGCAGGGCCGGGCGTGTGAGGGTCGAGGCGCAGTACGACGCCGGTCCGCACTACCGTGCGGTTGCGGCGGCCTACCGGCTCGCGGCGGAAACCCGGAGGGCGGCTCCGTGAGGATCGCCATGGTTGGCCAGAAGACGAACGTGACGCGCTTCGGCGGGATCGAGCGCCACGTCGGGCTGCTCGCGGACAGGCTGGCCGAGCGCGGGCACACCGTGACCGTGTTCACCAGGAGCCGCTACGGCGATCCGGTGCCGCCCGCCCGGGGCGTGTCGCTCGTCCGCCGGCCGTGCGTCCCGAGCAAGCACCTCGAGGCGATCACGCATTCCACCCTCTGCTCGCTCGAGTCGGGCCTGCGCGGATACGACGTCGTGCACTTCCACGGCGTCGGGCCGAGCCTCGCCATTCCCTTCGCGAAGCTGACGGGGCACGCGGCCGTCGTGGCGACCGTGCACGACCAGGACTACAACAAGGACAAGTGGTCGCCGTTCGCGCGCCGCATGCTGCGCGCCGGCGAGGCGAGCGCCTGCCGCCGTTCCGACCAGGTGATCACGGTCGCCAAGTACATCCGCCAGCACCTGCAGCTGGCCTACGGATGCACGGCCGAGTACATCCCCAACGGCAACGACCCGCTGCACGTGCAGCCGCCCGGCGCGGCCCTCGCCGAGCACGGGCTGGAGGCCGGCAACTACCTGCTGTTCCTCGCCCGCCTCGTCCCCGAGAAGGGATGCGACGTCCTCATTCGCGCGGTGCGCGAGAGCTCGACGCCCTACCGGCTCGCGATCGTGGGCGGCGCGAGCTACTCCGACGAGCACGCCGCGGAGCTGCGGCGGCTGGCCGGCGACGATCCGCGCATCGCGTTCCTCGGCTTCCAGTCGGGCGACGCCCTCGACGAGCTTCGCACCAATGCGGGCGCCTACGTGATGCCCTCCCGCCAGGAGGGGCTCCCGCTCGCGCTGCTCGAGATGCTCTGGTACGGGATGCCGGTCATCGCCAGCGACATCCCCGCGGTGCACGAGGTGGACGGCGCGGTCCCCGAGGAGCGGATGACGCGGGTGCCGCCGGGCGACGTGGATGCCCTCCGCCACGCGATCGAGGCGCTGCCCTGGCCGGGCGCCGTTGCGGCCCACGGTGAGCTCGACTGGCCGACCTGGGCGGATGTCGCCGAGCAGGTCGAGGGCGTGTACGAGCGGACGCTGGCACGCCGCCGCCGTCGCGCGGCCTAGCAGGCGGGTCCATCTGGCGCAGTTCGCGCAACGCTCGTACACTCGATGAGCGGGCGGCGGCACGGCCGTCCCCGGAAACGAGACTCCGACGAGTGGGGGGCCGCTCCGCAGTGCCATCGCATTCCCAGAATCGACGTGGTCGCCTGCGTGGCGCGCGGTGGCTCGCGGCCGTCATGCTGGTCGCGGTCGGTGCGCTCGCGTCGGCGCCGAGCGCGCTGACCGCCACCATCACGACCACCTTCAACGGCACGGTCTCGACCTCCGGCACCAAGTACAAGACGCAGACGATCAGCGTCGTCGCCCCGGGAACGATCGACCTGTCGCTCGACTGGGACGACTCGGGCTCGAACCTGACCCTGTTCCTCACCGACCCGACCAACACCCAGGTCGCCGCCGTGACGACGACGGCCAAGCCGAAGACCATCTCGTATGCGGCCACGCTCAGCGGCACCTACAAGATCGGCGTCAAGGCCGCATCCGGCGGCGCGAACTACACCCTCACCGCCACCTATCCGGGGGCCGACTCGACCGGCACCGGCCTGGTGTCCTTCCAGAAGGCGATCGGCTTCAGCGGGCCGGCTGGGCTGTACGCCTACGGGATGGACTGGGACTCCACCGACAACACGATCCTGGTCGGCGACTACTGGAACTACCGCGTGTGGCGCTACGACACGGACGGGCACCTGGTGGGCACGACGCCGGTCAGCCAGCATGCGCTGGGCGGCATGTCGGGCGGGATCACCGCGCCCTACGACGTCGAGGCCGACCCGACCGACCTGGATGCGAACGGCAAGGCCGCGCTCTGGGTCGCGGACCAGGGCAGCTCCCGGTTCGTCGAGTTCAGCCACACGGGCAAGTGGCTGCAGACGATCGGCAAGGCGAACCCCGGCCAGGCGACCGGCACGGACGCGAGCCACCCGGGGGCGAGCTACGCACAGGGCTGCGGCGGCGGAGCGGAGCAGATCCCCACCCACCTCCTGGTCGACACCGTCTTCTCCACGCACTACATCTACGTCTCCGACCCGCGCTGCCGGAACGTGTACATCTTCGACCACCAGGGCGGGTTCCACGGCCAGCTCGACTGGACCGGCTCAGGCGTCGGCACGCCCATCCCCCGCGGCGTCGCGGAGGACGCGCAGGGCTACATCTACGTCGCGGAGTACAGCTCGCGGCGGATCTTCGTGTTCGACCCGAGCACGAAGAAGATCGTCGGCTCGATCGGCCCGCAGAGCGACGAGAACGACGTCCGCGGCATCGACATCGACCAGACGAACCACCTGATCTACACCGTCGGCGCCTACTGGAACCGCGTGTACGAGTTCTCCTACGACCCGGTCAAGGTCGCGGCCGGCACCGGTGCGTCGAGCATCGTCGGCTCGTTCGTGAACGAGTGGCGCAACATGGACGGCAGCAACGGCAACGGCCCGCAGCCGCTCGACTCGGTCAGGTTCCCGGCCGTCGACGGCCAGGGCAACGTCTACGTCGGCGAGACGTGGGGCTGCGATGCCTGGTGCACGGGCACCCCGTACGGCTACGGGGTCGAGAAGTACACGCCGGGCGACATCGCGGCCAAGCCGAGCTGCACCGTCACGACCGCGCCGCTTGCCCAGTCGACCTGCGCCGGCGCGACCCGCGACGCGTGGGCAATGGGGCCGCAGCCTCCGCCCCGCGGCGGGTTCAACCAGCAGAACGGCATCGCGATCGATCCCAGCGACAACTCGCTGTTCGTCGTCGACACCTTCGAACAGCGGGTGCAGAAGTTCGACACGACGTCGACCTGCACGTCGGCGGGCAGCTGCCCCGCCTGGCTGCTGCAGTGGGGCTCTCGCCAGCCGGCCAGCCCCGCGTCCGACGGCTTCGGCTATCCCCGTGCGCTCACCTTCGGCGACGACGGGCGCGTCTGGGTCGGCGACAACAACAATGCCGTGATCGCCTTCAACCCGGACGGGAGCTTCGTGCACCGCTACGGGTCGCAGGGCCCGTCCCCGGGGATGTTCAAGGGCGGCGTCCAGGGCGTCCACGTCGAGAACGGCAAGGTGTACGCGACCGACGTGGCCGGCTGCCGCCTGCAGGTGTTCGACGAGGCGAAGCTGCTCTCGGCGAGCAGCATCGCGACGGCCCCGGCCGGCACGCTGCTCGAGAACCTGGGGACGTGCGGGTCGGGCGCGAACCAGATGCTGGCGCCGCGCGGCGTGGCCGTGTCACCCGACGGGAACACCGCCTACGTCGCCGAGACGGGCAACAACCGCATCAGCGTGTGGAACCTCTCCACGAACACCGCGACCACGGTAAAGCCGTCGTGCGGCGGCAAGGGGCTCGCCCAGCCGTGGGGCATCACCTGGGATCCCAGCAAGACGTGGCTCTACATCGGAGACGTCAAGAACGTCCGGGTGGTGCGGTGGAATCCGGCCACCAACGCCTGCCAGGTGGTGGTGACGCCCGCCGACGTGCCGGCCAGCGTCGGCTTCCTCGGCGCCAACTTCATCGAGTTCGACTCGAACGGGCTGATGTACGTCAGCGACAACGCCAGGCACGTGGACGTCTTCCAGGTGACCGGCTAGCGCCAGCCGTCGGGCGGGTTCGTCAGGCGGCCCGGCGCCCCTGGCGCACCGCCTCGAAGTACGCCATCCGGTCGGACTCGTCGCCGCCCGAGGCCGCCATCGCCCGCCGCCGGCCGAGCAGCATGCCCGCGCGGTCGGACATGTCCCGCGCGGTCCTGCGGACGAGGGCACCGACGCTCGATCCGAGGCCAGGGCGGGTGGCCTTCGTCACCGCGCGCGAGAGCGACGGCTGGTTGGGCGGCCGGTCGGGCGGGGACAGCCGCTCGGTGCCGCGGACGATCGACTGCCAGACCCTGCTCCCGGCGAGCGCCGTCGTCACCTCGTCGGGCACGGGAGCGTCGAGCAGCTCGGCGCTGCGGCGCAGCGTCACCGCCGTGATCTCGGCCACGCGCCATTCGCGCGCTCGCCGCACCACTCCGTCCCAGTCGAGCGCGGGATCGGCCGCGGCCCGGTCGATGTCCTTCAGCCACGCCAGCTTGGCCGCTCCGGACAGCCCCGCATGCAGGGTGAGCTGCAGCAGCGTGTCGGTCGGGTCGAGCGTCAGCACCCGCGGCCCGTCGAGCGACACCCAGCGCGCCCGCTCGAACATCGCGTCCATGTCGATCGCGAAGCCCGAACGCACCGACGCGCGGTTGATCAGGTGCCAGTGGACGTCGGCTGAGGTGCCAAAGCGTGCGGTCATGTGCACCTGACCGCGCAGCTCCCGCCTGATCACGCGCCAGTTGCGGTCGAAGATGTCGCACCCGCCCTCGAGCAGGGCGGTGATCCCGTCGCCGAAGCGGGCGTGCGGGATGACGAGATCGAGATCGCCGTAGGCGCGCAGGTCGTTGCGGGGGTAGATCACCTCGGCCAGCACCGGCCCCTTCACCACCATGTAGGGGATCTCCGACGCCCGGAGCACGGCGTCGAGCGCCGTCAGCTCCCCGATCACCTTCATGTGGTGCGTGAGGTTGAGGTGGTACACCGTGCCGAGCAGCGACGCCAGCTCGGGGTCGAGCTCGAGCCCCCGCGTCGACAGGTAGACGAGGTTCGTGACCCCGTGCTCCGCCGCGGCGTTGCCGAGGCCCGTGGCCGGCGCGTCTCGCAGCAGGTGCTCGATGCCCGGGGCCGGCGCTCGCCAGTCGTGCTCGACGGTGCACCGGCGCACCAGCTCGAAGATGTCGGCCGGCCTCACGAGAACCTCGCCATCGCCTCGTGCCCCGCCCGGCCCGGCGGCGGGCCGACGTCCGTGCCGTCGAGCTCCACCCACGCGTGCGCGTCCTTCGTCATCGCCTCCTTGGGCAACCCGATCACGAGCACGGCGGGATCGCCCTGCTCGCGGAGCAGGCGGTACATGACGAGGGCGTTGAAGATGCAGCGCGGGCGGTGGGAGCCGATGCGCAGCGTGCGATCGATCGCCCAGGCCAGCTGGCGGGGCGGTATCGGCGTCCCGACGCTCGGCGACACCTCACCGAAGCTCGCCGCCAGCCGCGGAAGCGGCTCCCGCGAGAGCCGCCGGCGCACCTCCGCGTACGCCCGCAGGATCCGAAGCGCGAGGCGCAGCCTGCCCGCGGCCGATAGCGGCCCGGTCGACCTCAGGTCTCGCATAGCGCCTCCACCCGCGCGACGACCTCCGGCAACGTCTCGAACGTCAGTGGCCGCGTGAAGTTGTACACCGGGACGGCCGCGACCAGGTCGCCCAGCTGCTGAAACGCGCGGCGTCGGTCGGCCGTCTCGGGGATACGGAACGAGAGCGCCCACAGGTCGCGCAGGGCCTCCGGGCTCGGTGCGCGTTCGAGGACGAGCCGCCCGTCGTCGCCGATGCGGAGCAGCACGATCGCCGCGATGGGCACGGGGGCGGCGTCGCCGCGGCGATCCGGATCGATCTCGAGGTTGACCCGAGTGGCGGTCGACGCGACCGCCGTCATCCCCTCGGGAACCTCCCGGAGGGCGTCGGTCCGCATGCGGACCACCGCCGGCCCCGGCAGCACCAGCGCCTCCGGCTCCGTCTGGACGCGGGCGATGTCCTCGGTCAACAGCCGGCACCCCGCCGCATGCAGGGCGAGGGCCAGCGTCGTCTTGCCGTGATAGCCGGGGGCCGCGATGATGACCGCCCGGCCGCCGCGCTCGACAGCGGCGCCGTGGATCGACAGCCCGCCCTGCCGCGTGAAGGTGACCATCATCGGCACGCCCCACAGGTGCACCTCGCGCCGCACCTCCTGCTCGCTGAACGGCACCTCGATCGTTCGCTCGGCCGGTGCGATCCTGTACCAGCCGACCCCGTCGGCCCAGAAGTCGTAGATGTGACCGCCGCCGAACAGCCGCCCCGCCACGCCGTTGGGCGTGACCCAGTCGAGCACGTGCGGCTCGTCGTGGTGCGGCTCGTCGCCGCGCATCTCCACGACGGTCAGCTGATCGGGGCTCGCCCCCGGCCGCGCGAACCGCAGATCGATCTCGCTCCGCAGCGAGAAGCCGTAACAGCTCTGGGGGCCGGCGGCGTTCACCAGTTCGCGAGGAATGCGTGCGCCGAGGTGAGATCGCGGGCCCAGCAGTACTCCCAGAGGGAGAAGTTGCCCTGCTCGAGCCGCTCGGAGAGCCGCCGGTAGTCGACGCCCGGCATCCGGTATGGCGGGTCGGAGAGGTAGCGCTTCATGAGGCCGTAGTCGGCGTGGGAGAGCAGATGCTCGCCGAACACCGTCTTGTCCTTGCGGTCGAGGATCTCGTCGGGCAGCCGACCGCGCAGCGCCCGCTTGACCAGCGTCTTTCGCCGCGTGTCGGGGAACTTCACCTCCGCCCGCAGGCTGAGGAAGAACTCCCAGAGGTCCACGTCGACGAACGGCCGGCGGACGTCGACGCCATGGATGTCCGCGACCAGCTCGTCGGCGGCGAGGGTTTCCGAGGAGCCC
>Ga0070714_100003589_pt1 | contig 11609 bp, 10 predicted proteins | sample LARL83metaG_FD_65450 | JGI IMG/M metagenome (GOLD analysis project Ga0070714, IMG submission 65450) | Corn, switchgrass and miscanthus rhizosphere microbial communities from Kellogg Biological Station, Michigan, USA - LAR L8-3 metaG | ecosystem: Host-associated > Plants > Roots > Rhizosphere ... | reverse complement strand
AGACGCGCCTGCGCGATATCGAGGCGGCGGTGATGACGGAATTGCCGACGAGTAAGATGGGGTTTGGGGATGTTCTCACAGCGGTGAAAGGGCAAGGGGCCAAAGGATTTCGAGTCGATCTTCGAAATGGATGTCGGGAGAATCTGCAACTTTCGCCGTCGCATGCAACCAAGATTGATCATGGATTCGCGACGGTGTCGAATTTTTTCCCGGGGACGAAGGTGCTGGCGAGTGAGCTGATGGAATATCTGGTGGCGAATCTGATCGGGCCGGCGGATGTGACCAAGGCGACGGTGTTTGATGATCAGTACATTTCGACCGGCGGGCAGTTTTATGAATTGATCGTCGGACACGATCGGTTCAACGCGGATTTGAGGCCGGAGTTTTATCGCATGCAGAATCAGCCGGAAGGGCTGTGCTGTCATCCTTATGATTGCGCGGCGATGCTGGTGGCCCAGGAGGCGGGGGTTGTTTTGACGGATGCGTCGGGGAAGGCGCTGGATGGGCCGTTTGATGTGACTAGCGGGATTTCTTGGGTGGGGTATGCGAATAAAGAGCTTCGGGAGAAAATTGAGCCGTTGGTACTCAAATTTTTAACCACAGATAAACACAGATGAACACAGATAAGATTGGAATTGAATTTCTGGTTGATCTCTAGCAACTGACACGGGCGGGACGCCCGTGGTACGGGTGCGTTGGATCTTATCTGTGTTCATCTGTGTTCATCTGTGGTTTGCCGACTTCCTTTTCTTTTTTGTGGCGCCGTTTTTCCAAAGCGTCATGGATGCGTTTGAACTCGAGCTGCATCTTTTCGAGTTCGTCGTCGCTCATTTCTTCGAGATTGACCAGGCGGGTGCGGGCGCCCTGGACGGCACGGATTAATTCATCGAGCTTGAGATGGATGGCGCGGGCGTCACGGTTCTGCGTGTTCTGAATGAGGAAGACCATCAAAAACGTGATGAGGCTCGTGGCGGTGTTGATGACGAGTTGCCAGGTGTCGGAATAGTGGTAGCGCGGGCCAAGGATGAGCCAGACGACGATGGATGTTGACGCGAGCGCGAACGCCAGGGGCGAACCGGCGCCGTAGGCGATGGCGTGGGCGAAGAGGCGGAATTGTTCGTGCAATTTTTTCGGTCGCTTCGTTGGTTGCCCCGGGGGCGTTTTGCCCGCGGGTAGGGCTGGGTTCATGTTGACTCCTGTTGTGCGTTATAGTTGTAGGTCATGCGGCTCGGGCGTGAAACGTACAATTCGCTGCTGGGGCATGTCCCGCAACTTGAAGCGCGGGCGGCGCTGATCTCGCTGACAGTCAGCGTCGTGCTGCTGATCATCAAGTTCAGCGCGTATTGGCTGACGCATTCGGCGGCGGTGCTGTCGGATGCGCTGGAATCGATCGCGAATGTCGTGGCTGCGGGGTTTGCACTTTATTCCGTCGGTCTCGCGCATGCGCCGGCGGATCCGGAGCATCCGTATGGGCATGGGAAAATCGAATTCATCTCGGCGGCGTTTGAGTCGGGCCTGATATTGCTGGCGGGACTGTTTATCGCGGGGCATGCGATTGCGGATTTATTCCGCGGGCCGACGGTGCAGCGGGTGGATGTCGGACTGGTGCTGCTCGTGGTGGCGACGGTTGTGAATGCGGGCGTCGGTGTGTATTTGATATTGATCGGCCGGCGAAATACGTCGTACACGTTGCAAGCATCGGGAAGACATCTGCTGGCCGATGCGCTGACGACGGTGGTTGTGCTGGGGGCGCTGATCATCATCAAACTCACCGGATTTTTGTGGACAGATCCGATCATGGCGCTCTTGATCGCGGTGTATCTGATGTATCTGAGCAGTGGCTTGCTCCGGCGATCACTCGGTCAGTTGATGGATGAACAGGACATCGCGGATGATCTGCTGATCCGCGGGATTCTGGATTCGCATCTGGCGCCGGATGGGAAGCCGCCACAGATTTGTTCGTATCACAAACTGCGGCATCGGCACTCGGGGCGCTACCACTGGATCGACATGCACCTGATGATTCCACCGAGCCATGACATCACTTCAGCCCACAATTTAGCGAGTGCGATTGAGTATGAGGTGGAGCAGGCGATCGGGCCAGGGAATGCGACGGCGCATGTGGAGCCGTGCGGGGATGTGAAGCATGGGCATGTGAAAACCAGAATGTCGAAACCCGAATGACGAATCAATGACGAAACCCGAATAACGAATGAACGCGTTTTCTTTTCGGATTTCGTCATTCGGATTTGATTTGTAATTCGGGTTTGCTCATTCGTCATTTCGCCTCTGCCGATTTCCCCGGAAAATCAGCAGATTTTTTCACAATGCACTTGAAAGTCCTAGAAAACAGGCTATTTTCTTCGGCAATGCATGTTGGAAGTGGAAGGCGGTTGCCTCCACACGTGCAGCCGGGACGGTGACCGTCTCGGCGACAGGGGAAGGAAGTTCCCTGCCACATCGGATCGTTAACTCGAAAGGAGATCGAGTACCATGGCTAAGTTAGCCACCCCCGCAAAGCCAATGACCAAGTCGGAAATCGCGGCGTCATTGGCGGAGAAGGCCGGCATCAGTAAGAAGCAGGCCGTAGGGTTCCTGGCCGCACAGGCCGAACTCGCCGCCAAGCAAGCCAAGACCAAGGGCACGTTCGTCGTCCCGGGTCTCGGTAAGCTCGTCCTCGCGGAAAGCCCGGCGCGCGAAATGATGATGCGCTTCGGCCCCAACGCCGGACAAATGATCAAGGTCCCGAAGCGGAAGAAAGTGAAATTCCGCGTCGCCAAGGCCGCCAAGGACGCAATCCTCGGCGCCAAGAAGTAAGCGCCAAAGTCGAATTTTTGTAATTTTGGCTCCTGAAGCCGCGGATTTATCCGCGGCTTCTTTTTTTAATTCGCTGATTTACGGCACACCCCTTGCGGTACTCCCCTGCACCACCAACACGGGAGTTTTATGGCCCAAGGCGATTATGAAAGCGAGTTTTACGGCGATGAAGATCGGGAAATCGGCAAAGGACTCGATACTGACGAAGTGATCCGCCAGCTCAATTCATTCCTTCGCGGCGAAATATCCGCGGCGGAGACGTATCGATCGGCTCTGGAGAAAGTCGGCGATGAGCCATCAGTCGTGGGGGTGGGCTTGCTGCGGCAGATTCAGGAGGAGCATTCGCGATCGGCGGAGGCGCTGCGTGATCGCATTCGCGAACTCGGTGGTGAGCCGGCGGATTCTTCGGGAGCGTGGGGGGCGTGGGCGAAAATGACGCAGGGGGTCTCGACTTTGTTCGGGCAAGTGTCGGCGCTGAAGGCACTGAAGGAAGGGGAAGAACATGGGCTAAAGGATTACGAGGAAGGGATCGATGAACTGGATTTGACGAGCGCGCAGCTTGTGCAGAATCAGTTTATTCCGGCACAGGAGCGACATATTGCGCTATTGGATCAACTGATTTCGACCAAGGGATCGGCGTAATTTGCTTGCACCCACTAAGCCCACGGATTGCTATCCGTGGGTTTTTTTCTTGCCGATAATTAGTCGACACAGCGGGCGCATTCCCGCCTTGCTAAGCCGCAAGCGGCGGAGGATCGATTGATGCTTATGCGTGTTTCCGCGCGCGGCGCAGGAGTGCGCTGGCGCCAATGAGGAGCACGGATATTGCGCCGGGTTCGGGGACGGCGACGGTGAAGATTCCGCGGCCGAGCGTGGCGACGGCGACCATGTGGGTTGCTGGGTCGTAGGCGAGATCTTTGACCTGCACGCTCGGGAGGTCAGTGCCCAGGAGCGACCAGTTCAGCAAGCTGATATCGTCGGTGCTGAAGAAGTTGAAGAGGTTCGTGCCGGCGATATCGTAAACACCACCGAAGCCGCCGGCGATGAGCATGCTGTCGGCGCCTTCGGAGATGAAGAGGATGGCTTGGGGCTTGAGACCACCGGGGAGGTTGCCGGTGATGTCGCGGAATTCGACGTCACCGGGCGTCGCGGCGTCCGCGTTGATGGTGGCCCAGACATTGGAATTGTCGACGGAAAAGAGGTTGTTCCAGCTTTTGGAATCCACTGCCATATCCAGCGGGATTCCACCGGAATATCCGGTGAGCGGGACCAGATCGTTCCCGATCGTGATCCGGCGATAGATCGACGATGCATTGGTGGCAGCGAAGACAAGTTGAGTCTCACCGAGACCGGCTTTGTTGCCGCCGTAGAGGACGGAGGTGACGGATTCGCCCGCGGCGATGCCGTCGATCTTGTTCCAGGATTTGCCTTTGTTGGGAGAGACGAAGACGGCGCCGTTGCGCTGGATTTTTCCGCCCGCGCCGTCATCGACTTGATCGGTGATCGAGCCGGCGATCAGGCGATTGTTGTCCACGGAATTGACGTCAAAAGGCAGTGGTGTGTTGAAGGCGGCTTCTTCATTCAGGGGTTTGCCACCGGGGCCGGTGTTGTCGCAGGTGTCGATGGAGATGGCGGTTTTACCGTCGGCGCCATAGACGGCGCGCTGAAGGCCGGACATGTCGTTGAAGGCGGAATAACGGACCGAGGAGGTGGCATCGAGCTTGGCGGCGACGGCGCGGCCACCGTCACCGGTGAGGAACGAAGTGCCCGCCATATTGCGCGGGATTTCAGTGTAAGTTTTGGATCCCTTTTCGGTCTGCTGCATGGTGCCGGTGTCCTGGTTGGCGGCCATGATGATGCCGCTGACTGGATCGATGGCGACGGTGTAACACTCAGTGATTTGCAGCCCCGTGCCAATCTTGCTGACCCAATCGCCGGTGTTGTCTTTGGGACTGGTGCGGAGATAAATGCCACCATCGTCGCCTTCGGCGAGATTGGTTCCGACGAAGGAAAAATCGCGGGAATCCGCGTGCGGCGCGGAGTTGCTGGCAGTGCCACCGTCGATGGTCTGACCCGCGCCGATGTTACCGGTGTGAGTGAGGGAATCCCAAGTCGCGCCGCCATTGACGGTGTCGAACGTGCCGCGGAAAAGGCGGCCGGAATAATCGTTTGCGCCGAGTTGGTTGGGGAACGCGCCGTCCTGCGATTGGCCACCGATGTAAACGACATTGTCGTTGGTGGGATCGGCGGTAATGGACAGGTGAACCTGGCCTTGCGCGTTCGGGCCATTGTGGATGCCGAATCCATCGGAGTCGGGGATGCCCAGGTCGGCCCAGGTTCCGCCATCGTTTTTCGTGCGGACGACTTCACTGAGTTTGGCATCACCATTCGTCCCGGTAACGATCGCGGCATAGACGGAATTGGCGCCAGTGAAAGTATTCGTGCGCCCGGCGAGACGGATGTTCACAGTCCCGGCGGGAGCATCGTAAACGTGAGTCCATTCGCCGATGCCACTGGATTCGGTGCGCCAGATGCCGGCATCGGCGGGATCGGCGGTGCCGACGACGGCTACGTACATCGCGGACAAATTTCCCGGCGCGAAGGCGAGATCGGTGTATTCGCCGACGGGGAGTTTGGTATCGGGATCACCGGCGAGATTGGTGAAATTGATTCCGCCGTCTTGCGTGCGATAGAGGCCTTGCTTGGTGGAGACTGGGGTACTGAATGTGTCGTTTCGCCCGGAGACGAGAATGACGTTCGTCGCGCGCGGCAGAACCGCGGTGACGTTTACGCCATTGAGTGTCGCATTGTTAATCGGTGACCAGGTGAGGCCGAGATCCGTGCTCTTCATCAGGCCATTCAGTGGCCCACCTTCACCGCCATAGCTCGAATGATTCCCAAGACCGGCAACGATGAAGCTCTGATCATTCAGCGAAGATTCAATCGATCCAAGCGAGAGTGATGGCGCGGCGGGCGTGACGTTCGTCCAGTTTGGACTCGCGGCCGAGAAGTTACTCGTGCGCCAAATTCCGCCATTGATCGAACCGAGAATCGCCACGTCAGGGCTCAGCGTCAGCACGGATTTCACCGCGCCAATCACGGGATTTTTCTGACCCGCCATGCCTTCGACCTGGCCGTTCTGGATGACATACGGCCCGGCCTCCTGCCAGGCATCCGCGAAAACGGCAGAGGTGGCGCAGAGGATTACCGGGACAACGAGCTTTTTCGCGAGCATGATCTCTCCTTCTTCCGAATGAACGATGTGACGGAGAGAACGCTACCCGATGAGATGTGGGGAAATCAAGGAAAAGTTGGAATTTTGCGAAGAATCGCTCCCGCGATTTTGGAATTGAGACTTTGGGTTGGAATCATGCACTATTCCGCCGAACTAATATCCCGATGAAGATGTATTTGCTCATCAATTTGAGGTCCTAGGTAGCGCCCTTGAGGATCAAGGTTATCGTTCTCCCAACCCGCGTTTCGCTGAAAATTTTTCGGGATGAACTTCCATATTCGGAGTTTATGTTTCAATCGGTTCTCGATCTCACCGTCGTGGCCCGTGGACTCGAACCAGCTAAAGGCCTTGGACCCACGCTCGGTGGCATCTAGCGACCGAAGGTGATTGTAAATGTATTTCGCCATCTCGTGCCGCCATTTTTGTTTCTGAGTCATTCCCCGCTTGCCCGGTAACCGGCGCAGGTGCATCCGGTTGCCATGCGACCCCGCGGCGCCCATGAGCAGGTCACAGAGTTGTAAACGCAATAGATGTTTGCTGTTGACGAATCGAGCCTTCGTGAATAGTGAAGGCACGGTGAGGGTGTCAGGGAGTCTTTCGACGAGGTCCATCAACTCCTCCTTATGGTGCTGACTTGAGTGGTTATCGAGCCGGATGTCGACGTGGTGTTCACAATCAGGATCCGTTTCGGATAAGTAACGCAGGCCGAACGAATGCTTGATAAACTGGTAGCAAATCCTGAACTGGACATCCAAATCGGTGAGAGCAGGATCCCCGGTGCTGGGCACGTGAATATAAGACCGATCGAGAAAAATTTGGCGATAGGAAAGAGGAAACTTTGAAAAGCTGTCAAAGAAGACATCGACTAACCGTTTGTAAACTGCGAGATTGCGCCCAGTGACCGAACTCCATTTTATTTCACCCCTAAGTCCTTCGGATGTGACGACCTGCCGGAGAGCGGATTCCAGCCGATCGCAATCAGGTTCCGGGCCGAAGATCCCGCCAAAGAAACACCAGTAGCGATTCAGCGGCGTGGAGGTATGAGTCCAGCCTTCGTCGATGCAGATTTCATACCTCAGAATGGGCATAAAAAAACCCTGGTCTCCTCGAACGCCGCACGCCCTAAAGCGTGAAGCTCGGAGGCCAGAGTCTTTAAGACTTTATGCTATCTTCACTGCGTAATCAAATATTGGTTCCGCAATGTGATTCTACTTCTAGGCCGACTGCTTCCGCCGTTCGGGTTCGAAGAGGCTGACCCTTCCCTGCACTACTGCTTCGGTGATGATGTATTTCCCGCCCTGCTGTTGGTCGGGGAGTTTGTACATCAAATCGAGCATGATCTCTTCGCAGACGGCGCGAAGGGCGCGGGCGCCGGTGTCGCGCTTGAGGGCGCGCTCGGCGATCAATCGCAATGCGCCGGGAGTGAATTCGACTTCCGAACCCTCGAGCCGGAAGAACTTTTGATACTGTTTCACGATCGCGTTTTTCGGCTCCGTCAGGATGTTGACGAGCGTTCGCACATCCAGCGGTTCCAATGTCGCGCACACCGGCAGTCGGCCGACGAATTCGGGGATCATCCCGTATTCGACTAAGTCTTCCGGTTGCACCTGCGAAAGAATATGAGCGCGATCCTGGGCTGATTCAGCCGGGGTGATTTCGGAATTGAAGCCGATCATCTGCTTGCCGAGGCGCTTGCGGATGATGTCTTCGAGGCCGACGAATGTTCCGCCGCAGATGAAGAGAATCTGCGCGGTGTCCATCTGAATGTATTGCTGTTCGGGATGCTTTCGACCGCCCTGTGGCGGGATGTTGGCGACGGTGCCTTCCAGCATTTTGAGCAAGGCTTGCTGAACACCTTCGCCGCTGACGTCGCGGGTGATGGAGACGTTGTTCTGCGTTTTGCCGATCTTGTCGATTTCGTCGATGTAGACGATGCCGCGCTGCGCGGATTCGAGATCGTAATCAGCCGACTGAAGTAATTTGAGCAGGATGTTCTCGACGTCTTCGCCGACGTAGCCGGCTTCGGTGAGCGTGGTCGCATCGCCAATCGCGAACGCGACGTTGAGGATTCGCGCCAGCGTCTTAGCGAGCAGCGTTTTGCCGGAACCCGTCGGGCCGATCAGGAGGACGTTGGACTTATCGATTTCGATATCATCCGTGCGCGGCGTCGCGATGCCGGTCACAGGATCGATCGGCTGTTCCTGCATGCTCAGGCGCTTGTAGTGATTGTGCACAGCCACGGACAGCGCCTTCTTCGCGTGGTCCTGGCCGATGATGTATTGATCGAGGAATTCCTTGATCTGCCGGGGCGCCGGGATGTTGTTAAACATCGGCGAGGTGGTGGAGAGCTTGCGCTTTTCCTGGCGGATGATGTTGTGGGCGAGGTCAACGCAGTTGGCGCAGATATAGACGTCGGAAGGCCCCTCGACCATGGGACCGACATCGCGCGAACTCTTTCCGCAGAAGGAGCACGTGGTTACGCGCCGGCCGCGGAATCCGCCCTGGCCGGCGATGGGGGGAGTACCCCCGCCCGGTGGAACTTGATTGCCACCACCACCACTACCAGGCCGATTCGTAATAGCCATTCGGCTCCTCTAAACGAGCTACTCTATTTACTTCCGACGACACCTCAAACTCTGCACCCGGAGGCGCAAAGCTGAAAAGGCTCCAAGTCTTTATCGAACAACTCCATAGGTAGACTTGATAAGCTCGTGCGCTTCATTTGCCACATGGCTATATTAATAGGGTATTCGGGCAAAAGGAAAAACCAGAAAAACAATTTCGGGCCGCGGTTATTGGCCCTGGTGTGATTTGACCGATGCCAAGGCGATCGCTTTGGCCTTTTCGAACTCCTGATCGGTCATCTTGCCCTGGCGATGGAGTTCGCGAAGGTCCGATAAAGTGAATCCCGCCCCCGGGTCATCGTCCTGCCGCATCCATCGGCGGATCCACATCACCCCGAACGTCGCGGCGACGACAAGGCCGATGAGCACCAGGGACCAGAAGAAAATGGACCCGGCGTCTTCGAATTGAGCGAGAATCGGCATCGCGACCATATTAAGGCAAACCCCGGCCCATGCGGAAGTTCGGTACTGGTAAAGCTTGCCATAAAAGCCCACGGCTTTGCCGCGGGTCGATTTTCAAACTTTACCACGACTGAAAGTTCAATCGCATATTCATCCCAAGCCCGTTGATAAAACCTGCAAGTTACCCGCAACTACAGCCGAGATCGCCGCTAGTGCGAGGTAAACCGCGACGAGATGTCGCCATTTCCAGCGCGCGAGTTCAGCCCCGACCGGGACCATCAGCAGGGGAATCATAAACATCCAGACGCGTGCGGTTTCCACTGCCAGCAGTTGAGTGCAGGCGATGAAGAGGATTTGTACGAGGCAGAGAATCGGAATCAGGCGGCGCTTGCCGCTGATTATGTAGGAAGCAGCCAGCAGCAAACCGATGAATCCGGTGCCCAAAGCGAAATCGTACAAATCCCAGCCGGCGGTGAAGAGCCCTGCCCGGCCACTTCGCTGCGCGAAGGCGGCCTGATTGACCAGCGCAGACTTGAAGATCGCGATGAGATTCAAGCCGGTGAGGAAGTAGGCTGCGAGATAGATGACGATGAATGTTGCGACGGCGACGGCGACGAGCGCGAGAGTCGCGATGCGCGGGAGATCGCGATAGCGCGTCTGGTAAACGGGAATGGCGGTGATCGCCAATAGGAATAGGCCGAGGACCAGGAGATTGAACGTGAAGAAGCAGGTGGCGGCGAGGGCGGCGCCGAAGGCGAGGGCGTAGATTGGTTTCTTCCTGCGCAATGCGTTAATCCACAAGATGATCAAAGCGCAGGTAACAGCGGGATAGATCGCATCGACCGAAACGAAGAACATCGCCGGCGCGGGGCAGAGAGCGTAAAACGCCGACCCGCAGAAAGCTTCTAATTTGGTCCGGCGGAGCGCGCGCAGGAGCAGATAAACCATCGGAACCACAAGCGCGGCCAGCGCGGCAGCGGACCATCCGAGAATTGTTGCAGCGAGATCCAGATCGCTTCCACATAAACGGATAATCGCCAGATTCACCAGCAGAAGTCCCGGCGCGCGGATGCGTGTGTGATTCCCAAGATTGGGCATGAACTTGGGATATCCGGCGATCAAATCATGGACCGTCAACCGGCCCGCCTGCATGTCTTTATTCACGCGCACAGCATCGGAAAAATAGCTGTTGGAAAATCGATTGCGGACGACCGCGCGAATCGCCGCCTGCGCGGATCCATCTTGAGATTCAACCATCGCTGGAACTTTCAAACCCAAAGCAGCGAGGGTCAGCAGCGCTATCGCCAGATATCGCGCGCTCATCCGCCAGAACCGGATCGCAATAAACACCAGCACACTGACGGCAAAGAAGAACGGATAAAATCGGACGGCATTCGGATGCCGCCAATCCCAATGCCAATATTCCGGACCATTTGCCCCCGGAATGTGCGCGATGAATATGAAGGAGGCAACCGTCGCAATAGCGAGCACGGCCCACAGTTTCGGATTAGCTACAGAGTTTTGGGTCTCGGTAAGACGATTCACTGTCGCGGAAGAATACACGTTCGGCGATTGGGGCGGTATTCGGCCGAAATCTTCACAATACACCTGAGGCATTCGGCTTGGTATGATCGGCGGCGATATGGCTAAAAAGAATCAGACGCCGCCGAAGGATTTTGAGACTGCGCTTCGCGAGTTGGAGGCGATATTGACGGAGATGGAGACGGGCGAGGTGCCGCTGGAGGAGTCGCTGGTGAAATACGAGCGGGGGAATTTTTTGATCCAGCATTGCCGGACGATTTTGGCGGGAGCGGAGAAGCAGATTGAGCTGCTGAGCAAAGGGCCGGATGGGTCGATGCAGAGCGAATCGGAGGACGGGGGAACACAGATGAACGCGGATGAACGCGGATAAATCAAGCATAGAGCAGGTGGGATTGGACTTGTGCGGGCCAGTCTTGCACGTCGGTCGAAGGGATTTGGTTGGGGAGTTGCGGGCGGACATCTGATTGGCCCACCAGGCGATCGAAATGAGATTCGAGAAATTCGAATTTCTCGGGGTGGAGTTTTTGGATTTCCGCGATCAGATGTAATCCCGCGGCCACGGGGCGGAGGGCGCGGGGGTCGGTGATTTCCAGGAAGATTCCGTGACAGAGTTCACCGGACCATTTGCTGCGCGTGGGAGTGAAATCGATCGGGCGAACACGCAGGCCGGGCAGGCTCAGGCCGTTGATTGACTCGACCAATTTGGGGGCGTCGATCCAAGGGGCGCCGATCGTGCGGAAGGGCTCGGGGGTGCCTCTTCCCTCGGAGAGATTGGCTCCCTCAATCAAGCACGTCCCGGGATAAATTAGCGCGGTCAAATAACTGATCATCGCGGGCGATGGGGGAATGAAAGGCAACTGCGTGCCGGGCCAATGCATTGACCGCTGCCAGCCGCTTGCGCGAAACACCCGCAGTTCAACGTCGATGTTTTTCTGCGCGCGCCAGAACTGCGCGAGTTCGCCGAGCGTGAGGCAGTGGCGGATCGGCAT
>Ga0070714_100003588_pt1 | contig 11611 bp, 12 predicted proteins | sample LARL83metaG_FD_65450 | JGI IMG/M metagenome (GOLD analysis project Ga0070714, IMG submission 65450) | Corn, switchgrass and miscanthus rhizosphere microbial communities from Kellogg Biological Station, Michigan, USA - LAR L8-3 metaG | ecosystem: Host-associated > Plants > Roots > Rhizosphere ... | reverse complement strand
AACGTGCAACGCTGCACTGGAATGGCGCACGATCGCAGACTGGCCACTCGGATTCGGCGGTTGAACTTTCGAATTCAGCGGGCAGCAACCGTCGCCAAACGTCGGCCTTGAACCTATACTTCCGACCCTATGTTTTTTGGCGCATTTACAGCTTTGGTTACTCCCTTCCGTGATGGCGCGCTCGATCTCGCGCGATTGAAGGAGCAAATTGAGTTTCAGATCACCTCCGGCATCAACGGCCTGGTTCCCGTCGGCACCACTGGTGAATCTCCCACATTGGATTTCGACGAGCACGACAAGGTCATCGAAACGACTGTTCAGCAGGCGCGCGGGCGCGTGCCGGTGATCGCCGGAGTTGGTGGCAATGCCACCGGCGAAGCCCTGCATCTGCACCGATTCGCGAAAAAGGCCGGCGCGACCGCAGGTCTTTCCGTGAATCCGTATTACAACAAGCCGTCGCAAGAAGGCTTGTACCGGCACTTCATGACGCTCGCGGATCAGGTCGATCTGCCGATCGTTCTGTACAACATCCCAGGGCGCACGGGAATTACGATGTCGCCGCAGACCGTCGCGCGCCTGGCGAAGCATCCGAATATCGTCGCGATTAAGGAGGCGACCGGCAGCCTCGACATCGCCAGCGAAATCCGCTCATTGTGCGATATCACGATTCTTTCCGGAGATGATTCGCTAACGCTGCCAATGATGGCGATCGGCGCAACCGGTGTGATTTCGGTGGCGTCGAACATCATCCCGCGGGAAATCAAGCAGCTCACGCAGCTCGCGGCCACCGGCAAATACACCGAGGCCGCGACGCTGCACAAAAAGCTGTTCCCGCTGATTAAGTCCCTGTTTCTCGACGGCAATCCAGTGGGGATCAAATACGCGATGAAGCTAGTCGCTCGAGACAGCGGCGAGCTGCGTTTGCCGCTCGTCGAGGCCAATGACGCGACGAAAAAGGCGATCGAGGAGCAGGTGAAGGGGATGGTTTCCAAGTAAATTGGATCAGCGGCTTGCGCTGCGGCGTTTTCGAATCTGATTCTCTTTCTCTCTCCGCGTTCTCTGCGTCTCCGCGTTCACCCCAACACCCACATCGTCCCGAACATCACCAGCCAGACGATGTCCAGGAAATGCCAGTAGATCGTCACGCACCGGATCGGCCCGGTGTTTTCGTGGTCATAGAGTCCCTTGAACGATTTCACCGTGACGATGCTCAGCGAAACGATTCCGCCGACGACGTGGAGAGCGTGCAGGAGTATCAGGGTGAAGATCAGCCCGTAGAAGGCAATGTGCGAGGTGCGCTGGCTCTTCAGCACGGCGACCAGCGAGGGGCACTGAATCAAAACGAAGAGAATCGCAAGCGCGAGCGTAATCGCAAGATTGGTGCGGAGCGCCTGCTGGCGCTCGCGGCGGATGGCGACGAGCGCGCGGTGGATCGTAAAACTCGCGGCGAGAATCAACGCGGTGCTGATCCACAGTGTAGCGGGCAAATACAACGTATGAAGCTCAGGGCGGAATCCGATGGCTTCTTCGGTGCGCGGCAGCGCGCGAATCATCACATACCCCAGCATGCTCGATCCGAACAGCATCGCCAGGGCCGCGATAAACAGCCACATGCCGATCGTGTATGTGCGCGGCGGAATCGGATAGGCAGGCTTGGAGTTCATAAGATGACAAGGTGACAAGGTGAATGGGTGACAAGGTGAAAAGGAGACCAATCACCTTGTCACCTTGTCACCCGCTCACCTTGTCATCTTTTAGTGGGCCACAATCGGCGCGGGCGGGACGTAATTCGGGGCGTACTCGTGCGAGTCCAGAATCGTGATGCCGATAAACAGTGCAACAAACAGAAACGAACAGATCATGATCACGCCGTTGAATGGCGCGTCCCAGCGCAGATGCATAAAAAACAGCGCGACCAGGCCCACCTTGATGACAGCAATCCCGAGCGCGACCCAGATATTCAGATCACCAAAATCGAAACTGGCGACGGCGACGGTGATCACCGTCAATACGAGCAATGCGCCGAAGACGGCGAAGAGCAACCAGAGCGGGACGGGGTGCGCGATCGAATGTTCTTCGTGATGTTGGGCAGTTGCGTGAGACATTGTTTGTCCGTTGTCAGTTGTCAGTTGTCCGTTGTCAGTTGTCGGCTGCCAGTCTTTAACAACTGACAACTGACCACTGACCACTAACGAATCAGTGAATCAAATACAGCAGCGGGAAGAGGAAGATCCAGATCACGTCAACGATGTGCCAGTACAGGCCGACCAGGTCAACGGGAGCGAAATACTTCGAGCTGAATTCGTTGCGGAGAGAGCGGAAGAATAGCCAGGTGATCAGGCCCATACCGATGAGCACGTGTATGCCATGCAGGCCGGTCATGAGAAAGTAAACACTGAAAAACGCGTTGATCCGCGAGCGGTCGAGATCGTTTAGACTGCTCAGCGTCAGGTGTTCTTCGAGATGCTCGTTGGCTTTATCCGATAGCCCCGGAACGACCGCGAAATTCGCGCGAATCTTGGCTGCGTCGGGACCGCCCGCGTTGGGATCGACGTATTCCGGTGGCACCGCGATCGCCGCGGCCGTCGGAGCTTCGTGCACTTCATCGCCGCCCATCGCCGCTTCCTCGTCGCCATTCTTCAGCGCCAGGAGATCGGCATACGGCTTGGCCTCGCCTTTATATTCCTTGTTGTAAACGTTGAGCCGACCGGGGAAGAGATGGTGTTCCCACTTGGTCTTGTATTCGACGGACTTAATCACCATGAATCCCGCCCCACCGAGAATCGTGAGAGCGAGCAGAAAACTCAGCAGCTTGCGCTGGTTCATCTGAGCCGCGCGAACCGCCCACGCCATTGTCAGTGAACTGGTGATCAGCACGATCGTGTTGATCGCGCCCCATTTGCGATCGAGCGCCTCATGCGCGAACGCAAACACTTCCGGATGATTGTGGCGGTACACCGAATACGCGCAGAACAGCCCGCCGAACATCAGGATTTCCGTCGCGAGGAACACCCACATCCCGGTTTTGTTGGAGCGATACTGCTGCTCCATCGTGTCGAAATGGTGGGCCAGATGCGGGTCGTGCCCGTTGTGGGCGTCATGTCCCACGGGATGCGCCAGCGGAGTTGTCGTTAACTGTGCCATGTCGAATTCAATTCCTTAATGGTGCGATGTCGCCGCACGCGGTTCATCACTGAGCACCCAGCCTTCGGTTGCCTGATCGTAAACCCATCCACTCATGTCATAAGGATCGCCGACTTCCGGTGTCACCTTGAAATTATCGTGCGGCGGTGGCGAAGACGTATGCCATTCCAGCGTATTGGCGCCCCACGGATTCGCCGGCGCCTTCTTGCCTCGCGCCAGCGAGTGCACCCAATTCAGCAGCACGATCACCAGCCCCGTCGTCATCGTGTAAGCACCGAAAGTCGACAGGACATGGTAGATTTGGAATTCCGGCGGATAGCTCGCGTAACGCCGGGGCATACCGTGCGTTCCGGCGATGAACTGCGGGAAGAACGTCAGGTTAAACCCGATGAAAATCAGCACGGCGGCAACCCGGCCCGCGTTGTCGTTGTACATCTTGCCGAACATCTTCGGCCACCAGTGATACATCCCGCCAAGGAAGGCAAACAGCATTGACCCCATCGCGACATAATGGAAATGCGCGATAACGAAGTAGGTGTCGTGCAGGTGAACGTCCACGTTGATCGCCGCCAGCGGCAGCCCCGTCAGTCCACCGATCGAGAACAGCAGCAGGAACCCCAGCACATAAAGCATCGGTGTCGTCAGATGGATGTCACCCTTATACAACGTGCCCAGCCAGTTGAAGACCTTCACGGCCGAGGGGAGCGCGACCAGAAATGTCAGCAGCGAGAAAATCGCGCCGGCCATCGGCGATTGCCCGGAGACAAACATGTGATGGCCCCAGACAAAAAAGCTCAGCATCGCGATGCCCACTGACGACATGGCGACGAACGTGTATCCGAAAATGTGCTTCCGGCTATGCGCTGTGATGATCTCAGAGATCACACCCATCGCCGGCAGAATCATGATGTACACTGCCGGGTGCGAATAGAACCAGAAAAAGTGTTGCATCAGCACCGGGTCACCGCCCAGACTGGAATCGAAAATCCCAATACCCAGCGTCCTCTCCGCCACCAGCAACAGCAGCGTAATGGCGAGAACCGGAGTCGCCAGGATTTGGATGATGCTGGTCGCATAGAGAGACCAGAGCAACAACGGCATGCGGAACCACGTCATCCCTTTGGGCCGCAGTGAGTGAATCGTCGCGATGAAGTTCAGGCCCGTCAGGATCGAGCTGAAACCCAGCATGAACGCGCCGAGCACCGCTGCCGTCACCGAGCCCGAAGCCTTCGAGGTGGAATAGGGAGCATAAAATGTCCACCCTGTATCGAGCCCGAAACCACCGGGAAACGTGACCTGCCCGCCCGTCGCCGCATGCACAACGCCCGACAGCAGCACATAAACGAAAAACAGCCCGCCGATGCAGTAAATGTGAAAACTCAAAAGATTAAGCCGCGGGAATGCCACATCCTTGGCCCCCAGTTGCAGCGGCAGAATGAAATTCCCCAGCACCGCGGGAATCGCCGGGATGATGAACATGAACACCATCACTGCCCCGTGCAGCGTGAACATGTTGTTATAGAGTTCAGCCTGCTGAGCCGTCAGGTCCTGGTGCGGCCAAAGCAGGTGCGTCCGCAGCGCCACCGCAAACGCCCCGCCCAACGCGAAGGCGCCCAGCACAACCGTCATATACATCAGCCCAATGCGCTTGTGGTCCAGCGTGAACAGCCACGACATCAGGCCCTTGCCGTGCGTCAGGTAATTATCGCCATGCCCATGCCCATCATGGGGCAGGTCATGCGGAAGTGGTGTGCTTATTGCTGTCATAATTTCTACTTGTTAATCGCCTCTGTTATTTAGCCGGCGATCGCGGGTCGCCGCATTCCAGCTAGCGCCGATCAAGATCGGCGGCTAAATAACTCCTTACTTCTTCTCCACTGGTGCCGCCAATTTCTTCCCTGCACCCATATCACCCTTAAAGTGACTGCTCTTTGATTTCAGGTACCAGATGATCGCGTTGATGTCCTTGTCCGGCAGACTTTCTTTCGTGAACGGTGGCATCACCGGCTGGAATCCCTTCACCACCTTTGCGCTTGGCTCCCGGATTGACTCGTGAACGTAATTCTCATCCGCCAGCACCTTGCTCCCGTCATTCATTTCCACCGTGTCGCCAAAGACATCCTTAAAACTCGGCCCGATGATCCTCGTCCCGTCGACCGAGTGACACGCCATGCAACCTTTGGTTTTGTAGAAGTGCTCGCCGGCTTCCAGCGGGGTCATCGTCGTCTCCCAGTTCGACGCCTTCACCAGCCAAGCCCGGTATGACGACATCGGTTCCACCTTCACCTCTGAAATCATGCGCGAGTGACTAATCCCGCAGTACTGATCGCAGTAGACCGGATAGGTTCCCTCTTCCGTTGCCTGTACCCAAAGCTTGTTGTATCGGCGGGGCACCACGTCCTTGCGCAATCGGAATGCTGGGATCGCGAAGCTGTGGATCACGTCCTCAGAGTTCAGCACGAAGCGCACCGGCATCCCGACCGGAATGTGCAGTTCCGAATCCGTGTGACCGTTGGGATACGTGAACTCCCAGGTCCACATCTTTCCCGTCACCTGAATCTCCATCGCGTCCGGTGGAGCGATCGTCATGTCCATGTACCCGCGGACACCCCAATAGAACATGGCAAACACCAAAATCGTCGGGATCACCGTCCAGATGACCTCCAGCGCATTGTTATGCGACGGCCCGGGCGCGCAAGGCTCATGACCGGGACGATGGCGGTACTTCAGTGCGAAGACGACCACCAGTCCCAGGATCAGCACGAAGAAGAAGATCGTGACCCAGTAAGTGAAATAAAACAGCCAATCGACGTCGCTCGCGACGCTCGAGACCCCTTTGGGGAGCCAGAACGTTGCGTTAGTCGCTTCAGCCAGCAGGGAGTGCATGCAGTACATGTTGATCACTGTTGATTCTCTTGATTCTGTTTATTTCGCCGCGCCTCACGGACATACAACGGAACCAGTGTGCAAAGCAGCACCAACACCATCGCCGCGCCGCCTATTTTCATCAGTCCGATTACCGCCCATGTGTATTTCCCAAGGTGCGGATCGTAGTGCAGGCAGATCAGCAGGATCTGATCCACCGCCGTCCCGATTTTGTTTTCCGAAGCCTCCACCAGCGACAAGCGCAGTGTGCTTTCCGGAAAGGTCACGCCATACAGATAGCGCGAGACGCGGCCATCTGCTGTCAGCAGCGTGATCGCCGCCGCGTGCGAAAACTGCTGCACCTCAGGCACCCACTTGTAGCGGAATCCCACCGCTTCGCCGAGCGCTTTCACATTTTCCGGGCTGCCCACCAGGAAATGCCATCCGCTGGCCGCGCCTTCCTGCGTGATCTGCTTGAGATATCCTTCTTTTTTCTTCCGCCCGTCCTGCCACGTCTCTTTTGAATCAATACTGACAAACAGCACCGAGTAATCGCTGCCCATCTTCAGATTCAGATTCTTCAGCGCATCCACCGTCCCCTTGGAAACAAGATCGCACAGCATCGGGCACCCGAAATAACCCATTTGCAGAATCACGGGTTTGCCGGTTTTGAAATAATCGCCCAGCGTGACGCTCTTGCCCTGCTCATCCGTAAACGTCGCCGTCAACTCAAGCCGATTGCCCCGGTGCTCGTCGATACCGACATCGCGATATTCCGCGGGGATTTCCCCGGTCGCCGCGCCCTGCCGCTCCTCATCCAATGGGCCCGTGGACATCCCGGCGCGGGCGCTGCTCGCGCCCAGCATCATGATGCCAGTCAGAATCAAGAAGATTTGAAATACTCGCGTTTTCATTTTCTTTAGTAGGGTGGGCTTTAGCCCACTAAACCTTGTGGTGGGCTAAGGCCCACCGTACATACGTTCACCATCTCACTAAAATTCACTTCGCCAGCGCCGTCGCGAAATTTCCTTTCGACTCAATCAAGCTCTTCATTGCTTCTTCCACTGGAATCGCCGCGATTTTCTTGTTGCGGTCGATCCATCGATAAGTCGTGATATTTTTTGTCTGCTGATCGCGAAGATCGGTCAGTGTGTAATTCACCGACATATCCGCCTTGCGCTCAGCCTCGACATCGGTGATGTACAGGAAATACGCCTGCGTCCCGAACACGCACACCAGCGCCAGGATCACGCCAATCACGCCCAGCGTCACCAGCAGCGGAACATTCATGTCATCTTTTTTGGCCGACATTTCTCAAACCTCAATATGCATTATGGAACGACAGTGATTCTTCCAGCCGCGGATCCTGCATCGGACGCAGCGGTGCCATCGACGCGATCTTCACCAGTGCCGCGACAAAGAATCCGCCAATGCCCAGGAAGCAACCGACGTCGATAAGACCAAAGTGAACGTTGCCGTCGTATTCCGGCATAATCACCCAGTAAAGATCCAGCCAGTGAAACGCCAGCAACCAGACCGCCCAGAACAGCAGCAGCTGCCGGCGGCGCTTGATATGCCGCGAGAGCAATCCCGCAAACGGCACAAGCAGATGCCCGAACAGCACGACGAGCGCGATGATCGACCACGGGCTCGCGCTGCCGTCCATCGTGGACGCTCCGCGCTTAAAGAACCACTTGGTCTCCTCCGGGATATTCGCATACCACAGCAGCATGAACTGGCTGAACGCGATGTAGCCCCAGAAGAACGTGAACGTGAAAAGGTATTTCCCGAGATCGTGATAGTGCTCAACGGTAATGCTCGAGCGAAGATACCCCATCCGCTGCAGGAGCAGCGCGATGATGATCATGGTCGCGAAAATCCCCAGCGCCGAACCCGCGAAGAAATACACGCCGAACATCGTGCTCGACCAACCCGGCAGCAGCGACATGAGCATCGCATATGCCATCAGCGTCATGGTCCCGCCGATCACGACCAGCGCCGGAGCCGATCGCGCCTGCATTTTCCGGGTCAACTCTGTATCGCCGGTTTTGTCCTGGCGGACCGATTGCTTCCAGTACCACACACCAATCAGCGACCAGATCGCGAGATACGCGGCAATCTGCACGATGAATACCGGCGGATTCAGGAAATATTTCCGCACTTCCGGAGCGACTTCGCCGTCTTCGACCGTCACAGATTTTTCTGCGACGCTGGCGGTCTCGCTCTTCTCGATCACCGCAGCCGCGGCCTGCTCATGCCCCTCGTGCGAGACCTGCTCGGTTGCCGGTTCGCTCCAGCGATAAATATTGCCCTTGTTCATCGCCACCGATGCGAAAATCGGAAGCGCCAGCAGCAACATGACCGGTGTTGCAGCACAAATCATTTCACCGATGCGCCGAGCTGCCACATTCCAGCACGCGCGAGTGAGGTGATGAACCAGCACAAAGAACAACGCGCCCAGGCACAAGCTCACGAAAAACGCGAAGCTCACCATGTAAGCAAACAGAAACCGCCGCAGCGTGTGGTCCGCTGAATATCCCGCCACGACCGCGCCGACCAGCCCGATCGCGCCAATCGCCAGCGCCGCACCCATCAGCGGTGTCGCCCGGCTGCCGAGTTCCAACTGCTCGGTCGTTGCGTTATGCGTTGTATGTTCTACAGATGCCATATTTGTCAGTCGTTAGTTGTCCGTTGTCAGTTGTCCGTTGTTCGGCGTCAGTCTTAACAACTGACCACTCACAACTGACAACAAACCATTCATTGCAGCTTTCCCGCCGGAACCTTGTCCGCCGGCACATGCTGACTCAATTGCAGCGCTCTTACATACGCCACGATCGCCCAGCGATCATGGACCGAAATCTGCGTCCCATAGCCCGGCATGTTGCGAATGCCGTTCGTCATCGTGTTGAAAATGTGCCCTTCCGTGCGCTTCACCACCGTATCGCTGTGCAGATTCGCCGGCGGCACCCATTTCGTCTCGCCCAGCTCCAGCGCCCGCGCGTTGATCTGCCCATTGCCATAACCATCCAGGCCATGACATACCGAGCAATAAATGTTGTACCGCTGCTGCCCGCGCTTCAGCAGTTCATCGCTGAGCGTGATCTGCTTGGGATAACCCGCGAAGAATTCCACATCGAATTTGCCGGTCGAAGCGTTCATCGTCCGGGAGTAACCGCGATCATATCGATCATCATCCTGCAGTTCCCCGCGCGCCACCGTCCCGGGAATCCGTGGCCGCATCGCGCGACCATCCGCGAAAACCTCGCTGGTGTCCTCGGCCTTGTACTTCGGCTGATTCTCCATATCCATCACAAAGTGCACGCGCGGCTGATCCGTCTTGCTGAAGCGCGCCTTGGCGAGCAACGCGAGCGGCAGCCACGACGCGCAGACCGAAATCAGCGCGACATAAATAATCCAGACCGGCAGTCCGCTCGGCCGCTTGGATTGGGTTGTTTTGCCGGCGTGAGCCATAACAGTTAATCCTCAACTCTTTCAATTGACGCCGCATCCAGCGCGTTCAGCATCATCTGCGTCTTATGTTCATCGAACTTCGGATCCGATGCTTCGATCACCACGAAAAACCGGTCGTTCGTCACTCGCTTAAACGCCCGGCTCTTAAACAGCGGGTTGTACAGCCGAGGAAGATTATTCAGTCCGATCATCCCGAACACTGCCGTCAGTGCTGCAAACAACACCGTCAACTCAAACATGATCGGAATCCACGCCGGCAGCGAAATGAACGGCTTGCCCGAAATCAGGAACGCGTAATCGAGATAGTTGCAGAACACCGCGAGCCCGAACCCGGTCGCGCCACCCGTCAACCCTGCGCCCAGCACCAGCCAGGGAAGGATGGTGGTCTTGATCCCCATAGCCGCATCCATGCCATGCACGGGAAACGGCGTGTGTACATCCCAGCGCTGAAATCCCTGGTCGCGGATATGCCGCGCCGCGTTCATCACGCTGTCGACATCGCGGAACTCCGCCATCAATCCCACAAGCTGCGGGACTTCGACGTCGATCGATTCGGCTGTTGGTTGTTCAAGTACTTGAGTCATCGCGATTCCTCACTGACCGCGGCCGTGCTTTGCTTATGACCATTCGTATCCGCCGGACTATCGGGCCAGTAATCGCTGCGCTTTTCGCTCGCAGTCCCGTGCCCGCCGTGAGCGTGCGCCTGCGGCATCACCGTCTTCAATTCCGCTATCGCCACCACCGGCAGGAACCGGCAGAACAGCAGGAACATCGTGAAGAACAACCCGAAGCTCCCAGCCAGCGTGCCGATATCGATCCAGGTCGGATGGTAAATGGCCCAGCTCGAGGGCAAATAATCGCGGTGCAGCGACACCACGAAAATCACGAATCGCTCAAACCACATCCCAACATTGGCAGCCACGGAGATCGCGAACAGGATCCACATGTTGCCGCGCAATTTCTTCGACCACAGCAATTGCGGAATCAGCACGTTGCATGAAATCATGAACGCAAACGCCCACCAGAACGGCCCGAAAGCGCGGTTGATAAAGTGAAAGCGTTCGTAATGGTTTCCCGAGTACCAGGCGATAACCCATTCCGTGCAGTAGGCGTAGCCCACGATCATCGAAGTCGCGAGCATCACCTTGGCACAGTTATCGATATGCCGGCGGGTGATGATGTCTTTCAGCCCCAGGAATTCCCGGGCCGGAATCGCCAGCACCAGCACCATCGCGAATCCGCCGAAAATCGCTCCCGCGACAAAGTACGGCGGAAAGATCGTCGTATGCCACCCCGGAATCACGGAGGTCGCGAAGTCGAACGACACGACCGAGTGCACGGACAACACCAGCGGAGTCGCCAGCGCTGCGAGTAGCAGATACGCCTTTTCGAATCGATGCCAATGCCGGCTCGATCCGGTCCAACCAAGCGAAAACAGTCCGTAAGCCCAATATGAAATTCGGCTCTTAGAGCGATCTCGTAGCGTCGCCAGATCCGGGATCATCCCGATGTACCAGAACAGCAGCGATACCGTCGCATAAGTCGAAACCGCGAAAACGTCCCACAGCAGCGGCGAGCGGAATTGCGGCCACAAACCCATCTGGTTCGGAATCGGAAACAGGAAGTAAGCCTTCCAGGGCCGACCCACGTGAATCCCGGGAAACAGACCCGCGCACATGACCGCGAAAATCGTCATTGCCTCAGCAAACCGGTTGATCCCCGTTCGCCAGTTCTGGCGGAACAAAAACAAAATCGCGGAGATCAGCGTGCCCGCGTGACCGATACCGACCCAGAACACGAAGTTAACAATGCCAAATCCCCAGCCCACCGGCTGATTGTTTCCCCAAACACCCACGCCAGTCAGAAATAGATACAACACACATCCGCCGAGCAACCCCAGCAAGCTCAGCGAAAACGCAAAGGCGATGTACCACCCGAGCGTCGTCTTGCGCTCGGCCACGCGCGAAACCGTTTCGGTCACCGCGTTAAAATCCATGTTGCGCAGCACCAGCGGCACGCGCCCGCGCGGCACATCCCCGCGGTTGTCGATGTCCTTCGCAAGGACCCCTCGATTTGTCGATGTTGCAATACTCATTCGTTTACTTCCGTATTTCTTCGTCTTTCCCCGGTA
>Ga0070714_100003587_pt1 | contig 11612 bp, 13 predicted proteins | sample LARL83metaG_FD_65450 | JGI IMG/M metagenome (GOLD analysis project Ga0070714, IMG submission 65450) | Corn, switchgrass and miscanthus rhizosphere microbial communities from Kellogg Biological Station, Michigan, USA - LAR L8-3 metaG | ecosystem: Host-associated > Plants > Roots > Rhizosphere ... | reverse complement strand
CAGCTCGTCCATCGGGAAGGCGAGCACGTCGGTGGGCCCGGACTTGTCCATCCAGTGCTCGTTGAGCTCGGCGATGGTGTCCTCGTCGACGAGCTTGATGCACAGCTCTGCCTGCGGATGCACCCGCATCCGGTCCATCACGAACCGCGACAGCGCGGACAGGTCGGTGACCTGCGGCCCGGCGCCGGACTCGTCGAGCAGCTCGATACTCATCGTCTCACCGGTTCGTGGGAGGGGTCACTGGACGCGTCGGCGGTGCGGGCCGCGACCGGGCTCCCGGTCGTCGCGCTGGTCGCCGTCACCGCGGGCTTCGTACTCGTCGTACGCCGCGACGATGTGCCCGACCAGCTTGTGCCGGACCACGTCGTGGGCGGTGAGTCGGTTGAAGGCCACGTCCTCGATGCCGCTGAGGATCTGCTCCACCACTCGGAGGCCGCTGCGGGTGCCGCTGGGCAGGTCGACCTGGGTGACGTCGCCGGTGACCACCATCTTGGAGCCGAACCCGAGCCGGGTCAGGAACATCTTCATCTGCTCTGCTGAGGTGTTCTGCGCCTCGTCGAGGATGATGAACGCGTCGTTGAGAGACCGGCCGCGCAGGAACGCCAGCGGCGCGACCTCGATGGTGCCGGCGGTGAGCAGCTTGGGGATCGAGTCCGGGTCCACCATGTCGTGCAGCGCGTCGTACAACGGCCGCAGGTAGGGGTCGATCTTCTCGGTGAGCGTGCCGGGCAGGAAGCCCAGCCGCTCCCCCGCCTCGACCGCCGGCCGGCTCAGGATGATCCGGTTGACCTTCTTCGACTGCAGCGCCTGCACGGCCTTCGCCATGGCCAGGTAGGTCTTGCCGGTGCCGGCGGGACCGATCCCGAACACGATGGTGTGCTTGTCGATCGCGTCGACGTACTTCTTCTGGTTCAGCGTCTTCGGGCGGATCGTGCGGCCGCGGTTGGACAGGATGTTCAGGCTCAGCACGTCGGCCGGCCGTTCCTTGGTCTCCGCCCGCAGCATCGCGGCGACCCGCTCGACGGTCTCCGCCGTCAGGCCCTGACCGGTGCGGATGAGAGTGACCAGCTCGTCGACGAGCCGCTCGGCGAGCGCCACCTCGGCCGGCTCGCCGCGCAGGGTGATCTCGTTCCCGCGAACGTGCACGTCGGCGTTGAACGCCTTCTCGATCAGGACCAGGTGCTCGTCCCCGGGCCCGAGGAGAGCAACCATCGGAATGCTCGCGGGTACGACGATGGTGTGCTGAGGAATATCGGTCTGAGTCATCGACTGGCCTCGGTGGGCCACCCTCCCCGGGGTTCGCTGGAACGCTGTCTGCCTCCATGCTACGGGAGCCGGCCTGATCCCGCCGGTTCGTAGTCCGAAAGGCCCGCCCCGCCCGGTCGTCGCGGGACTAGGCTCGGCGCATGCAGGAGTACGACGAGGAGCCGGAGCTCATCGCTCCGGAGGACTTCCTGCCCGGCAACCCGTTCCCGCTGGACGCGCAGCGGATGGGCATCGACCGGTGGACCGGCGACGGGGGCTGCATGCTCGCCATCGCCGCCAACCTGAACCCCGCCAAGACCTCGCACAAGGTGGTGGCCTGGCTGATGCTCCTGACCGTGACGGTGCCGCTGCTGATCACCGTCTGGCAGCTGCTCTAGGCCGGTCCTATCCGGGTGGCCAGGTCATCCTGCGCTTGCCGAGCACGTGCAGGTGTGCGTGGAACACGGTCTGGTGCGCCAGCGCCCCGGTGTTGAACACCGTCCGGTAGCCGTCGTCGAGCCCCTCCTGCTTTGCGATCGCGCCCACCGCGGCCAGCAGGTCGGCGGCCAGCTCCGGCTCCGCGGCCGCCACCGCAGCGACGTCCGGGTAGTGCCGGACCGGGATCACCAGCACGTGCGTGGGTGCCTGCGGCTCGAGGTCGCGGAACGCGATCGTGGTGTCCGTGCGGTGCACCACGTCGGCCGGCACCTCGCCGGCCTCGATCTTGCAGAAGATGCAGTCAGCATCGCTTGCCATCCGCTCAGGGTAGCCACCGCGGCCCCGCCGCGAAACCGACGAACCTCGGAAGCGCTCGCCCGGCGTGTAAACCGCGGGGTCGAGCCCCGCGTGCAACTAGCGTGTTGACCCAAGCACCGGCACTACGAGCACCGCGACTGCGAGTGGGGAGCGACATGACCGTCACCGCGCGTTGGAACGCGGACACGGCCGTGGAAGAGCTGTACGCCGCCCATTACGCCCGGCTGGTCCGGCTTGCGGTGCTGCTGGTGCGCGATCCGGAGACCGCCGAGGAGGTGGTCCAGGACTCGTTCGTGGCCATGCACGGCAGGTGGCGCACCCTCAAGGATCCCGACAGCGGCCTGGCCTACCTCCGGCAGACGGTGGTGAACCGGTCCCGGTCGGTGCTGCGCCACCGCGGGGTACAGGCCCGGTACGTCGCCCGGCACCGAACCGATGCCGTACCGGACGCGCCGCCGGCCGACCACCTGGCCCTCGCCATCCAGCGGCGCGAGCAGGTGCTGGAGGCGCTGCGCGAGCTGCCCGACCGGCAGCGGGAGGTGCTCGCGCTGCGCTACTACCTGGACCTTTCCGAGGCCGAGATCGCCGGCACCCTCGGCATCAGCCGAGGAGCGGTGAAGAGCCACGCCTTCCGCGGGGTCGCCGCGCTCCGGGACCGGCTCGGCGAGCACCTGGAGGACCTGTGAACGACCGGACCGACGACGACCGGATGCGGCGGCTGCTCGAGGACGCCGTCAGCGACGTGACCCCGCGCGGACGGCTCGAGGACATTCGGGCCCGCACCGCTCGGGCCCGGCACGGCCGGCGCGGCTGGCTGTGGGGAGCGGGAGCCGGGGTCGTGGCCACCGCCGCCACGGTGGCCGCCGTGGTCACGCTCACCCAGGGCCCCGGCACGCCGGGGTCCGCCCAGGGCGGCTTCGCGAGCAACGCGTCCGGCTCCCACGCCGCGTCGCCGGGCGCCCAGCACGCCTCCGGGCAGCCTCCGGCAGCGACCCCGCAGGGCACGCCCACCGTGGTGCGGTCCGCGGCCTCGCAGCCGACCCCCAGCAAGGGCACGCCGGTGAGCACCCTGACCGTGCCGGTGTACTTCGTCGGCGACACGCCGCACGGGCCGAGGCTGTACAAGGACAACCAGCTGGCGCCGGCCTCGGACCCGGTCCGGACGGCCGTCCATGCCGCGGTCGCCGGCAACACCCTGGACCCCGACTACCACTCGCCCTGGCCCGCCGGCACCGACGTCACCGGGGTGACCGCGGACAGCTCCGGGATCACGGTCGCGCTGAAGTCCGGCGACACGTCATTGACCGCCCGCCCGGCCGGGATGTCCCGGCAGACCGCCCGCATCGCCGTACAGCAGGTGGTGCACACCGCGCAGGACGCGGTTGGGAGCCAGGCGCCGGTGAACTTCACCGTGGCCGGCAAGCCGGCCAGCCGGCTGCTCGGCCTGGACGTGAGCGGAGGAGTCAAGCGGGCCGCGGACCTCGATGTCGAGGCGGTGGTCTGGGTGCTCTCCCCCGCCCAGGGCGCGACGGTGCACAGCCCGTTCACGGTCACGGGCCTCGCCAACACCTTCGAGGCGAACGTCGTGTGGGAGCTCGAGCGCAACGGTCACGTCGTCAAGCAGGGTCACACCACGGCGACCCAGGCGATGATGATGGCGCCGTACTCCTTCACCGTGCACGCCCCGCCCGGCCAGTACCTCCTGGTGGTGCACGACAGCGACGCCTCCGGGCTCGGCAAGGTCACCGAGGACACCAAGGCGATCACCGTCCGCTGACCCAGCCGGTTGCCCGCTGGACCCGGGGTTGCCCGATGGCACCGGCGCTGATGCACCGGGCCGCCCGTCCCGACCGACCCGGCAGGCCGGCGTCCAGGTGCAACCCCGAGTCAGCGCCAGCGCGGGGTGCGGGCCAGGAGTGCCGCAGCGGCGGCCACGCCGGCCGTGGAGGTGCGCAGCACCGAGCTGCCCAACCGCACCGGCTCGGCGCCGGCCTCGGCGAACGCGGCCAGCTCCTCGTCGGCGAGGCCGCCCTCCGGGCCGACCACGATGACGATCTCGCCGCGGCCGGGGACCGGCAGGTCGGCCAGCGGGCCGGACGCCGCCTCGTGCAGCACCACCGGCACGGAGGCCGAGCGCAGCAGCTCGGCGACCCGGGCGGTGCTGACCGGCTCCTCCACCTCGGGGAACCAGGCGCGGCGGGCCTGCTTGGCGGCCTCGCGTGCGGTGCTGCGCCACCGGCCGAGGGCCTTGGCGGCCCGCTCGCCGCGCCACACCGACACCGAGCGGGCCGCGGCCCACGGCACGACCACGTCCACCCCCACCTCGGTGAGCATCTCCACCGCCAGCTCGCCGCGGTCGCCCTTGGGGATGGCCTGCACCACCAGGAGCCGCGGCGTCTCCGCGGGCACGTGCCGGACCTGCTCCACCGTGACCTCGGTCATCCGCTTGCCGGTCGCGGTGACCGTGCACTCGGCGACTGTGCCGGCGCCGTCGGTGAGCGCCACCCGCTCCCCCACCCGGATCCGGCGCACCACCGCGTGGTGCGCCTCCTCACCGTCCAGGGTCACCGAGTCGCCCGCGGCCAGACCGGACCGCAGCTCCGCGACGAAGTAGGGCAGCGACACGCTCAGCGCGGCCCGAAGGCGTCGCGCAGCCGGTCGAACATCGACCGGTGCTCGCCGGTGCTCAGGTGACCGTCCGGGGACTCCTCGTTGCGCAGGGCGGCCAGCTCGCGCAGCAGCTCCTCCTGCCGCTCGTCGAGCCGGGTGGGGGTCTCCACGGCGATCCGGACCACGAGGTTCCCGCGGCCGGTGCCCCGCAGCGCCGGCACCCCGCGGCCGTTCAGGACCACCTCGGACCCCGACTGGGTGCCCGCCCGGATGTCCAGCGGCACCGCCGTCTCCAGATCGGTCTCGGCACCCTCCTCCACCAGGTCCGCCTCGAGGGTGGGCAGCTCGATCGTGGTGCCGAGCGCGGCCGCGGTCATCGGCAGCGTGACCTCGCAGGCCAGGTCGTTGCCCACCCGGGTGAACACCGGGTGCGGGGCGACGTGGATCTCGACGTACAGGTCACCGGCCGGCCCCCCGCCGGGCCCGACCTCGCCCTGCTCGGCCAGCTGCACCCGGGTCCCGGAGTCCACCCCGGCCGGGATCTTGACGGTCAGCGTGCGCCGGGACCGGACCCGGCCGTCGCCGGAGCACTCGCGGCACGGGTCGGGGATGATCGTGCCGTAGCCGCGGCAGGCCGCGCAGGGACGCATGGTGCGGATCTCGCCGAGGAACGACCGCTGCACGTGGAACACCTCGCCGCGGCCCTGGCAGGTCTCGCAAGTGACCGGCTTGGAGCCCGGCGCGGCGCCGTCGCCCTGGCACACCGGGCAGCGCACCGCGGTGTCGACCTTCAGCTCCCGGGTGGTGCCGAACACCGCTTCCGCCAGCTCGACGTCCAGGCGGACCAGGGCGTCCTGGCCGCGGCGTACCCGCGAGCGCGGCCCTCGTCCCGCCGCGCCGCCGGCGCCCGCGCCCCCGAAGAACGCGTCCATGATGTCGGTGAAGGAGAACCCGGCCCCCGCGCCGAAGCCGCCGGCGCCCGCCCCGGCACCGGAGAACGGGTCGGCGCCCAGGTCGTACATCCGCCGCTTCTCCGGGTCGGAGAGCACCTCGTAGGCGCGAGTGACGTCCTTGAACCGCTCCTGGGTCTCGGGGTCGGGGTTGACGTCCGGGTGCAGCTTGCGGGCCAGCCGGCGGTAGGCCTTCTTGATCTCTTCCTGCCCCGCGTCACGGGACACGCCGAGGGTGTCGTACAGGTCTTGGCTCAACTGGTCATCCTTCTTCGAGGATCTTGGAGACGTAGCGCGCCACCGCGCGCACCGCCGCCATCGTGCTTGGGTAGTCCATCCGGGTCGGCCCGACGATGCCGAGCGTGGCCAGCGCCTGCTCGCCGGGGCCGTAGCCGGTGGCCACGACCGACGTCGCCGACAGCTCCTGGTACGGCACCTCGTGGCCGATCCGGACGGTCAGCGTGGCCGGCGACGTGGCCTCTCCGAGCAGCTTCAAAAGTACGACGTGCTCCTCCAACGCCTCCAGCAACGGTCGGATGGACACCTCGAAGCTGTCCCCGAACCGCGCCAGGTTCGCCGTGCCGCCCACCAGCACCCGCTCGTCGGAGCGGTGGTCCGACATCGCCTCGATGAGGGCGGCCGCGATCACCGCGACCGGGCCGCGGCAATCCTCGGGGACCTGCTCCCCGAGCTCGGCGAGCTTCTCCGACGCCTCGGTCAGCCGACAGCCGGCCACCGCCCGGTTCACCCGACCGCGGATGTCGGCGGCGGTCTGGTCGTCGAGCTCGACAGGCAGCTCGACCACCCGCTGCTCGACCCGGCCGGTGGACAAGATCAGCACCAGCAGCACCCGGGTGCCGGTCAGCGCCACGAGCTCGATGTGCCGCACCGTTGAACGGGACAGCGTCGGGTACTGCACGATCGCCACCTGGCGGGTCAGCTGAGCCAGCAGCCGGACGCTGCGGCCGACCACGTCGTCGAGGTCGATGGCGCCTTCGAGCAGGGTGGTGATCGCCCGGCGCTCGGCGGCGGACAACGGCTTGACCTGGCTCAGCTTGTCCACGAAGAGCCGGTAGCCCTTGTCGGTGGGGATCCGGCCCGCGCTGGTGTGCGGCTGGGTGATGAACCCCTCGTCCTCCAGCGCGGCCATGTCGTTGCGGACCGTGGCCGGGGACACGCCGAGCTGGTGACGCTCCACCAAGGCCTTGGAGCCGACCGGCTCCTGGGTCGAGACGTAGTCCTCGACGATCGCGCGGAGGACGGCCAGCTTGCGCTCTTCGACCACTGCGCTGCCTCCCTCGCTTGACTCAGCACGCCACGTTGGCACTCATCGGCTTTGAGTGCCAACTCTACTCGCCGGTGCCGATCCGCCGGAATCGCGCGGCCTAGGCTGGGGCCCATGAACCAGCCCCCCTCCGAGCCCCACCGCGGGTCGCGCCGGATCGAGCCCGGCCAGGGCTTCGTCGAGGTGGCCGACCGCTGCTTCGTGGCCCGCTACGAGTTCGTGAACGTCAATGTCGGCGTGGTCGCCGGTGAGCGTGGCCTGCTCGTCGTGGACACCCACGCCTCGGAGCCCGAGGCCCGCCGGGTCGTCGAGGACGTCCGCCGCCTCGGCCTCGGCGAGGTGGTCGCGGTAGTGAACACCCACGCGCATTTCGACCACGCCTTCGGCAACGCCGTGTTCGTCGACGAGTACGACGGGGTGGAGCTGTTCGCGCACGAGGAGGCCGTTGAGGCGCTCCCCGGCCACGCTGCCGAGCTCCAGGCGGAGGCCCGGCGCGAGGCCGAGACCGGTGAGGAGGATCCTCGGGTGGCCGACATCGCCGCGGCCCGCATCGTGGTGCCGGACCACACGTTCTCCGCCGCGGGCGTGGTCGATCTCGGCGACCGGTTCGTCGAGCTCGCCTATCTGGGTCGGGGCCACACCTCCGGCGACGCGGTGATCGCGGTGCCCGAGGCCGAAATGGTGTTCGCGGGCGACCTGGTTGAGGAGCTCACCGGGGGCAGCGAGGCTCCCGGGTTCGGCGGCGACTGCTTCCCTCTGGACTGGCCGGGAACCCTGGACCTGCTGGTCGGGATGCTGACCGCCCGGACCGTCGTCGTGCCCGGGCACGGAAACCCGGTGGACCGGGCCTTCGTGGAGAGCCAGCGCGGCGACATCGCCCTGGTGGCCCAGACCATCTCCGACCTGGCCGGCCAGGGCGTGCCGGTGACCGACGCGCTGGCCGCGGGCGAGTGGCCGTTCCCGGCCGGCACCCTCGAGAAGGCGGTGCGCCGCGGATACCAGCAGCTGCCGGCCGGCGCGCGGTCGCTGCCGATGGCCTGACCGCGCACCTTCGCCGCGCCGGGGCTCAGCGTCAGCCAGGTCGACGCTGACAGCTGCGCCGCCGGCCGAACCGGAACACCCCGGCCCACCACAGCACGCCGAGGACGAGGAAGACCGGCCAGGCGACGTGGGTGAGCGCGACCACCCCGACCAGCACCAGCAGCAGCGGCAGGAACGGCACGTGCCAGCTCCGGCCACAGGTCGTGGCCTGCGCCGGCTGCGTCGGTCGGGCCACCGCGCGCGGGAGGTCCTGGAACAGCGGCGCCAGGTCGCCCCCGGTCCTCGCGGCCCAGGCCTGCCCGCTGCGCTCGTCGAACTCCTCCTTGGTCAGCCGCCCGGCTGCATAGTGCTCCCCGAGCGCGGTGACCGCGGCCTCCCGCTCGGCGTCGCCGATGCGCACCCCGGTGGCCGGTCGAGACCCGGCCCAGCTACCGGTCCAGTTCCCGGCCCAGTCGCCGGCCCAGTCCCGCCACCGCTCGCCGCTCATTCCGGGTCTCCGTCCGCGAGCAGGCCGTACAGCTTGCGGCGCGTCTCGGCGAGGATCTCCGCGGCCTCGGCGCGCTGTTGCGCGGTCCCGGAGACCACGACCTGCCAGACCGCGGACATCACCTGCCCGATCACCGGCTTCAGGTCGTGGGACTCCCGCTCGTCCGCCCCCGGCTCGTCGAACGTCCGCCAGGTGGCCGCCAGCTCCTCAGGGTGCTCCTCGACGTAGCGGCGCCCCGACTCGGTGAGCTGGAGCAGCCGGCGCCCCTCGGCGTCACGGCCCTCCACGAGCCCCTCGTCCTCGAGCTGCTGGACCGTCGGGTACACCGAGCCGGGGCTCGGCTTCCACGCCCCGTGGCTGCGCTCGGCGATCTGCTGGATGATCTGGTAGCCGTTCATCGGCTCGACGGCGAGCACGTCGAGGATGGCCGCGCGCACGTCGCCGCGGCGTACCTTCGGAGCACCGGTCTTGACCGCGCCGGCCAGCCCCAGCAGGCCCTGCACCCACGGCGGCGGTCCGCCGGTCCACGATGCCCCGCCCGGGTGGCCCTGCCAGCTGCGTGGCTGGTCCCACGGGCTGTCCCATGGACTGCGACCCATCTCTGCTGCCCTCCCTGCGGGACGCCCTCGCGTCCCTGACACGTCTCGCGACTGTTCGCGATACTCAGACGATATATCGCGACTGTTCGCGGGGCAATGTCTCTCGCGCGGCTGTCCAGACGTCCGGCACCGGCTCCCGGGAGCGGTACGACGGCGCGGCAGCCCGGGAATCGGGGCCGCGGCCCGTACGGTCAAGGGCTGTGTCTTCCACCGGCTCCTTCGACCGCTACGGCTCCGACGTCCTGAACACCGACTGGCGCGCTCCCAAGCGCGGCCGGGCGGTGGAGATCCAAGCCGACCGCGGCCTCGTGGTCGAGGAGGTCACCACGGACTGGTGCGGGGAGATCGTGGCCGTCGAGAGGGACCTGATGACGGTCACCCTCGAGGACCGGCGGGGCAAGCAGCGCACGTTCCCGCTCGGCCCGGGCTTCCTGCTCGAGGGGGTCCCGGTGATCCTGACCCCGCCCAGCCGCAAGGGCCCGGCGGCCAAGACCCGCACCGCCTCCGGCTCGGTGGCCGTTCCCGGCACGAAGGCCCGGGTGGCCCGCGCCAGCCGGATCTTCGTGGAGGGTCGCCACGACGCCGAGCTGGTGGAGAAGGTGTGGGGCGACGACCTGCGGGTGGAGGGCGTCGTGGTGGAGTACCTCGAAGGCGTCGACGACCTGTCCGCCCAGCTGCAGGACTTCCGGCCCGGCCCGGAACGTCGCGCCGGCGTGCTGGTCGACCACCTGGTGCCCGGCTCCAAGGAGAGCCGGATCGCGCAGGGCGTGGCGAAGAGCCCGCTCGGCAAGCACGTGCTGATCGTCGGACACCCCTTCATCGACATCTGGCAGGCGGTCAAGCCGGACCGGCTGGGGCTGCAGCGATGGCCGCAGGTGCCGCGTAACGTGGAGTGGAAGAAGGGCATCTGCCAGCACCTCGGCTGGCCGCACCGGGACACCGCGGACATCGCGCGCGCCTGGAAGCACATCTTGTCCAAGGTTTCGTCGTACGCCGATCTCGAGCCGGCCCTGCTCGGTAGAGTCGAGGAGCTGATCGACTTCGTGACCGCGGGAGGGGGACCGACGTGAAGCACCTGCGTCACACACGCCTGCGGGGCGCCGGATGAGCCAGCCTCCGGGCTACTACCAGGCCCCCGGCCTGGTGCCGTCCTCGGAGGAGCGCACCTGGGCCTGGGTGTCCCACGCCGGCACCCTGGTGGTGGCCGCGGTGTCGGGGATCCTCGGCTTCGTGTGCCCGCTGGTCATCATGCTCACCAAGGGCAACGAGTCGGCGTTCGTGCGCCGGCACGCCGTGGAGTCGCTGAACTTCCAGATCTCGCTGGTCATCTACCTGGTGGCCTGCTTCGTGCTGGTGTTCGTCGTGGTCGGCTTCTTCCTGATGATCGCGCTCGGGGTGTTCGCGCTGGTGACGATCATCCTGGGCACCGTGAAGGCCGCCAACGGCGAGGAGTACCGCTACCCGCTGTGCATCCGCCTGGTGCACTGAGCGGCCCGACCCACCACCGGCGGACGCCTCACGGCAGCAGCTCCCGGACCACGGCATCGGCGAGCAGCCGACCCCGCTGGGTGAGCACAAGCCGCCCGCCGGCCCACACCTCGGACTCCAGGAGCCCGCGCACGACCAGGTCCGGGACCCGCGAGCGCCCGGCCGCGTCCAGCACGTCGACCGGGAGTCCGTCGTACAACCGGAGCTCCAGCAGCACCCGCTCCACCCGCCGGGTCTCCGCGTCCAGCAGCTCGCGTCCGTGCGCCGGGGAGAGCCCGGCGGCCAGCCGGTCGGCGTACGCCGCGGGGTGCTTGACGTTCCACCACCGCACCCCGGCGACGTGGGAGTGCGCGCCGGGGCCGACGCCCCACCAGTCCGCGCCGGTCCAGTAGAGCAGGTTGTGCCGGCACCGGTCCCAGGCGGTGCGCGCCCAGTTGGAGACCTCGTACCAGCCGAGCCCGGCCTCGCCGAGGGCCTCGTCGGCGAGCAGGTACTTGTCGGCGAGGTCGTCCTCGTCCGGCGCCGGGATCTCCCCCCGCCGGATCCGGCGCGCCAGGGCGGTGCCGTCCTCGACGATCAGCGAGTACGCCGACACGTGGTCGGGCCGACTGGCCAACGCGGCCCGCAACGAGGCGCGCCAGTCCTGCAGCGACTCCCCCGGCGTGCCGTAGATCAGGTCCAGGCTGACGCTGTCGAAACCCGCCTCCCGCGCCCACCGCACCACCAGCGGCACGCGCTTCGGGTCGTGGGTGCGGTCCAGGACCGCCAGCACGCGCGGCACCGCGGACTGCATCCCGAACGAGATGCGGTTGATCCCGCCCTCGCGCAGCGCGGCCAGGTCGGCCGCGGTGACGCTGTCCGGGTTCGCCTCCGTGGTCACCTCGGCGTCGCCGGTCAGCCCGAACTCCGCACCGATCGCTGCGAGGACCCGGGCCAGGTCACCCGGCGGGAGCAGGGTGGGCGTGCCGCCGCCGAAGAACACCGTGGACACCGGCACGTCGGCGGGGCCGAGCACCTTGCGCGCCAGCCGGACCTCCTCGATGGCGGCGTCGGCGTACGACGCGCGTGAGGCTCCGGGCGCGTCGCCGAGGTCGGTGGCGGTGTAGGTGTTGAAGTCGCAGTAGCCGCACCGCACCGTGCAGAACGGCACG
>Ga0070714_100003586_pt1 | contig 11612 bp, 11 predicted proteins | sample LARL83metaG_FD_65450 | JGI IMG/M metagenome (GOLD analysis project Ga0070714, IMG submission 65450) | Corn, switchgrass and miscanthus rhizosphere microbial communities from Kellogg Biological Station, Michigan, USA - LAR L8-3 metaG | ecosystem: Host-associated > Plants > Roots > Rhizosphere ... | reverse complement strand
CAGAGAAAGCATTGCGCCCATTAACTGATAATCGGTTGTGACCAAAATCAAACGACACTTGCTCCGCCTGTTGGAACACTTCTTCCGTAGGGATATCTTGCCTCAATAGCGATGCCGTTATGTTTTCGATCAATCTAGCCACACCAACACGTCGCTTGGCTACGGCAGCCTCCAACGCTTCCAGTTCCTGGTTGGCCCTTGATATATCCGCAGCCACTCGCGATAGTTCCGATCGCAACAACTCCAACGATGCCGCCACTCTGCTTCTTTGTTCAAGATCCTCAAGCTTTCGTTTCAAATACCCAACGTCTTGTTGTAATCGCTCAAGTTCTTTATCTGCGACGGGTCTTACGTCAGTAGTTAGTGAATTAAACCGTTGGAGGCGAGCCTCTCGAACCTTCTCTAAACGTGTAAACTCCGCTTGAAGCGACAGAATTTTATTCGTGCGTTCCTGCTGAAGTGCTTCGGATTCTTTTAGCTGTAGCGCGAGCTCTTGCTGTAGGCGGCCGCGATGTTGGGAACCATCTTTCGTCGTCGGCTCAGACTTACATAATGGACAACAACCATCCGTCGGCTGCTGTACTGCTGCGTAGCACGAAGGGCAGACTCGGAATGGAAGTTCTCCCAGCGCTATGCGTACCTTTTTTGAATCCTGCAGAGCTTCGAGACGAGCGGCGAGCGCATCCAAAAAAGCTGCCGAATCCCGCTGCTCCAGACGGCTCGACTGCAATTCGTTCGATTTCGCCATTATTCGCGAGCCGAGTGAGACCAGTTCCTCTTGGAGTTCGTTCAGCTCCTTTGTCTCCTTCTTCGCCGCATTTTTATTTTCCTTCCAATGCTCGTTCCTAATAACTTGTACCGCTTGCAACTTTTCTTGAAGATCGACCTTCGTCTTAGAGATAACTTCCTCGATTCCTGCCAGCGTCAGGATCTCGTCGCTCTCAACCAAAACTTTCGTTAAAGATTTCAATTGCTCTTTGGCGCTCTGCTCTTTGACCACCAGCGTGCGAATGTCGATATTGAGTTGATAGATCCGGTCATCGTAGATTCCGCACATGAATGCACCGATTGCTTCGCGTAGAGGAATACCGTCAAAGGCATCGTCCCTGAAGATCGAGTCGTAGGACGTTCGCTGATCAACGTACATCAGTCTAAGAAGTTGGTGCATTGTCAATCGAGAGCTTAAATCCCCGCGAACCTCGGGTATCCCCATTGCCCGGAAAAAGACCTGCGAAAAGCTATCTTTCGTTTCCATCGCGTTGAAGGGATAATGCTGCCAGTCATCTGCCCGCGTCTGTTCAAATTCTCGCCACGCGATGGCGATCCCTTGGCGCGATTGATTAGTGATCGTACGGCGCAGAGTCGCTATATTGCCGGAGAACTCCACCTCTACAAAAACTTCATTGCAAGATTGAGCCTCCGGCTTCAATCGCGCATCCTCACCACCTAAACCGTAATAAAGGAGATCCGCTATTGTTGACTTGCCAGAGCCATTGGAGCCGCCAATAACGTTCAAACCCTCGTGAAACTGCAATTCCAGTACTCGCTTTGTCTCACGAATCACCAAGAGTTTTCGAACGAATAGCGACGGATCAAGTCGGATCATAGCGGAACTCCAGAAGTCCAGTCCGGTGCTTCAAGCCATCGGCGCCCACCAGCGGGAATTTGAGCAACGTCATGATGAGGAACTCGAGTCTCAGTTTCTCTTCATCCGTGGCCGGTCGGGCGAGAACAAGCAAATCCTTGGGCAATGACGTGCTGCCCCTCCTCCACTCGTTTTTTGAAAGAGCAGCTTTATCTAGAAGATCCCTGGCCGCCAGTAGTGAGATGGCCTGCATCTGGAGCGGCTGCATCTGGTAAAATACATCCGCCGGCCTGCCGCCATAGAAGTACGGATTGTCATCTGGAATGACTTTATTCTTCATCGCTGCATATTCGCGGGGAACCCGAATCTTCTTGATCCACGCAGGAAACACCAAGAAGAAATCAATTATTCTCACTCGTTCGATTTCAAGGGCACGCTGCACTGGATACTGCAGGACCTTTATCATCCTTGATGCAGAGTGATATGGATCGAGAGCCGGATGATATACCAGCATTTAGAGCTTCCAGTAAAGATAGCAATGATCGGTGAGAAAATAGACCATTCCGCGCAGGTACGACGTGTCCAATTCCAGCACGTCGTCTTCAATCAAATTCATGACCGGATCGATCACCTTTTCATGAATTTTTTGGTCAATTTCTTCGGGGGTATCGCCTCGCCGGATCGATGGGTAGACATATGTTTTGAACCGATGATCGATTTCAGCCAGCAGGAAGCAAATGATCTCCTGCGCAGAAAGGTAGAGCTGATGACGAGTAACTAGTTTGTAAAAATGTTCTTTTAGGCGAGGCGCATCGACTAGCAGGTCTTGTCTATTTCCCACCTTTAACTTCTCTTCCAAATTTAAATTAAGTTCTGCATCAACGGTGGTGTCATACATCAATAAGGTGTCGAGCTTCTTTGCGACTTGCTCGTTTTTTTCGACCTCTTTCCGGTATTTGGCCGCCAGTGTCTTCAGCTTTGGCGCCGGACGGATTGGCGCGTGTACGTTTACATCTCGCGCAGCGAGCATGCCGCCATCCGTCACAGTATTCCCGGACTGTTCAATATTAGAAGGCATGCTAGCTCTTGTCGCCAAGATTGATGTCACCGCCGGCAATGTTGCCATCCCTCACTGTGTTGCCGCGCTGGGTGATTTTCTTGCTTCTACTATTGTTGATATTCAGCTTTATTACGAATCCTGCGCCCAATCCGCCTAGGAACGATAGAACATGTGTAATGATTGTCCCAAAATAGTCGCCCATTCCGCCACCTTTCCGAGAAGGATGCAAGCTTATGACAACTTTACACTCCTTGCAACAATTTTGCGGTGTTTAGGCACCCGCAAGACATAGTGGCGAGTAATAAGGCATGTGGGTGGGCCCCCTGTAGTTGGCGAGCATTATAAAACAGCGGCCGGTTCCAAATGAAACCGGCCGCGTTCAAGGTGTCAGATGATGTGGGGCGGGAGACAGTTACTTCTTCTTCCCCTTCGCGGGCGACTGCTTAATCGCCGCATGCGCCGCCGCCAACCGCGCAATCGGCACTCTAAACGGCGAACAACTCACATAATTCAACCCAACCGAATGGCAGAACTCCACGCTCTTCGGATCGCCGCCATGCTCTCCGCAGATGCCGCACTTGATGTCTTTTCTTACGCTACGGCCCTTCGTCACGGCCATCTGAATCAGCTGGCCTACGCCGCCGGTGTCGATCGACTGGAACGGGTCGCGTTCCAGGATTTCCTTCTTCAGGTAATCGGGGAGGAAGCTATTCGCGTCGTCGCGGGAATAGCCGAAGGTCATCTGCGTGAGGTCGTTCGTGCCGAAGCTGAAGAACTCGGCCGTCTTCGCCATCTCGTCGGCTGTGATTGCCGCGCGCGGGACTTCGATCATCGTGCCGTACATGTAATCGACCTTTGTCCCCTTTTCCGCCATGACGCGGTTGGCGACGTCGACGGTGTACTTCTTGAGATATTCCAGCTCCTTCACCGTGCCGGCCAGCGGGATCATGATTTCCGGCAGGACCTTGATGCCTTCCTTTTTGCATTCGCACGCGGCTTCGATCACCGCCTGCACCTGCATCTCCAGAATTTCCGGATACGTCACCGCCAGGCGATCGCCGCGGTGACCGAGCATCGGGTTGGCTTCGTGCAACTGCGACACGCGGTTCTTCACCTGATCCAGCGACAAGCCCAGCGAAGTGGCCAGCTCCGCCTGGTCCTTTTCATTGTGCGGCAGGAACTCATGCAGCGGCGGATCCAACAGACGAATCGTCACCGGCAGGCCCTTCATCGCCTTGAAAATCCCAATGAAATCTTCCTTCTGATACGGCAGCAACTTCGCCAGCGCGAGTTTGCGCGATTCGATATCCGTCGCCAGAATCATCTCACGCATGTGATGAATGCGCTCCGGATCGAAGAACATATGCTCCGTGCGCGTCAGGCCGATGCCTTCGGCGCCATACTCGCGAGCCACCGTCGCATCGTGCGGCGTATCCGCGTTCGTCCGCACCTTCAGTGTGCGGAATTCATCCGCCCAAATCATGATCGTCTTGAACGGCCCGCTCAGCGTCGGCTCAACCGTCGGCACCTGGCCTTCCATCACCTCGCCGGTCGATCCGTCGAGACTGATCCAATCGTTCGAGCTATAGGTCTTGCCATTGACGCTCAGCGTCTTGTGTTTCGTATCGATAGTCAGCGAACCCGCACCCGCGATGCAAGGCGTGCCCATGCCGCGCGCCACGACGGCCGCGTGCGAAGTCATGCCGCCCGTGCTGGTGAGAATGCCTTCGGAAACGTGCATGCCACCGATGTCCGCCGGTTCGGTCTCGCGACGGACCAGGATGATCTGCTCGCCATTGTGCACGCGCTCCTCGGCTTCTTCCGCCGTGAACGCGACCTTACCAACCGCCGCGCCGGGCGACGCCGGCAAACCTTTGGCGATCACTTCGCGCTGCGCCTTCGGATCAAACGTCGGATGCAGCAACTGATCCAGGGAAGCCGGATCCACCCGCAAAATCGCGGTCTTTTTATCGATCAGCTTTTCCTTCACCATCTCGACCGCGATCCGCACCGCCGCATGCGCCGTGCGCTTGCCGTTGCGCGTCTGGAGCATGTACAGCTTGCCCTTCTCGATGGTGAATTCGAAATCCTGCACGTCCTTGTAGCGCGCTTCGAGAAGATCCTTAACCTTGAGCAATTCCTTCCAGCTCTTGGTCGACCATTCGCCCATCTGCTCGCAAGGAATCGGCGTCCGAATGCCCGCGACCACATCTTCGCCCTGGGCATTGATCAGAAACTCGCCATAAAACTTATTCTCACCCGTCGAAGGATTGCGAGTAAACGCCACCCCCGTCGCCGAGTCATCCCCCATATTTCCATAAACCATCGACTGCACATTCACCGCAGTCCCGCGCAATCCGCGGATCTCATTGAGCTGACGATACCGAATCGCCCGATCCCCCATCCAGCTCTTGAACACCGCTTCGATCGCCCCTTCGAGCTGAACGAGCGGCTCCTGCGGAAAATCTTCCCCGAGATGCTGCTTGTAAACCGCCTTATAGCGATTCACGACTTCCTTCAGATCATTCGCATCCAGATCCGTATCGAGCTTGGCGCCCTTGGCCGCCTTCACCGCCGAAAGTTCATGCTCAAAATGCTCATGGTCAATGCTTTTACAAGTATCACCATACATGTTGATTAGTCTTCGATAACAATCGTACGCGAAGCGATCGTTGCCGGAGAGTTTCGCAAGGCCTTCGACGACTTTGTCATTCAGGCCGATGTTCAGGACGGTGTCCATCATGCCGGGCATGGACATCTTTGCGCCGGAGCGCACGGCGACGAGGAGAGGCTTGTTTGGGTTGCCGAGCACCTTGTCGGTGACTTTTTCTACCTTTGCAAGGTTCGCTTTGACTTCGGCCATCAGACCCTGCGGGAGTTTCTGGTTGCGGTCGTTGTATTCGCCGCAGGTTTCGGTGGTGATGGTGAAACCGGGCGGCACGGGCAGGCCGGCGATGGTCATGTCGGCGAGGTTGGAGCCTTTGCCACCGAGGAGGTCTTTCAGATCCGCGCGGCCTTCGGTTTTGCCGGGGCCGAAGTAGTACACGCGCTTGACGGTCTTGGACGAGGGCGCGGTTTTGGCCTTGGATTTTTTTGCGGGGGCGGCGGCTTTGGCTTTGAGTTTCGTGGCCGGTGCGGCCGATTTCGCCAAACGCTTGGCGACCTTCTTGGTCTGTTTCAACATGTCATCTCCGTAAGGGAATTTAAATGGGTCCGATCAAAAGAGGGAGGAGTATAGAACATCGGGTTTTCCTGTCAATTTCGCGATTTACGCTGGGGCGAGTGACGGAGGAACCGGGCAGGAAATGCACTTACCGTTGAGGCTGGTGATTCCAAAAAGGGCCTTGCACGGGCGGGATTAATTTCGTAGAGTGGTTCGCGTGATGAACCGCTCGATTCGCCATCTTCTTTCGCAACGCACCACGTGGTGCGTAACGATGATGGTCTGCTTTAAGGCAGGCAAGGAGTCTCCGCGGTAAAGTCGAAAGTCGCTTAATTAAGCACTGAAACATTCGCCCCGGAGACTTCCGAAGTCTCCGGGGTTTTTTTGTTTTGAGATGCGAAAGGCAATGCAGAACTCAGAATGCAGAGTGCAGAACGGAATGCTGAATTTTCCGCGGTTTTGAGTTCTGCATTCTGAGTTCCGAGTTTGAAAGGAGGTTGTGATGTTCAAGGATGTTGTCATTAAGCCGCACGAGCGAGGGTTGCGGTTTCGTCATGGGAATTTTATTGCGCTGCTGCCACCCGGTCGGCATACGGTGTTCACGCCGTCGTGGGATGCGGCACATGAGCGCGTTGAGGTGGTGGATACGCGGAAAATGCGCCTTGAACATCCACAACTCGATGAACTGCTCGGCGATTACGAGCTGCGCATGGAGCTGGTGGTCGCCGATGTCGCGGAGGGTCAGCGTGCGCTGGTCTTCAAGGATGGCCAATTGTACGCCATCGCGGCGCCGGGCCGGCACGCGTATTGGAAGGCGGCTGGGAATTTCGAGGTGGAGATTTACCACGATTCCTATCCGCGCATGGCCCACCGGCGAGTCCAGGAAATCGTCGAACACCGGGATTCCGAGCAGTGGTTCGAAGGCCAGGAGATCTCGGGAGGCGGATTGGTGGGCGTGAGTAACGCGTGAAGTGTGAAGTGAAAACGTGAAGAGGTGAACGAGCCGGCGTGAATAGCGTCGGCTCGTTTCGTTTTATCGACTATCCGCTTCGGCAAGCGGGCATCGTGGATTTGTAGAACTATGTAGAACTACACAGAATCATGTAGAACTATGTAGAACTAGGTAGAAGCACTGGAATTCAGCGATGTAAGAAGGGGACGATTTACAGTCCCACCTACGGGGATATGGCTTTCACGGTGCCGCCATTCGATCAGTTCATGCGACGCGCGATCCCGACTTTGAGTTAAGGCTTCATCGCGCGCGAAGACTTCACGCCTTCACTCCCGCCGCGGTCCTTGCCGCGGTGAAGGTGCCGAAGAGTCGCAGGGCGGCGCCGTATAGGGCGGCGTTATCTTTGCGGATGCTGGAATCCGTGAGGGCGTGACCGTCGCGTTTTAGACGCTTGATGTCGGAGATCACCTGGGGTTTGCTCCAGGAGCGGCGGCGTCGTACGGAAAGTGGATCGACGCTGGCGGCGCGGAGGGCTTTTTCGTAGGAACCGAAATGCCGGACGGCGGCGGCGTGGAGGCCGGGGTCTTCGCGCTGAAGGGCGCCGGAGTTTAACGGTTCGCCATCGGTCTGGCGGGCTTTGAGTTCATACGCGATCGACGAGCGGTCCCACGTGCGATAGCGGCTGATGTCCTCGGCATGAAGGCCGGCGCCGTGAAGCGCGCGATCCCATGAACCGAAGAGGCGCGGTTGCAGTGACGCGAACGCGGCGCGACCAAGTTCGTCGCGGCGCTTGGTTACGGCTGACCAGTGCAGATCTTCATTTTTGCGCCGGGCCTGCTTAATGAGATTGATGATGATTTGCTTGGTCCAGCGCGGGCGACGCGTGACCTCCGCATAATCGACACCGGCTTTCTCGATCGCCTTGCGATACGAGCCGAAGTGATAAGCGGCGGCGGAAACCAAAGACTGATTACTTCGCGCGAGCGCGTTGTAAGAGATTGGTTTGCCTTGCTTGTGAAGCTTGCGCAACGTTTGGAGAATCGATTCTTTATCCCAGACCATTTAATCTCTTTCCCGAACCGTGAACTTTCATTCCCAGACCCACGGAACCAAAACAACTTACTGTTTCGGCGAGCAATTCACAATTAATTATGTAGTTGGCGGTTTCTTTTGAAATATTCCCCGAAAATCCAAAAATATCGCGGTACCAAGAGGTGCATGTTACGGTTGAACCATGGACGGCATCATTAATCTCAACAAACCGCGCGGCATTTCCTCGGCCCGCGCCGTCAGTATGATCAAACGCGTGTTATCGCGCGGAGTCAAGGTCGGACACGCGGGAACGTTGGATCCATTTGCCACGGGCGTTTTGCTGATCTTAGTCGGCAAGAGTACTAAAAGCTGCGAAAATCTGATGTCGCAGCCAAAAGGTTACCGGGCGGTCATCAAATTGGGGGCGACGACCGCGACGTTTGATCCGGAATCAGCGGAAATTCCCGCGGTGGATCCCGTCGTGCCCGATCGGGCGGCGGTGGAGGCGGCGCTGCGGCAGATGGTGGGGGTGATTTCGCAGCGGCCACCGATCTTCAGTGCGCTAAAGATTGCTGGGCAAGAGGCTTACAAGCTGGCGCGGGCGGGGAAGGAAGTGAAACTGGAGCCGCGGTTGGTGACTATTTATTCGATTGAGCTGTTGAATTATGACTGGCCATTTGTGACGGTGCAGGTCGAGTGCGGGCGCGGGACTTATATTCGGGCGATTGCGCGCGATCTGGGGGAGGCGCTGGGCACGGGGGGATATCTGACGGAACTTTCGCGGACGCATGTGGGGGAATTTGATCTGGCGCAGGCGCACACGATTGAGGAAGTTCGTAATCTTGGGCCGGAGAGTTGTTTGACGCATTTTCCTGGGGTTGCTGAGCGCGATTGAGGAAGTGCGTCGTTGTGCTGGTTGTCAGTACGTTTGAAATTCGACCCACGGCGAAGCCGTGGGCTTTCGGGGCCAATCTTAGCAGTCCTCGAAAACGAGCATTACGCGCCCGCCGTGTTGTTTGACTTCATTTGCCTTATAATGGCCCTCCCTCGAAAGGATTGATTGTGGCAACCACGGCTTCGGACTGGACAGCGCCAACGATCGGCGGGTCCCAGCATTTTGCATTACGCAGGCTTCATTCACTCACCGGTCTGATATTCGGCGGATATCTCGTCGTTCATCTGCTGGTGAATGCGACCATCGCGCAGATGGGCAGTGTTTATCAGGTGCAGGTTTCCAAGATCCACGATTTGCCCATGCTCTGGGCGCTGGAATGGCTGCTGATTTATCTGCCGATGCTTTATCACACGGTGTATGGTATTTGGATTTTTCTGACGGGGCAGCCGAATGTGGGGCATTATCCGTATGCGAAGAATTGGTTCTATCTGATTCAGCGGATCAGCGCGTTTGTCATTCTGGGATTCTTGCTGTTTCACGTGATGTCGCTGAAGTACGGGCTGCTGGGGGCGAATCTGGCGTTCTCACCGGAACAGGCGTCGATGACGATTCACCGGCATATGGTATTCATTCCGGTGCTTACCTGGATCGTCTATCCGCTGGGGATTTTGGCTTCGTGTTATCACCTGGCCAACGGTTTCTGGACGGCGGCGATCACGTGGGGCCTGACGATCAGCGATAAATCGCAGCGGCGATTTGGGTTTGTATGCACGGGGTTGTTTATGCTGCTGCTGGTGCTGGGAATGACGGCGTTGTTTGCCGGGTTCTTCATCACGCCCGCGGGTGCTGCGGCGCCGGCGGTTCACATGGGAGCGGAGGGATAAATGAATCACTCAGCCATCGAGCAATACGAGCAGAAACCGCACGTGGTGAACGAGGCGGTGAAGAACCTGATGAAGGATCAGTTACTCGCGCATCCGGTGCCGGGGACTTGGTCGATTCAGGAGATTGTGATTCATCTGGTGGATTCGGATCTGGTGTTTGCGGATCGAATGAAGCGGGTGATCGCGGAGGAGAATCCGACGCTGATCGGGTTTGATGAGGCGAAATGGGCGGCTGCGATGGGGTATGCGGATCAGTCGTTTCAGAATGCGCTGGCCATGCTGGATTTGAATCACAAGCAGATGGCGAGGATTTTGCACAAATTGCCGGAAGAGGCGCTACAGCGCAAGGGCACGCATAACCAGGCGGGGGAGATCACGCTGCTGCAATTGATTGAAGGGGCGAATAATCATATTGAGCATCATCTGAAGTTTTTGAGAGAGAAGAGGAAGATGCTGGGGAAGTAAGGGAGAGGTCAGAGGTCAGAAGTCAGAAGTCAGCGAATTGAAAATTCGGACTTCAATGTTGCTCAAATCAATCGCGCGGGTTGAGTGTGGGGAGGCCTTCTTTGGATGCGGCGTCGAGGAGTTCGAGGTCGGAAGAGACGAGGATTATCTCGTCATTGCGGGGTAATGAGAGGGCGCAGGCCAAGTGAAGTGAATCCATCGTCCGAAGGCGGTGACGGAGGGCGAGTTCGGTTGCATGTGAGATGCGAAGTTCGTCAGCCGGAATAACAGTGAACCTTTCGAAGTTAGACACGGCTTCGTCGAGAAGTTCCTGGGTCATCTCGGACGAGAGTTTTTCTCCGCGGCCCTTTCTCGCGATCGTTGCGACAACTTCTAGAAATCCGAGACGGCAGCAGACGAGATTCGGAGATGCCAGGAAGAAAGCGCGGATCTCGTCGCTACCCTCTTCGCGAAAATACCTTTTCACCCAAGCGCTTGGATCGAGATAGTGAACCTTCATTCACGATCCTCGATGAGCATCTCGGATGCGGGCTTTCCGCCAACCTTGATCGGTTCGAAATCGCGAAACTTCGGCCCCGGTTTATCGACTGGTGGTTGGGCGGGCTGACGGATGAACAACTCCACCTTCTCCCCCACCGGGAGATCCAATGGGGAATCAGGCACAAGAGCGCGACCATCGAAATGGGCGGTTATCGTTCGCATGGAATTATTATAGCTTTGCTTCGGCCATGAGGCACGGCAAATGTGCAATGCAAAGGATTAACTCGTATGATGATCGGCCCTTTGCCGGGTGGGCACTGCCCACCAATCCGGCGGAAGCGGTGGGCAATGCCTACCCTATATAGAAGGAATCGAAAATGGCTACACCATCTAAAAAAAGAGTGATTGTTGTCGGCGGGGGATTGGCGGGGTTGGCTTGCACGATCAAGTTGGCGGAGGAGGGGGTTGACGTCGATTTGTTTTCGATGGTGCCGGTGAAGCGATCGCATTCGGTTTGCGCGCAGGGCGGGATTAATGCGTGTAATGACATCGCCCGGCAGCAGGGGTATAGCGAGTGGATTCACTTTGATGAGACAGTGCTGGGCGGGGATTTTTTGGCGGACCAGCCGCCCGTGCTGGAGATGGCGAATTGGGCGCCGAAGATTATCGATTTGCTGGATCGCATGGGTGTGCCCTTCAATCGGACGCCTGAAGGACAGCGGTCGCTGCGACTGTTTGGTGGGTCGCTGTTTAAGCGGACTTTTTTTGCGGGCGCGACGACGGGTCAGCAGTTGCTTTATGCCTTGGATGAACAGACGCGCCGGTGGGAAGTGGACGGGAAAGTCACCAAATACGAATTTTGGGAATTTCTTTGGCCGGTAATTCACAACGGCAAGTGCGTGGGAATCGTCGCGCAGGATATGCGGACCATGCAGATCAAGGCATTCAAAGCCGACGCGGTCGTCATCGCGACGGGCGGGAATGGGCTGGTGTTTGGCAAGTCGACGATGTCGGTGATCTGCACAGGTGGCGCGGCTTCGCGGTGTTATCAGGCCGGCGCGAAGTACGGAAATGCCGAGATGATGCAGGTGCATCC